>JACCDS012384720.1_pt1 | contig 14926 bp, 13 predicted proteins | sample 7446441 | NCBI WGS metagenome assembly JACCDS01 (sample SAMN15323445, study PRJNA562643) | freshwater metagenome | isolation source: river surface water | place: USA:Blue River Watershed | collected 2017-08-17 | reverse complement strand
CTGCGGTATACACAACCACGTTTATTTGCTATAAACTGATAGCTTTCCTATTTGCACCAAACATCCGGATAATAAAAACTAGGTTAACAGTACAGTTTGCCAAAAAAGCTGCTTCCGCCATGTTGTAAATAGAATATTTTTTTTAGTTGTTTAAAAAACCATACAAATTTCATAATATTTTACTTTATTTGCGAATGTAATTGCTCATTCTTGAAAAAAACATTCCATACCATGCAAAAACACTTATGTTTACTATTGTGTAGTTTGGCTATTGTAGCTACCTGCTACGCCCAAAAAAACACCGATAGTGCTACTACCAAAGCCTCCAAAGAAAAAACATACACCACCTATCAGAGAGAATCTGAATATTCGGAAGGCGGCGACGAAGGATGGATAAGGTACATTACCCAAAATTTAAACGGCGATATTCCTACACAAAATAAGGCTCCTAAAGGTAGGTATGTGGTATGGTTGATGTATAGAGTTGAAAAGGATGGTAGCATAGGTACCGTTACGGTTGAAAAAGATCCCGGCTATGGTACTGCCGAAGAAGCTACACGCGTTATTAAAGCGAGCCCTAAATGGATACCCGCCAATCAAAATGGCCACAATGTAGCTAGCATCAAAAAACAAATCGTTACGTTCATTGTGAATTAGCAGCTTATACATTGTGCTCCAATTAAGCAGGGAAAATTCCTACTGCATTACGCTTTTGCAATTATTACCAACAGCCTAAACAACATACCAGTAAGGACATTGCAATGCGTTAATATTTTTTCTAGCACATCTTTTAGGTAGTGGATTGAAAAAAATTACAAATAAATACCTATTAACAATTTACAACAATGTTTATTTGCTACTTTCGATTCTAAAATCAATACATATGTTTATTTTATTCGACTACTGGTGGCTAATTCTACTTATTGCTGTTGGCGTTAGCGGATTGGTAACTGTTAACCAAGGTACTATTGCCGTAATTACTATGTTTGGTAAATACCAACGTATTTTATTGCCCGGATTGCGCTTTAAAATACCGCTGATTGAGCAAATTTACAAGCGTATTAGTATACAAAACCGATCGGTAGAGCTTGAATTTCAAGCGGTTACTATTGATCAGGCTAATGTATACTTTAAAAGTATGCTTTTGTATTCGGTACAAAACGAAAGCGAAGAAACCATTATAAAAGTGGCATTTAAGTTTATTAGCGACAAAGACTTGATGCAAGCATTGATACGCACGGTGGAAGGTTCTATTAGGGCATTTGTTGCCACAAAAAAGCAAGCCGAAATTTTAACGGCGCGCAGCGAAATTGTAAAATATGTAAAAGAACAAATAGACCACTCACTTGAAGAGTGGGGCTACCACTTGCAGGATTTACAAATAAACGACATTACTTTCGACAAAGCGGTTATGGATAGCATGAGTAAAGTGGTTGCAAGCAACAACTTGAAAGCTGCCGCAGAAAACGAAGGACAAGCGCTTTTAATTACCAAAACCAAATCGGCAGAAGCAGAAGGTAATTTTATTAAAATATCGGCTGAGGCCGAAAAAGAAGCTGCCCGTTTGCGTGGTCAAGGCGTGGCATTGTTTAGAGAAGAAGTAGCACGAGGCATGAGTCAAGCTGCAGAACAAATGAAACAAGCTAATTTAGATACCAATTTTCTTTTGTTCAGTATGTGGACCGAAGCCATAAAAAACTTTGCGGAATATGGCAAAGGCAATGTCATTTTTTTAGATGGCAGTACCGATGGTATGGATAAAACAATGAAACAGATGATGGGCATGATGAAAATGAAAGAAAATGCAACAAATAACTCATAACAAACTACTTACATAGGCAAGCACAACAAAGCACCGGCAACCAACTGGTGCTTTGTTGTTTTCATCACCTATACCCACAATCGATACTTAAAAAATGCTAAGAGTCTTACAAAAATTTTGAAAAATTCTAAACCAAGTACTTAAACCCTACTGAATGGGGAGACAACTGTTGCAACATTCTTTTTACACCCTCCACCAAATTAAACTGAACCATCTTTTGATAATAAAGAAGGTAATTGGATATTAAAAAGAAGGTTTTTTTTATATTTTTCCAAATGTGTCAATTTACCTGCTTTACTTACAATAAATTGAATAAATTTGCACAAATATTCGATAAACATGTACCAATCATTGTCATGTATATTGAATATTACATTTGCTTTTTCGCTTACTCGTCCACCATCCTATCAATTGCCTGCTACAAAATATAATTGATTTATTAATGAGTAAAAGTTCAAATACATTGGCAGCCGATTTGCAAGCAGCACAAGCACTTGTAAAAACTTACCCACAACTACCTATTACCGTAGACTGCGTAATTTTTGGTTTTGAAGATAATGAACTAAAAGTATTGTTGATTCGCAGCGATTTGGCCGTTTTTAAAGGCTTGTGGAGCGTATTGGGCGATAATGTACAAAGCGACGAAAAACTTGACGAAGCCGCTACCAGAATATTAAAAGAACGTACCGGTATGGACGATGTATACTTGGACGAAATTGGCAGTTTCAGCGAACTGAATAGGCATCCCGGCGGTAGGGTTGTAACTGTAGCATATTGCAGTTTGCTCAACATTAAACACCACCAACTCAAAATTACGGCCAACGAATTGCACTGGCACAAAGTGTCAAGCATTCAAGAAATGGCTTTTGACCACAAAAAAATACTAGATGCGGGTTTGCGTTGGCTACAAAAACGCATACAAGAACATCCACTAGGTTTTAATTTGTTACCCGAAAAGTTTAGCCTGCGCGAGTTGCAAAACCTTTACGAAGCAATTTTAGGTACCACACTTGATAGAAGAAATTTTAGAAAAAAATTTGCCTCGATGGGCTTGTTGGTAGATACCAAAGAATACGAACAAGACGTTCCTCATCGCCCGGGCAAACTCTACAAATTCAACTATGAAAAATACGAGAAAAACAAACGTAAATGGATTGCTATTGATTTTTAATGGCTTCCTCCCTTGCTAGTTGATAATTGCAACCCCTAAGGCTGTTTTGTATTCTCTTCCTTATCTCGTAACACTTACCCAATTAGCCCAACTACTTTTGCTACAATTACAGCAGCGTGAACAAACAACTACACATTGCCTTAGTCGGCAACCCCAACAGTGGCAAAACATCTTTATTCAATGCGCTTACCGGCCTTAACCAAAAGGTGGGTAATTTTCCAGGGGTAACGGTAGATAAAAAAACAGGCTCCTTATTGTTGGAAGAACATTTTTCGGCACAACTTATCGATTTACCGGGAACTTACTCTTTGTATCCACGCCGCGCCGACGAATGGGTATGTTACAAAGTACTCATGAATGCTGATGCTGATGTAACGGTAGACGTTATTTTGTTGGTGGCAGATGCTAGCAACCTAAAACGCAACTTGCTGTTTTGCAGCCAAATGCTCGATTTAAAGGTGCCCATTGTGGTGGCTTTAACCATGAACGATTTGGCAGAAAAAAAAGGTATTCAAATTAATATCAATGGTTTATCTACCGAATTGGGCGTACCTATTGTAGCCGTAAATCCCAGAAAAAACAAGGGGCTTACGCAACTCAAAAAAGTATTGGCACAAGTAGCCAAAATGCCCAATACGAGTACAAAACGTGATTTTATTGACAACAAAAACCTTGCGCCACAGGCGATTGATGCATTAAAAAAAATGTATCCTCACCTGAGCGATTATGCGGCTATCCACTACCTCATTAATCACGAAAACTTCCCCATCAATGCCGATAAACAAGAAGCAATCGAAGCAATAGAACTTGCCAATAACTTTAATCCTACAAAAACACAAGCCGAGGAAATTATGCAGCGCTATCAACGCATTAAGTTGATTATGCAGCAGCAAGTAATTGAACCCGACCCGCTAGAAAAAAAATTATTTACCGACAAATTAGACAATCTACTACTCCACAGAACATGGGGTTACCTCATTTTATTGGCGGTGCTGTTTCTCCTTTTTCAAAGCGTATTTTCATTGGCACAGTGGCCAATGAATGGTATAGAATGGCTGTTTCAACAAGCAAGCAGTTATTTAAATAGCCATTTACCCAATGCTTGGTGGAGCGACTTGCTCATTAATGGTTTTGTAGCAGGTTTAAGCGGCATCTTGGTGTTTATACCCCAAATAATGATTTTGTTTGGCATCATTACCATGTTGGAAGATAGTGGCTACATGGCTAGAATTAGCTTTTTGAGCGACAAACTCATGCGCAAAGTGGGGCTGAATGGCAAAAGCGTGATGCCCATGATCAGTGGATTTGCCTGTGCCGTTCCGGCCATTATGAGTACCCGAAACATTGAAAATAAAAAAGAACGGCTACTGACTATTTTGGTAACGCCTTTAATGAGTTGTAGTGCCCGATTGCCGGTATACACCATCCTTATATCGCTAGTAATTGACAATACCTATTATTGGGGATTCTTAAGCTTACAAGGGTTGGTAATGATGGGTTTATATTTTCTAGGTACAGCTCTTGCACTCATAGTAAGCTATGTAGCCAAATGGTTTATACATATTCAAGAAAAAAGTTTTTTTATTCTCGAATTACCCATATACAGAGCCCCAAGATGGAAAAATGTAGGGATAACGATGATAGAAAAGGCCAAAATATTTGTGACCGACGCAGGCAGGGTAATCATGATTATTAGTTTATTGTTATGGTTTTTAAGTAGCTATGGACCAAGCAATACCATGCAGCAACTTGCTGACCGATACGAAGTACAAATAACCAAACAACCTGATCAAAAAGCCGAATTGGAAAAACAGTATTTGGCCGAAAAGCTCCAACATTCCTATGCAGGCATCTTGGGTAAAGCCATTGAACCGGCTATTACTCCATTAGGATACGATTGGAAAATTGGTATTGCCTTGATTACTTCCTTTGCTGCCCGCGAGGTATTTGTGGGCACTATGGCCACCTTGTACTCCGTTGAAGAAGATGACGATACTTCTTTAAGACAAAAAATGCAGGCTGCAACCCATAGCAATGGCACCAAAGTATACACACTAGCAGCTGCATTATCGTTAATGGTATTTTATGTAATTGCTATGCAATGCATGAGTACTTTGGCAATTGTAAAGCGCGAAACCAAAAGCTGGAAGTGGCCAATGATTCAATTGGTGTACATGACATTTCTGGCATATGGTTTAAGTTGGCTTACCTATATCTGCTTTGTGTAAGTGATAAGCGTTAAATGGATTACTAGTTCACCAATTCGAGGCAGTTACTTTACGTTATTCAAACAAACTAATCAAGTACCCCATTTTCTACCAACGCTTGTTCAACGTGGCTACAATACTTGTACCCAAACCCAATAACGCAATGAGCGCAAACGAATAACGCAATCCTGCCTGTTGTGCTATAAAACCAATCATGGGTGGGCCAATTAAAAAACCTATAAACCCTATTGAAGATACCGCAGCTAATGCGGCACCGGGTTGCATACGCTTACTTTTACCGGCGGTACTGTATACCAAAGGTACTACCGAAGACACGCCACCTCCAACCAATAAAAAACCAATGGTAGCCATGGGTACATTGGGAAAAAATACGGCCAACAACAATCCCAACATAATAGTAGCGCCGCTTAACTGCAACATTTTTTGAATGCCTATTTTGGCCGTAAATCCATCTCCTAAAAAACGACCTAAAGCCATTGTGCTCATAAAGGCAACGTAGCCTAGGGCTATTAATGAAGTAGGTGCATGTACCACTTTTTTAAAATAAACACCACTCCAGTCAAACATGGTTCCTTCGCAAGTCATGCAGCAAAAAGCAACTATACCTAAATACAACAATTGTTTATCGGGCTTGGCAAAAATAGGTTGGGTCGTTGTGCTTGCTATTGGGCTGCCGGTTTGTGTAAACGGATACATATACACGGCAATCAGCCAAGCAAACAGCATTACACAACCAAAATGCACCCATACAGATGCTTGAAGAAGAATAAACAAACTGCCCAATGCACCACCTAAAAAGCCGGCTAAACTCCATACGCCATGAAAGCCGGCCATTATGGGTTTGGCATACAATTTTTCTACCAAAACCGCTTGGGTATTTACGGCTATATTAAAATAATTACCCACTAACCCAAAAAGCACTAGTAAGCTGGCCAATTGTGTTGCAGAATGGGCAAAACCGATCATCGTTAGCACTAAAGGATAAGTAGTGGCCGCAACCATTAGCGACAGTCTACTGCCTACTTTGGCCACCAACCATCCCGAAAGTGGTAAACTCAGCATAGACCCTATGGGCAATGCTAGCAATAAACTACCCAATTGCGCCTCGGAAAGGTGTAATTGCGCTTGTAAATAGGGAATACGGGTAGCCCAACTCGCAAAACTAAGTCCCGATATAAAAAAGAAAGCAGCTACAGCTACCCGGGCATTGATAAAAAAGGGTTTGTTGTATAATTGGTTTCCCATAGCGATGCACAAAATACACAAACCTTTGATTGTGTAGGCCGCTTGAGTGCGAATAGTTACAGCCGCATACCCACCACTTACGCATTAAGGCATGTAGCTTCCGGCGCATTTCTATATATTTGCACCCCGTTGATTGTTAACAATACCAAGTAATTGTTTACAATCAATAACAAACAAAATACAATTAATTTCAATAAAAAATCATGTACAGAACACATACTTGTGGCGAATTGCGCATTACCGATACTACCAAGCAGGTTACACTTGCCGGATGGGTACAAACCGTACGCAAATTTGGAGCAATTACCTTTGTTGATTTGAGAGATAGGTATGGTATTACCCAATTATTGTTTGGCGAAAGTTTGCAACCGCAGCTAGATAGCCAACCCCTTGGTCGCGAATTTGTATTGCAGGCAAAAGGCACTGTTCATGAAAGAAGCAATAAAAACAACCACATTGCTACCGGCGATATTGAAATTGCTGTTACCGAATTTACCATACTCAACAAATCCGCTGTACCTCCTTTTAAAATTGAAGACGATACAGATGGTGGCGACGACTTACGTATGAAATATCGCTACCTCGATTTGCGCCGCAATGCCATTAAACGCAATTTGGAATTGCGCTATGCCGTTGGCCGCAGCACCCGCAATTACTTGCACGAAAATGGGTTTATGGATATCGAAACCCCTTTTTTAATCAAATCAACGCCGGAAGGCGCTCGCGATTTTGTGGTACCTAGCAGAATGAATCCCGGACAGTTTTATGCGTTGCCACAAAGCCCTCAAACATTCAAACAATTGTTGATGGTAAGTGGGTACGACAGATATTACCAAATAGTAAAATGCTTTAGGGACGAAGATTTGCGCGCCGATAGGCAACCGGAATTTACCCAAATCGATTGCGAAATGTGCTTTGTAGAACAAGAAGACATTTTAAACATGTTCGAAGGTTTGGTAAAACGCATTTTCAAAGATGTTAAAAACATCGATTATGCCGAACAAGTACAACGCATGACTTGGGAAGATGCAATGTGGCAGTACGGCAACGATAAGCCCGATATCCGTTTTGGAATGGAAATTCTGAACCTCAAATCGGCTTTTTTGAAAGGCGGACAATTGGAGGCTACCGGTAACTTAATCAATGGTGCCAATTTTGGCGTATTCGACAATGCCGAAACTGTTTTGGCCATTGCCGTTCCCGGCTGTAGTGAGTACACCCGTAAACAAACCGACGAACTGACCGATTGGGTAAAACGCCCCCAAATTGGCATGAACGGTATGGTTTACATTAAGTACAATACAGATGGCTCTTTAAAAAGTAGTGTAGACAAATTTTATAGCGAAGAAAAATTAAAAGCAATCGCCGATGCCGCTAACGCTCAACCTGGAGACCTCATTCTTATTTTGGCAGGTAGAGAAGAACGTACCCGAAAAGCCACTAGTGAATTGCGTTTGGAAATGGGTAAGCGACTAGGTTTTAGAAAAGACGACGAATTTAAACTCCTTTGGGTACTCGATTTCCCGTTGTTTGAATATGCAGAAGATGATAATCGTTGGGTAGCAAGGCACCATCCATTTACCTCTCCCAAACCCGACCATATTCCCGTAATGATTGGCAACAATCCGGTAATAGAAAATGCAGAAAAATACCTCGAACATCCTTATTCCAACATTAAAGCCAATGCTTACGACTTAGTATTAAATGGCAACGAAATAGGAGGTGGCTCCATTCGTATTTTCCAACGCGAACTACAAGAAAAAATGTTTGCCGCCTTAGGTATGACCCAAGAAGAGGCGAACCATAAATTCGGGTTTTTATTAGGTGCTTTTGAATATGGTGCTCCACCTCATGGAGGTTTGGCTTTTGGTTTTGATAGGTTGTGTGCCATTTTGGGCGGCAGCGAAAGCATTAGAGATTTTATTGCATTCCCGAAAAACAATAGCGGCAGAGATGTTATGATTGATGCCCCTAGTGCTATTGATAACAAACAATTTGACGAACTACAAATAAAACTAAATTTACAATAAGTATTTTTAATCAATAAGTTTGGCAGACCATCTTACCAATAGATGGTCTGTTTTGTTTTACAAACAAATGATACACCGTTTTAACATTTGCTAGCTGATTCATGGCACAAAAACGTAGAAAAAAAACAAAAAATTCGTTTCGATTTGTTTGGCTATTGCTAGCTATGGCCATAGTAGCATTAGCTATAGGTATTTGGACAATCCATGAAAAACACAAAATGCAACTAGCCGAAGCGGCTATTTATAAAGCATTTGGCATTGATATGCCCCGCGATTTTAGCATACATGGCATCGATGTTAGCGCGCACCAAAATACGATTGCTTGGAAAAAGGTAAAAGCGATGAATATTAACCATATTCGTATCCATTTTGCTATTTTAAAAGCTACCGAAGGACTCGGCAATACCGATAAAAAATACACAATCAACCGTTTGCAAGCCAAGCAAAACGGATTGGTGGTGGGTGCCTATCATTTTTTCTTATGTACCAAAAGCGGGGCCATTCAAGCCCGTAATTTTATTAACAACGCCCGGCTCACAAGTGGCGATTTGCCACCCGTAGTAGATATTGAACAACTGTATGGCGTGCCACCGGAAACCATGCGCAAGCGCTTGAAAGAATGTCTTACAACATTGGAAACGCATTACAAAACCAAGCCCATTCTATACACCTACGTCGATTTTTACGAAAAATATCTACAAGCCGAATTTGCCGATTACCCATTGTGGATAGCCCACTATTTGGAACCCAACCAACCCCGTATTGCTAAGCCTTGGTTGTTTTGGCAACACAGCGAGCGTGGACATATCAATGGCATAACCACTTACGTGGATTGCAATGTATTTAACGGCGACTTAAGCGACTTTCAAGAAATTTTATTGCCTTAGCAACCTTTGTTTGCCTTTTTGCGTATAACAATAGCTATTCTATTCAAGCAGCATTGTTGTAAAACCGTTACTGTTGTTTTTTTCACCATTCATACAACATACAGTAATGTTTTATGGGGCCTGCAATAGTATGGCACGTTTTTGGCTAATCATTTTACTATGACAGTTCCCTTCTATTCTAAACCTGCTACCATGTTATCTGTTTCGTCGTACGATTTGCAAGCAATGCAACTGTTTTTTCAAAGTGGTCAAACGCTGTCTTATGAATTTCGCAAGCGCAAATTGCAGAAGTTATATACGGTAATCAAAATGCATGAACAGGAAATTACAGAAGCCTTGTACCTTGATTTACGCAAATCGGAAGCAGAAGCATATACAGCCGAAATTGGATTTGTGTACAACGAAATAAAGCATGCATTAAAACATTTAGAAAGTTGGATGGAGCCCGAAACAGTGTCTACACCCGCAATTTTACAGCCGGCCACTAGCATGATTCTGCGCGATCCCTTGGGTTTGGTGCTCATTGTTGCTCCTTGGAACTATCCTTTTCAATTGTGCATAGCCCCCGTAATTGGTGCTATTGCCGGTGGCAATTGTGCAATATTAAAACCAAGCGAATTTACACCGCATACGTCCAAATTAATTTACCAACTCATTACCTCTAACTTTTCTAACCGATTTTTAAACGTGGTATTGGGCGATGGCGCAACCGTTATTCCCGATTTATTGCAACGTGCCACTTTCAATCACTTATTTTTTACGGGCGGAACATCCGTTGGCACTTTGGTGGCCAAATTAGCTGCGGAAAAGCTCATTCCCACTACATTAGAACTAGGTGGCAAAAGCCCTTGTATCGTTTGCGCAGATGCCGATATTGAGGTGGCTGCCAAGCGTATTGTATGGGGTAAGTTTACCAATGCAGGGCAAACTTGCGTTGCTCCTGATTATGTATTGGTGCAAACTACCCAAAAAGAGGCCCTTGTAACGGCAATGAAAAAGTACATACAACTATTTTATACCCACAATCCGCAAGAAAGCTCCGACTACGGACGTATTATACATTTGCAACACTTCAAAAGATTGGTCAGCTACTTGCAATACGGTACCATTGTAGAAGGAGGTAAAGCCGACGCCGACGACCTATACCTTCAACCTACCCTAATAGAATTAGAACACACGCATCTGCCCTTGATGAAAGAAGAAATTTTTGGCCCTATTTTGCCCATCATTTCCTTTGATGCCGAAGAACAGGCAATGGCAATTGTACAGCAAAATCCTAACCCGTTGAGTTTGTATTTATTTACCAATAACCTGCAAACACAACATCGCTTTACCCATAAACTCTCGTTTGGTGGTGGCTGTATAAACAATACACTTGTACATTTGGCCAATCCGCAGTTACCTTTTGGTGGCGTATCCGCAAGTGGTATGGGGCAATACCACGGAAAGCACAGCTTTGCCACATTTACGAGAGCTAAGTCTATCCTTAAATCTGCAACTTGGATAGATCCTGAAGTAAAATATCCCCCTTACAGCAATAAACTCAAGTGGATAAAAATGCTTTTGGGCAGCTAATCTCAGTTTTGTCTATTCTTTTTTTGATAAAAACTGGGCGCAGAAAAGTTTTTTTGGAAATAATGCATGTATGTACATACATTTGTGTTATGAAATTGGAACAAGCCATTCAAAGTACCAAATTTAAAAGCGAACTGCAAAAGGCCGGTTTAAATATTTTGTACACTGCTTGGTGGTTAAAAACAGTCATGAGCCAAGAATTAAAAACATTTGGGCTAACGCATGAACAATACAATGTGTTGCGGATACTAAATGGCAAATATCCCACACCAATGTGTGTACGTGATATCGCTTGCCGAATGATTGAAAAAAATTCCAATGTTCCGCGAATTATTGATCGCTTAGAACTGAAGCTGCTAGTCGCTCGCAGTACCTCAGCTACCGATAAACGCGAAACACTCATAGCAATTACCCAAAATGGACAAAATCTGTTGGCCGCATCTACCCAAAATGTAGACCAATTATTTGAACAATTAATCCAGATGAACCAACAAGATGCTACCGTACTAAACAATTTATTAGAGCAAATCAGAGACAAAGAGGGCTAAATTTTTTTAATCAAATACATGTACATACATACATGTTTAAACTTCTAAAAACCATTCATAAATACACCATCAACCTCAAAACATTCAATTATGAAAACCATTTATCACCAAGCCAACACCCGTGGACACGCCAATCATGGTTGGCTCAATAGCTATCACACCTTCAGTTTTGCAGGATACAGTCATCCGGAAAGAATACACTTTGGTGCTTTGCGGGTACTTAACGACGATACAGTAGCAGGTGGCATGGGCTTTGGAAAACATCCCCACGACAATATGGAAATTGTGTCTATCCCAATCGAAGGCGATTTAGAACACCAAGACTCTACCGGACGGCATGCCATCATTAAGCAAGGCGATGTACAAATCATGAGTGCCGGAAGCGGCATTGCCCATAGCGAAAAAAATGCCAATAGCCACCAACCGGTCAAATTTTTACAAATTTGGGTATTCCCTAAAGAGCAAAATATTGCCCCACGCTACGATCAAAAATCGTTTCCTGTTAACCAACGCATCAACCAAATTACGACGGTGGTAGCGCCCGACAACGAGCAAGCCGTTTGGATTAACCAAGACGCTTGGTTTTCTTTAGCCAATCTTACCAAAGGTTTTGCTACCGAATACACAATTCAACGGCCACAAAACGGTGTATATGCCTTTGTAATCAAAGGATCCGTTACCATCAATGGCATTCAACTTGCTGAGCGCGACGGATTGGGCATTTCCGAAACCGAACACTTACAAATAGCCGCTACCAACGATACCGAATTGTTGTTGATAGACGTACCCATGCACTTAAACTAAACCACCATGCACACACAACGCTCCATACAAACAATTGAATACGCCGCCACTTTTAACATGGGAGGTTTTCCGGTAAGGCAAGCTTTTCCTACTGCTACTATAGCCGATGTAAATCCATTTTTATTATTGCACCACGCACACATACAAGTTCCTGAACACGCCAATGTATTGCACGCAGGCGTAGGGCCACATCCACACCGAGGGTTTTCGCCGGTTACTTTTATATTCAAAGGGGGCGTTCACCACCGCGATAGCAGGGGCAATAACCATGTGGTGTACGAAGGTGGTATACAATGGATGAATGCAGGTAGCGGCATTATTCATAGCGAACGCCCGCCCGCCAATATCCACGAATATGGTGGTGTGCAGGAAGTAATCCAACTATGGGTTAATACACCGGCCAAACACAAAATGGATGCTCCGGCCTATTTTCCGCTCGATAAACAAGCCATTCCGGTAATCACCTCGCCCGATCAATTAACCACCATCAATGTTGTTTCGGGTAGTTTAGCGGGTATCAATGGCAAAGTACCCACCCAAACTGACGTAAACACGTTTACCATACACATGCAAGCAGGTGGCAACTATTATTTTCCGCTACCTATTACACATCTCGCTTTCGTGTATGTACTCAGTGGCGCAATAGCAATGGATGCTACCACCATACAAGCCCACCATGTGGCTACCTTACATACCGATGGAAGCGGATGCACCATTCGGGCATTGGAAAACAGCGTATTGCTGATGGGGAGCGGCTTACCAATTGACGAACCGGTTGCTTCGCACGGGCCTTTTGTCATGAATTCGCAAACAGAACTATTACAAGCCTTTAAAGATTACCAAATGGGTAAAATGGGCGTACTCATAGAGGAATAAGCAATTAGGGCGTTCCCCTTCGGGGCGGGCTATCCGCTGCTACTCCTCGCCACCACCTTGCAGGATGTTGGCTGTGGGGTATTCGCTACTATCCCTAACGCTTTTATCGCAATATGTATCCAATTTCTTACAAACAAATTATTACACTATTTTCTATTTTACAATCCATTAGAAAACAGTCAACACATAGAACAACACCAACTTTCATTTTTCACCCAAAAACAAATACCATGAACGCTTACAAAATTGATGCTACACATAGCAACATTACATTTAAAGTAAAACACTTAATGATTACCAACGTTACCGGCAGCTTTACCGATTTTGATGCTAGCCTAACCGCCAACAATGCCGATTTTGCCGATGCAATAATCACATTCGAAGCTGCCGTAAACAGCATTAGTACCAACAACGAACAGCGCGATGAACACTTAAAAAGCGACGACTTTTTTGCCGCTGCCACCCATCCCAAACTGCTGTTTCAATCCACTGCATTTACTGCTATTGGTAATGACACTTACGAATTAAAAGGCAACTTAACCATTAAGGGCACTACCCAATCTGTCGCCTTATTGGCCACATACGGCGGCACAATGACCGACTTTTATGGACAGGAAAAAGTAGGATTTGAAATTACGGGCAGTATTAGTCGCGCTGCTTTTGGCCTTACTTGGGGTGCTGTAACCGAGGCAGGGGGCGTAGTAGTAGCCGACGAAATAAAACTATTGCTCAGTGTTCAAATGGTAAAACAGCCCGCAGCATAATGATTTACTTTTTTATTGATAACAACTTTTAAAACACCTATTATGAAAATTGCAAAACAAATTCCCGCCTATTTTTTGGCCCTTATTTACCTCATTTTTGGGGCCAACTATTTTTTACATTTTATCCCTATGCCACCAATGAGTGGTAATGCAGGCAACTTTGTAGGACTCTTGTACAGTACCGGCTTTTTGGCCATTGTAAAAGTGTTAGAAATCGTATTGGCCATATTGCTCATTGTTCCGGCTACTAGGGCATTGGGTCAGTTGCTTATTGCACCAATTTCAGTCAACATTTTACTTTTCGAACTAGTCATTGCCCAACAACCGGGTATTGGCATAGTACTCGTATTGGCCAATGTACTTGCTATTGTATTCAGCAAAAACAAGTACTTGCCTATTGTAGAATCGTAAAGACCTTCCCGAAAGTTATGAACTTTCGGGAAGGTTGGGTAAATAAGCCTACTGTATTTCTAAGCGCTTACTCCACCACCAAATTTTGTGTAAACACTTGGTGGTTGGTTGTAAGGCGAACGGTGTATGTACCTTTTGCAAAACCTTGTAAAGGCAATACTGCTTTGCCGCTTTGTAAAGCAATGTTGTTTTGATACACCATTTTACCGGCTGTATTGTACACCGCTAACAAACCTTTACCTGCCGATGCCGCAAATTGCACTACCGCAGACCCTTTTGCAGGATTGGGATAGATGGATACCGGATACTGGTTACTGGTTAAAGAGAGAGCAACGATTTTGCTGTAACTAAAGCTGCCATCTTTATCTACCATTTGTAAGCGGTAATAATTAGTGCCGTTGAGTGGACTATTATCTGTGTAAGTGTACTCGCGTGTTTGTGTGCTATTACCTACCGCAGCTACTTGCGTTAAGGTATTAAAATGAATACCATCTGCACTGCGCTGTAACACAAAATGACTGCTGTTGGTTTCTGTAGCGGTTTGCCAATTGAGTTGAACGGTATT
>JACCDS010605737.1_pt1 | contig 14930 bp, 10 predicted proteins | sample 7446441 | NCBI WGS metagenome assembly JACCDS01 (sample SAMN15323445, study PRJNA562643) | freshwater metagenome | isolation source: river surface water | place: USA:Blue River Watershed | collected 2017-08-17 | reverse complement strand
ATCACATTGTTTCGGTAAACGACATAAGGGCGCTGCCATCACGAAAAATACTGTATTCAAAAGGTATTTCCGTCAATGATGCTGATAATGGGTCTTACCAACCGGCAAGCTCAAAAAAAACGGTGTCTGGCTTGGAAGCAGCAACACCACATCGGCAGATTCACACTGATACATACCATCTTAATGTTTATAAGCGCTTGCAGGCAGTGTCTGGGGAAGCGCCTGGCTTGGTTAGGCAGGCGCTACGGACAATCAAGGGTGAGTTAGCTATTGGGATTTTTATTTTCTAGGGGTGGCATATGTTATGGGAGATAGCTGTTGGATTGAAGAGTGATTATCGGGTTCTGGTCTTTGCCGAAGCAGAAGATAATTGGGATGATTTTTTTCACTTGGATGGCAGTCCAACGCAATGGCCGCGAATGCCTCTGGTCAAGCCATTTGTTGATCCCAAGAGGAAAAAACAAAAAAACCGCAGCGATATTGAGTACATAATTTGGGGTGCCTTTGTTTTGAACAAGCGCGCTTATAGTGTACTACATGATGCACTGGCACCCTTTGGACAATTTCTTGAGCTGGACTGTTTGGGTGAAGTGCATTACTTTTACAATGTAACCCATTTAATCCCGATTGTTGATTTTGCCAATTCCGAAAAAATGGGTAATTCCATTACAAAACCCCGCTTTATTGAAGCGGCGATACCAGAAGGATTTTGCATTTTTAAAGATAAATTAACCGCAAAAGGCGCGATTTACACGAATGATTTCACAAAGTCCGAGCTTGAAAAATTAAGCCTTGCGAACGGACTAACGGGCCTTGTCTTCATACCTGCTGGAAGTTTCTAAACAGCCAAACGCTCTGTAACGAACCCAGACCAGCCAATCTGTTTTTGGCAAGTTCGGGTTTGGCCAGTCTGGTGTTCGGCGCGGTGCCCCCTTGCCGCAGCGGCATGTGCCGCGCCATGGCGCAACGTGTCAGGTGCAAAATTGCCCGCCAAAGCACTGGCCGGTTTTGATCCCGGCAAGCTGGGTTTGGTAAATCACCTTGCCCACAATCTCATACGAATCCAGTTCGGTTACGTGGATATGCACTTCCGGTTGCGGTTGTTGCCGGGCCGCTTCACTAAGCCAGGCATGCAAGGCAGCCGGATCGGTCAAGCCGGTGGTATCGGTTGATATTTCGCCGTTGTTGCGGATAAACAGGTTCAGGATGGCCGGGTTGTTGGGCATGGAAAACTCCGTAATGGTGCCAGTCCGGGGCATTTTGTCGCTGGCGATTCGATTATTTGCAAAAGTGTTGATCACTCGTCTGATTTTTGCAGAATTTTAGATATGATATGCGGCAAAATACTGGCTCACCTTTCTCCTACTAAATTTAGTTGCAGAAAATTCATTTCTTACCCGCCACTTGCCGACTCTCATGATACCCAGCCCCCCGATAGAAAACAACGAAAGTCTCAAGCAACATGGCGATCTGATCTGGAACATCGCCAACCTGCTGCGCGGCCCCTACCGGCCACCGCAATACCGCCGGGTTATGATTCCGCTTACCGTCTTGCGCCGACTTGACTGTGTTTTGGAAAGCAGCAAAGATGAGGTAGTTGCCTATTACCAGCAACTTAAGGCCCAAGGCTCGTTCAATGCCGATACCATTGATGCCATGATCGGCCACCGCTTCAAACTCCCGTTCTACAATATCAGTCAATTTTCCTTCAAGACACTGCTCGCCGACCCCGCCAAACTGGCCGCCAACCTGAACAACTTTATCGCCGGTTTTTCGCCTCGGGCACGCAAAATCATTGAGAAATTCAAGTTTGAAGAAGAAATTGAAAAGCTCGATGAAGCCAATCGCCTGTTTCAACTTGTCAAAGAACTAAAAAATGTCGATTTACACCCCGACACGCTGCCCAATTATCAAATGGGCCAGCTATTTGAAGACCTGGTGCGGCGCTTTAACGAGCAAGCCAATGAAGAAGCGGGGGATCATTTCACCCCGCGCGAAGTCATCAATCTCATGGTGCGGCTACTGTTTACCTATGACGATCTGGTGTACAGGGAAGAAAAAACCGTCAAAATTTACGACCCCACCTGCGGTACTGGTGGCATGCTGTCCGAGTCCGAACGCTTGATCACAGACCCGCACAGGGGCTTGAACCCAAGTGCCAACGTCATTTTGTTCGGGCAGGAATACAACCCCGAATCGTATGCCATTTGCGGTTCCGACCTCATGATCAAGGGCGGGGAAGTCAAAAGTATCGTCTTTGGCGATACGCTCGGCACCGGGCGCGTCAAAGACGGCTTTGCTGACGGCGATGGCCATCCGACCGAACGCTTCCATTACATGCTGGCCAATCCACCGTTTGGCGTGGAATGGAAACCGGAAAAAGATTACGTCACCAAAGAACATAAGGAATTCGGCTTCAAAGGCCGCTTTGGCCCCGGCTTGCCGCGCATTAACGATGGTGCATTGCTGTTTTTGCTGCACATGATTTCCAAAATGCAACCCATTACCAAAGGTGGCGAAGGCTCGCGCATTGGCATCGTGTTTAACGGTTCGCCCTTGTTCACGGGCGATGCGGGCAGTGGCGAGAGCAATATTCGGCGCTGGATTATTGAAAACGATATGCTGGAAGCCGTGATTGGTTTACCCGATCAATTGTTTTACAACACCGGTATTTTCACTTACGTCTGGATCGTGACCAACCGCAAACCGCCAGCGCGGCGTGGCAAGGTGCAACTGATTAACGGCACCGATTTTGCATGGAAAATGAAAAAAAGCCTTGGCAACAAGCGCAAACGGTTGGGGGATGGGGAAGACGGCACGCCGAATCATATTGCCCAATTGGTCAGGCTGTATGGCGATTTTACGCATGATGTGCGCATGAGCGTGGGTGAGATTCAAACCAATATCGACCCCAAACGCGATCAGGCAAAAACGCAGTTCGTGAGCAAGATATTTGATAACCGGGAATTTGGCTATCTGAAAATAACGGTGGATCGCCCGTTGCGGCTCAATTTCATGCTCACCGAAGCGCGCCTTACCCGCGCGCGCCACGCGGGCGCGTTTGCCGATTTGGCCATTTCGCGCAAGCGCAAAGACAAAGCCAAAATCGAACAAGAAGTGTTATTGGGCAAAGAAGCACAGGAAGCCATTTTGCAGGTTCTGCGCGACCTGGGCAGCCAATTGGGCGAAGGCTATGTTGCCATGGATCGGGCCAAGTTTGCCAAAGAGCTCGATGCTGCTTTCAAACAAGCGGGCATGACGCTGGACGGGAAACTGAAAGAGGCGCTGCTGGCCAATGGCAGTCTGGGCGAGAAAGACCCCAAGGCGGCGATTTGTCTGGATAAAAAAGGCCAACCCGAACCGGATGCCGACTTGCGCGATACCGAAAACGTGCCATTGCCGGGCGATATTACCCTCCCGCTGCCGCTGGACTACGAAAACAAGGAAAACCGGGGCAAACTCGATTTGGACAAGCTGTTGAAATTGGTCAAACCTCATTGCGAGGCGTGGCTGGCGCAAGAAGTATTGCCGTATCGCCCGGATGCGTGGATTGATCACAGCAAGCTCAAGGTGGGCTATGAAATTCCGTTTAACCGCCACTTTTACGAATATGAAGCCCCGCGTGAACTGGGTGAGATTGAAGCCGACATTGGCCGCCTGGAACAAGAAATTATGGCCATGCTGAAAGAAGTGACGGCATGAATGAGTTGATTTTATATCAAACCCCGGATGGCAAAACCAAAGTCCACTTGCGCGCGGAACAGGGCAGTGTGTGGCTGACCCAGTTGGAAATTGCCGAATTATTTTCCGTAACCAAGCAAAATATCGGTAAGCATGCCAAAAACATTATTGATGAGGGTGAACTTTTGGAACAGGCAGTAGTAAAGGAATCCTTTACAACTGCCACAGATGGTAAACGTTATCGTACCCGGCTTTATCGGCTGGATATGATTTTGGCTCTTGGGTTTCGGGTCAAGGGCGTGCGCGGTACACAGTTTCGGCAATGGGCCGGAACCCATCTGGCCGAATATCTGGTCAAGGGCTTCGTCATGGATGACGAGCGGTTGAAAAATCCGGGCGGTTGGGACTATTTTGATGAACTGCTGGCGCGCATCCGCGAGATTCGGGCCTCTGAAGTGCGGTTTTATCAAAAAGTACGCGATCTGTTTGCCCTTTCCCGTGATTACCATGATGACGAAAAATCGGCGCAGGTATTTTTTGCCGAAGTGCAAAACAAATTGCTGTATGCCGTTACCCGGCAAACGGCGGCAGAAATCGTCATGGCGCGCGCGGATGCGGGCGCACCCAACATGGCGCTCACTGCGTGGCAGGGCGAGCGCGTGCGTAAGGCGGATGTGAGCGTGGCGAAAAATTACCTGTCTGCCGATGAGGTTGATACCCTGAATCGGCTGGTTGTCATCTTTCTGGAACAGGCCGAATTGCGGGTGAAGGGGCGCAAGGATTTGACGCTGGATTATTGGCGCTTGAATGTGGATAGGTTGCTGGAGTTTAATGACAAGCCGGTGTTGCAGGGGAGTGGCAAGGTGAGTCATGAGGCGATGAAAACCGTGGTGCATGAGCGGTATGAGGAATTTGACACCGCGCGCAGGCGTGCGCAGGTGTTGGCTGCGGATGCGGAGGATTTGGGGGCGTTAGAAACGGTGGAAAAACAGGTGAAAAAGCAAGAGGGGAAAAAATGAGTTATCCCTGTTACGATAGCTATAAGTCAGCCAAAACAGCTTTGGGCGATATTATTCCCGCCCATTGGGAAGAGTGGAAAGCCAGTCACGGCTTTGGCATGATAGGCAGTGGCACTACGCCGAAAAGCGACAGCACCCGCTATTATGAAGGTGAGACATTATGGATAACCACGGCCGAATTGCGGGAGAATTATGTTTTTGATACGGCAAATAAAGTTACAGCGGAAGCCTTGTTGGAACATACAACGCTAAAAATTTATCCAATTGAATCGGTTGCAATCGCAATGTACGGCGCGACGATTGGCCGACTGGGTATGCTGGGGAAAGAAGCGACAGTTAACCAAGCATGCTGTGTTTTTTCAATGCCTGAAAAATTTTATCCCCGGTTCTTCTATTACTGGTTGTGGATGAAACGACCTGTTTTAATTTCCTTATCCTTAGGAGGTGGCCAGCCAAACCTAAATCAGGAGGAATTAAAACGATTGAAAATATGCACGCCTACTATAGCAGAACAACATCAAATCGCCGCATTCCTCGACTGGAAAACTGCCCAAATCGATGCGCTGATTGCCAAGAAAAAGGAATTGATTGAAAAGCTGAAGGAAAATCGGCTGGCAGTTATTACGCAGGCGGTGACGAAGGGCGTTGACCCAGCCGCACGACTACGAGACTCTGGTATTGCATGGCTTGAAAAAATACCCACCAATTGGGCAACGATACCGCTTGGATTTCTGACAACCATGCGCGGCGGCGCAACACCCAGCATGGCTAACGCAGCATACTGGGATGGCGATGTGCCATGGGTGACCCCAAAAGATATGAAACAAGCCCGAATCGGCGATTCAATTGATCATGTTACAACCCAAGCAGTGGAAGAAAGCGCACTTGCCCTCATCCCCACCAACACGATTCTGATAGTTGTAAGAGGAATGATCCTTGCTCACTCGTTCCCGGCGGCAATTACTACCGCACCTGTTACAATCAACCAAGACATGAAAGCGCTCCATTGCGAAGATAAATTGACTGTTGAATACCTGTTTTGGTGTCTGACTGGCTTTGCAAAGATTTTTTCAAACATGGCGCAAGAGTCCGCCCATGGAACCCGAAAAATGACAACTGAGACAATCAAAAAGTTTGTCTTGCCAGTCCCGTCGTTAGCCGAGCAGCATGAAATCACCAGGGTGCTTGCGCGGCGATTGCAAAAACTTGATGACCTGGCGCAAGCAACAAATACAACAATCACCCACTTAACCGAATACCGCACCGCCCTGATCACCGCAGCCACCACCGGCAAAATCGACGTGCGCAACGTGCGCATCCCCGACACCGCCCCTGCCGCAACCTGACGCAATCACCCGATGAAACAGCACACCGAAGACCGCCTCGAAGACGCCATCGAATACCACCTGACCACCCCGGCAGGTGGCTTTCAAGCCGTCAACTACAACAAGCCCCCCTTCAAGGGCCAGTACGACAAAGCCCGTGCGCTCGACCCGGTGTTGCTGTTCGATTTCATCCGCACCACCCAGCCAAAAGTCTGGCAAAGCCTCACCGCCATCCACAAGCAAGACACCGAAAAAGTGGTGCTCGACCACCTGTGCAAGGAGCTGGACACCAAAGGCATGTTGAAAGTGTTGCGCCAGGGCTTTAAATGCTACGGCAAAAAGCTGCACGTCGTCTGGTTTGCCCCAAGCAACCACCTGAACCCGGAAACCTTGACCCAGTACCGCCAGAATAAGCTCACCGTCACGCGCCAGCTTCACTACAGCGAGCAACACAATAAAAGCCTTGATCTGGTGTTGTTCATCAACGGCCTGCCCATCGTCACCGCCGAACTGAAAAACCCGTTCACCCATCAAACCGTAGAAGACGCCAAAACCCAATATAAGAAAGACCGCGACCAGCGCGAACTGCTGTTTGAATTTAAAAAGCGCACCCTGGTGCATTTTGCCGTCGACCCAGACCTGATTTTTATGACCACCCGCCTCTCTGGCGACAAAACCCTGTTCTTGCCGTTTAACCTTGGCAATGGCACCCACGCAGGCAACCCACTCGCGCCCGATGGCGGCTACAGCACCGCCTATCTGTGGCAAGAAGTCTGGCAAAAAGACAGCCTGCTCGACATTATTGGCCGCTTCATGCACTTGCAGGAAGATGAAAAACGCATCCTGCTCGATGATGGCAGCATCAAAAAGATCAACAAGGAAACCATGATCTTCCCGCGCTACCACCAGTTGGACAGTGTGCGCAAGCTAATCGCGCACGCGGCCACACACGGGCCGGGGCGCAACTATTTGGTTCAGCATTCTGCCGGTTCCGGCAAGTCCAATTCCATCGCATGGCTGGCGCACCGCCTGTCCAGTTTGCACGATGCGCAGAATAAAAAGATTTTTGATACGGTCATCGTCATCACCGACCGCCGCATTCTCGATCAGCAATTGCAAAACACCATTTTCCAGTTCGAGCACAAACAAGGCGTGGTGCAAAAAATTGATGAAGATACCCGGCAATTGGTGCAGGCACTGGCCAATAGCACACCGATTGTAATCACCACCTTGCAAAAATTTCTGTTCATCACCGAAACGCTGGAAAAGCTGCGACAAGAAACGCAATATGGCGTCAGTATTTCCACCAAGGACAAGCAATTTGCCATCATCATCGACGAGGCGCACAGCTCGCAATCGGGCGAAGGGGCGATGGAGCTGAAAGGCATTCTCAACGCCAATCAAATCCAGCAAGAAGCGGCAAAATATGTGCTTGAACACGGCATGCCGGACGACCCGGAAAACGATTACATGGATGGCGTGGTACTTGCCATGATGAAACGCGGCAAACAGCCCAATCTGAGCTTTTTTGCCTTCACGGCCACGCCCAAACACAAAACCAAAAAAGTATTTGATGAACCCGGCCCCAGTGGTGAAGCACCGTTCCATTTATACAGCATGTGCCAGGCGATTGAAGAGCGCTTCATTCTGGACGTACTCAAGCACTACATCACCTACGAAGCCTACTTCCACTTGCTGCAAATTGGCGATGATGACCCGCATGTGGAGCGCAAAAAGGCAGCGCGGGCCTTGGCGCGCACACTGGCTTTGCATGAAGTGAATTTGCGCAGCAAAACCGAAGTGATTATCGAACACTTTCGCACCCATGTACGCCACAAAATCGGTGGCCGCGCCAAAGCCATGGTAGTGACCGGCGGACGCTTGCACGCGGTGCGCTACAAGCAAAGTTTCGACAGCTATTTGGCCGAAAAACACTATACCGATATCAAAACCCTGGTCGCGTTCTCCGGTGCGGTGCCCGACCCGAAAGACCCGGACAAAAGTTGGACTGAGGTCGGCATGAATGGCGGGATCAAGGAAAGTGAGTTGCCCGAACAATTTGACAGCAGGCAATACCAGATTTTGTTGGTGGCCGAGAAATACCAAACCGGGTTTGACCAACCGCTGCTGCATACCATGTATGTCGATAGAAAGCTGACCGGCTTGCAGGCAGTGCAAACGCTCTCGCGCTTGAATCGTACCTGTGTCGGCAAGGAAGATACCTTTGTTCTGGACTTTTGCAACAAGCCGGAAGAAATCTATGCCGCATTCAAACCGTATTATGAGGATACGCCCACCGAAGCCCTGACCGACCCGCAACACCTGTACCGGCTGCACCACCAAATTGAAGAAACCCACTTGATTTTTGAAAGCGAAATACAACAGTTTTGCCAAGTGTTTTTCAAGCCGGAACACCGGATATCGGTGCATGATCATGCCCGCATGAATCATATTGCGGGTTTGGCAGTTCAGCGCGTTGCCGCTTTGGCAGAGGATGAAAGCGAAGCGTTTAAAGCACTGCTGGTGAATTTCCGTAACCTGTACGGCTTTTTGGCGCAAGTGATCCCGTATCAGGATAGTGATTTGGAGCAACTGTATGCCTATTTGCGGTTTTTGTTGACCAAACTGCCCCGACGCGAAAACGGCAAAGTGATTCATTTGGATGAAGACGTGGAGTTGCAATATTATAAATTGCAGCGCGGCAACGAGGTGAGAATTGACTTGGCGCAAGGCGATGTCAAGCCCCTGAAAGGCCCGAGCGACGTTGGCACCGGGCAAGAAGACGAACGTATCTTGCTCTCGGAATTAATCGACTTGTTGAACCAGCGTTTCGGCACCGATTTCACTCTGGCCGATCAATTGTTTTTTGACCAAATTCAGGAAGAAGCGGTCGAAAGCGAGCCGCTTAAAAAAGCCGCCAACGCCAATTCGGTCGATGATTTCCGCTATGTGTTTGAAAAGGCATTTGATGCCTTGGTGATTGACCGGATGGAAGGTAATGAAGCGATTTTTGGCAGGTTGATGGCCGATGGCGATTTCCGCCATGTTGCGCGCGAGAACCTGTTGCACAAAGTCTATAATGCATTGCGGCAAGTGTGATATGGAGACAGGGGGCCGCACCAGCTCAAAATAACGGTGGCATTCTGGCACCGTGCGTCCTATAATCCCCAAGTGCATATTTGCATTGTATCGAATCCACCAGAAGGGGGTTCCTACTTACAATTGGTGAGCATCCCGGCGGTTTGGCCTCTTGGCCATCTGCTTGCTGTTCGGTTACCGGCCCTGTAAAGGCACCAAACTCAGAAGAGGTAAGTCCATGTCTGTTATAGAAGAGCGGGGCCGGATAACGGCCCGGGTCGCACAACCCATCGTTGACAAGTTGCAGCAAGCAGCGGATTTAACCGGTGCCACCATCAACCAGTTTTTGGTACAGGCGGCGCTGGAAAAGGCAGAGCACATCATTGAGCGCGAGCGTACCATTCGGCTCGGTCTGGAAGATGCGCAAATGCTGATGAATCTGCTGGAAAATCCTGCACCGAATCCGGCGTTGGCGCGTGCCTTGCAACGGTATCAGGAAAAGGTGAACAATGGCACTCTCCATAGTCGTGCTGAATCGGGAACATGAGGTATCGGGTTTTGATTGTGCTGTCCCTGCCTTGAACGATTGGCTGGCAAAAATCGCGCGCCAGCATCAAAAAAATGCCTTGTCCAGCAGTTTTGTGCTGGTTGATGAGGCCCATCCCACCCATATTCTTGGCTACTATGCACTGGCCATTCGTGGCCTGATTTATACCGACACCCTGCCGCCCCATATGGCCAAACGCCTGCCCGCACAGGTGCCGGGTTTAACCCTGGCGCGGCTGGCAGTGGCCAATAGCGAAAAGAAAAAAGGCTATGGTGAAATGCTGTTGATCGATGCCATGCTGCGGGCCAAAAACGTGGCGCGCCAAACCGGGGGCTATGCGCTGTTTGTCGATGCCAAAGATCAGGGCGCAGCACAGTTTTATGGCCAATACGGGTTTGTCGCGCTGCCACTTAATCCCCTCACCATGGCCATTGCCATTTCCGCCATTGCCAGCGCCCCGATTGCGGCGCAGGAAAAATAAATATTATCGTCAACGCGAGCCACCCCATGTCCACCAACGCCAGCCACCACAACGCCTGCATCCTATGTTCCCGCAACTGCGGCCTCCTGATCGAGACCGAAGGCGGGCAGATCAAAAAAATCCAGGGCGACCCGGCCACGCCCAGTTCCAAGGGCTATTTGTGCCAAAAAGCGGCCCGCCTGGCGCATTACCAATCCCACCCCGACCGCTTGCAACAACCGCTAAAACGCCGCCCGGATGGCAGCTTTGAAGCCGTTTCGTGGGATCAGGCTTTGGACGAAATCGCCGCCAAACTCAAGGCAATCCGCACCCAACACGGCGGGCGCGCGTTTGCCGCGTATGGCGGAGGAGGGCAGGGCAACCACTTGGGCGGGGCGTACATGCGGCAATTGTTGAAGGCCATGGGTTCGCGCTTTATTTACACCGCGCTGGCACAGGAAAAAACCGGGGATTTTTGGGTTAATGGCCGCATGTTCGGCAAACAAACCTGCCACACTACCGAAGATATTGAACACGCCGATTTCGTGCTGGTACTCGGTGCCAATCCCTATCAAGCGCACGGCATTCCAAATGCGCGCGATACCCTGAAACAGTTGCATAACAACCCGGAGCGCACGCTGGTCGTGATCGATCCGCGCCGCACCGATACCGCCAAACTGGCCGATATCCATCTGGCGCTACGGCCCGGCACCGATGCCTATTTGATGGCCGCAATGTTGGCCATCATCGTCACCGAAGATTTGCACAACAAAGCCTTTATTGCCGAACATTGCAACGGTTTTGACGCGGTGGAAGCGGTGTTGCGCCAAGTGCCAATAGCCGCCTATGTAGACATTGCCGGGCTGCCACTCGATACCGTGCAGCAAGTGGCACGCGGCTTTGCCCGCGCCGGTAGCGCTTGCGTGCGCGCTGATCTGGGGATTCAACAAACCATCAACAGCACCCTCAATTCTTACCTCGAAAAACTGTTGTTCCTGATCACCGGCCAGTTCGGCAAGGCGGGTGGCAATAATTTGCATGCGTCTTTACTGCCGCTGTTCACCGATAGCGACGAACGCAAACCGGGCATCGTGCGCACTGCACGGCATAACATGTTTCCAATTGCTGGCCTGTATCCACCCAATTTGCTGGCCGATGAAATCAACCATGATGGAGAGGATAGGATTCGTGCGCTATGGATCGATAGCGGCAATCCGGTCAACAGTATTGCTGACACTGCCGCGCTCGAAACGGCATTCGCCAAGCTGGAATTGCTGGTGGTGGTGGATGTGGCCATGACCGAATCAGCCAGAATGGCCGATTACATCTTGCCCGCTGCGTCCCAATTTGAAAAGGCCGAATATACCGGCTTTAATCTGGAATTCCCGGAAAACTATTTTCACCTGCGCGCGCCACTGTTTGAACCGTTGGCGCAATCACTGCCGGAAGCGGAAATCTACACCCGCTTGCTGGAAAAACTCGGGGCCATGCCCAAGGCCACCGGCTTGTTGCGCGCAGTTGGGCGGCGCAGCAGTGCCACCGGCAATTTCAAACCGTTTTTAATCACGCTGGCGGCACACTTGGCGCTGCGTCCGAAGTGGTTGCCGTATGCGGCCAGTCTGCTGTATCGCAGCTTGCAGCAGCCCTTGGGCAAGCTGGCCCCGGCGGCGGTGTTATTGCCGCTGGCGCTGGGCTATGCGCACGAGCATGCCGATGCGGTGCGTAGCGCAGGCCATGCCGACGGTGCGGCATTGTTTCGGGCGATATTGCAAAATCCACAAGGTATTGTGTTGTCGCGCCATCAACGCACGGCGATGTGGGGCTTGATTAAAACCCCGGATCGCAAAATCCGCTTGCAGATTGATCCTTTATTGGATGCCTTGCGAACGCTCGCTGCCACGCCGCCGGGCGTGACCGATGCCAGCTTCCCCTTGCTGTTGATGGCGGGCGAGCGGCGCATTTACAACGCCAACCAAATCTTGCGCGCCCCAAGCTGGCGCAAGCAAGACCCGGATGGCGCATTGCGGATTCACCCGGACGATGCGGCGCTGTACGGTCTGGTACACGGCGCGCGGGCGCGCTGCAGCACGCGCCACGGTAGCATTGAGGTAACGGTCGATTGCGACGCCAACGCCCGCACCGGCTTTGCCAGCCTGCCGCACGGCTACGGCATGCGGGCCGGGGACAGTGAACCGCTTGGCCCGCAACTCAATCGCCTGACTGGGCGCGAGCATTGCGATCCATTTACCCGCACGCCGTACCATAAACATGTGGCGGTGCGGGTTGAGCTGATTTGAGTGGCAAGGGCTGGGCCAGAACAGATTTTGTCCAAGCTGCTTGCTCCGTGCTGTTCTTGCTGGAGCAATGCTGCACTGGGGCAATGCTGCATCGTGTGCTGGCTGCGGTTGCTGGTGCTGCTGGGCGAAATCAAGCAAGCCAAGACCCAAGCGCAGGCAGCATTCCGGCTGCCTGCACACGCCTATTTTTTATCAAGCACCGCCCACTGAATGAAGAAATAATTCGTTTCACCGGAGGCAGTCTTGGCAATAATTTGGGATTCACCATGGCGTGACGCACCGTTAATAATTGCCTCTGCATCGATAATCACGGCACCGGTGAGCATGCCATCATCGGTTTGCCTGAGGTCGGAGATTTTCAGGGGAATATCGGCATCCTTTACATTGGCTTCAATAAATTTTTCGCCTGGCTGCAATGGCTTGAATTTAAATTGTACTGGCGCATTGGCCCGAACCGTCTTGTCGCCGTTCTCGGTTGCCAGCACGGTACTGCGAAACGGTGAAACCATGGTCTTTGGCTGGTAAGTGAACTGCCAGGTCTCGCTTAAGGTTAATGCAGCCGGATCATCCGTTTCCAGTTCCATGCGCAATGTAGCAGGGCCCGGTGCCGTGCCATGCAAATCATATTGCCAAGGTATGGTGAGCGATTCGTATGGCGCAATGGTTAGCTGGTTCGGATAGAAAAATGTAAGCCGCATGACATTGCCGACGTGGCGATTGATGATACGATGCGTTTGCGTGCCGACATTGACAATCGTTATTTCGCCTTGCAACGGCGTTGCACCATCTTGCGTGCCAAGGTTGGCATGTCGGGTGCTGACCACAAGCGCGGGTTGGCTTGCCTTTTTAATTTGCGTAAAGGCTGGTGCTGAACTGGTCAGGGTTTGCGCCATCAAGTTGCATGGCGCAAGAGCCAGGCTGAACAACATCACTGCAATAGTGGAAGTTTTCATATGTTTACTCGCTTTCTGGCTTGGTAAAGGTATGGACAGTGGTTTCTCCACCGCTGGTTAACATCAAAACCCAAGTGCCGGAGATCGCATTGTTTCGTGGAATGACACGGGTTCCACCGCCGCATAGGTACTCGGTAATCTCCGCATCAATGATCTCTCTCGGTTTAGATGGGCCGGTTAGTTCAAAGGTGTCGTAATTGCCTTGGAAATCAATAAAGAAGGATTTGATTGTGCGGCGGATGACGGTGCCCTTTTCACAAGTGTTCACCGCAACCGGCGGTGTGAAGGTCGGGTCATCGGCGATGGTGTTGGTTTCGCCGAAAGAGGTGAGTATTGGCGATACAAAAAATCTGTCGCAATAAACACGAGGGTTGCAGAAAAATACTTGAGCGGTCTTAACCTTAGTTGTATCCGCGTTCGCATACGCATTGACTGTAACAAGAAAATAACCTTGGTAATCAGGCGGGGGGGCCTGCATCTTAAATACACCAGTATTGCTATCGATAGATGCCCATGGATGTGTAATCCACCAAGTGACTGATTTATCTATCGCACCAGTAACTGTTGCGGAAAATTGAATTTCTATTGGCGCAGTATATATATATTGATTGTAATTCGGAAGTATTCTTACAATCTCTACTGACTGCGGTTCTGGCACCACTGGATTAGAGGCTTGTGACGCCAGACTAGAGCCTACAAAATTTGTGGCGATGACGGTAAATGTATACGATTGGCCGTTCGTTAAGTTGGATACCGTCAATGGACTTTCCGAGCCGGTTGCAGTCAGGCCGTCTGGCGATGATGTGACGGTGTAGCTTGTGATCGGGAGCCCACCATTGTTCTCAGGAGGAAGAAAGGTGACTTGCGCCATGCCACTATAGGCTGTCGCCTCGACGTTAATCGGCGGCGATGGGACTTCGAATGCAGGGGCAACTTCAATAGTCTGTGTCACTTGCGGTGCTGCATTGTAATTGTCATCACCTGGTAGATTTGCTGCAATTATACAAGTGCCCGGTGCGATTAATGATATGCTCTCAAATAAAAACATTTGGCAAATTGCCGGCGTAAGCGAACTATAGTGGATGAACCACTGGCGGGGGGAGCTGGTGGCGGGCACAATTTCACCATATAGCCCGCTGACGCGCATTCCGGGCTGCGCTGGGAAGTGTATCGTTTGATCCGCTTTGCCGACAATGATGTTCTGCGTCACTTGCGATGCCGCGTTGTAGTTGGCATTGCCTACTTGATCAGCCGTGATCGTGCAAGTACCCGCCGCCAGAATCGTTACCGTACTGCCCGAGATGGTACAAATTGCCGGGAAGGTCGAAGCATAGCTCACGGGCAAGCCGGAAGATGCGGTGGCCAGAGGATTCAAGACAAATGGGGCGGTGCCAAAGGTCTTCCCAGTTTGCGCGCCGAAGTTGATGATTTGGTCGCCTTTGCTAATGATGATGGTCTGCGATTTCGGTGGCGCAGGATTGTAGTTGGCATTGCCCGCCTGATCGGCGGTAATCGTACAAGTGCCAACGGCCACAATGGTTACCGTACTGCCTGAGATGGTACAAATTGT
>JACCDS010059589.1_pt1 | contig 14938 bp, 12 predicted proteins | sample 7446441 | NCBI WGS metagenome assembly JACCDS01 (sample SAMN15323445, study PRJNA562643) | freshwater metagenome | isolation source: river surface water | place: USA:Blue River Watershed | collected 2017-08-17 | reverse complement strand
GTACGCGCCATCGCAAAGATGCCGGTAAACAGCGACACCGGGATGCCGAGTGCCGATTGAACGATGCCCGAGTAGAAGTCGACGTTCGGATACAGCTTGCGCTGCACGAAGTAATCGTCTTCCAGTGCGATCTTTTCGAGAGCCATTGCGAGCTTGAACAGCGGATCATTCTCGAGACCGAGTTCACCGAGGACTTCATGGCAGGTTTCGCGCATGAGCTTGGCGCGCGGATCGTAATTCTTGTAAACGCGGTGACCGAAGCCCATCAGCTTCACATTGGAGTTCTTGTCCTTCACCTGCTTGACGAACTCGCCGATCTTTTCAACGCCGCCAGCACGCTGGATATCCTGCAGCATGGTCAGCGCCGCTTCGTTCGCGCCACCATGTGCCGGGCCCCACAGGCAGGCGATGCCGGCAGCGATACACGCAAACGGATTCGCGCCCGACGAGCCGGCCAGACGCACGGTCGACGTCGACGCATTCTGCTCGTGGTCAGCGTGCAGGATCAGGATACGGTCCAGCGCGCGCACCAGCACGTCATTGACTTTGTAATCTTCGGCCGGCGTCGCGAACATCATGCGCATGAAATTCGCGCTGTACGACAGATCGTTGCGCGGGTAAACGAACGGCTGACCCACCGAATATTTGTAAGCCATCGCCACCAGCGTCGGCATCTTCGCGATCAGGCGGATGGCCGACACTTCACGGTGATGCGGATCATTGATGTCGAGCGAGTCATGATAAAACGACGCCAGCGCGCCGACGGTACCGACCAACACCGACATCGGGTGCGCGTCACGGCGGAAGCCGCGGAAGAAGAACTGCATCTGCTCGTGCACCATCGTGTGACGGGTCACGGTATCAGTAAATTTTTTCTTCTGGCCTGCGTTCGGCAGCTCGCCGTTCAGCAGCAGGTAGCAAGTCTCGAGGAAGTCGCAATTGACCGCCAGCTGCTCGATCGGATAGCCGCGATACAGCAGCTCGCCCTTGTCGCCGTCGATGTAGGTGATCGACGAGTTGCAGGCCGCCGTCGACATGAAGCCCGGGTCATAGGTGAACTTGCCGCTTGCGCCATAGAGTTTGCGGATATCGATCACATCCGGGCCGATCGATCCCTTGTAGATGGGGAACTCCAGCGAGGGCGTGCCGTCTGAGAAAGATAGCGTGGCTTTTGCGTCGGATTGGGTCATGACTCTACCTTCGAATGAAGAAAATTAACTTACCGGGTATCTGGTTCCGCGATCGGCCGCCATCAGGTGCGGCATGACCGCCTAGGCCTGTCGCAGCCGCGCCAGCAACGCGGCAACATGCCGCGTTGCGAGTTCGCCGTCGAGCTCCTTCTGGCCCAGCATCAGGCTCATCAGGTCGTTGTCCGACAGATCGAGAAGGCGCGTCAATGCATCGACCTCCTCATCGGTCAGATTCACCTCATGCGCATCGAGGAAGCGCGTGAGGATGAGATCGTTCTCCAGCAAGCCGCGGCGGCTGCGCCAGCGCAGGCGCGCGCGTTTTGCCGGATCGTCCTGATGCCTTGCGTGTTCCATCGTGATCAAACGGCGCGGCGAACCATCAGTTCCTTGATCTTGCCGATCGCCTTGTTTGGGTTCAGACCCTTCGGGCAAACGTCGACGCAGTTCATGATCGAGTGGCAACGGAACAGGCGGTACGGATCCTCAAGGTTGTCCAGACGCTCGCCGGTCGCCTGGTCGCGGCTATCCGCGATGAAACGGTAGGCCTGCAGCAGGCCAGCCGGGCCGACGAACTTATCCGGGTTCCACCAGAACGACGGGCAAGAGGTCGAGCAGCACGCGCACAGAATGCACTCGTACAGGCCGTCGAGCTCCTCGCGCTCTTCCGGCGACTGCAGACGTTCCTTCTCTGGCGGAATCGTCTCGTTCACCAGGAACGGCTTGATCGAGTGGTACTGCTTGAAGAAATTCGTCATGTCGACGATCAGGTCGCGAATGACCGGCAGACCCGGCAGCGGACGCAGCACGATCGGCTGCGACAGCTCGTTCAGGTTGGTCGTGCACGCAAGACCGTTTTTGCCGTTGATGTTCATTGCATCCGAACCGCACACGCCTTCACGGCAGGAACGGCGCAGCGCGAGCGAATCATCGACATCGGCCTTGATCCGCTGCAACGCGTCGAGCAGCATCTTGTCGGTGTCCTGCAGCTCGACCGTCAGGTCTTGCATGTAAGGCTTCGCATCCTTGTCCGGATCGTAGCGATAGATCTGGAATTTGACTGTACGTGGCATGGTATTCGGTGTACTGGGGTTAGAAAGTACGGGCCTTCGGCTTGAAGGTCTCGACGGTCAGCGGCTTGGTCACGACGGGCTTGTAGTCCAGGCGGTTACCCTCCGAGAACCACAAGGAGTGCCGCATCCAGTTTTCGTCGTCGCGGTTCGGGAAGTCGCTGTGCGCGTGCGCGCCGCGTGATTCGTTGCGCGCGGCCGCCGACACGATGGTCGCTTTCGCGGTCTCGATCAGGTTGTCCAGTTCGAGCGCCTCGACGCGCGCGGTGTTGAACACCTTGGACTTGTCCTTGAACGAAACGTGCTTGCGGCGCTCGTCGAGCTCCATAATTTTCTTGACGCCTTCATCCAGCAGCGTCTGCGTGCGGAACACACCGCAGTGTTGCTGCATGGTCTTACGGATGTCATTGGCCACGTCCTGCACGCGCTCCGAACCCGTCGAGGTTTCGAGATGGTTCAGGCGATCCATCGCACGTTGTGCGCCGTCGGCCGGCAGCGGCTGATGGCTCTGTGCCTTGAGGTTCGAGGCAACGATGTGGTTGCCGGCAGCGCGGCCGAACACCAGCAGGTCGAGCAGCGAGTTGGTACCGAGGCGGTTAGCACCGTGCACCGACACGCAGGCGCATTCACCGATCGCATACAGGCCCTTCACGACTTCCTGCGAGCCATTCTTCGGTGCGACAACCTGACCATGGATGTTGGTCGGAATGCCGCCCATCTGGTAGTGAATCGTTGGCACGACAGGAATCGGCTCCTTGGTTGCATCAACGTTTGCAAACTTGTGGCCGATCTCAAGGATCGACGGCAGGCGTTTGCGAATCGTATCGGCACCGATGTGGCGCAGATCCAGCAGCACATGATCCTTGTTCGGACCACAGCCGCGGCCTTCCTTGATTTCCTGGTCCATCGAACGCGACACGAAGTCACGCGGCGCCAAATCTTTCAGCGTCGGCGCATAGCGCTCCATGAAGCGCTCGCCATTGCTGTTGATCAGGATGCCGCCCTCACCACGCACGCCTTCGGTGATCAGCACACCCGCACCGGACACACCGGTCGGGTGGAACTGCCAGAACTCCATGTCTTCCAGCGGCAGGCCGGCGCGTGCGGCCATGCCCATGCCGTCGCCCGTGTTGATGAAGGCATTCGTCGAAGCAGCCCAGATGCGGCCAGCACCGCCGGTCGCGAACACCGTGGTCTTGGCTTCCAGGATCATGACGTCGCCGGTTTCCATCTCCAGCGCCACCACACCGAGCACGTCGCCGTCCTGGTTGCGCACCAGGTCGATCGCCATCCACTCGACAAAGAAATGCGTCTTCGCACGGACGTTGCGCTGATACAGCGTGTGCAGCATCGCATGGCCAGTACGGTCTGCGGCCGCACAGGCGCGCTGCACCGGCTTTTCGCCAAAGTTGGCCGTGTGACCGCCGAACGGACGCTGATAAATCGTGCCATCTGGATTGCGGTCGAACGGCATGCCGAAGTGCTCAAGCTCGTAGACCACCTTCGGTGCCTCGCGGCACATGAATTCGATGGCATCCTGATCGCCGAGGTAGTCCGAGCCCTTCACGGTATCGAACATGTGCCAGTACCAATTGTCTTCGGACATATTGCCGAGCGACGCACCGACACCGCCCTGAGCCGCGACGGTATGCGAACGAGTCGGAAAAACTTTCGACAGCACTGCGACGTTCAGGCCCGCCTCGGCGAGTTGCAGCGATGCGCGCATGCCCGAGCCGCCCGCGCCGACGACGACGGCATCAAAGCGACGACTGGGAATGGAGGATTTGATGGCTACCACGGTTACACTCTCCAAAGAATCTGGACGGTCCAGCCGGCACAGCCGACCAGCCACAGGATGGTGAATACTTGCAATGTGAGACGAACGCCGACCGGCTTCACGTAATCCATCCAGATGTCACGCACGCCGACCCAGGCGTGGTAGTACAGCGCGAGGAAGGTCACGAACGCCAGCAGCTTGAACCACTGCTGCGCGAACAAGCCCGCCCAGGCTTCATAGCTGAAATCCGCGGCGCCCAGGAAGAGCACCAGCGTCACGATCGTGAACACGGCCATCACGACGGCCGTCACGCGCTGTGCGAGCCAGTCGCGCAGGCCGTAGCGGGCACCGACGACCAGTCGCTTCGGTCCGATATTGTTATTTGCCATCTCAGAATGCTCCGAACAGTTTCAATGCCACCAGTGCCGTCAGCAGCAGGCTGACGACGAGTACCACTTTGGCGGACGATGCCGCCTCTTGCTTCGACAGACCAATGTGCAGATCCATGATCAGGTGACGAATACCTGCGCAGAAATGCTGCAAATAGCCCCAGACCACCACCAGAATCGCCAGCTTCACCAGCGGATGGCTGACGTAACCCTGCAGGAATCCAAATGAGATCTCCGAGGTGATCGACTTATCGAACAGGAAAAGGATGAACGGCAGCAGCACGAACAGCAGCGCACCACTGATGCGATGCAGGATCGACACGATGCCCGCTGCCGGCAAGCGGTAACGGACAATCTGCGTCACATGGATGTTCGTAAAACGTCTGGGCGTGGTCACTTCAGGCATGAGCTTCTTCTCCAACGGTTGTTACTCTGTTCGTTCGACAAATCGTCAAGATTTTATCCGCACGCGCCGATGTTCGTCGGCTCGGCATTGCGTTATTGCCATTATTGTTTTTTTAACGAATCCCATATCGCGCACCGCTAGCTCAATTCGTTGTGATAGTGGTGTGCGCTGGTGACGTAAATTGCTCGCCTTAACTCGACAGGCCGATCGCCGTAGGTGTAGGCGACGCGTTCCACGCCTAGCACGGGCATGCCAACTGAGACGTTCAGCGTCGCCGCCGTGCTTTCGTCGGCCGCCACGGCTTTCAGCTTCTCGGTGGCGCGGATCATCGGCGTGCCAAACTCGGTTTCAAAGAGGCCGTACATCGGCCCCTTGTATTCCGCCAGACGTTCCGCCGTAAGGCCTTTGAAAATAGCCCCAGGCAGCCAGATTTCTTCCTGAATGGTCGGCACGCCATCAAAATACTGCACGCGGCGGATATAAATGACAGAGTCGCCGGCCTTGATATCGAGCACGCGGGCGACCTCAGCGGGCCCACGCAGGCGCTTGACCTCGACGATGCGGTTTTCGGGCTGATGGGCATCACCGGCGTCCGGCATCAGCTTCAAAAACCGGAACTGGACGCGCGCCTCGTGGTGCGTGGCAACAAACGTGCCTTTGCCCTGACGCCGCACGACGAGATTTTCAGCGGACAATTCATCGATCGCCTTGCGCACCGTGCCCTGGCTCACCTTGTAGCGCACCGCGAGCTCGACTTCGCTGGGAATCAACTCGCCCGGCTTCCACTCGCCGGATTGCAAGCTCTGCAGAATCAGCGCCTTGATCTGCTGATACAACGGACTGAAAGTCGGCGAAGCGCTTCCCACGCCGCTGGAGGCAGCCTGGCCGGAAACGGCAGTCGGGGCGAGGGTCGAATTCATGACCGGCAATTTCACCACAGTCGCCCTTTAACGTCCAGAAAATTGTTAAGTAATATGTCTTATATAAGATATAAGATGCAGATTGACATCGCGAGGGGTCGCGCCTAAACTCGCGTGCAAGTTTCCGGACCTCCAACAGAGGCCCGGCCAGCGTTTCATCCACTCGACCCTTTTGGAGATTCACCATGGCTAAAGCCCCCATGCGCGTTGCCGTCACCGGCGCCGCTGGCCAGATCGGCTATTCCCTGCTGTTCCGCATCGCGAACGGCGACATGCTCGGCAAGGACCAGCCCGTCATCCTGCAACTGCTCGAGATTCCAGACGAGAAGGCACAGAAGGCGCTGAAGGGCGTGATGATGGAAATCGACGACTGCGCATTCCCGCTGCTGGCCGGCATGACCGCACACGCCGACCCGATGACGGCCTTCAAAGATGCCGATGTCGCGCTGCTCGTCGGCGCACGTCCGCGCGGCCCGGGCATGGAGCGTGCTGACCTGCTGGCTGCCAACGCGCAGATCTTTACCGTGCAAGGCAAGGCGCTGGACGCCGTTGCGTCGCGCAACGTGAAGGTGCTGGTGGTCGGTAACCCGGCCAATACCAACGCTTACATCGCCATGAAGTCGGCACCGAACCTGCCGGCCAAAAACTTCACCGCCATGCTGCGCCTGGATCACAACCGCGCCGCTTCGCAGATCGCTGCAAAGACCGGCAAGCCGGTATCGGCCATCGAGAAGCTGTGCGTCTGGGGCAACCACTCGCCGACGATGTACGCGGACTACCGCTTCGCCACGATCGAAGGCAACTCGGTCAAGGCCATCATCAACGATGAAGCCTGGAACAAAGACGTGTTCCTGCCGACCGTTGGCAAGCGCGGCGCGGCCATCATCGAAGCACGCGGCCTGTCGTCGGCAGCCTCGGCAGCCAACGCAGCGATCGACCACGTGCGTGACTGGGTGCTGGGCACCAATGGCAAGTGGACCACGATGGGCATTCCGTCGGACGGCTCGTATGGTATTCCGGAAGGCATCGTGTTCGGCTTCCCGGTCACGACCGAGAATGGAGAATACAAGATCGTCCAGGGTCTCGAGATCGACGCTTTCTCGCAAGAGCGTATCAATGTCACGCTGAAAGAGCTCACCGATGAGCGCGACGGCGTGAAGCACCTGCTGCCGTAATTCGGCTGCAAGCGGTGGCAGGCTCGCCCTGCCACCGTGTGATCGGCTATTTTCGGATACATCATCTTTCCTTCCATGCGTCCTTCCGAAGTCCTGTTCCAGGGCATGCACCAGCCGGTGTCGCTGCCCGTTTGCGACCACTATGCAGGATCGGAAAAACTCATGCGCAAGTCGCTCGCGCTGCAGCAGCAGCTCGGGCCAGTATTTGACATCACCTTCGATTGCGAGGACGGCGCAGCCGCCGGCAATGAAGCAGCGCATGCTGCACTGGTCGGCGGACTCATCGCCAGTGAAGACAATGCCTTCGGTCGCATCGGCGCGCGCGTGCACGATCCCGAAAGTCCGCATTTTGAGCCAGACGTTGCCGCCATCTGCGAGCGCGCGGCGCAACAACTGGCCTATATCGTCATTCCCAAGGTCGAGAGCGCAGCCCAGCTTGAGGCAGCAATCGCTGTCGTTCGCCGGCATGCCGCAGCCGCCGGGCGCAACGATCTGCCGATCCATGCGTTGATCGAGACGCACCGTGCGCTGCATGAGGTCTGGCAAATCGCCGGACTGCCGGGCATCGAGTGCCTGTCGTTCGGCATTATGGATTTTGTATCCGACCATTTTGGCGGCATCCCGGCCGCCGCGATGAAAAGTCCGGGACAATTCAGCCATCCGCTGGTGGTCCGCGCAAAGATCGAGATTGCCGCTGGCTGTCACGCGCATGGCATCGTCGCGTCCCATAATGTCTGCACCGAGATCCGCGATCTGTCGGTCGTTGCGAATGACGCGACGCAGGCAGTACAACAGCTGGGCTACGGCAGAATGTGGAGCATCCATCCGGATCAGATACGGCCGATCCTTGATGCATTTGCGCCAGACGTACAAGAAATCAACGAGGCCGTCGTTATACTCTGCGCCGCCGAGCGCAACCAATGGGGCCCGATTCAACATGAAGGTAAGCTGCACGACCGTGCGAGCTACCGCTATTACTGGACGGTGCTGCAACGTGCGCGCCGGATTGGTCAGACGCTGCCAGCAGAGGCAGGCACGCTGACCTGACAGACAACCGAATTCCTGGAGAAGACATGCGAATTCCCGCGTTCATTTTTACTTGTGCCGGCCTGCTGCTGTCACCGCTGGCACAGGCCAAGGCCGTTGATCTGCGTTGCGAGCTGGGTCGGCAAGTCTCGGTCGCCGGCGATGTCCATATGGACAACGCCATTGACCTGAACTGGAAAGGCAAACATTACCGCATGCAACGCGTGAGCACGTCCACCGGCGCCCAGCGCTTCGAGGACCAAGGCAGCGGCCTGGTCTGGATCAGCATTCCCAGCAAGGCAATGCTGCTCGACACCGTGCGCGGCGAGCCCGTGGCCAACGAGTGCCGGGCCGCGTCGATGGATCGCGTCCTCAGGTAATGCCCGGACCGCTGCGCAACGGGGGGCAGCGAACGGGCCATGCAAGCAGCATCAGATTTTCAGGGTATTCGGGTTTCAAGGTATTCAAATAACAAGGAGAGCACATGTCTCACAACACGCTTAAAACGCTCAAGGAATTCAAGATTTCCGCAACGAAGAAAGGCAAGTTCTATTCGCTGCCGGCGCTGCAGAAATCCCTCGGCGTGAACATCGACCGCCTGCCGGTCTCGATCCGTATCGTCCTTGAATCGGTGCTGCGCAATTGCGACGGCAACAAGGTCACCGAGGCGCATGTGCGCCAACTCGCCAACTGGAAGCCGAAGGCTGCCCGCACCGACGAGATCCCGTTCGTGGTCGCGCGTGTCGTGCTGCAGGACTTCACCGGCGTGCCGCTGCTGGCCGACCTCGCTGCAATGCGCGGCATCGCCTCGAAAATGGGCAAGAACCCGAAAAACATCGAGCCGCTGGTACCGGTCGACCTGGTGGTTGACCACTCGGTGCAGATTGACCATTTCCGCGACAAGAACGCTCTCGACCTCAACATGAAGCTGGAATTCCAGCGCAACAACGAGCGCTATCAGTTCATGAAGTGGGGCATGCAGGCTTTCGACACCTTTGGCGTCGTGCCGCCGGGCTTCGGTATCGTGCACCAGGTGAACCTCGAGTACCTCGCTCGCGGCGTGCACAACAAGGATGGCGTGTTCTACCCGGACACCCTGGTCGGCACTGACTCGCACACCACCATGATCAACGGTATCGGCGTCGTTGGCTGGGGCGTGGGCGGCATTGAGGCCGAAGCTGGCATGCTCGGCCAGCCGGTCTACTTCCTGACCCCGGATGTCGTCGGCGTGAACCTGACCGGCGTTCTGCGTGAAGGCGTGACCGCGACCGACCTCGTGCTGACCATCACCGAGATGCTGCGCAAAGAAAAAGTGGTCGGCAAGTTCGTTGAATTCTTCGGCGAAGGCACGGCCTCGCTGTCGCTGACGGATCGCGCCACCATCGCCAACATGGCCCCCGAATACGGTGCGACGATGGGCTTCTTCCCGGTCGACGCTGCCACCATCGACTACTTCCACGGCACCGGCCGCACCAAGGCTGAAATCGAAGCCTTCGAAGCCTACTTCAAGGCGCAGAAGCTGTTTGGTATTCCGAAAAAAGGCCAGATCGATTACACGAAAGAGCTCACGCTCGACCTGTCGAAAGTCGCCCCGTCGCTGGCCGGCCCGAAGCGTCCGCAAGACCGTATCGAAATCGGCCACGTCAAGGACACTTTCCGCGACCTGTTCGCCAAGCCAGTCGCCGAGAACGGCTTCAACAAGAAGGCGGAAGACCTCGACGCCGAGTACACCACGACGGATGGCGTGAAGCTGCACAACGGTGATGTGCTGATCGCTGCGATCACTTCGTGCACCAACACCTCGAACCCGAGCGTGCTGCTGGCTGCCGGCCTGCTGGCGAAGAAGGCAGTCAAACTCGGCCTGACCGTGCCGAAGCACATCAAGACGTCGCTCGCGCCGGGATCGCGCGTGGTCACCAAGTATCTCGAAGCTGCGGGCCTGCTGCCCTACCTTGAAGAGCTGGGCTTCGGCATCACGGCATACGGCTGCACGACCTGTATCGGTAACGCCGGCGACCTCACGCCGTCGATGAACGAAGCCATCGTGAAAAACGACGTGGTCGCGGCTGCCGTGTTGTCGGGCAACCGCAACTTCGAAGCGCGTATCCATCCGAACATCCGCGCGAACTTCCTCGCGTCGCCGCCGCTGGTCGTGGCTTATGCCATCGCCGGCAACGTCACCGTTGACCTGATGACCCAGCCGCTCGGCAAGGACAAAAAAGGCCGTGATGTGTTCATCGGCGATATCTGGCCGACTTCGGAAGAGATCAACAAGCTGATGAAGCACGCGATGAACGCGCGCACCTTCAAGGCCAACTATGCCGACGTCAAGGGCGCACCGGGCAAACTGTGGGAGCAGATCAAGGGCGTGGCCCAGGGTCAGGTCTACAACTGGCCGAAATCGACCTACATCGCCGAGCCGCCGTTCTTCGAGGGCTTTGACATGCAGCCGAAAGCTGCCGCGACGGGCATCTCCGGCGCGCGCGCGCTGGGCGTGTTTGGTGACTCGATCACCACCGACCACATCTCGCCGGCAGGCTCGATCAAAGACAGCAGCCCGGCAGGCAAATGGCTGCTGGCGAATGGCGTGCTGAAGGCCGACTTCAACTCGTACGGCTCACGTCGTGGTAACCACGAGATCATGATGCGCGGCACCTTCGCTAACGTCCGCGTCAAGAACCTGATGATCCCGGCCAAGCCGGACGGTTCGCGCGTCGAAGGCGGCATCACCCTGCACCAGCCGACCGGCGAAGAAATGTCGATCTACGACGCCGCCATGAAGTACATCAAGGACGACGTGCCGACGATGATCTTCGCTGGCGAAGAGTACGGCACGGGTTCGTCGCGTGACTGGGCAGCCAAGGGCACTCAGCTGCTCGGCGTGAAGGCGGTCGTGGCGCGTTCGTTCGAACGTATTCACCGCTCGAACCTGGTCGGCATGGGCGTGCTGCCGCTGCAGTTCCTCGGCAACGACAGCGTGCAGTCGCTGAACATCACCGGCAACGAAAGCTTTGACCTGCTGGGCCTTGAGAATGACATCAAGCCGCAGCAGGAAGTGACCCTGGTGATCAAGCGTGCCAACGGCGACACCCAGAAGGTGAAACTGCTGCTGCGCATCGACACGCCGATCGAAGTCGACTACTACCGTCACGGCGGCATCCTGCCGTTCGTGCTGCGCCAGCTGCTGGCAGCGTAAGGAAGGCGCGGCCGGCGGAAATGCACCGCTGGCCGCCCTGACCACGGCAATCAACCACCGGAGACAAGATCATGTGGAAAATCCTCGTAGGTTTCATCATCTTCGCCGCGATCGCACTGACCGTCGTATTCCAGATGGGCGACAAGGCCAGCATGCAGGGCGAATCGGGCGGACATGAAACGTCCGAAGAGAAGAAGGCCGATGCGCCGGCGGCAGCTCCCGCGCCTGCAGCAACGGAAGCAGAAAAGAAATAAGCAGGAAAATTGCATTCGCAGGCCCGCCTTTGGCGGGCCTTTTTTCTGTGGAATGGTGTATCCGCCACAGCACGGATCCACGGCGTGACAGGCAGTGCATCCGGTACAATCGACGCCCCAGCTGAACCCGCTCCCATCATGCGCCGCACACTCAAGAATCCCGTTCGCAAGTTTTCTGCCGAAAGCCAGCGTGTCGCCTCGCTCGCCCAATCGATGGTGCGCGCCTCCAGCCGCATTGAGGCCAGAAGCTGGGAGGCTCGTCTGGATTTGCTGTTGCAAAAACAGCTGGCGAACCAACAGCAACAGGCCATCGATAACTCACTCGATCACCTGTTCCACACTGATCTCGATGCTTACGACGCCCTGCTCGACTCCGTCGAGGCGATCAGCAGCAGCTGCACACTCGAGCATGATGGCAAGCGCTACGATGCGCTACTGGTGGCCGTGCCGGTTCTGGCGTGGACCCGGTTCAGCATTCCGTCGGGCCCAATCAATGCAACAGCACTGCAAGCCATTACTGCACATCTGTATGGCCACATCCTCGCCGCAAATACACGGGCGGCCGTCGTGCCAGTGCTGTTCTCCATCGATCAGCTGCCGCGCAGTTACTGTGACAATTTTCAGCTGACCCGGCGTCTGGCCGATGCGGCGCTGACAGGCAAGCCCGCTGTCACGCCACCGGCGCTATCAGAGACCGCGCCCTTCCTGGCCGATACCCGCTACCTGCTGATGGTTGTCACTGCCGAAGCCGGACAGCCGCTGTTGCGCTGGCAAGAGGAAGACGCCGGCAACAATCGGCAGGCACTGGCGCAGGCGGCGCTGACACAATGGCAGCTACAGGCCGGCCCGAACATCCAGACGCTGCTTCCGGGTTGCGGCATCGAGCTGCTGCTGCCGGCTGCGTATTACGCTGCGTGCCGCGAAGCCGACAAGGCCATCCGTCCGATATCACTGCGCGCAGCAGTGCATTACCTGACCCACACGCTGGCGGCCGAACCGGCGCAACTGTCGGTCGTGATTGCCCCCGTGGGCGACGAAACCAGCGACGTGCGCATCGACGAATACCGAATCAGCTACAGCCTGGTCGGCAACAAGGAGGTCGTCTACGGAGTGGTCTGGCCCTTGTATGACGAGGAAAGTGCTGACGAAGTGATTGCATCGATGGTGCATCCCCGCGCATCGGGCAACGCTGCCACGACGCCCGTTCAACAGATCGTCGCCGTGCTGCGCGAAGCCGGCATCACGCATATCCAGCAGATCGACGGCGTATTTTCGCCCGAGTACTGCGATGATTGCGGCTCGCCTTTCTTTGCCGATGCCGACGAAGAGATGGTGCATGCAGAAATGCCTGAAGACGCCGGCCAGAACACGGGGCATTTACATTGAGTTGTCGGAATTGCCGAAAGCCTCTGCTATAATCGCGGGCTCGTCGGGGCGTAGCGCAGCCTGGTAGCGCACTTGCATGGGGTGCAAGGGGTCGCGAGTTCGAATCCCGCCGCCCCGACCAATCGATTCAAGCAAAACGGCCATTCTTCGGAATGGCCGTTTTGCTTTCTGCGATCCGCCGCCCGGCTCGATCTCGAACGATCTCCTCAATTGAGTGAACCGGTCGTGCCAGACCTCACCGCTTGATACGCATCCCCGGTTCGGCGTTGACTTTGCTGCGCAAACTTGCAGCGCCCCGGAGCAGGCAATCGACATGAAGCCCGCTCATTCGACGATCGCGATGCTCAAGCCAACGTCCCTATGCGAGCGGCGCTAAATTCAATTCGACCAAATTTGTTCTTATTTTCATACTAATTGTCACGGAAGCGACACATAAGCTGACTAATCTGGCCGCCCTGTCCCTCGATCCAAGGAACGGTCATGAATGCACCCTATCTCCGCCATGCATCGCCCGAGTGGGAAACCAACTCGGTACTGAACCTGATGCACACGGGCCTGCTGAAGGCGCATTTTCAGCCCATCGTCGAATTGAGGCAGGCACGCGTACTGGCGCATGAGGCCTTGATCCGCTCCCCCGAAGACTGCCCATGGCCGAACCCGGATGCCCTCTTCAGTGCCGCACGTGCGCAAGGGCACACCATTCACCTGGAGCTTGAATGTCTGCGTCAGGCATTGAGCGCCTGGAGTGACTCGCCACGCGAAGGCAGGTTGTTCATCAACATGAGTGCGTCATCGCTCATCGATGCGCTGGCCAATGACGGCATCGAGTGGCTGACTGGCACGGCCAGTGCTGCAGGGGTCGCCTTGTCGTCCATCGTGATCGAGTTGACCGAGCATGAACACGTGACGCACTTGCAGCCCATCCAGGAAGCATTAGCCGTGCTGCGACGTGCAGGTGCCGCGCTGGCACTGGATGATTTTGGTGATGGCCGCTCTAGCCTGCGGCTGTGGTCTGAATTGCGTCCCGAGTACGTCAAGATCGACAAATACTTCGTGCAATCCGTCCACCAAAAGGCGCACAAGCTGCACACGTTGCGCGCGCTGCAGCAGCTTGCCGACACCTTTGGCTCCGAACTCATTGCGGAAGGCGTGGAGCAACCCGAAGAATTGCGCGTGCTGCGCGACGTTGGCATTCCGTTCGCTCAGGGCTTCTTGCTCGGACGCCCCCAAGCCACCGTGACCGCCACGCTGAATGACACCACACTCGACGTTCTGCGCCAGCGCGAGATCGCCGTTCTGCCACTACAACGTCAAGTCAGCAATCGTGGACTCACCGCCAGCAGTCTCCTGCTCCCCGCCGCGAGCGTGCTGGCAAGCGCGACCCATGATGATGTCGCCACGCTGTTCAAACATCATCCGGATCTTCACGCCGTCGCGCTGGTGGAGGAGGAACGACCGGTGGGGCTCATCAGCCGCAAAACCATCCAGGATCTCTATCTGAAACTCTACACGCGTGATCTGTTTGGCCGCCGCCCCTGTCAGCAGCACGCCAATCTGCAGCCGCTGCTCGTGGACATCCATACGCCGATTGAAAGCCTGACTCAGGTGCTCACATCCAGCGACCAGCGCTATTTGTCGGAGGGATTCATCATCACCGAGGGCGGCCGCTACCGCGGCCTGGGTACCGGCGAACAACTGGTGCGCGCAGTGACAGAGGCGAGAATCGAAGCAGCGCGGCACGCCAACCCCCTGACCTTCTTGCCAGGAAATATACCGATTACGCTGCACATCGACCGTTTGCTCAACAATGGCCACGACTTCGTCGCCTGCTACGCCGATTTGAACCAGTTCAAAGCCTATAACGATCAGTACGGCTACTGGCGTGGCGATAAAATGATTTGTCTGCAGGCAGAGTGTCTACAGGCTGCTTGCGATCCGCAGCGAGACTTTCTTGGCCACGTCGGCGGTGATGATTTCGTGCTGCTGATGCAGAGCCCGGACTGGCGTGAGCGCTTGGAGCGCGCCGTCGAACGCTTCAACCATGAAGCGCTGCTGTTGTTTGACGACGAAGCTCGCCACGCGGGCGGCATTTATGCCGAAGACCGCTATGGCGTCACCCGCTTTCACACCTGCACGACCCTCAGCATCGGCG
>JACCDS011053748.1_pt1 | contig 14940 bp, 20 predicted proteins | sample 7446441 | NCBI WGS metagenome assembly JACCDS01 (sample SAMN15323445, study PRJNA562643) | freshwater metagenome | isolation source: river surface water | place: USA:Blue River Watershed | collected 2017-08-17 | reverse complement strand
CTGCAGCAAAGCGACTGGGCCACCGTCAAGAAAATCTGCGTGAAGCAGGCCGGCAAACCCCGGAACGCACCGGCCGAGCTGTTCACGACCCACGCGGAGTCCTTGATTTTTGACCCCGAGATCGACGTCATTGTGGAGCTAATCGACGATGCCGACGCGGCCTTTGCCATTGCGTTAGCCGCCTACGCCCAAGGCAAGGCGGTCATTACGGCCAATAAAAAGGCCCTCGCCGAGCACTTTGAAGCCTACCTGAGTGCGGCGCGAGCAGCCAACCTACCCCTTCTGTACGAAGCGGCGGTGGCGGGAAGCATTCCCATCATTCGCAACCTCGAGGAGTACTTTGACAACGAATGGCTGCGCGGCGTGGTGGGCATCGTCAACGGTTCCACGAACTACATTCTCAGCCGCATCGAAGACGGGCAGTCGGCAGAGGCCGCGCTGCGCGAGGCCCAAGCCAAAGGCTATGCTGAGTCTGACCCGAGCCTTGACGTCGACGGCTGGGACGCTGCCAACAAACTTGCCATTCTGCTGCACCATACGTACGGATTATCGCGGCACCCGAGCGAGCTTGTGCGTGAGGGCATCGGACGCATTTCAGCAGATGACGCAGCCTTTGCCGCTTCAAGGGGGCTTCGGATTCGCCTTCTTGCGCGCGCAGAGCAAGGTGAATCGGGCATTCAGGCGCTGGTTTGGCCGCACTTTGTCGCCCCCTCGAGTCCGCTCTACCACGTGCGTGAGGCGATGAACGGAATTCTACTGGGCAGCACCTTTAGCGAACAGCAGTTTCTTTACGGCAAAGGGGCGGGTCGCTTCCCAACCGCGAGTGCCGTACTGAGCGACCTTTCGGCTCTGAGGTACGGATACCAGTACGCACTAAAAAAACGAGCAAACCCCGCGGAACTTGCTGAAGATGCGGTGGTCCAACTTTGGATACGCAGCACGAAACCCGAGTTACTTCGCGAACTACCCATCGGAAGGGTGTACGAACACTACCAACGCAGCGGCTACGCCTTTACTATTGCCGACGTGCCAATGGTGGAACTAAGGACAAACCCCCTGCTTCAGCACCCCGATGTTGCCAGCGTAGTTTGGCCGGGTGAGCAGGCACAAGGGCTAAACTTTTTGCCCTATGCGGCAGCTTAAGTTCAGCGTAGCATCTCAAGTCCGCCGTAGGCCAAAGCCAACCAGGCCAGGCCCTTGAGCAAGAAAAACGAAAAAAGACCAATGGCTACGGGCCAGCCGGCCTGGCGAATCAAGCCCGCCCATCCGTCGCGCTTGAGAATTTCACGGTAGGTGGAGATCCATTTCACGCCGCAAATTTAACGGGCCACTCTTTTTAATTATACCCGTATTAGCAAACGGTATAACCCAAAGAAGCAAAGCAAAAACCGAACAAAATAAGGCATTTTCGTATTTTTGCACGCAGTATGATAAGTATTAATAACCCAATCCGATACCAAAGCCTGAACGACGGCATGGAGTGGCTCCGCCTCGAAGGGCGAGCGAGCGAGGCCCCCAGCACGTTGGTACTGGAACGGGATTTTGTGCACTTGTTCTTCAGCCTTGACGGCGAAACGGCGTTCCAATTCGGCCCGATGTACATGCGTCCGCTGCCCGAAGGCCAAAGTTTTTTCATTTACAACCCAAAGGACGAGCTGAAAGCAGGTGTGGGACTGCCCCACGGCAAGCGCTTGATTGCCGTAAAATTGCGCTTTGACCGACTGCACCGTCTATTTATGCCCGACGGCGGACAAAGCGACGAGTTGCCGTTCTTAGGAAAATCTGAAATGCAGCGTCCGATTTATGACCAGCGTAGCGTGGATGCAGGACAAAGGGTAATCCTCGACGCGCTTTGGTCTAAGAAGCTCAGCGACAATGCACTCCGTGTGGCTCAACTCGGCTACGTCTATGAGTTGCTCGGCCACTACTTTCACAGCAGCGAGCCTGACACCACCGTGTGTCCGTTTTTGAAAGACGAAGACAACTTGAAGCGGATTCACGACGCGAAAGCCGTGATTTTGGACCAATGGCAGGATCCGCCCACCATCAAGCAGCTCGCCGACCGGGTTGGGCTCAACGAATACCGACTAAAGGCCGGATTTAAAGAGGTATACGGCAATACCGTTTATGGTTACGTCATGGACACGCGCCTGAACCACGCACGCCGCATGCTGGACCAAGGTCGAATGAGCGTCAATGAAGTTGCGTTTGAAATCGGATACCAAAATCCAAGTCACTTTATTGCCGCCTTTAAGCGCAAATTTGGCGTCACACCCAAAAAATACACCAAGGCCGAGGCAATCTAAGCGCGACCTTTGGGGAATGCGCAGGCTCCATCTTTCAGAACTCGCCGCCCACCCGGGTGGCTGGATCGTTTTTGACTTCGGAAACGTTTTAATCGAAATTGATCCACCACGCAGTGTGGAAGCGTTTCGCGCACTTGGCGCTCCGGCCGAGCTCCACCTTGACGCGGACTTTTTTCATGCCTTCGAAACGGGCGCGCTGGACCCACAAGGATTCCGAAACGCGCTGCGCAGCCATCTTCGGTGGGCGGCTTCGTCACCAAGCCTCGACGCGGCCTGGAATTCGCTGCTTTTAGCGGTTCCGCCGCGAACGATCGCCAAGCTGCACCAGCTGCGCACGAAAGGGTACAAGCTTGCCTTGCTGAGCAACACCAACCCTATTCACATTGACGAGGTCCGCCGGCGCCTAGGACTGCGTGGCTACGCGGAGTTTGAACGCTGCTTTGAACGGGTGTTTTACTCGTTTGACATGGGCCTTCGCAAGCCCGACCCTGCGATCTACAAGGCTGTGGTCCGCGAGCTGGGCATTACCCAACCCGCTGAGGTGCTGTTTGTGGACGACAACGCCGCCAACATTGCTTCCGCTGAGGCCCACGGCTGGCGGACGCTGCTTTTTCAGTAGGCTAACGCGGAGCGTCCTGGCACAGCTCAATCAGGCTGCCACCCGTCGATTTGGGGTGCAAAAACGCTATGATTTTACCGTCGGCCCCGGGCTTAGGTTGCCGGTGAATCAAGGCCACGCCGGCAGCATCGAGTCGGTCCAGCTCCGCTTGAAGGTCCGCCACAGCATATGCTACGTGGTGCAGGCCCTCTCCGCGCTTTTCAAGAAAGCTCGCGATGGGCGAATCCGGGCGCGTAGCCGCCAAAAGCTCGATTTTGTTGCCGCCCACCGCAAAAAACGACGTCATTACGCCCTCTGACGCAACTTCTTCGCGCTTATAGGGCCGCACGCCCAGTAGCTGTGAATAGATCGTTTCGGCCGCGTCAAGGTCGCGAACGGCGATTCCGAGGTGCTCGATTCCGAGCCAATAGGGAGAGGGAAGCATGGCCTTAAAATTAGCGGTACTTTTGTGGCTATGGAATCCATTCGCCAAAAACGCATCAATTCGCTGCTACAGCACGACCTGGCCGAGGTTTTTCGCGCCTTGGCGGCGGCGGAATTCCCCGGAACCCTGATCACCGTGAGCAAAATTCGGGTAACGCCCGACCTCGGACTGGCGCGGGTGTACCTCAGCTTTTTCCCCATCGACCGCACCGAGAAGGCCATGGAGTTCATTCAGGAGCACGCTCCGAGAATTAAAAACGAGCTCGCCGGAAGGGTGCGCCACCAGCTGCGCGTCATTCCCAACCTGCAGTACTTCGCCGACGATTCGATGGAGTACGAAGCCAACATCGACCGATTGCTGCGCGAAGGCGGCGAAAATCCGTTCAAATAATGCGCGCAGACGGACCGCAGTTGGGCTGGCGCCTGCTTCGCGGCCGCACGCTGACCCAATGGGTGGCTTGGCTCGCCGCGCTGGGCGTAGCCGTAGGCACTGCCGCGATGCTCGTGGTTTTGGCCGGCTTCAACGGGCTTGAGGGCATGGTCCGCGCAGCCTACGAAGGCATTCACGCGCCCTACACCCTATCGCCAAGCAAAGGCCAGCACGCCCAGATCTCGACAGAGGCCCTCCGCAACCTCCCTGAAGTCGAGGGCGTGGCCCACGTACTCAGCCAAAAGGCGCTCGTGCGCACCGACGAACGCGAACTCCTCGTAACGCTTTGGGGGGTCGACTCGGCCTTTACGGCGTTTAGCCCCTGGGCCGCTTCGCTGGTGCGCGGAGACGGCGACAGCCTCGCGCAGCTCGACGGGCTCTACGTGGGCACGGGCGTGGCGGAACAGCTGCTCGTTTCGTTTGACCTTGGCCCCGACCCGGTCGAGCTTTTGTGGCCCCAGCAAGGGCTTGAAGACGTGCAGCGCCAGTTGGGTTCCGTGCGCGGAACCTTTGCGGTGCACCCTCAAGTGGACTATGCCTACGCCCTCTTGCCGTTGGCTGAGCTGCGCGCCCTGCACCCGCTCGCGGACTCGAGCGCACTTTCGCATGTGCTCGTGTGGCCCAAAGCGTCTGTTCTCCACCGCGACCTCAGGCCAGACCTCGAACGGGCCGCCCCGGGCTGGACCGCAGAGCGCCCCGAGGAACGCGAAAAAGCCATGTTTCAGGTCCTGCGAAGCGAAGGCCTCGCAACCGCCGCCATCCTCGGATTTATCGTACTTCTGGCCTCACTAGGGCTGTACGCCGCGGCAAGCTTGATCATCCTCGAAAAACAGGGACAGCGCGCAATGCTCGCGGCCCTGGGAATGCCTGCGGAGCGTATTCGCACCGCCTTTATGTGGAGCGGAATCTGGCTCAGCTTACTCGGCGCGGCCGCCGGCGAACTTCTCGGCGGAGCCGTCGTAGCCGCCCAGGCCCAATGGGGCTTGCTCCAACTCGGCGAGGGCTATGTGGTCGACGCGTATCCCGTCCATTGGGACTGGACCGAAGCACTGGCCGTGTGGGTTCTGGTAGCCGGGCTTGGAACCCTGCTTTCGTGGCTCGCCAGCCGTCAAGCGGGCTCTGACACGAGGCTGTTGCGCAGCGCGTAGTCTCCGCGAATCTCGTCAAACGTAGCGCGGAGCGTGTCAAGCGAATCCGACGTAACCAGGGTTTGACGCAACTCCTTGAAATTGGGGAAGTTCCTAAAATAGTTCCCGTAGTGGCGGCGCATTTCGGCAATGGCCAACTTTTCGCCCTTCCACTCCACCGACAGCTCGAGGTGACGCTGGGCCGCGTCGGCGCGCACACTCAGGCTCGGCGGCGCGAGGTGTTCGCCCGTTGCCATGAAGTGCTTGATTTCCTTAAAAATCCATGGGTATCCGATCGTCGCACGGCCAATCATCACCCCGTCAACGCCATAGCGGTCGCGCATCAAAATGGCCTTTTCGGGGCTGTCCACGTCTCCGTTACCAAAAACGGGAATGTTCATTCGGGGATTGTTTTTTATGGCGCCGATCAGTGTCCAGTCGGCTTCGCCCTTGTACATCTGGCTGCGGGTGCGGCCGTGAATGCTAATGGCCTTTATGCCAATATCTTGCAGTCGTTCCGCCACCTCGACTACGTTTTTGGTGCTGTCGTCCCAGCCGAGGCGGGTTTTGACGGTCACTGGCTTGTCCACGGCGTCAACGATAGCTTTGGTGAGGCGGACCATCTTTGGAATGTCCTGGAGCATGCTGGCCCCGGCCCCCTTGCACACTACTTTTTTCACCGGACAGCCGTAGTTGATGTCAATCAGGTCGGGGTTGGCCTCGGCACAAATCTCGGCGGCCTCAATCATGCTCTCGAGTTCCGAGCCAAAAATTTGAATGCCAATCGGCCGTTCGTACTCAAAAATATCAAGCTTGGCGCGGGATTTCGCAGCGTCGCGAATTAGGCCCTCGCTCGAAATAAACTCCGTGTACATCAGGTCGGCGCCGTTTTCCTTGCAGAGCGCGCGAAACGGCGGATCACTGACGTCCTCCATCGGGGCCAGCAGCAGCGGAAAATCCGGCAATTCAATGTCAGCGATACGTACCACGGCACAAAGGTACTTACTCCCGGCGGAGTGCCACGAGCACCGCCAACGCCGCCAGGGACATCGCCACTACGGTCCACGACCAAGGTTCCGCACTAAGGTCTGCATAGGAGCCAGGGCCCGCGCGCTGCGCGTCAACGTAGGTTAGCGCGTTGTGCAGTACATGGGCCCCGACGGGCACCCACAAGCGGCCGCTGCGTTCGTAGAGCCATGCCAAAAGGAGTCCGGCCGTGACGAGAAACGGCAAGTGGAGCAGGTCAAAGTGAAAGCCCGCGAACAGTAGAGCAGAGGCGAGCACCGAATTCCGTCCCCAGCGCGGGCGGAGCATGCGCTGGAGGGCTCCGCGAAAGAACAGCTCCTCACCCACCGCCGCGATAAGCACAAACACCAGCACAGCGAGCAGCTGATCGAACAGGTGGGGTAAAAACAGCACTCGGTCGACGAGCTTTGCTTGGCGCTCGGCATGCACGATGGCCTCAGGCGCCCAATCCATGGACCGAATAAGGTCCACCCAGGCGCCGGTCGTCCACTCGAGCAGCGGCAGCAATGCCGGCAGCACCGACCACGCCAATAAAGTCTTTACCCAGGACCAGCGCGGCTTAGGAAGCTCCGGCGACTCAACTTCCACCTCGTGAGCGGCCTGCACCGACCAGCGCTGAAGCAGGGCCGCCGCAGGCAGTAAGAACAAGGCCAACGAGCCCAATCCTTGCTGGGCCAAAATGGCTCTCGCCGAGTTCAGCTCCTGGCGCAGCATGACCTCTTTCAGGCTCATTCCGGTGTAGCCGAGCAGGCCCATGACGGCCGACCCCCCCAGTCCCGACACCAAGAGCAACGAGGCGAGCACCGCAAGGCCCAAAAACACAAAATCAGACTTCAGTACATTCATTGCGGCCAAAAGTACGGGGCAAGGCATAGCCAGCAACTCGAAACTAGTCCCTAGTAACAAAAAAGCCCGGCTCCTTGCGGGCCGGGCTTTAGCTAAATCACCTCAGCTTAGTACGACTTGAACAAGTCTTCTGCGGATGCCGCAGGGTTGGCCGAGTACGAAAGCTTGAGCGCTTGCGCCTTGCGGAGTTCCTGCTTAATGTCGCTGATCAATCCCATCTTGGCGTCGACGTCAGCCTTAACAGAAACCGTAAACTTGGTGCGTTCGGCTTCGTTAATTGACTCGCGCTGCAGGATAACCCATTGCTGAACGTCGCCTACACTCGCAAGCTGGTCAGCAAGCTGAATGCGGGGCTCTGTTCCCAGTGCGGCACTCTTAGGGGCGCCAACGTAGATGTAGGTTGTGAGGTCCTTGCGCTCGAGTTTTTGAATCTCGGTTGCCAACGGCTTCTTCAACTTTACCAACAACGTTACTTCACGCATGGTGGTGGTCACCATGAAGAAGAACAGCAGCATGAATACGATGTCGGGCAGCGACGCCGTAGACAACGGCGGCACCTCGGCCTTTTTCTTTTTCTTAATCGTTGCCATTATCCTCCAATTTTAACGGGTTCCGCCTCTGAAATGAACTGCGGGTAGATCTCGTTGATGGCTTCCATATCGCTTTCGCTCAAGTCGTCGTAGGAACGTCCAAACTTGCGCTGCGCTAAGTCTTCGCGAAGTTCTGAGTACGCACCCAGAAGCTCGTTGCGAACGGCAACAAAGGTCTTGTAGCTCGTTCCGCGGTCGTTTTGAAGAGAGATTACCGCCTTGCGGGGGTTATCTGACGAGTTTGGATCGCGCAACCCGCGGCAGCCCTCGCACGTGCCGTCGCCGTTGTTGTCGATGAACTCTTTCGCCAAGCGGCGAACATCTTCAAGGCTCGCGTATTCGTCTTCCACGAGGAGCTGATCTTGAGCGTTTACCAGTACGACAAAGATGTTCTTCTCTTTGATGTCCTGCTGTTCGCCCGTGTCTTCAGTCCACGGTGGCAATTTCACTAACAGACCCTTGTCCACGTCCATGGTCGTAGTAACCAGGAAGAAGATCAACAGCAGGAACGCGATGTCAGCCATCGAGCCCGCATTGATTTCAGGAACTGTACGTTTGCGTGATGCCATAGCTTACTTACCCAAACGGTGAACAGAAGAGTAAAGCACCGTGCCCGCAGCGATCAACGTGATGATGTACGTTGCATTTAGACCGGTAGACACCCAGCGTGAGCCAGACTCTGAAATGTTCTTGTAGGATTCGTAGTCTGAGCCTGAAGAAATCAGGTAGCTCACCAATACGATGCCCAAGAGGGAACCGACACCAACCAGCGCTCCGCGAAGCGATGCTGGGTTGATGAGCAGTCCGCGAACAGAGCTGAGAACCGCTACGGCGATAGCGATGAAGAACATCGCAATCGTGACCCAAATAGAGGCCGTTACGTTTGCATCAAGGCTTTCTTCTCCGGCCAAAAGCACCAGGAGGGAGAAAATCAAGCCTACTGCACTGAGGCCGTAGGCTAGGATGCTTCCGAGATTATTTAATCCAAAGCGCATGGCTGCTTATTTTTTCAGGTGAGCAGCTACGATGTCGAGGAAGCTGATCGACGCATCTTCCATTTTGTTGACAAGGTTGTCAATCATGGCGATGATCAAGTTGTAGAAGATCTGAAGAATCATCGCCGCAATAAGACCAAATACCGTGGTCAAAAGGGCAACCTTGATACCTCCAGCTACGAGGGTCGGGCTGATGTCACCTGCAGCTTCGATCGCGTCGAAGGCCTGGATCATACCTACTACCGTACCCAAGAATCCGAGCATCGGTGCAAGGGCGATGAACAGCGAAAGCCATGAAACGCCGCGCTCGAGCTTACCCGTTTCTACTGAACCTAGGCTTACCACGGCCTTGTCTACGATTTCAACGCCTTCGTCCATTTTGTCGAGGCCTTGGTAGAAGATCGAAGCAACTGGTCCGCGCATGTTGCGGCAGTACTCCATGGCGGCAGACTTACCGCCGCTCTTCAGCGCGTCTTCGATGCCCTTGAGGAGCTTATCGTTGTTTTGATTTGAAAGCGTCAAGTAGAGTACGCGCTCAATAGCGATAGCAAGACCAAGAATCATGGTCAAAAGAACCGGAGCCATCCACAAGGGGTCACCCTCGATGAACTTCTCTTTCAGCATTTGCGTAAAGCTTGCTTCTTCTTCAACGGCCGATACGGCTTCTTCGGTTGCGGCAGCAGCAGTGTCAGCAGCAGCGGCATTCGTGTCGGTTGAAGCAACTTGCTCGGTGGCAGCCGCATCAGTAGCTTCTTGAGCCAGAACGGGTTGGGTGAATAGAATCCCTGCAGCGAAGAACAGGGCGAGAACCTTTTTCATGGGGTTTTGCGAGGTTGGTTAAACGTTTTAAAAAATGTCTTTGACGAGCAAAAGTAGGTACTCTACGCTAATGCAAAAATTATCGGGGCATTAATTTCTTGCCCTTGTTGAAATTATGCCTTAACCGCGGCCCGGTAAAGCACGTCAGGACTCAAGTCAGGCGTGGCTATAATGGCTGCTAGAGCTTCGCGAGGATGGTCAACAACCGTCCATAAGTCAAGATGCTCTGGATTCATGAACTCCTCGTCGACCATACGGCGAAGCAGGCTCAGCAGGTCGTTGTAAAATCCGTTCTGGTTCACGATAACTACCGGCTTAAGGTACTGACCGAGGCGCTTCAGCGTGATGGCTTCGGCCAGCTCCTCAAGCGTGCCGCAACCGCCAGGCAGGGCGATGAGCCCTTCGGTGTGAGCCAACAGCCCAGCCTTGCGTTCAGCCATGGTAGCGACAAACGTGAAGTCGTCAACCAAGGGATGGTTCATCTCAATATCTTTCAAGAACTGGGGCATGACGCCCGAGGCCTTGCCGCCACGTTGAATTACTTCGGTGGCAATGTGGCCCATAAGTCCGGTTTTTCCGCCACCGAAAACGAGGGTTGCGCCAGCGTCCACGAGCGCTTGGGCCAGCTCACTGGCGCCGTCCACATAATCTTTAGCTACACGGGCGGACCCGGCACAGTACACGGTAATGCGGGCCCCGCGCACGTCGCGGCCCATTACCCTTGGGCGTTTTTAAGCTCGTCGATGCGCGGAACTAAGGCTTCGGCCTCGGCGCGCTTGAGGTCAGATGCCTTACGGTCGCTCGTAGACAGCTTAAAGGATTCCTCCAATAAGGCCTGGTACTGCTCGGTAATTCGCTCGAGCTCTGATTTTTTGCGGAAAAACGAAAACATGGCCACAAAGGTAGACGCCATTGGGCCCGCCATTTGCTAGCGCCAGCGGGTTTTCAAGAGAAGCCCAACAATAGCGTTGGTGAACAGCCCGGCTACGGGAGCAAAAAGTGCCCCCTGAACCGCGTAGGTGGTGAGCGAAAAATAGGTTTCGGCGGCCTCCACCGTCATGTAGCCCTGCTCCACAGAATACGTGCGGAAGTCCGAGAAAAAACTCGGATTGATGAACGTAAAAAACAAGTACTGCACCCCAACGGACAAGATGCCCACCGTACCACCAACTCCAAGCCCCTGGCCCAGCGCCTGGATGTAGGAAAGTTCACCGCCCTGTTCCGCGCGGCGGGCAAAAAGTCCCCAAACCATGATTGCGACGGAGGGCACCAAAATAAGGTTAGTGTAGGTAGCGTGCAGCGCGATGTAGGTCGTGTGAAGGCCCACGAGGTATTCTGTGATGATCCAAATAAATTGCATTAAGGCGAAAATTATTCCGAATCGAAGGGCGGTAAGCATAGCTGGTGGGTCTAGGGGCAGTGTGAAGATGCGGCAATTCCATGAAAGGTTGCACGCATTCCGTTGGAAGTTTAACGATCGATGAGCCATCATCGTATGTGCGTGCGTAAGCGTACTTTTGCAGTATGGTTCGCAAAATTTTGTTGGTGCTTGGCGGCGTAGTCTTGCTTGGAGTAGGGCTAGCCGCATGGTTGGGTGCCTTTCGCACGCTGGTTATCAATGACTCGACACAGGGCGGGTACATCGTGGCGGGCTACGACCACGTGGGTCCTTTTGAACAAATCGGGCCGGTGTTTGAGCACGCTCATGCGACGACCGATTCGCTTGGAATCGTAGCTGAAGAGTACATCGGCATTTACTATTCCAATCCCGACGAGGTATCGGAGGATTCGCTGCTGAGCTTTGCCGGAGTGGTCGTGGGACGCAGCGAAGAAGATTTGGGCACGTTGGACTTTGCCGATCTGCGCCTGGAGCGCATTCCCGAAGGCCGCGCCCTTTGGATTGAGGCTCCAAAACCTAACGACCTGGCCATGATCGTGGCCATCATGCGAGCCTACCCGAAGCTGGGCGAAGCCGCCAAACAAGCTGGCCTTGAGCCCGGGTGGGTTTATGAGGTGCACACCGACAGCACCGTGCGCTTTGTCTTTCAGGAGTACCCTGTGGCTCAGGAGTCCATTGATTTGTAATTTTTTGTAGGTTTGTTACGTATGAATCGCGCAATGTCGTTGTTTTTGGTGCTGCTGCTCGCGTTGGGCAGTGCGTCATTTAGCATGGACGGCGGTTCGTCAAACCTCGTGGTTTACCCGAATCCGGTTCAGGGCACGTTGCGCGGCCAGCTTGACGTCAGCGGAACACAGCCTGTCGCACTGAGCTTGTACGACATGCTCGGTCGCCGGATTGAGGTGAAAAGTTTGCCCTCGAGCCAACGCCAGTTCGCTTGGGAGGTTGGCCACTTGCCCGCCGGAATGTATTGGCTCAAGGCCGAGCAAGGTGAGGTTGTAGTCGCCCAAGTCCGGGTCGTGCTCGCCAAGAGCTAACTAGCTGAATACTACAATTTTTTAGTTTTTATTCGTCGGTACCCGCTTAGGGGACGACTGGCATTGGGGTGCGGGCGGAGCTTGCAGGTCTAAATCTGCATGACCCATGATCCACCTTCGTTTTCTTTTTGGGGCGGTCCTCGCGATCGGAACCTCTTTGGCGGCAGGGGCCCAGCCCTTGGCCGTTTGGCACTTTAATTTGGAACGCACCCAGGCCGATAGCGGCTTTGCCGAACTTCAGGTAGCGCGAACGCTCGGCTCCTACGCCAGCGGAACGGGAAGCGGGAAGGCCTGGTCGCTGCGGGGCTTTGCACCGCAAGGCAGCGAGTCGGGCGAACGCGGCTGGGCAATGAGGGCCACTACCCTCGGCATGGACAGCGTTTGGTTGACCGGGCTGCTGCGCGGCTCGCCTACCTCGTCGCGCTGGTGGCGGATTGAGTCGTCGGTGGACGGAGGTTCGACCTGGACTACCCTGTGGTCGGCCGACACCGGATGGGGACCGTATGATACGTGGGTACCGTTCCGCATCCCCTTAGCTGGGGCCGCGGGGCATGCCCTCGTCGAGCTGAGGGCGGTCTCGGTTTTTGCTCCTGTGGCCTTCACCAACTTCGGGGGTTCTTTTGGGGCGAACCAAGCCTACCAAGGAATGCGCGTCAATCCGACCTCCGCCACCCAGAACTACAGTACTTCAGGCACATGGCGATGGGAAAACCTCTCCTTGCGCGGAACCGAGTCGCCGCCTACGGTGTGGAACGGCCAGCAGTGGTCGGCAGGGCTTCCCGATTCGGCGACCAACGCCTGGGTTTCGGGCATGTATTCGGGGCCTGGGTTCCGCTGCGCCAATCTTGTGGTTGCGGCGGGAAGCACGCTTGAAGTGAGTTCGGGCGGAGCGCTGGACGTGCGCGGACGCGCCGTAGTGGACGGAAGTGTGGTGTTGGCGGGCAGTACAGTGTCGGGCGGCAGTTCCCAAGCGGCGGCCCAGTTCCGGCTAGCGGGTGCTGGATGGGGGACTGGCCACGTCTACGGCGGCACCGATTGGGCCCAATCGGGCTGGCACCAGCTTTCGAGCCCGCTGGACCGGGGTATTTCAGGGTTGAGCGGCGTGGACAGCGCCCAGCTTTTTTCGTGGAATGCCGACAGCGGAGCCTACCGCCTGCCCGGTGTTGGGCTTGAGGCCCGCGGACGCGGGTTTTTTGGTTCGGGCAGCGGAAGCGTGGGGATCCACGGTCCGCTCGCCCGGCAGCCTTGGCAAGGCTGGGAGCTCGGTTACGCTCCGGGCGCTGCGGCCTCGAGTGGCGCAGCATTCACCACGGCCGTTCAGGACGGCTGGAACCTTGTCGGTAACCCGTTTTGGTGCGGGCTGGATTTTAGCAGCTTGGCCCGCCAGGGTGTGGACGCGAGCTATTCCATTTGGAATCCAGCTCTTTTTGGAGGCCAAGGTGGCTACGATGCCTACAGCCCGAGCGGCGGGAGCTTGGGGTCGGTAATTCCGCCGTTGACTGGATTTTGGGTGCGCGCTCAGGGTGCCACGTCTGCGCTAAGCACCACCAACCAAGGCACGCTTGGAACGGAAGCGCCGCCTTCGGGGGCACTTCGCATCGAATTGAGGGATGCCGGCGACAGCTCATGGCAGGCGTCGGTGTGGCTCATGCCCGACGCTGGGGCCGCCTCCCTTTTGGACTTCGAGCACGATGGCATTCAGCGGGTTAGCTCCGCGCCGCTGCGCTGGAGCATCGAGGCGGGGAATGGCGATGCTTTTGCCAAGCGCTGGAACCCGAGCGTGCCGCTGTCGCTTCGGTCCGAAGTGGCGCAGCCGCGAACGGTGGTTGCGCGATGCGTCGGATGCTTCGAGCCGATGTTTCTGGTCGGCGAAACCCAGGTCGTGGCCTTGGACGATGGGGGTGCCGTCGTGCAGCTTGACGGAATGCAGCATTGGCAGGTCTGCAGCGCCTTGGGGCTGCACGATGCGGACCAAAACGCTCCAGAGTGGCGCGCTGGACCTGGATTTGTTTGGGTTCCCGACGCAGACGAACTCACGATCCTCAACGTGCTCGGTCAGGTCGTGGAGCACGCTGGCCACGCTGACGGTGCTCCGCTTACCCACTCTCTTCCTCGGGGGCTTTATGTGCTTCGGGTGCGGCGCGGACCCCAGTGGACCCAGTTTAAAACCCTCTTAACCCCTTGATTATGAAAACAATAATTTTCTTAAGTGCAATGTGGGGCGCCAGTTTGCTGGCGAACCCCAGCGACGAAGCCCTTTGGAAGAAGTCGTTTGATGGCATGTTTGAGTCGCCTGAAGCCCTGCCGGCGATCGATTCCCGTGCCGCAGAACCCATGCCTCCGGTTCCGATGGATGGCGGGGTGGTCCTACTTCTCGCGGTCGGGATCGCGGTAGCGCGAAAACGCTTGGCGCGGTGAAGCCTCTTATGGCCTTATGGCGGCACCGTCAGCTGCTTTGGGCGTACCTTCGGATCACCTACTTCATCCTATGGAAGCACTAACCACTTGGATCCGTCAGAACCGTCCATTTCTCGGCTTTGTCGTTCGCTTTTTAGTCACCTTTTTTGTACTGAGCTTCGTATACAGCCTGTATTTGGTGCTCGTAAAGCGCAACGGCGACCTCGATATGGTCACCTACTGGGTGAGTCGATTGAGCCACGAGACCGCACGCTTAATGGGCGTCGCGGACTGCGAGTGGTCCTGCTTCCTCGACGGGTGCTACGTGGGGCGTGAAGGTCGGATGGTCAACATCCTCGAAGGCTGCAACGGGCTCCGCTTGGCGATTGTGTACGCGGCCTACGTCATTGGAATTGGCGGGTGGACCTGGCGTTCACTCCTTCAGGCTTTTGCCGGACTGTTTGTCGTTCAGCTGTTTAATGTCGTGCGCATCGGTGCGCTCGTGGCCCTGCGCGACCACGGCGGCGACACCTACTTCTTCTTTATCAAGTACGTTTTTGGCGTGTTTATCTACGGATCGATTGTCGTCTTGTGGATTCTGAAACCCCGAATTGATCGATGGATGGGGGCCAAATAGCCGAATCGCGGCGGTTTTGGTTGTGGAGCATTGCCTTTTTAATGCTCTCCATGTTCGTGAGCATTGTCGTGGGCGAAGAGAAGCACGCTCTTGGCTTTGATCCCTTGGGGATTCCATGGGTTCGCAACCTGTATGCCGGCTTGAAAATCGCACTGGGCATCGCGTACGTGCGGATTGTCGGATTTCGCTGGGCTTGGGTTGCAGGGCTTGTCGTTTTTGCGCTAATCGTGCGCACGTTTGCCGAAGGCACCTTCACCGTCGCACTGATCGGGGCCGCCATGGCGTACCG
>JACCDS012457884.1_pt1 | contig 14944 bp, 13 predicted proteins | sample 7446441 | NCBI WGS metagenome assembly JACCDS01 (sample SAMN15323445, study PRJNA562643) | freshwater metagenome | isolation source: river surface water | place: USA:Blue River Watershed | collected 2017-08-17 | reverse complement strand
TTTTCCGACCCCGGCCAGATTGCTGGCTTATTGGCGCGGACAGTGGCAAGAGGTGGGGCATAATCACTTGTCCGGATTGGCGATTTTGGTCATGCTGGGCTTGCTGCTGTGGCAAGCTGGTACGGGTTTGTTTGCCACGGACGACATTGATTTTTACGGCCCGCTTTCGGAACTGGTTGAGGAAGATCTGGCCAAGTGGCTCAGCGGCTGGCACCGCAAGAGTAGTGATCTGGTGCTGGGGCTGATCGGGCTGCATCTGGCGGCCATCTTGTATTATTGGCTGGTCAAAAAAGATAATTTGGTTGGGCCAATGCTAACCGGATGGAAGAATTTGACGCAGCAGCAGGCACGGCTGGTACAGGAGCAGCAGGCTCGGCCCGGCAAGCTTTGGGCCTTGCTGCTGGCAATTGGTTTGCCTGCGGTGCTGGTGGGTATGCTTGCAATCTGGTAATGCCAACAGGATTGTACGATGGTAGGGCAGGCAGGGTGGTAGGGCAGGGGCAACTGTACCATGGGTACAAACGCCATCATTTTAACGAAGGAGAACAGCATGATAGGTTATGTAACGGTTGGAACCAATGATATTGCACGGGCCGGAAAGTTTTATGATGCCTTGCTCGGCGTGATCGGCGCTGGACGGTATATGGAGAGTGGCAGTTTTATTGCCTGGGCGGTGTCGCCGACCCAGCCCGCGCTGGGGGTGATTGTGCCGTTTGACGGACAACCGGCAACCGTGGGCAATGGCGTGATGGTGTCATTGGTGGTGGATAGTCCGGAAAAGGTGCAACTGCTGCACGCCAAGGCGCTGGAATTGGGCGGGAGCGATGAGGGGGCGCCGGGGCCGCGCGGCGATAGCGGGTTTTACGCCGGGTATTTTCGGGATATGGACGGCAACAAGCTGAACGCCTTTTGCATGACCAAGAAATAGTAGATGATGGCCCGGGCTATGGCGTGAATGATGGCTTGGGCCATGGCCTGTAGTGCCAGGCCAGTCAGGGCTTGCCGGGTGGGTGCGATCGTGCCAGCTCGGCCAGCACTGGCGCAAGGTTGCGCCCAACCCGGATTTGCGGGTTCGAGCTTTCGTAACCCTGTCGTTTTTCCCGCTTCGCAATCGCCTTGGTGGCAATGGCAAACGCATCAGTCAATGAACTGGTTTTCTGTAGAGCCTCAGCGAAATAGGCTTGGCCAAAGTAAGTTAAATCGGCTTCGTTGGTGCAGCCAAACGAGGTTTTGTCAGCCGCAGCGGCAGTGACCAGCAGCGTGTCATCATCCTTGAGCGCGTCAATAAAGCCACCTGAATAGCAGGCCGATATCATAATAATGCGTTTTTCGATACCGGCATCGTCGAGCAACTGGCGCAGCGTGTCCGGGTCAAGTTCGTTAAAGCGCAGATTGCCAAACTCCAGTGAAAATTTAAAATCCTGACTGCCATGCGAAGTCAGATACAAAAACAGGATGTCGTGCTTTGGGTTCATGGCCCCGGCTATTTTGTGCAGCGCGGCACGCAAGGCGGTATTGCTGGCAATCGGATACTGGTCGACGCTTTTTGGGTTGTTAATCAGTAACAGCGAGCGGTTGGCAAGGCCAAAGCGGCGGTGCAGCAATTGCTGGACATACTGCACTTCTTTCATGAACACATCCTGACTGGCAAAGCCAGCCATGCCAATGAAAAACAGATTGGTTTTGTTGGGCGTGCCGGGCTGGATGGCCGACAGCGCGTCAGAGAGCAACTGCGCTTGCAAATAAAATGCTTCTTCGCTTTCCAGTGCCGGATTGGCCGCCACCGACGGGGCCTCTTCAAATGGCTGCACCCACAGCGAGCGGTCAATATATACCTGGGACAGTGGGCCGCCAATCACCAGCAAGGCCAACCCCAGCAACATCAGGCGCTGCCCCAGTCCGGCCGGGCGCAACAGGCCAATGGCGGCCACGCCCGATGCTGCGCCGAGCCAGAAAATGGTGAACCAGGAACACAAGGCACCCCAGTTGGGAATGGCATTGTTGATCCATGGTTGATCCAGATAGTGTACGGCCAGCAAATAACACAGATCGATTGGCAGCGTGATGGCATAAAACGTGGTGGCCAGTTGCAAGGTTTGTTCGCTCGCATGCGCCAGTCTGGCCAGCATGAAGGCGGCAATCAACAGCACCGGCAGGTAAAACAGTGCACCCGGTGCGGCATTTAACACTAGTAACCCGTCCCGCCCGACATGCGCCACATCCCATGCCAATTGCAACAGTAGGCCAAGCCCAACCAGTGCCATGAACTGGCCCCAGCCAGCGCGTATGCCATGTTGTGCAATTGGCATGAACAGCGCCGCCCGCACGCCCAGATACAGGTTATGGATCGGGCCGGGCCGACTGCGTCCGCTGCCCGTGTGCGGCTCAAGGCCGGGCAGGGCGAGTTGCTGCGGCGGTTCGGCGGAGCCGGGACCCTTGCTGCGCAACAGGCGAAAAAGGAGGGAGTCTGACATGGATGAAAAGAGCGTATTGCTTAAGGCAGCAGGCGGCGTGCCTCGTCGAATTCGTATTGATTGATATGGCTGGCCAGTTGCGCCATGATTTCGGGCGACAACAGGGGCGACAGACATCCCTTGACCTGATGCAGATAGTCTTCGGCATCGGCATTGTTTTCTTCCAAAAGTGATTTGAGCTGATGGATTTTGCGCTGGATATCGGCCTCGCTGTTCGGTATCAGGACGGTTGGCGTGGTATCGGTTTTTCCGGCGAAATACTGATCCAGGCTGTTGATCACCAGATTCAAATGATGGCTCAGGTGACCTTGTGCCGCTGCCAGTTCGGCGTCCAGGTCGGTTGACGGCAACTGTTCTGGCTTGCTACACATTTGCTCGATTTTGAACGCGACCTGGGCCAGTTCCTGGGCACCAATATTGCTGGCCAGCCCGCGCAGGGTATGGGCGCGGCGACAGGCATCTTGCCATTGTTGCAGTTCAATTTCGGTGTACAACTGGCAATCGGCCTGACGCTGTGAATGGCGAAAACGTTCCAGTAACTGGGTATACAGGCGCAAATTACCCGCCAGATGCGACAGACCCTGGGCGCTATCGATGCCAAACAGTGACAGGCTGTCCGGCTCCTCGGATCGCGTCGGCATCGGGCTGGGTACTGGATTGGGCAGTGGCCGGGGCAGGCTGGTTGCCGTGCTCTCGACGGCACGCAGTTTTGCTGCAGGCAGCCAGCGGCACAGGGTGTGATACAGCACATCCGGATTGATTGGCTTGGTCAGATAATCCTGCATGCCTTCGGCCAGACAGCGGTCCCGGATCTCGGCCAGCGCGTGGGCGGTCATGGCGATGATTGGGATCGCATCAAATTCACGGTGCTGGCGCAGGGCCAGTGTGGCTTCGTGGCCATCCATGTCCGGCATTTCCAGATCCATCAGGATCAGGTCGTAGGCATGCGGCCCGACTTCGAGCATTTTGTCGACGGTGGCGCGCCCGGTCAGTGCAACGTCAGCTTCGATGCCGATTAGGGCCAGCAATTCGATCGCGATTTGCTGGTTGATGTCATTATCTTAGGCCAGCAGAATATGCACCTGATGAAACCGCGGTTTTTGCGCCTGACGGGTTGGCATCGGTTGGTGTTGCTCGGAAAATAATTCCTGAAGGGTATCACACAGGGTAAACCGGCTGATGGGTTTGTACAGAAAACCCGAGGCACCCGCAGCCTCGGCCCGCTCTTGAATTTCTTCCTGGCCAAACGCAGTCATTAACAGAATGTGCGGTTGATGCTTGAGGTTGAGATTGTTGCGAATACTGTGGATGACGCTGATGCTGTCCGATTGCGGCATGCGCCAGTCAGCCAGAATCAATTGATATGGATCGGTGGCATCGGCCCGTGCTACCGCCTGCACTGTGCCAAGCGCATCGAGTGTCAAATCGACCCGCATCCCGACTTCGCCAAGGGTTTGCGCCAAAATATGGCGTGCGCTGCGATTGTCATCAAGTACCAGCACGCGCAGGTTCGGTAACGCTGCTGGCGGCAGTGGGGCCACCTCATTACTGGCCTGAAAATCGAGGTCAAAGTGAAAGGTTGAACCCTGTTCGATTGTGGTTTGCACCTGAATTTTGCCACCCATCAACTCGACCAGGCGTTGCGAAATCGATAGACCGAGCCCGGTACCACCATATTTGCGGGTGGTGGAACCGTCGGCCTGACTAAAGGCCTGAAACAGTTTGCCGCATTGTTCCGGTGTCATGCCAATGCCGGTATCGCGCACGGCAAAGCGCAGGCGAACCCGGGCCGCATCGGATTGCGGCAGGCGGGTGCAAGTCAATTCGATTTCACCGGACAGCGTAAATTTGATCGCATTGTTGATCAGGTTGGTCAACACCTGTGACAGGCGCAGTGGATCACCTTGCAACTGGCGTGGCACCTCGGCGGCAATCTGCAGCAGGTATTCCAGACCCTTGTCATGCGCTTTTTGGCTGGTAATGTTGGCGACATTGAGCAGCACTTCATCGAGCGTAAACGGCACCTGTTCCACATCAAGCTTGCCCGCTTCGATTTTGGAAAAATCCAGAATGTCATTCAAAATGCCCAACAGCGACAGGCCGGCCCGGTGAATTTTGTTCACATAATCCTGCTGTTTCGGATTGAGTTCGGTGCCGAGCGCCAAATGGGCCATGCCTATGATGGCGTTCATCGGGGTGCGAATTTCATGGCTCATATTGGCCAAAAATTCCGATTTGAGCTGGGTTGCTTCTTCGGCCTTTTGTTTCGCCACACTCAATGCTTCGGCATGCAGCCGTACCTGCTTTTCCTGCTGGCGCAGTCTGGTTTCGGTCTCGCGCAGGGTTTGCAAGGTCGCTTCAAGCCGGGCATAGCCATCGGCATTGTCCAGCGCTACGGCGGCGTAGCTGGCCAAGGTGGAAAGCATGTCAAGGTGTACTGCCTGATACGCGTTTTTTTGAATGCTTTGCACCCCCAGCACACCGAGTACCCGGCCCTTGACTACCATCGGCACGAACAGGCCCGATTGTGGCGGATTGTCTTGGTCCAGCCCAAGCAGTTGTTGTTCACGTTGCCAGTTGAGGTGGTTGGAATCGGGCAGGTAACGTACCAAATCAGTGTCAATATCGTTGATGATCACTTCGCGCTGGTTGGCAATGCACCAGGCCGAGATTTGATTGGTGTCGCTCATCTCGCGCTGGTAGGGAGACATGCGTTCACCACGGTTCATCGTAAATGGACATTCGATCAGGTTTTGCTCCTGACGATAAATGCCAATGCCAAAGATTTCAGCCACCATCAGTTCGTGTACATAACGGTACAGGGTTTGCATGATGCTCTCGGCATGCAGGCTGGCCGTGATTTCGCGCCCGATTTCGGACAGGATCGAAATATTCCGGTGCGCCTGTTCGAGTCGTTCCTTTTGCTGTTCGACTTGCTGCTTTTGTGCCGTCAGTTCGGCCGTGCGCAAAACAATCGTCGCTTCCAGATTGCTGTGGTAGGCATCGAGTTTTTGCCGCAGGTCAAACGCTTCTACGGCGCGCTTGACGGTCAGAATAAAATCCTGGGCATCGAACGGCTTGATGATGAATTTGTAGATTTCGGCCCGGTTGATCGAATTGACGATGGCGTCAATGTCAATGAAGCCGGTCACGATGATGCGAATGGCCAGTGGCAGCGACAGGCGCAACCGTTCAAACAGTTGAATCCCGGTCAGGCGTGGCATGCGCTGGTCGCTGATGATGGCGGCCAGCGTGTTTTTATCTTCCAGTTGATCGATGATGTCGAGCGCATCCTGGCCATCGGTGGCCACCAGCAGGCGATAGCTGGGACTGAGCAGGGCCGTCATCACCTGACGGTTGGCAGCTTCATCATCGACGATCAAAACCATTGGGCGAACATCGGGCTTGCCGGGTGAATTCTCCAGGCTGTCGAGTCGCTTCATGTTGAACAATGCCATTGCCTTCCTTTGCAAACATCCTGCATCAGCGACTTCGCTGCACCGCTTGCGGCGGCAGGCGGTGCGCCAAGTTTGTCCGATACGGCAATCTTAGCGCAAAATGACCGGTTTGGCTGGTCAGAATCATGAGAGCAATGCGGTTCGTTGCAAGGTGTTGCTGGGATGGTTGAACCGATGGGTGCAAAGTGTTGCATCATTAATGCGAAAAATGGATTAATGAATTGCATCAGGAAAGGCTTGTCTGTCAGATTAAACGGAGTAGAATTCGGTCTCGGTGGCGGGGACGATGATGTTACCGCTGAAGGCTGGCCAAATTCTTAATTTATTTAATTGGAGTAATGCACATGAAAGCTGCAATCATCATTTTGTCGGATCCAAAATCGGGTGGCGAAGACGCACTGGGCCGTATGTTTAATGGTTTGGCTGCTGCTTACGATTTTAAGCAACGCAATGTTGACGTGTCGATTTATTTCCAAGGCGCTGGCACCCGTTGGGCTGGTGTGGTAACCCAGCCAGATCATCCGGTAAATGGCCTGTATCAGGCTGTGCAAGACAAGGTCGCCGGTGTTTCGTGCGGTTGCGCCGATGTGTTCGGTTCGCGTGAAGACGCTGTTAAAAATGGCTTCGATCTGGTAACCGACAACAGCATTCCTGGCACTTCCGGCTTGCCAAGCCTGGGCCAGTTGGTGGCTGATGGTTATTCGGTATTCACGTTCTAATTGCGCGCTTTTGTTGCAATGATGTTGCAATGATGTTGCAATGACGCTGCAATGATGTCTAACCCTGCACCACGGTGCGGGGTTTTTTCTACCGGAGAATAGGCAATGGGCACCGAATTTGGTTTTCATGAGGGCGAGCGGGAAGTACAGGAGCGAGCCGGAGAACGGGCCATCGCTGATCGCAATGGTGCGGTGCTGACCGATGTCGTTATTCCCGGAGCCAGACCATTCATTGCCAAGCAATTCATGTTGCCGGTCAGTAGTATCGATGCCGACAACAATCTGTGGGCGTCGGTGTTGTTTGGCAAACCCGGTTTTTTGCAAACCTCCGATGATGGTCGCCTGATCAATATCGGCGTTGCCGCCGAGGCACGTGATTCCAATGATCCGTTTTGGCGCAACATTGAACAAGCGCCGCAGCTTGGCATGTTGTTTATCGAACTGTCCACCAGACGCCGCTATCGCGTCAATGGCCGGGTTACCGGCAAGACCGATGTGGGCCTCGAAATCGGCATCGATGAAGCCTACCCGAATTGCCCCAAATACATTCAGCGGCGGCAAATGCCTTCTCCGCTCGAATACCTGGCTCCGGCCGAGGCGGCAGAGCGCGGCGCGCAAGTCAATCCTGACATCGCTGCCATCGTGCGTTTGGCCGATACCATTTTCGTCGCCAGCGCCCACGCCGAACATGGGCTGGATGTGTCGCATCGTGGTGGCAAGGCTGGCTTCATTGCCGTTCTGGAAGACGGCACCTTGCGCGTTCCAGACTACAAGGGCAACAGCCTGTTCAATACCCTGGGTAATATTGCGGCCAATCCCAAAGCCGGTTTGGCGATACCCGATTTTGCCAACAATCGCATCTTGCATTTGAGTGGCACTGTGCAAATCCTGTGGGATCAGGATGATCCACAGGGGGTTACCGGTGGCACGCGACGGTTCTGGGATTTCAAGGTCGAGCAATGGATCTTACGTTCCGTACCACATCGGCTAGAGTGGGAATACAGCGACCCCTCGCCCTACAATTTCCCCATCGCCAACAGCTAACTCGGCGCACTCGGCGGGTATGTCTCCCGGTTTTTTGGCCGGTGTATTTTGTCGTCTGTCGCCTGGCCTGCAATACTGTATTGCGCCCGCAACAGCGCGGTGCCAAGATGCCTGTTTGAGTGGCAAAAATCATCGCTATTTCATCGCTATTTCATCGCTATTTGTCACTTTTGTGTCACCTTTCTGGGGGCAGGTAATCGGTCTGTTTTCTGATTAAACCGAAAACGGAGTCAATATTTTTCATACTGTAAAATTGCTCGATTTATGCTGGATCAGCCGCGCTTTCCAGCCAGCATCGGGCCAGTGCCGCAGCCAGTGTTGGCGGCAGTTTTTGCAGCGCGTGCGCCAGTGGTTGAACCGGCAGCGTTCGGGGCGGAGTGCTCTCGCCAAAGCCTTGATCCCAACTCACGCCGTATTCGGCCAGCAGTGCCGTCACTGCTGCACGATCAAACCCTTGCTGTGTTACTTGTGCTGCCATGGCGCGAAATGCGTGTTCGATCCGGCCCGGCCACAGTACCACGCCTACCCGGGCTGTGTTCTGGCCGTGTTGCAAGATGCGGTGTGCGGTACCCGCTTGTAGCAGCACGCAATCGCCACGCGCCAAGCTGGCCAGAATCGTGTGCCCACTCCGTATCTGTAGCTGACCGGCCAGTGCCACCACCAGCTTGCTTTCATGTTGGTGTTTCAGTGGAAAATTATGGCCATGCGGTGGCAGGTCAAAATGCATCGCAACTGCGGCCCCGTCAAGCTCGCGCTCGCTAACATCGATATATACCGGGTAGCCATTTGGGTAGAGGCACAGGGTGTCCGGCGTGCCGGGAAGAAGGTTGGGGCTGGAGTGTGAAGGCATGGTGCTGATTGGGGAGGGGAATTGCCACCATTTTACCGAAAAACTGCCGGGCACCATGCAGTGGCTGGGGTGCTGTTGCGATGGTTCGCCAGTGCCGTAGCAAAAAAAGGGGGGAGGGGGCGGGCGCTGAAAAAAACGGCGGGCAACCGTGATTGCCCGCCGTGCAACAGCCTTAAACCTGAACCGCTGGTTTAATTATTTTGTTGGATAAAGCCGGAAAAGACCACTGCCCGGGTGCTGTTGGCAAAGCGTGGCGCAATAATGCCGTCGTTAATTTCCTTTTGCACCGTGAAGCGGCTAAAGCTTGAGAGCGGGAAATACAGGCGGCGGTTCGACTGGCCACCATCGGAGGTGCCATTAATGTCGATTTCGGCAAACGACAGCGTGCCATCATTGTTTTGGTCAACCAGTGAGACTTGCCGGGCTATCGACAAGTACAGACGACGCTGCAAACTGCCTTCGTTCGGGAAGAACGAGGCTGGACGCAGGAAAATGTCGCGGTGAATTTCCTCGGTCAGGCCACTCGTTACCGAGCGCAGCCGGAATTCGCGCTGCGCCGGATTGGTGGTGGCGTAGCGATCTGGATCGCGCGGATTGTTCGGGTTGTCGCCATGCGTGCGCGGATCGTTGCTGATGCCCAGCGGGCCGGAGCCGGGTACCTGGGAATTGATTTGACCCAGCGTCCCGGCAGCAAATGCACCGGCTGGCGGGTGGAACGGTGGCACCCCGCCAGTGAATGGGAATTCGTGGTGTGGAAATACCATATTGGTGGCAGGCTTGAACTCGAAATAGGCATGGGCATCACCCGAAGCCAGTGCATTGAACATGCCACAGTTGACCGGGAACGTGACGATGTTGCTGCCCGAGGTGGGCCAGACATCGGACGGTGAATAGAACCGGGGGGCCTCACCACCGAGGGTGTAGATATTGCCGGGAACATTATTGCCGGTACCCTGCCGTGCCAAAATGACAGCATCGTCCGGGGTGATGGTGCCAAACTGGGCGCGACCGTCGGGGCGCGGTGCGGCGATTGGCGGTACCAGGGTGTTGTACAGGGCCAGCAGTTCATAGGCCCCGCCTTCGGCCATGGCTGGCTGCAACCCGGCAATGTCAACATACACGCCAATGGTGGTAGCCGGATCAGTCGGATCGCCGCCCGGCTGGCCGGTTCGGGTCAGTGCTACCATGCGTACCAGCCCAATGCTTTCCGGCCCGGCTGTGCCGATGGTATCGGTATCATTGATGCCAGCGATTTTGCTATTGAAAATATTCGGCTGCACGCTCCGGGTATCGAGCAGGGCATATTGGAACACCCTGCTGCCAGCGGGCAGTGTTTGGGGCGCATAGACATGTGGCCGTGCCGTCAGGGCTGCCAGTTGGCTGTTGATGGCGGCGTTGGAAGCAGGCGGGGTTTGTGCCTGGAGGTCACCGGAGCCGCAGCCCGACAGGGAGACACTCATGGCAGCGATGCTGGCAGCCAAGGTGGTGCGAAGAAGTGCTTGACGATAATTAAATGTTGCCATGGCTTTCCATCCTTTCTTCAATTTCAATCGGTATCATCCACACCAAAGTAACGCAAACAGGTGAGCAATCTCTGGTGTGAGGAGTTGGTATTAGGCGCAGGCATGAAGCGCAGGCATGCACGGCCAATACCATTGTTGACGTGGTTCATTCTAGTCTGAAAACGGAACGAGAATACATGACGCTGGCAGGGGTATTCCAAGGGTAGCAGAGTGATAGTGCAGCGTAAGGAAGATAGATGGGAATTTTGTGATTATTTCATTAGTCCATGTTTCTATTGTAATGGGGTTTCGGTTTTTACTTCTTTCTGGGGTGTCTGATCCCGGCCCTTTCTGTTTTGTCGCAAATGGGCCAATTCATGGGCAGGTGATGCCGATCCGGTTCATGTGATTGAACAAACGCCCTTTTTCGTGCCCCAACCATGCTAGAATCGCTGGCTGCGCAAATTTGGGCCGGAACCTGTCCCGGTTTTGGAATGGGTGTTCATCTCTTTTGTAAAGTTGATTCCCGGTTTGCTGCCTGGCTTGTAAATTGATTCCAATGACTGTTGTTTTTTTGATGTGAAGTGGATCGGTAGTGGAGGTAAAGCTGCTGCTGCCGCGCTTCCTTGCCGAGTCGCTTGAGTCGCTTGAGTTTTTTCGATGGTGTTTTGAAATGGTCGCTGCCCCCATCTCCGTTGCCAGCCATGCCCTGATTGTTGCCGCCGGTGTCGGTGCGCGCATGGGTAGTGCTGTGCCCAAGCAATATTTGTCTTTGCAGGGGCATCCGGTACTATGGCATACCGCCCAGGTGTTTTTGCGGTGCCCGATGATTGAACGGGTGTTTATCGTCGTTGGCAGTGAAGACCGGATGATTGATCAGGTGTTTGCGCACGATACGGAACGCCTGACGATTTTGCGCTGCGGCGGTGCCACCCGCCAGGCGTCGGTGCAAAATGGCCTGTGCGCCATGGCGTCGGTGGCAGCGGCTTCGGACTGGGTGCTGGTACATGATGCTGCACGGCCCGGTTTGAATGATGAATTGCTGCTGCGCCTGCAGGCGGCGCTGGCCGACCATCCGGTCGGTGGCTTGCTGGCCTTGCCAGTGGCCGATACCGTCAAACAGGTGCAAGGGGATCACCTGCGCACGCTGGACCGATCCGGCCTGTGGTTGGCGCAAACCCCGCAAATGTTTCGTTATGGGCTGCTCGTTAGCGCACTGGCGGCCGCCGAGGGAAAGCTGGTCGTTAGCGACGAAGCCAGTGCGATTGAAGCCATGGGGCGGGTGCCGCTGTTGGTGCCAGGTGCTGCCACCAACTTCAAGCTAACCCAGCCATCCGATCTGATATTAATGGAAGCGCTGCTCGGTGCAGTGCAGAAAGGCCAGTCGTGAACGCTGTTGTCAATCCGGTTCCGTTTCGCATTGGCCAGGGCTACGATTGCCATGTGCTGGTGCTTGGCCGTCCGTTGATTATTGGCGGCGTGACGATCCCACACCGGATGGGCCTGTTGGGGCACTCGGATGCCGATGTGCTGTTGCACGCGATCACCGATGCCTTGCTTGGTGCCGCCGGGCTGGGCGATATTGGACGCCATTTTCCCGACACCGACCCCGCTTTTGCCGGGGCCGATTCGCGCCTGCTGCTGCGCACCGCGCATGAGCGCGTGCGCGCGACCGGTTACGCTGTGGCCAATCTCGACGCCACGATTATTGCCCAACAACCAAAAATGGCACCCCACATCGAAGCGATGTGTCAGAATATTGCCACGGATTTGGCAATATCGCGTGGGCAAGTCAATTTGAAAGCCAAAACCAATGAAAAACTGGGTTTTGTCGGGCGCGAAGAAGGCATTGCGGCTGAAGCGGTGGTGTTGTTGTATCGAAATGCAACAGCCTGAACCGCAAAGCTTGTCAATCAATGGTCGATTACATGGTCAGATGCCATAAAATACGGTATCTTAGGCACGCCACCGCTGTGGCAACATGGCGTTCTTGGCCACGGCACCATGGCGCTGCTGTCGGTTCGGTTGTATAAGCAAAACCTTGCTGGATGAGTGGATTAATTAATTTTTTCTATTTTGTACATTGAAATTGTCAATTAGTCGATTTTGCTGTTGCGGCGGAAAATAGCACCCGGTTCTTTGCTTATGCATTCGATTGTTGTTGTTAGCCATATGGAGCAAGCGCTTGCCTGCCCCGATGTGCGTTTTTAGTTGTTGTGTTTAGTTGCTAGGCTAGTTGCTACGCTAGTTGATACGTTTAGTAGTTACCACGTTTGGTTATCACAGTGTTACCGCATTGTGTTGCCACATTGAAACCCAAGGAGAATTACATGTCCAATCTCAAAGGCTCCAAAACCGAAGAGAATTTGAAGGCCGCATTTGCTGGTGAGTCACAGGCCAATCGTCGTTATCTGTATTTCGCAAACAAGGCTGACGTGGAAGGCCAAAACGACGTTGCGGCACTGTTCCGCTCGACCGCAGAAGGCGAAACCGGCCACGCGCACGGCCATCTGGAATATCTGGAAACCGTGGGCGACCCGGCAACCGGCCTGCCAATTGGCACCTCGCGCCAAAACCTCGCTTCAGCAGTCGCTGGCGAAACCCATGAATACACCGATATGTACCCTGGCATGGCCAAGGTTGCACGTGAAGAAGGTTTCGATGAAATCGCTGACTGGTTTGAAACCTTGGCCAAGGCCGAGCGTTCGCATGCCAATCGCTATCAAAAAGCCCTGAACGAACTGGTTGATTAAACCAATTAGGGGTTTCTAGCTGTTCCGCCTGCTGGCGGAGCAGCCTTTTTATTGCGTCAACGCAATGGCGCACCTTATCCAATCTGCACGGAATTCTGTCTATGGCCACCGAAGGTAATTTGCAAGCTCCTACCAGACATCCGCTTGACTGGAAGAGTGAGGATTTTTACAACGAAGAATCGCTGAACAAGGAATTGGAACGGGTCTTCGATATTTGTCATGGTTGTCGCCGCTGTGTTTCGCTGTGTGGTTCTTTTCCAACCCTGTTCGATTTGGTCGATGAGTCCAAAACCATGGAAGTCGATGGGGTGGACAAAAAAGACTACTGGAAAGTGATCGATCAGTGTTACCTGTGCGATGTGTGCTACATGACCAAATGTCCGTACACGCCACCTCATCCATGGAATCTGGATTTCCCGCATTTAATGTTGCGCGCCAAGGCGGTCAAGTACCAAAAGGGCGAAGTACCGTTGCGTGACAAATTATTGTCCAATACCGATGCACTGGGCAGCTTTGCTGGCATCCCGATCGTGACCCAGACCGTCAATGCGGTCAACAAGGGCAAAGCCATGCGCGGCATGCTCGAAAGTGCCTTGGGCGTCGATCAAAACGCCTGGTTGCCCGAGTTCGCCAGCAAGAAATTTCGCAGTGGTGCTGCCAAGTCGAACGATTATCCAGTCAAAGATGGCGCGCAGACCCCGGGCAAGGTCGCCATTTATGCCACCTGCTACATCAATTACAACGAGCCGGGCATCGGTCACGATTTGTTGGCCATTCTTGACCACAATCAAATCCCGTATGTGCTGGTAGAAAAGGAAGCGTGCTGTGGCATGCCCAAGCTGGAACAGGGCGATTTGCGCGGCGTGGAAGAGAAGAAAAACATCAATATCCCGCATTTGGCCAAATTGGCGCGTGAGGGCTATGCGATTTTGACCCCGATTCCATCGTGCACCCTGATGTACAAGCAAGAATTGCCGCTGATGTTTCCCGATGATGCCGACACCCAGTTGGTCAAGGAAGCAATGTGGGATCCGTTTGAGTACCTTGTGTTGCGCAACCGTGATGGCTTGCTCAATCTTGATTTCAAACATCCGATGGGGCAGATTTCCTACCATGTGCCGTGCCATTCACGGGTACAAAACGTCGGCAAGAAGACCGCTGAAATCCTGCAATTGCTAACCGAGAAAAAGCTGACCGTGGTTGAGCGCTGTTCGGGCCATGCCGGTACTTTCGGCGTGAAAAAGGAATTTCACCAGACAGCCATGAAAATCGGCAAGCCGGTGTTCAAGGCCATGGCGGGCAATGAACCTGATTACATCTCGTCCGACTGTCAATTGGCTGGGCATCATATTGAGCAGGGCATGGCCGAAGCGGGGCTGAAAAAGACCGAAATGGCTCATCCGCTCAGTTTGTTGCGCAAGGCATACGGTATCTGATGCTGTCCGGTTCTGATTGGGTCGAGCCGCCTGAAAAATTGTCGGCACAGGCGCTCGACATGCACCGCGGTATTTGCGCGCTGATAAATACCCTGCGCGAGCTTGATGCCGCCAACTTGCGCCATGAAGCCTGTACCGATCCGGAATTGCGCCTGATCTTGGCCATGCACCGCGATCAATACAAGGCGCAACTGGCACGCTTGCTTGAATGGGCCAGACGGCGCGATGCCAGGCTTGATCACGAGATGAAGCACGCGCTGTTCAAGGCTGGCCCGATTACCGCCCCGATTCGCAGTGACGAACCCTGACCGGCATACTCTGGTTGGGCAGCATGGTTTGCTGCCTGGTTGCTTTGTTGCGTGCCGGGTGTTTGTTTTTAATTTATTTCGTTTTATATCAGGAAGATTGGCATGAGAATTAGCCGTGAAAGTTTATTGACGCTCGAAGCCTATTCGCGCGCCCGCACACAACTTCGCACTGAAGTCATCGCACACAAAAAACTGCGCACCGTGCATTTGGGCAACCATGTGACGCTGTTGTTTGAAGATGAAAAAACCATGCGTTACCAGATTCAGGAAATGTTGCGCATTGAAAAGATTTTTGATGATGAAGGGATTCAGGCCGAGCTGGACGTGTACAACGATCTGGTGCCCGATGGTAGCAACTTTAAAGCCACCATGATGATCGAATACGGCAACGAAGCCGAGC
>JACCDS011116944.1_pt1 | contig 14946 bp, 13 predicted proteins | sample 7446441 | NCBI WGS metagenome assembly JACCDS01 (sample SAMN15323445, study PRJNA562643) | freshwater metagenome | isolation source: river surface water | place: USA:Blue River Watershed | collected 2017-08-17 | reverse complement strand
ATTGTCTTTGTGAAGAGCATAAAGGCAGACGTGGATAGCAGCGAATTTTTCGCACGCTTTAGCGTCACGCCTGATTTGAACCGGGACTTTGTGTGCGCGCGGTTGGGTGCACCTACCATCAAAGCCGTGCTGCGAGACCGGATCATAGAGCAAGGCATATCGTCTTTGTTCCACTATCACTTAACATGCGATGCAGTCATGCATCCTGGACTCAAGGTGGATGAGATTGAAGATCTTATCCTGGGGGTCCTTTCTAAGCTGAAGGGAATCAAAAACCTTTTCATCATTGACCCATATATCTATTCGGACGAGCCGCCTGTCCTGGCGCTATTTGAAAAGATGGTGAGTCAGTTGCCTGAAACACTGGAGAGCGTGACCTTTTTCAGTAAACGTCGCCCACCAGTAGCCCGTAGCCAAATGCATGCTGTCCTGACGAAGCTGGTTCCTGCGATCAAAATAAAAGACGTCGAGACATCCGAGTTTCACGACCGTTTCTGGATTGATCCTGATAATAATAAGGGCTTGGTTATGGGGACGTCCCTCAATGGGGTTACGAAGAAGATTGCGTTGATTGACCACCTCGGCGGGGCGGATGTCACTCAACTTGCGAAAATGGCACAGGCACTGGTTTAAGAGTGCGTTGAAAAATCCCCCCCAAACCTGACAACCAGGCGGGTGGGGTACACATTGACTGGAAACGCTAATTTGCCAATGATATCCGCTGCGCAGCCCAAACCAGACCCAACACAAATTGTTCAGCTACCGAGACCTGGAGCGCCGAATTCCTGCTCAGCATCCACTTCGCACACTACGTGTGCTGGCCGATGGTATCCTGCGCGCTATAGCTAAAGACTTCGCAACGCGCCCCAGAAGAAAAGCGGCGCTGCCATTGATGCGCCCCCCCCCCCGCGACAAAGGCTAAGCTCTGAGCATCAAAAAGCGCAAGCTGGTGGAAGAATGTTTCGGTTGGGCTAAGACCGTTGGTAGCTTGCGCAAGGCGCGCTTTGTTGGGCTGACCAAAGGCAAGATGCAGACCTTGTTTACGTTTGCTGCCTATAATCTGACGCGTATCGCAACGATTCTGGGTTGGCGGCTGACGGATATTGGACGCACAAAATCCGCTTGCTGGCGGATTGGGTGATCAGTCAGTTGGTCAAAACCGGTGCGGCAAAGATTGATGGGACGCAATTGGTCAACACCCACCCCTGATCGCCAAGTCAAACATATTAGTCCACGCATGGTCAAAAGCATGAAGAAACCGCTATAATAGCGCCAGCCCGTTTTCATGTTGATTATGCCTACCGATTTTTCGATCCGCCGCGCAACCGTTACCGATGCCAGTGCCATTGCCCAAGTTCACGTCAAAAGCTGGCAGCACGCGTATGCTTCGCTCTTGCCTGCGGATTATCTGGCGCAGCTATCGATCACCGAACGCGCCGCACTGTGGGCCAATACCCTGCCCAAGCCACACGCCCCGGTATGGCTGGCCGAAGTGGCCGGACAAGTAGTCGGATTTGTCTCGATTGGGCCGTGTCGCGACCCGGTAGTGCCACCAAATGCCTATGAAATCTGGGCGTTTTACCTGTTGCCCGAATATTGGGGGCACGGCATCGCCCAAGAACTATGGCAAGCCGTGCAACAGGCACTCGTACCGCTGCATGTCCCCTCGATCAGCCTGTGGGTGATTTGCGGTAACTTGCGCGCGATCCAGTTTTATCAAGGGCTGGGCTTTATGGCGGATGAAGCCTCGCAAACGACATTTGAATTGGCCGGTGTCACCTTGAACGAAATCCGTTATATTCTTGAGCTGGATTCGGAACGCTAACGTTCCACACTCACACCTGCCCCCCGCCCCCGGGCTGCCAGATCGGCTGCCACAATTGAAGTGCTTTGCCAAAAGTTACTGCCAAGCCTTTGTATTTCCACAAAAAAACAGTTAACCTGCCGGGTTGATGCGATACACTAACTGCTATAGACTGGATTGATAAGGTTCATTACTCGTGCCAATATCTCCATGATCACATCACGCCCTCAACAGGAGCAAAAAACATAATGGAAAATGCAGAGTTGGAACAATATTTTAGGGCACAACAAGTCACACCTCAGTGGTTATTGATTTTGCGTGCTCTGGCGCAAGAATTGGGCGAACGGGCTGACGTTGCCGATTTGCGACAACTGTGGGCCGGTGTCGGCGAACGTGCGGCACAGGAAGTAGCAGAGCGGTTTGATGGCATTCATACCCTGCCCGATCTGGAACAGACGTTTAATACCGTCTGGCAAGAAATGAACTGGGGCTGGGTGCGATTTCAGGAACAGGGTGCGACGGTAGAGATTTTTCACTACTACGCGCCACTGGTGCAGGCTTTTGGTGAAGACGCGGTGCCGTGGAGCATCGGGCTGCTGGAAGGTTTTTATCAACACATTTTTGCCCAACTCGGGGCTGATGCAGAGATGCAGGTACAGGCAGTCGGGTATGACGGAATGAACATTCAATTGCGCTTTGAGCGCTAAAGCACTGGAGAGAGCGATGACCGGGAAGGATGACGACGTGGGTGGTTTGTTTAAGGCCATCGGTGCCAAGAACAATCAGTTCAGGGAATTTTCTGCCCAAAGTTCGGCCAAGGACGCGCAGGATCGCTGGCCGCTGTTCAAATCCCTGGCCATTGATGCGCGCACACCGCCACCCCGGCTCGCCCCTTCAGAAAAACAGCAATGGCTCAAGCAAGCAGCACCCGCTGTCGCGCCCCCGGCTCCGGCACCCATTGCACCGGCCAAATCGGGCTTTGCCAGTCAGTTGGCCAAAGGCTTGCGCCGCCTGACCCACCGTACCAAGCCCGGGGCCAGCCCGGCCTCGGTGTTTGCCAACGACAGCGCAGGCATATCATCCGGCGGCCCGCTACCACCGGCCACCCGTGCCACTCAAGCCAAGGCCCATGCCGCACCGGTCGCCACGCCGCCAGTTGCGCCAGTTGCGCCTGCTGCCAGCCTTTCCGCTAGCCATCCACCTCATGCCGCTATCGGCGCGTTGCCGCCTGCTGCGCCAATCATGCCCAGCCCGCCCGCCGCCAAACCACACAAACCCCTGTTTGCCAGTGCGCCAGAGCAGTCAGCCAGCCCCAAGCTGTTTGGCGCGGCCAAGCCAAGTGGCAGCGGCTTGTTTGGCAAAGCGCCACCGGCAGAGAGCAAGCCTGAACGCCCAGCCAGCCAACACGCCAATCCATTGCCCGGCAATCCGCCCCCGCCTGCCCCCGCCAGTGGCGGCATGTTTGGCCGCCAGCGCAAGGCAGCACCCGCGCCGCTAACCCCGGCAGCACCTGCTACTGGCGCACTGTTTGGCAAACCTGCTCCGGCACCTGAAAGCGCGGGCCTGTTTGGCAAGCGCGCAGCCAACAACGCACAAAGCCCGGCACCGAGCGTAGCACAAAGCGTAGCACCGAGCGCAGCACCAAAAGCGGCACAAAACGCCGCACCCAAGACCGCAGCAAGCAGAACACCGGCCAAAGGGCTGTTCCCCCACGGCAACGCACCAGCGACACCTGAGCCACCAGCCAAACCAGCCGGTAAGCTGTTTGCCAAAGCAACCCCCGTGGCTCCAGCCAAAGGCCGTGGGTCTTTACTGAAGTCGAGAAAACCTTGAGCACACTGGCTATTGTTTCCATGAAGGGCGGGGTCGGCAAGACCTCGACCACCGCCAATTTGGCCGCCGCACTGGCGGCAGCGGCGCATGATGCGGGCAATCGCATGCCGGTGTATGCGCTCGACCTTGATCCACAAAATTCGCTGCAACTACACTTTGGCATCGACAGTGACGAAGTTGGCGTATGCAAACAAAGTCTGGCCGGAGAGAACTGGCAACATTGTCTGCAAGACGAGCAGTACGGCGTGCGCTGCCTGCCATATGGTACGGTGTCCGAACCGGAGCGGCAGGCGTTTGAATCCTTGCTGGCACAAGACGAGCGTTTTATCTGCAACCAACTGGCCCCGCTGGCCAGCCAGAATGCGATTATTCTGATCGATACCCCACCCGGCCCAACCGTGTATTTGCGTCAGGCATTCGCCTGTGCCGACATGATTTTGATTGTGTTGTTGGCCGATGCCGCCTCGTTTTTGACGATTCCACAAATGGAAACCTGGTTGTCTGAAATGGAGAAGCTGCGCCCGAATTTGCCCGCCGTGTATTTGCTCAACCAGATCGACAGCGCCTCGCACCTGCGGCGCGACGTGGCCGAGGTGTTGCGCGAGCGGCTTGGCGAACGGCTGGCACCAATCGGCATCCACAGCGACGAAGCGGTTTCCGAAGCGCTGGCATTTCAAAAACCGGTGCTGCTGTACGATCCCCACTGTCAAGCCACCCATGATTTGCAGCGGCTGGCCAACTGGCTGGCGCAGGGGACGATATGAACCTCGCGGGCAAACTGCCACGACAATTGGCTGTGCTGCGCAAATGGTTAAGCGGCTCGGGCATATCACGGCTTGAACCGCAATATCTGTATGGCCGCATCAACCGCTGGCTGACTGCATTAATTGAATGGCAGTTGTGGAATGTGCGCGGCGTGGTCTGGCTAACGCTGGCCGCTGCCACGCCACCTGCCATATTTCTGATCACGCTTCCGTTTTCACTCACTGAACAACTGATATTTTCGCTGCTGCTGATCGGCGTCACGCTCTATATCCGGCGCTATGTCGGCACGCCGTTTACCCTGATTTTGATTTTTATGTCGCTCTTGGTCTCGACCCGCTACATGTATTGGCGGGTCACGGCCACGCTCGGCAGCGAGTTTGGCACCGATATGCTGTTTGGTATCGGCCTGCTGCTGGCCGAGTTTTATGCCTGGCTGGTGCTGGTGCTGGGTTTTTTCCAAACCGTTTGGCCACTCAAGCGCATGCCGATTCCGCTGCCGGAAGATACCAGCCTGTGGCCCAGTGTCGATATCTACATTCCAAGCTATAACGAGCCGCTGTCGGTAGTGCGCCCAACCGTAATGGCGGCCATGGGGCTGGACTGGCCACCGGGCAAGCTCAATGTGTATATTCTGGACGATGGCAGGCGCGAAGAATTTGCCGAATTTGCCAGAGAGGTCGGTTGTACCCACATCACACGCAACAACAATTTTCACGCCAAGGCCGGCAATATCAACCAATGCCTGCCGAAAACCAATGGCACACTGATTGCGATTTTCGATTGCGACCACGTGCCAACCCGCTCGTTTTTGCAAATGACCGTCGGCGGCTTTTTGGTCGATCCGAAACTGGCGATGGTACAAACCCCGCACCATTTTCTCTCGCCCGATCCGTTTGAGCGCAATCTGGGTGTATTTCGCCAAATGCCCAACGAGGGCGAACTGTTTTACGGGCTGGTGCAAGACGGCAACGATTTGTGGAACGCGACCTTTTTTTGCGGCTCGTGCGCCGTGATCCGGCGCGATTTGTTGCTCGAAGTCGGTGGCGTGGCGGTCGAAACCGTGACCGAAGATGCACATACCGCGCTCAAGCTGCACCGGCTTGGCTACAACACCTCCTACATCGGCGTGGTACAGGCCGCCGGGCTGGCCACCGAAAGCTTGTCAGCCCACGTCGGGCAGCGCATCCGCTGGGCGCGCGGCATGGCGCAGATTTTCCGGGTCGATAATCCGCTGTTTTGCAAGGGCCTGAAACTGCCGCAACGGCTGTGTTACGCCAATGCCATGATGCACTTTTTCTATGGCTTTCCGCGACTGGTGTTTTTGACTTCGCCGATTGCCTACCTGTTCTTTGAAGCGCACATCATTCAAGCCTCGGCTGATCTGATTGCCGCGTATGCGATTCCGCATCTGATACAAGCCAACATCGCCAACAGCCGCATGCAGGGCCGCTACCGCCACACCTTTTGGGCCGAGGTGTATGAGACGACACTGGCCTGGTATATCTTGCTGCCGACCACGCTGGCCCTGATCAACCCGAAGCTCGGCAAATTTAACGTGACCGCCAAGGGCGGGGTGGTGGAAGCCGAGTATTTCGACTGGAAAATCGCGCTGCCGTATGTGGTCATCCTGGGCCTGAATATGGCCGGTTTCCTGATCGGCATTCCGCGTCTATTGTGGTGGAACAACTACGAATGGGGCACGGTGCTGTTTAACATTTTGTGGACGATTTATAACTTCATGCTGTTGGGTGCGGCGCTGGCAGTGGCGCTGGAAACGCGTCAGGTACGGCGCAATTGGCGCGTCACGCGCACCATTCCGGCCATGTTGAAATTGCCGATGGGCCGTACCATTCGCTGCGAAACCGAAGACTTTTCCGAAGGCGGGCTGGCGCTGCGCCTGCCGGTGCCGGTGGAAGTGAACACCGGCGCGAAGGTGACGGTGTCACTGTTTCGCGGCGAGCGCGAATATACCCTACCAGCACAGGTCGTCTTTAATCGCGGAGAGGCATTGCGCGTGCGATTTGAAGACATGAGCACCGAAGATTATCGTTCACTGGTCGCGGCCACCTTTTCCCGCAGTGATGCATGGCAAGAGTGGCTGCCCGAGGTCGATACCGACCGCCCATTAACCGGGCTGAAAGAAGTGTTTCATTTCAGCCTGGAAGGTTCGCGCCGTTTTGGCCGTTCAATCAAACAACTCTGGACTGTCTGGAGGCAGAAAAAATCATGAGTCAGCGCCCATCGTCAACCCCGTCCAAACCGGCATCGCGTTTTGCCCTAAACCTGCGCAGCTCCGGCCTGATCGGTGCGCTGTGCGCGCTGTTGGCCCTGTTCGCCGTCAATCTACCCGAAGCCAAACCGAGCAAGGCCGAACGCGCCGCAGCGAAGGCCGAAGCCGAAGCTGCGGCCAAAGCGCAGGCCGATGCAGCACCGGACAAAACGGCGGACAAATCAAGCGACAATTCGTCCGCTTCAGGCAACGCGGCGGCCCCACTCGCCCCCTTGCCCGACGATTCAAAAGAAACACTCAACATTCCGACCAATTCCGGCGAGACTTTGCCCGGCGGCCAGCGCAAGCTGACCCTCACTTTCCGCCAAATGGGGTTTGTGCAACCGATCAAACTGCGCGGGATTGATGGTTCGACCTCCCTGCCGTTCTCGATTCGTTCCGATGAAGTGGTGGTGGCGGCCAAACTCAAATTTGAATATCACTACTCGCCGTCGTTATTGCCGGAATTGTCGCACCTGCAAATTTTCATGAATGAAGAAATCGTCAACGTGCTGCCCTTGCCACGCGATAAAATTTTGCAAAACCGGCGCGACATCGACATCGATCCGCGCCTGTTTTCCGACTACAACAAGCTGCGCTTCGCGCTGATCGGCCATTACACCTACAAATGCGAAGACCCAACCCATACCTCACTGTGGATGAACATCAGCCAGCGCGGCAGGCTGGAATTAACGCTGGCCCCGCTGGCACAAACCAATGATTTGAAGATTTTGCCAGTCCCATTTTTCGACAAGCGCGACAACAATGGCTTGCGCCTGCCATTCGTCTTTGCCGGTACCCCTTCGTTTGGCACGCTCAAGGCGGCCGGGGTGATCGCGTCGTGGTTTGGCGGGTTGGCCAGCTATCGCGGCTCGCAGTTTCCAGTCTCGATCAACGACCTGCCACCCGGCAATGCGGTGGTGATGCTGCAAGGCTCGGAAAAAATCGGTTCGTATGAAGCCGCATCCGGTGCTTCGGTCGCCATGGTCACGCATCCGGCCAATCCCAACGCCAAGCTATTGATCATTTCTGGCAAAAACGACGAAGAACTGATGCGCGCCGCCCGCGCTCTGGTACTCGATCACACCACGCTGCGCGGCCCAAGCGTCACCATTACCAAGGATAACGAACCCCCACCACGCAAGCCGTATGACGCACCATCCTGGGTGCCAACCGACAAGCCGGTGACCTTTGGCAGCATGGCCAAACCCAATGAATTGCAGGTCAAGGGTTATTTTCCCGATCTGATCCGGATCAATTTCCGGGTCGCGCCCGATTTGTTCACCTGGCGCAGTGCCGGGGTGCCGATGGAATTGAAATACCGGTTTACCAAGCTGCCGCTCTCGAAAAATTCGACCCTGAACATCAGCGTCAACAACAACTTCATTCGGGCCTTGTCGCTCTCAGAACCGGGCAAAAAAGTCGCCGCGATGGATCTGCTGAAACTGCCGGTACTGGACAATGGCCTGAGCCTGCGCCAGGACGTGCTGTTTGTGCCACCGTATCAGGTCGGCGAGCGCAATCAATTGCAGATGCATTATTATTTCGACATTCCCAAAGAAGGCGAATGCCGCGATTCCCTGCCCGACAATCTGGAAGCGGCGATTGACCCGGATTCGACGCTTGATTTTTCCAGCTTTCCGCATTATGCGGCGCTGCCCAATCTGGCGTTTTTTGCCAATATTGGCTTCCCCTATACCCGGCTGGCTGATTTGTCGGAAACCGCCGTGATTCTGCCGGAACGGCCCGATACCCATGAAATTTCGACCTATCTGATGACGCTCGGCCGCATGGGCGAAGCCACCGGCTACCCGGCCCTACGGCATCAGGTCGTGACCAGCGCACAAAAGGACAAAGTATCGAGCAAGGATTTGATTTTGATCGGCTCCGGGCAAAACATGCCGCTCATGGAAGCGTGGGCCGACAACTGGCCGATGGTGCAAAGCAAGGGCGAACGCCGGGTACGCGAGCCGGATGTATTTCGCCGTGCGCTGTATCGCTGGGAGGAGAAAGATGTGCAATCGATCCCGCGCCCGAATGGCCAGCTCAACCTGAAAGGCATCAACAACCTGTCAGCCATGATGCAAATCGAATCGCCCCTGTCCTCGAAGCGCTCGGCAGTGTTTTTGTATGCCGACAAATCGAGCGATCTGGAACGGATTGGCGACGGTATGCGTAATCAAGAACTGGTGCCGCAAGTGCAGGGCGACTTTGTGGTGTTTGATGACAAAAAGGTGACGCACGGCATGGTGGGCGAAACCTGGTATGTTGGCTCGCTGCCATGGACCCACCATTTGCTGTGGTTCTTTTCCAACCATCCGATTATTATTGGCATCCTAACGCTCTTGCTGTGTCTGGCGCTGGCGATACTGTCGTATCGTGCGCTGCGCAGAATTGCCGCCAAACGGCTGGCCAACAAGCATTGATGGAGTAAGCCTACCCGATGTTGCTCCAGCAAATTCTGCTCTCGGCCCCGCTGTTCATCCTGGTCTTCGTTGGCTATGGTGTGATGAAATTTGCCGGATGGCCGAAGAGCATGTCGGATGCACTGTCGCGCTTTGTATTCACGCTGGCCCTGCCCGCGCTACTGTTTCACCTGATGAGCGATTTATCGACCTTGCCGCCAGTCGATCCGCTGTTGTTGCTGGCTTTTTTTGGCTCTTGCCTGCTGGTGTTTGTGCTCGGTCGGCTGCTGGCATGGAAGGTATTTCGGCTCGATGGTGCCAGTGGCTCGGTGTTTGCCATGGGCGGGATTTTTTCCAACAACGTCATGCTGGGCATTCCACTCACCAAAACCTTGCTCGGTGATGCCGCGCTGCCCTCGGTGGCGCTGATTTTGGTATTCAATGCGCTGATCTTATGGACCCTGATCACCTGTTCGGTCGAATGGTCACGCCACCGCCACCTGTCAGTCGGGGTACTGAAAAAAATCACGATCGATGTCTTAAAAAACCCGGTGGTGGCCTCGATCATGGTTGGCACGCTGTGGGGCTTAACCGGCTGGAAACTGCCGGCCGTAGTCGATAGCACCCTGTTGCTGGTGGCCAGCGCCGCCGCGCCGATGGCCCTGATTGCGCTGGGCATGGGGCTGGCCGAATACGGCATGGGCCACGACTGGCGCATTCCGGCTTGCATCGTCGTGTTAAAACTGATTGTGCATCCGTTGTTGGCGCTGAGCCTGTCGTATTGGCTAAACCTGCCCCCGGTCGCCACCCTGGCGGTGGTCTTGATGGCATCGATTTCAGTGGGGGCCAATGTGTATTTGATGGCACGCCAGTTTGAAACCATGGAAGGCCCGGTGGCCGCCAGTCTGGTGGCCTCAACCGCCTTGGCCGCCCTCACCACGCCGCTGGCACTGGCCTTGACCCGGATGCTGTTGCCGAACTAATCCTGCCCGCGCCTTGCCAAAAACCGCTGGGAAATTAGTGGAACAACAAGGCAGTTATCAGAAGCAAAACAGGTCCATTGCCGAAAAACAACTCAAGCTGGCCGCGCCTGCCATTCTGGTTGACAAACCCGGCAAGCCCGTCCTACACTCAGCGAATACACCATCTCTGTACCCTGCCTACCGCCGTTCGCTGCATCCGTTTAGCCGCAATCCATTATTGCAACATTGCCATTGAAGGGGATGTCATGAAACGATACGCCGCACTGTGTTCCGCCAGCCTTTTATTACTCGCCAGCAATGCCATGGCCGTCGGTGCCATTGCCGTCGACAAGGCTGATACCAGCAAGGAACCGGCCTACGGTTTCTCGATCAACCAGCCCGACCAGCGCACTGCTGAACGTGTCGCGGTTCAATATTGCCAGCAATACGGCGGTGCCAACTGCAAGGCTATTGTCTGGTTCCAGAAATGCGGGGCGTATGCCAATTCCAAGCGCTATTATGGCTATGGCTACGGTTCCACCAAGGACAAGGCGGTACGCGATGCGCTCAACATGTGTCAAAGTGACTACTGCAAAATCGTCGTAGCGCAGTGCCAATAAATTCCTGTAAGTGTCAACCGCGGCAGGTCGGCCACGCATCGGGCGGGCCGGTTAGCCCCCAATATAGAGAAAGGTAACCATCATGAACCGTTTTGCACTGCTCTCCTGTACCGGTATGTTGCTGCTCGCCAGCGAAGCCATGGCCATTGGTGCCATTGCCGTAGACAAGGCCGACCCCAGCAAGGAACCGGCCTATGGTTTCTCGATTAACCAGCCAAGCCGCCAAAAAGCAGAAAAAGTCGCGATTCAGTTTTGCCGTGAATACGGCGGCGAAGATTGCCGGGCCATCGTCTGGTTTCAAACTTGCGGGGCTTATGCCAATTCCACCAAATATTATGGCTATGGCTTTGGTGCCACCAAGGCCAAGGCTACTTCAGACGCGCTGGCCATGTGTGGCCGCAATAGCTGCGAGGTTGTTGTGGCAGAGTGCGAGTAAAGCAGCGCCCGCAGTACCAGCGGAATCGCCCGCCTAGTTGCCGGGAACCGGTTCGGTGTCGAACCGGCAAGGCAGCGGGCGGGCTTGGTTGCGCTTGCCTTGCAAACCATTGCTGCTGCCCGGCATGAAGCCCCGTATTCGCGTAACCCCTTCCGGCCAATAATCCACGCAGCGCCCCCCCCATCTATCGCTACTGCCGCAGCCAGCACGGCCCGGCGCGCTGGCTGTTCCGCTTGACGAACCATATTTGCCAACAGAGGCGTTGCCATCGGCTGTTGCTGATAACTGTATTTTTTTACAGTTAAATATCCCCCCCACCCGACACCGATTTATAATCATTCAGAGTCAATGATGGCTGGGCAAGTACAGCCAGTTTGGTACGGTCATCAATCCACAAGACAGATTCTGTTTGACAGAATATTCGCCATCCACTATAGTGAGCTAACATCATGATCGAATCATTCCATTGCAGTGATACCGAGATGCTGTTTTACAGCCGTGCCGTGCCCCGCTTCAAAAACATCGAACGGGTGGCAAGGCGAAAACTGTTGATGTTAAGTGCCGCCACCGTGCTCGATTCATTGCGGGTACCGCCGGGCAACCGGCTCGAAGCGCTGGCGGGGGCGCGCAAGGGGCAATACAGCATTCGCATCAATGAACAGTGGCGCATTTGCTTCCGCTGGCAAAATGACAGCGCATGCGATGTTGAAATTGTGGATTACCATTAAAGGACGCAAAATGGACAGCAAACTACCGGAAATTCACCCCGGCGAAATCCTGCTGGAAGAATTTTTAAAACCAATGGGCATTACCAATGCCCGGCTCGCTTCGGACATTGATGTGCCCACCAGCCGCATCAGCGAAGTCATCAACGGCAAACGCCCGATTACGGTCGATACCGCCATGCGGCTGTCGGTCTATTTCGGCATGGAAGCACGCTTCTGGCTCAATTTGCAGGCGGAATATGATGTGCGCATGGCCGAGGCCAGTTTGTTGCCTGAGATTAAACGTCGGATTCGGCCTTTGCAGATGGCGGCGTGATGACACCATGGCGCGGGTATCGGAGACTTTCTTGTGCGACTATTGGTGTTTGTTGTCTGCCACCGTTATACTGTGCCTTAACTGTCAGCCCAAGGAATAATCGTGCCAATTGCCAAACAAGAAGTTGAAGCTTCGTCAAAGACCCTGTCCGATGATTGTTCACCGGCGCGTAATTGGACAGCCAACTCAATGATTCCCTAACATGGCTCAGCGCTCCACGATCACTGGGGTGCCAGCAGCCAGCAGCCACGACACGAAGATCAAAAACACCATGAAGGCCTGAAACAGCCCAACCAGCCGCCGCCGGTCGTCCGGGCTCTCGAACATGCTGGGCCGGTTGTAGCCGATGCCCAACAGGTAGGCCGCGAACACCGTAGCCAGGTAGTGCACCGCGCCGAACATCTCGCCCAATTCACCCTTGCGTGGGTGATCAACCAGAACATGAGACAAAGCGAGCAGCACCAAATAGACGACTGAGACCGACAACGGCGGCAGGTACAGCCCGATGGACTCGATGAAGCGCCCGATTCCGGGGCGCGAGCGCGCCAGCAGCGGCAACACCAGATTGTGCGTGATGCCGGTGATGAAGATCAATTTCAACAAAACGGTTTTATGCAGGCTGGCATCACCAAGCGCCAGATTGTGCAAATTGGTTTCGGCCTGACGGTTATGCTGGCGGAAAAATTCGGAACTTTCCACGCCCAGTACGCGCTGGAACCAACTGATTTCTTCGCACGCAGCCAAACCCACCAGCAAACTGAGCCCGGCCAAGCCAAGTACTTCCAGACTCAATACCGGCACCTGCCGCGCGCGCGTCACCGCAACAAAACCGAGCAGTACTGAAATGACGGCAAAACAGAGAAACTGCATCCATTCGACCAGGCGGTCTTCTGCCAGCAAGCCCCACAGGGGTGCCGGATCGGATCCAGACAAGGCCCACGCCGAGGCGAGCACAGCCACGTTAATCCCGATTGCGGCGAAGTACACCGGATGAATTGTCCAATTGTGTGTTGTCACAGAGCTAGCTCCACTTAAGATTTAAAAACGCCCGGGTCGGCAGTCCGGGATTAGGCCTGCGCAGCGGTGATTCGTCGCTCGCCGCCAGCCCGCTCTGGCAAGCGATGCCAGCGCCCAGCACCACAACAAGGGGTCGAGCAGGGTGTCCCACAGATTGCCCGTCGGCAAGCGCGGCCCGGCAAACAACAGCAATGCCCCGAGCACGGCGACCGATTGCGCCCGCGCACGTCCGCGCACAATCGCCACCGAACACAGAACGGCGAGCAGCAAGGCCATGATCGGCGCGCCACGCGCACCAAAGCCCCAGTAGAAAAAACCCTGCGACAGCAGGCCAATGGCATCAAGGTACAGAACCGCGCCGACCACTGCGATCAGCGCCGCCAATGCACCGGGCATGACGGTTTTCTCGGGGGTGCCGTGCCACGCGAAGTGTAGCATAAGCAAAGAGAGTGCGACAAGCAACGCACTGGGCCATTGAAAGGCCAGGCCCAACCAGTGGGCCGGGGCACCCTCGCCAGGCAGATGCTGCAGCACCAGTGCGAGCACAACAATGGCGGCGAGCCCGAGGCGTGATAGCGGCCATGCGCGTGGCCAAAGCGCGCTGACCAAGGCGGCGAGTACGATACCCCAGGCTAGCTGTCCGTAGATGATTTGCCAATCGAGTTCAGGCAAGCTCATTACAAGGCCTCTCCATAATTGATGCGGTAGACATGATGCGCGATGGCGGTGCGGCGCGATGTATAGGTGACGTGCAGTTCGTCGCCGAGCTGCTGCATGGTCGGGTACGAAAATTCCTCACCCGGGTGACCGTTTTCCACGTCCAGCAGGTGTTCCCATGAACGGGCATCTTTCGAAAAGGAAAAACGAAGAATGCTGCGATCAGATTCGCCCGGTGCCATGTGATTGTGCAGCAGCAGAAACCCGCCTTTGCTAAGCTGCTGCGCTGCGAGCGAACTGGAGTGATTGGGCAAATTGAGTGCCGGTAGGTCTTCCCAGTTGGCACCGCCATCCCGCGTAACTGCCTGCTGCACACGCTGCTGCGGGCCGGAATCTCGCATCCATGCATACGCCTCAAAAGCCGAAACCGGCACCAGGGCTGGCTGCAGTGAGGCGGTGCGCTTTCCGATGCGCGCGATTGAGCGAGGGTTCCCTTGATCGTCGAACGCCATGAGCATTGGATATTTGATGCCAAGCTCAAAGTAGACGGGCAACCACCATCCGCCATCGGGCAGCGCGACCGGCGCGGCGCGCACCAGGACGCTGGTGTTAAACAGGGGCGACATCGGCAACACGCGCCGGACGGCGAAGCTATTGCCAAAATCGGAGGAAACCATGTGCACCACGCGCGCCGCAGCCCAGCCACCGAGCCCGGTTGCCACTACGTACAGATTGATCTTGCCGTCGCGGGCCGTCCAGGCCACCGGGTTGCCGATTCGACGGACACCGAAGCCGAGCACCGCACCCAGGGAGTTGCGGCTGGCAATTTCACGCGGTGCGCTCCATTGCCCGGCGCGCCAACTGGCCGCATACACTTTTACGTCAGGCCCGCTCTCGCGGCTGCCAGCCCACCAGAATGCCATCATCTGATTGTCGGGCAATGATGCCAGCGCGCTCGCATGGGCCGATGGCACACCGGCAGGCATCGGAATGAGGGTAGCGGAAAGCCGTGTAAGCCGCACTTTTCCAGGCGCGGCAACCATGCTTGAGGCAAGCCCTACACTCTTCTCCGGAACGCTGGACCATCGATGCAGCTCTGCACCCAACATGACCAGCAGCGCCAGCGCGCATGCCAGT
>JACCDS010495584.1_pt1 | contig 14949 bp, 15 predicted proteins | sample 7446441 | NCBI WGS metagenome assembly JACCDS01 (sample SAMN15323445, study PRJNA562643) | freshwater metagenome | isolation source: river surface water | place: USA:Blue River Watershed | collected 2017-08-17 | reverse complement strand
TGGGGCGTGTTTGTTGAGGTGCCCGAAACCGCCTGCGAGGGCCTGGTGCGCCTCAGGGAGTTCCGCGACGACTACTACAGCGTCGATTCCGAGCGCCACTGCCTGGTGGGCGAGCGCTGGGGCAAGGAGTACCGCCTCGGCGATCCGCTGCGCATTGTGGTCAAGGAGGTCGACGTGGTCCGCAAGACCATCGATTTTGGCGTGGCTAGCTCGCGCGGGGGGTCGGGGTCCGCTTCGGGCGGAGCGTCCAGCCGACCCTCTGGCCGTTCTGCGGCACCGACCCGCGGACAGTTCGACGAAACCCGCCCCACCGAGGCCGGAAGCCGCTGGGGGTCTCCGCGCCGCGCCGGCGGTTCCGCGAGTGGTTTTGGTGCGTCCAAGTCGGGCGGACCGGGCAAGGCCAGCGGAAAAGGCGGCAGCAAAGGAGGAGGTAAAGGCGGAGGCAAAGGCCACCGCAAGGGCCCCAACACGACGTCGGCTAAGAAAAAGCGGCGGTAAACTAGGTACCAGTAACTAGTTACTTGGTGCACTTGCACCTCCGCAAGCGTCTTCGTATTTTCAAAACATGAATTCCGTACCAGCAACGCCCCACACATTGGACGAACGGCACGCCGTGCTCCAGGCCCTCGAGGCCGGTGAACTGACGGAATTAATTTCGTTGGGTACAGTTGACGAGGCGATGACGTTCCTCAAAAAGCGCTACCTCATCGAATGACGGATCGATCCATCAGGTTCCGCGGCGCTGCCTTATCGGACCTTGATGGAATTGCACAATACACGTTTCAAACATTTGGAGCGCTCGCCATGAGGGTTTACCTCAATGAGCTTGAACGCTGCTTCACGGCCATTTCAAGGCATCCCGAACTTGGAGTTCGTTTTATCAAAAATGTACGACGCTTCGCAGTTGGCCAGCATTGGATCTATTATTCGAGCTCGACTTCTTCCGTTCGAATCATTCGAATCCTGCCTCAAAAAGCGCTTCAAGTACTCCGAGAACCCTTAGTTATATACGGACCCCTCACGAAGGAGCATTCCGAATTAAAACCTGAAGTTACTAGCAGCTAGTAACTAGTTACTTGTTCAAAGCCCGAGCCCGCTCCACGTCCCGCGCTATCTGCGCTTGAAGCGCTTGAGGCGTTTCGAACGTTTGCTCCGCACGGATGAAGTCAATGAACCGAACTTCGACCGGGCGACCGTAGCCTTGGGCTTCGACGTCGAGCAAGTGCACCTCGAGCACGGGTTCTGCGCCGGCCCCAAAGCTGGGGCGCACACCGTAGTTCGCCACGCCGGCGAGCCCGCGGGGCCCTTCGGCATCACAGAAATCGAGCTCCACGGCATAAACCCCGAACGAAGGCATGGCCTTGTCGGGGTGAATTCCGCCCACGTTGGCGGTGCGGTAGCCCAGGTTGCGGCCAATTCCGCGCCCCGCAACGACCTCGCCGCGCACAAAATGGGGTCGGCCCAAACTGGCTGCAGCGTCGCGCACCCGGCCTTCCGCCACCGCGGCGCGGATTTTTGTCGACGACAGCGCCACATCGCCCGAGGTTACGGCGTCCACCTGCTCCAGCGCAAAATCAAAAACCTGCGAAAACTCCTGAAGCTGGGCAAAATCCCCTTCGCGGTTGCGGCCAAACCGGTGGTCGTAGCCGACGATTAAGTGCTTCATGCCCAAATGGCCAACCAGGTCGCGGCGAACAAACTCCAGCGACGAGGTCTGCGCAAACTCCGAGGTAAACGGATGCTCCACCAGCGCGTCCAATCCGGCTGCGGCCAAGAGCTCGGCCCGTTCCGCGGGGAGCGTCAGCCGCGAAAGCACAAAATCTGGGTGAATCAGCTTGCGCGGGTGGGGCTCCAGGGTGAGCAAGACGGCGGTTCCGCCCAATTCCCGCGCGACCGAAACGGCGCGCTCCACCAGGGCCTGATGCCCCCGATGAACCCCGTCGAAGGTGCCCAACGTGACCACGGTGGGTCCGTGGGGAACAAAGTCCGAAAGGTGGTGGTAAATCTGCACAGGAACGAGGTCGAGGGCAAAGATATTTACGAACTTCGCGCTATGATGCTGCACGCTTTTAGCCAGGCCGCCGACGCCTTTCGACGCCACCCCTATCCCTTCGCGGCGACCGGAGTTATCGCGTTGGCCCTGAACATGCTGGGCTTAATCCATCCCGCGCTGGCAATGGCCTCTAGCCTGTTTCTGCTTCCGATGCTGTACGTCGGGCTCGGAACCTTAGCCGAAGCAGAACCCGGACTTCGCTTTACCCAGGCCCTAAGGCTGGCGCTGTCGGCGTGGCCGCGCATGCTCGCGCTTGGCAGCACCATGATTTTGCTGGTGCTCGGACTTTCGATGGTCCTCGGTATTGCACTTTCCGCCCTCTACGGAGATGAATTGCTGAACCTCATGGAGCAGTACCGCCAAAATCCCGAGGGCCTGATGGCGGCAATGGCTAAAGAGGTGAATTGGGCCCAGTCTGCTTTTGGGCTTGCGGCGCTTGCCCTCTTCACACTGGCCTTGACGACCCTTTTTTGGCTCGCACCTTTGGCGCTGATTTACCGCAACCTTGGCGTGGTTGCTTCGCTTTCGTGGTCGGTGAAAATGGGGGCATCCAACTTCGGAACTATGATACCTTCTGTGCTACTATGGTCGGTGCTTTCGCTTGCGAGCGGAGCCCTAATCGGGCTAAATCTTCTCGTTTGGCCGCTTACTGCGCTTTTTCACTTTTATTGCTACCGGGAGCTAAGTAAGCAAGGCATCTAGGTCGTACCTTTGCACCCGAATTCAGAATTACTCCATTCCGCACAACCATGGCGAACGCAAAAGGTAAAATTGCCCAGGTCATCGGCCCGGTAGTTGACGTCTACTTCGAAGACGCACAGGCCCTTCCCAAAATCTACGACGCGTTGATGGTAACGCGTCCCAACGGACAGCAAGTTATCCTCGAAACCCAGCAGCACATCGGTGAAGACACCGTGCGCGCGGTTTCAATGGACTCTACAGACGGATTTACTCGCGGACAAGAAGTAGTCGCCATGGGTCAACCCATCGCGATGCCAACTGGAGAACAAATTCGCGGCCGCGTGTTCAACGTAGTGGGTGCCGACATTGACGGAATTGGCGGAATCGACATGTCCAATGGCGGACTTTCGATTCACCGTGCCGCTCCGAAGTTCGAAGACCTTTCTACGGCTACCGAAGTGCTGCTCACCGGCATCAAGGTGATTGACCTGATCGAACCCTACGCAAAGGGCGGTAAAATTGGTTTGTTCGGCGGCGCCGGGGTAGGTAAAACGGTACTTATTCAGGAGCTGATCAACAACATCGCCAAAGGACACGGCGGTCTGTCAGTGTTTGCAGGCGTTGGAGAGCGCACGCGCGAAGGAAACGACCTGCTCCGCGAAATGATTGAAGCCGGCATCATCCGCTACGGCGAAGACTTCATCCACTCGATGGAAGCCGGTTCATGGGACCTCAGCAAAGTCAACAAAGACGAGCTCAAAGAATCAAAGGCAACCTTCGTTTTTGGTCAAATGAACGAGCCCCCGGGTGCACGTGCTCGTGTGGCCCTTTCGGGTCTGACCATGGCCGAGTACTACCGCGACGGCGAAGGCAGCGGTCAGGGCAAGGACATTCTATTCTTTGTCGACAACATCTTCCGCTTCACCCAAGCAGGTTCTGAGGTATCTGCACTGCTCGGCCGTATGCCGTCAGCTGTAGGCTACCAGCCAACCCTAGCCACCGAGATGGGTGTGATGCAAGAGCGCATTACCTCGACCAAGTCAGGTTCGATTACTTCCGTTCAGGCGGTTTACGTACCGGCTGACGACTTGACCGACCCGGCTCCGGCAACCACCTTTGCCCACTTGGACGCCACGACGGTTCTTTCGCGCAAGATTTCGGAGCTGGGTATCTACCCTGCCGTGGATCCGCTCGATTCAACCTCGCGCATTTTGACGCCTGAAGTCGTGGGTGCCGAGCACTACGCTTGTGCCCAGCGCGTGAAGGAGTTGCTGCAGCGCTACAAGGAGCTGCAAGACATCATCGCCATCTTGGGTATGGAAGAACTTTCTGAAGAAGATAAGCTTGTGGTGCACCGCGCCCGCCGCGTACAGCGCTTCCTATCTCAGCCCTTCCACGTAGCCGAGCAGTTCACGGGTATCCCGGGTGTGTTCGTCGACATCAAAGAGACCATCAAGGGCTTCACGATGATCATGGACGGCGAACTCGACAAGTACCCTGAAGCGGCGTTCAACCTTAAGGGTTCGATCGAAGAGGCGATTGCTGCCGGCGAAAAAATGCTTGCTGAAGTTTAATTCGCCATGGCACTCCACGTCGACATCATCACGCCAGAGCGCAACCTTTACTCGGGTAGCGCAACCGCGGTACAGCTTCCGGGCACCGAGGGATTGTTCCAAATCCTGACGAACCATGCTCCGTTAATGGCCTCACTAACCGCCGGAACCGTGAAAATTGACGGTGCCAAGGGAAGTGAATTGGTGGCCATCGACGGCGGTGTCGTCGAGGTTTCGGGCAACACCGTGACCGTGCTGGCGAAGTAGCGCGCTGCGATCGACAAAAACCAAAGCCCGGGCTTGCCGCTCGGGCTTTTTTTATGAGAATCGGCTACCTTCGCGGCATGTACGGGGAGCCCTTTGAACCCATTTCGTGGTGGTGGTACGCCCTTGGCGTCGCCGGACTTTGGATCATCGCAGCCCTTTGGGTTCCGAACGCCCAAGGACGCCGTCGCGTGGTTCGCTGGGGTGTTCAATTATGGGTTGAGGGTTGGCCCGTCGCCTGGGGCAATGCCATCACCCTCCTTTCCATGGGGCTTGCCGTCGGACTGCTCTACTTGGCAACAGGCATGCACCCGCTGCGCACTGGGGGCGTCTTAATTGCACCATGGCTCATCCACAGCCTCGCTGGCTTTATCTGGAACGCCGTTCGCGTGCACCAAGCCTACCATCAATTTCGCATGGTGCTGGTGCCGGTACTGCTCATCCTCGCCGTGCCCTTCGCGTGGTGGCGCGCAGCCGGCCAAGAGCCAAACCCTACCCTCAGCCTTGGTGTCTTGGCCTCTGTCTTTGGCGCACTTTATTTAACCTCCTTGTTTCGTGCCGCTTACATTTATATAACGTCCGGACCGGGGCCTTTATACTTCAGAATTGCGTACCTTTGCGCCCTGGAAGCGATTCCCTGGTTATGGATCTATCATTGGCTGAGCGCAAGCGTAAAGTAAAGAGCATTTTGGTCTCCCAACCGGAGCCACAGGCCGGCAATAACCCCTACCTACTTTTGGCCGAAAAGCACAAGCTGAAAATCGACTTTAGGCCCTTTATTCAAGTCAAAGGCGTGAATGCTGCTGAGTTCCGCAAAGACAAGATTGCCCTAGGCGAATTCAAGGCGTTTATTTTCACGAGCCGGAATGCAATCGACCACTTCTTTCGCATGTGCGAAGAGATGCGCGTCGCCATTAACCCCGAATGGAAGTACTTCTGTACGTCGGAGGCCGTTGCGTTCTACCTGCAGAAGTTCGTTCCCTACCGCAAGCGCAAGATTTACCCGGCCAAGTCGAACATCAACGACCTGATTCCGACCCTGAAAAAGCAGCGCGGTGAGCATTTTTTAATGCCCACGTCCGACGTGCTGAACCCCGAAGTTCCCTTAGCGCTCGAAGCGGCCAACGTCAAATGGACGCGCGCCGTGATGTACCAAACGGTGGCCTCTGACTTAAGTGATTTGAGCGACGTGAAGTACGATATGCTGGTGTTTTTCAGCCCCGAAGGCATCAAATCGCTCTTCAAGAACTTCCCCAACTTTGTGCAGGACGCTACGCGCATCGCGGCGTTCGGCAGCACAACCCACCAGGCGGCCAAGGAACACAACCTCATTCTGGATGTGCCTGTTCCGTCGCCTAAGTTCGCTTCGATGGCTCAGGCCCTAGAAGCCTACGTCGACGAAGCCAACAAGAGCAAGTAATGAGCGACGCGCGCTTCCCCCGCGAGGAGCGCCTGAAGTCGCGAACCTCCATCGGAATCCTTTTTAGCCGAGCCTCGCGCAGCGTGGCCGACGCTGGACTCCGCGTGGTTTGGACCGCCTCGCCCGAACCCCTCGAACGTGGGGTTCAGGTCCTAGTTGCAGCTCCCAAAAAGCACTTTCGTCGCGCCGTGGTACGGAACCGCATTAAGCGTTTGCTTCGCGAAGCCTGGCGTTTGGAGCGCGGACCGCTTCCCGCGCAGTGGCTCGAGGCCCAGCAGCCCAAGCTACTTGGACTCATCTACAGCGGGCCTGCCGACCCGTCGCTTGCCGACCTGCGCGCTACGCTGCGCAGCCTGCTCGACCGCGCGAAGTGGTAAACGGCCTCAGCGCCAGGTTCCGTCGATGCGCCGCGGCAAGCTGTGGTAAAGGGCGGTAGCCACAAGGACGACGCCCATGGCGCGCTCCAGCATCGATTCGGTGAGCAGCAAAAGCAGCAACGTTAGGGCCAAGGCCTGTGCACCACGGTTCCACGACGACTTTCCCGCGCAGTAGGCCAGCCCGACGGCCCAAATGCCCATTCCAAGTAAACCCATCCCCGCCCACAGCTGAAGCAGCTGGTTGTGCACGTTGAGGTGGCGCTTGAGCCCAAATCGGTAGTTCCACTCGGCGTACACCTCGTCCAGGCGATCTTGCACGGCATCGACGCCCACGCCGCGCCAGGGGTCTTGTGCGATAATGCGCCATGCCGCCTTCGCCTGAACAACACGGGTGTCGACAGAGCCTGTAGCCCAGTAGGGGTCGGCTTTGGTGAGCTTACCAAGGCTGCGCTCTGACGGAACGAGCGCCACGGCAACGAGCAGCACAGCAGCCAGCCCAAGGCCCCAAGGGAGCACACGGCGCGACGCTGAACGGCCCGAATACCACCAAAGTCCGCCCAAAACAACGGCAGCAAGGCCCATGCGGCTGCCCGCGAACACGGCGACAAGCGCGAACAGCCCAAGTAGCATGGGCCGAACCACGCCGCGAAACCTCAGGTCGGTGACCAGGGCGGCTGCCGAAAGCGCGAGGTAGAAGGTCAGGTAGCTGTGCTGGTGTGCGAACTGCGCAAAATCGCGGTAAAACAGCGGATCCACGGACTGCGTGCGCCACGCCAAAAACAGTCCGTGGCCCAAGAGCGTGAGCGATACGACGATGCCGCCGGCAATCAAGCCCTCGTGCCAAGCCCTGTGCTGGCGGCGCATCGCCAAGGGCACCCAAAGCAGCGGCGACCACCGAAGCAGGGTTTCCACGCTGGGCGCGGTCGTCCAGAGCGCACTGGCCGCGAGGGCCGCAAAGCCCGCCCAAAGGGCCACGTCGACGGGTAGGGCCTTCCAGCGTCCGCGCGCCGAAACGAGGGAAATCAACGCCGCGAGGGCCAAGGCGGCCCCCGTTCCGAGGTCCCACCACGGCATCAAAATGGCGGCTGCCCGAACTAAAATGGCGATAAATTGACGCTCCACGAGGAGAAAGATAGCCTAAAGTCCGTTGGCGACCAAGCGCGGCAAGCGGGGTGACAAACCCGTAAGCACCTCATAACTAATGGTTCCGCACGCTTTTGCCACCTCCTCGAGCCGCACGTGCCGGCCCAAAAGTTCCACGCGGTCCCCGACGTGCAGCGGCACGCCCGTGGCGTCGACCATTAGCATGTCCATGCAGACCCGGCCCACGATGGGCATGAACTGTCCGTTGGCGTAGGCCCTGCCCACCCCGTTGCTCAGCGCCCGTGGAATGCCGTCGGCATAGCCGATCGGCAGCGTGGCAATCACTCGGTCGTGGGGCGCAGCATCGGTCGCACCGTACGATACGCCTTCGCCGGCGGGCACAACGCGCACCTGGCTCACGGTCGTCGACACGTGAACCACGGGCTGAAGCGCTTCTGCGTCACGCGGATCCAAGGAGGCTCCCATGAGTCCAATGCCGAGGCGCACCATGTCTCCGGCTGCCCAGGCATGCCGAGCCACCGCCGCGGTATTGGCCATGTGGCGCCATATTTTGGTACCCAGGCCCGCTTCAAGGTCGTCGGCAAAACGAGAAAAAAGCGCCCACTGCTGCCGCGTAAACGCATCGTGGGCAGCGTCTTCGGCCGCCGCGAAATGACTCAGCACCGACGCGACGCGCACCCCCGGAAGCGCCCGAATGGCCTCGGCCACCGCCCGCCCTTCGTGGGGACCAAAGCCAAGCCGGTGCATGCCGGTGTCGACTTTGACATGAACGAGCACTTCGCTCAAGGCCTCAGGGTAGCGCCCAAAGGCTTCGGCAAACGCATGCAAGCGCTCCCAACTAAAAAGCTCGGGCTCCAATCGGTAGCGCAGCATCAAGTCAAACGATGGATCGCCCGGATTCAGCACCATGATCGGCGTGCGCACCCCGGCCTCGCGCAGTTCGCGGCCTTCCTCTGGATAGGCCACTCCCACGTACTCCAGTCGGTGGCGTTCCAGTGCCTTAGCCACCGGAACCGCGCCCAGCCCATACGCGTTGGCTTTAAGCATGGCCATGATGCGCGTGCCCTGGGGCAGCAGCGACCGGTAGTGGCGAAGATTCGCCTCCAGGGCGTCGACGTCGAGTTCCACGCTGCTGTCGTGCTGGCGTGCGACGCGAGCTTCTAGCGCAGGCTCCACACCGTGGCCCTTGAGCAGCACCGCCCCTTCCATCCCCTGGTCCAAGGCGGATTCGTTCGGACGGCACACCACAACCTTCACGTCAGGGTAGCGCCTCGCCCACGCTTCGCGGGCTTCGCTCCAGCGCGACGCCAAGCCGTCAAATATGAGTGCCGTTTTGGGGGACGCCGCTTCTTGAGCCAGCAATTCAATGGCTTCGGTGGCCGAGGCCTCGTCGAGCGCGTAGCGGTCGACGAGCAGCGCGCCGCCGCCCCAGCGGGCGGCGCGCCGTTCCAAGCGCAACGGGCCGCGCGGGCGGCTATCAAAATCGTGCGGAACCCGCCCCAGCACGTAGCAGGCCGCCAGCGCCAGCCCGGCGTTGGAACGCTCGGCCTCTGACTCGAGCGGGATCTCAAAATGCTGCCCGTCGGGGCCAACCCAACGCGCGCCTTCGGCGCGAAGGAGATCACTAGGAACGAGTTGCTGGTAACTAGTTACTTGTTGCTGGTTGCGAAAGGATTCCGCGGCAAGTAGGGTTTGGACCCCGCCAAAAAGGGTCCATTTTTCGGCGAGTTTGGCTTCGCGGCTTGGGAAGCCTGCGTCGTGCGCGTCGCCGAGGCCGGTGAAGATTCCGTGGGTCGGTTTAAGCCAAGGGGTGAATCGGGCCATGTCGCCCTGCTGCGAAATGCCGACTTCGACGATCCACATGGAGGCGTCGAGTGGAAACTGCAGGACCGAAAGGGGTACGCCGAGCTTGGAGTTGTAGCTGCGGGGACTGCGGGCGACCGTGGGGTCGCCCAGCATGTGGGCCAGTTGTTCTTTGACGCTGGTTTTTCCGTTGGAGCCGGTCACGGCCACCACCGGGCCGCGGTACGCGGCCCGGTGGGCCGCTGCGAGCCGGTAAAGTGCCTCCCAAACGTCGGCAACGACGAGCACGTCCAGGCCCGGCACGGCATGGTCCGCCCAACCTGAAGCCGAAACCACGGCGGCAACACAGCCCCGCTCCAAGGCTTCAGCAAGGTGGCGATGTCCGTCTCCCGATGGGGTGCTGAGGGCCCAAAAAAGGGCGGGCTCCGTCTGGGTGGTCCGGGAGTCCGTCGCCATGCGGCGCACCACGCGACCCGAATCCGAAGTCCGCAGTTCTGCCCCAAGCACCTCGGCAAGTTGCCCTAGCGTCCAGCTCGGAACCGTCATGTTCCGGCTGATTGGTTTCGTTCCCGAACAAATTCCGACCGAGATAGCGGCTCGTAGGTGCGACGGTCGCCCAGCATCACCTGATTGGGGTCCGCCGTAAGTCGGTGAGAATAGTGCGCAAGTTCCCCACTGCGCACACAAATAGCGTGCACCTTGGTCACAAATTCGGCCACCGCCATGAGGTTGGGCATCGGTCCAAACGGCACGCCGTTGTAGTCCATGTCCAAGCCGGCCACGACCACGCGTTTGCCTTGGTCTGCGAGTTGGTTGGCAACACGCACGATGCCGTCGTCAAAGAACTGCGCTTCGTCCAACCCGACGACCTCGGCGTCGCGGGCCGCTTCCAAAATTTCATGCGACGCAGCCACCGGCTGGGCTTCCATGCGCCCGTCGTCGTGGGTAACCACCGCGTTGTCCGCATAGCGATTGTCGGTTAGCGGTTTGAAAACCACGACCTTAAGTTGCGCAATCTGCGCCCGCTTGAGGCGGCGAATGAGCTCTTCGGTCTTGCCTGAAAACATGGAGCCCGCAATCACTTCAATGTGCCCGGAACGGGGCGCGCGCTCTTGGAACATTTCGTACTTTTCCACTTCTGCTAAACTACGGCTTTCCACCATGAGCACCGCCCTCTCTATGGCCATTTCTGGCCTCCATTCTGCCCTTCAATCTGAGGTTCCCACTGAGGCGGACCTCTCCCAACTCGAATCGCTCTTGGTGCAGGCCCACCAGGCAAAATTCCGTGCCGAAGTTTCGGCCGCCAAAGCCCAGGCCGAGGCACAGTTCGCCGCGACGCAGGCCGAGCTCGCTCAATCCCAAGCCGCAGCCCTCGCCGCCTCCCAGGCTGCTGCTCAAGCTGCCGCTCAAATGCAACTTCAAGCCCAGCTGGCCGCCGCCCAACAGGCAGCTGAAGCTCGACTCACCGCCGCCGTCACCGCCCAAATCGAGGGCCTAACCAGCGGCCAACCAGCAACTAGCAACCCGCAACCCGCAGCTAGTAACCCGCAACCAGCAACTAGCAACCCGCAACCAGCAACTAGCAACCCGCAACCAGCAACTAGCAACCCGCAACCAGCAGCTAGCAACCCGCAACCAGCAGCTAGCAACCCGCAACCAATTGCTGCCAAATCCGTTAATGCCCGCTTCGCCAACTTGAATGCCGGGCTGAACGACCGACTGGCGTTTGTGAAGCACCTCTTTGGCGGCGACGACCAAGACTACCAGCGCATTGTGGCGTACTTGGCTACCCTTGAATCCAAAGAAGAATGCGAAACGTTTATTCGCGAGGCGGTGCAACCCGACTACGACTGGAGCAAGAGCCCCGACGTCGCAGAACGCTTCATGGCGCTCGTCTACGCCCGATTTGAATAAATGGGCAAGCTGGTACTCGTTCCGACTCCGCTGGGCAACCTCGGAGACATCACCGACCGCGCCAAAACGGCGCTCGTCGACGCGGAGCTCGTACTTGCTGAAGACACCCGAACCACGGGTAAGTTGCTGAAATTGTTAGGTTTAGAGGCCAAACTTCGGCCCTACCACATGCACAACGAGCACGCACAAGCGGCCTCCTTGGTGCGCCTAGTGGCCGACAGCGCGGGCCACGTTGCGTTGGCGAGCGACGCCGGCACGCCGGGCATCAGCGACCCGGGGTTTTTACTCGTTCGGGCCTGCATCGAAGCCGGGCTCGTAGTCGAGGCGCTTCCCGGCCCTACCGCCCTTATTCCAGCACTCGTGGCGAGCGGATTCCCCTGCGACCGGTTTGTTTTTGAGGGATTTGTGCCACAGAAAAAAGGGCGGCAAACGCGAATACAAAGCTGGCGCACCGAGGCACGCACGATTGTAGCCTACGAATCTCCGCACCGCCTGCGCAAGCTGCTCGACGAAGTAGTGGAATGGCTGGGTCCAGACCGCGGAATGTGCGTTGTCCGTGAACTTTCGAAACTGCACGAGACCTACCACCGCGGCAGCGCAGCCGACCTTCAAGCGTATTTTGCCCAAGTTGAACCCCGGGGCGAACTCGTGGTTATTCTTGAGGGAGCCTCGGGCTCCACTAAAGCAACTGAAGCATGAGCGCCGCAGCCCGCCGCCACCGTCCATTTGGTCACTGGAGCCCCGAATCCGGTCAGCCCTGGGTCATTGCCGGGCCCTGTTCGGCCGAATCCCTTGACCAAGTCCTCGAAACCGCTCGGTCCCTGAAAGCCGATGGCCGCACCCAGCTCTTCCGCGCTGGGGTGTGGAAGCCGCGCACCCGTCCCGGAGCCTTTGAGGGCGCAGGCTACAATGCCCTCGAGTGGCTGCAAATCATGCGGGCCGAAGTGGGCCTTCCCTTTGTGGTTGAAGTGGGCAACCCCCAGCACGTGGAGCGCGCACTCGCCGCGGGCGCTGACGCCGTATGGATCGGAGCCCGAACGACCGTCAATCCGTTTTACGTACAAGAAATCGCCGAAGCCCTAAAGGGTTCTGCCGTTCCTGTTTTGGTTAAAAACCCCATACACGCCGACGTTGGACTGTGGTTGGGTGCCCTGGAACGCCTTGACAAGATGGGCTTAAGCGACCTCGCCGCCGTGCACCGAGGCTTTTTTGCCACCCATCCCGAGCCTTACCGAAACGACCCTCGATGGGAATTGAGCTTTGAGCTTCGGCGCTTGGCTCCGGACTTGCCCATTTTTTGTGATCCCAGCCATATTGCGGGCCAGCGGGACCTAGTCGAGTCGGTAGCCCAAATTGCCATGGACCTTGCCCTCGACGGGCTTATGATTGAGATTCATCCACAGCCTGACGATGCGCTAAGTGACGCTGCCCAGCAGCTTACCCCTGAACGCTTCTCATCGTTACTTGACCGTTTAGCCGGGTACATTGAGTCGGCCGATCCTGTGGCCCTTGCCCTAAGCCTTAGTGCGGACCGCGAAGCACTTGATCAAATCGACGCCCAGTTCGTGGACCTGATTCAGCAACGCCAGGTCATTGTGGAGCGCTTGGCCCACCGCAAGCTGCAGCAGGGTGCCAGTGTCTTCCAGATGGACCGTTGGGTAGACATGCTCGAACAGCGCGAAGCTCAGGCCCAGCAACAAGGCCTTGACCCCAATTACGTCAAAGCTTTTTTTGAACTGGTCCACCGGTACTCGGTGCAGCACCAAGCGGCCATTTATCAAGCCCAACGACGCGACGAAGCATGAGCCGTTCGCGCCGCAAGTGGTGGACCCTTCCTCCCAAGCCAGACCCCGCGGCCGTTGCTGCGCTCGAAACGCAGGTGGATCGTCCGATGGCCGAACTTTTGGCGTTGCGCGGGTTCAGAGACCTCGACGAAGTTCGCGACTGGATTCAGGGCACCGACCCCGGCGAAGTGAACCCGCTCGATATGGCCGGAATGCCCGAGGCGGCCGAACGCCTTGCGCTCGCCCGCGCTCAAGGAGAATTGGTGTTTTTGTTTGGCGACTACGACGTCGACGGCACCACCGCGGTGTCGGTGGGCACGCTGGCCCTGCGCGCTGGAGGGTGGCTCAGCGAGGCCTACATTCCAGACCGGTACCGCGAAGGCTATGGCCTCTCCATTGCTGGAATTGACCGCGCCGTGGAGCTGGGCGCCAAGGTGCTTATTGCGCTTGACTGCGGCGTAAAGGCATTCGACGAAATCGACTACGCCGTGGCGCGCGGACTCGACGTAATCGTTGCAGACCACCACCAGCCCGAAGATCGCTTGCCCAATGCGCTTGCGGTACTGGACCCGCTTCGAAGCGACTGCCGCTTTGGGCATACGTACCTCTCCGGCTGCGGAGTTGGTTTTATGCTTTGGCGCAGCGCCTACGAGGCCGCCGGGCTCGATTCCGCCCAACTCGATGCCCATCTCGACCTGCTGGCGCTGAGCATTGCGGCCGACATGGTGCCGATGGTCGGCCTCAACCGCCGCTGGCTGATTCAAGGCATGGAACGGATTAACAGCCAGCCTCGGCCTGCAATTCAAGCCCTCATCGGAGAGCGCCGTGGTCCCGTGAGTGCCCGCGACCTCAGTTTTAGTGTCGCCCCAAAAATCAACGCGGCTGGCCGCATGGACCATGGACTTCGCGCCGTGCAGCTGCTGACCGCCACCGACTCGGGGCCCATCGAACGCTTTAGCCAGGACCTGCACGACCTCAATACCACCCGCCGGAGCACCGAACGCCGCATGGTCGACGAAGCCCTCGAAATGGCCGAGGCGGTTTCTGACGATTTAGCCCTTGTCCTCTACCACCCCGACTGGCACAAAGGCATCGTAGGGCTCATTGCGCAGCGAGTGGCCGAACGTTTTTACCGACCGGTCGTTGCCTTCACCGAACACGAAGGCGTGCTTTCAGGTAGCGCGCGGAGTGCGCCGGGCCTTGACCTGTATGCCGCTTTAGACGACGCCAGCGAACACCTGATTCAGTTCGGGGGCCACAAAGCCGCCGCCGGCATGACCTGCAAGCCTGAAAAACTCGACGACTTTCGGGTGGCCCTGAACGCGGCGGTAGATCGTCGCTGGCCGGAATCGATGCGCCAACCCCAGATTGCGGTCGACGTCGTGCTGCGCATTGACGAAGTCACCCCCCGCTTGCTCCAGCTCCAAGACCGCCTTGAACCGTTTGGCGTGGGCAATCCCGCGCCGGTATGGGGCGTTCGTGGCGTGGAGCTGGCCTACACTAAAAAAGTGGGCGCCGAGGGCGAACACCTTCAGGTTGAACTCTTTGACCCCTTTCGCCAGCGCTCCTTGCGCGGAATCCAATTCCAATGGGGCGACGACCCCGTACCCGAAGGCCTGGTCGACGCCGCCTTCCAGCTCTCGTGGAACGAATACCGAGGCGAACGCAGCGTACAGGCGCGGCTCCTTGACCTCCAGCCGACGTCAGGACAGGCCTACCTTTGACCCATGGGAAAAGGCAAACTCCTTAAGTTCGCCGAGTTGGACGCCATGCCCCATGTGGTCCAACCGAGCAAAGACGAAATACTGGGGGAATTCCGCCTGCGCGGGCAATGGAAGTCTGCGTTTTTTGCCTCAGAACGTCCCCTCGTGGTGGAACTCGGCTGCGGACGCGGCGAATACACGGTGGCCCTGGCCCGGCGCGAGCCCGACAAGAGCTACCTGGGAATCGACATCAAAGGTGCGCGCATTTGGAAAGGTGCCAAAGAGGCCCAAGC
>JACCDS010773229.1_pt1 | contig 14950 bp, 12 predicted proteins | sample 7446441 | NCBI WGS metagenome assembly JACCDS01 (sample SAMN15323445, study PRJNA562643) | freshwater metagenome | isolation source: river surface water | place: USA:Blue River Watershed | collected 2017-08-17 | reverse complement strand
GTGCTGCTGGCGCTGGCCGCACTGGCCACCGTCTTTTCCGTCGTTTCCGGCGTCATCATGTGGTGGCAGCGCCGGCCGCGCGGCAAGGTCGGCGCGCCCGCGCTGCAGGCCCGGCAGCTGCGGCACGTGCCGCGGTGCCTGTGGCCGCTGATGGCGGCGCTGGCCTGGGCCCTGCCGGTGTTCGGCTGGAGCCTGCTCGCGATGCTGGCGCTGGAAGCCGCTGCATGGTCCGTACGCCACCGTCAAGCGGCATGACCGTGGGGACTGACACGCGCTGAACCGGAAAAAGCGGGGCCGACCCCGGCTGATCGCGGCTTTGTTCACGGCCGACAGGCTGGATGATTCATCCCGTCACCAGTGCACGGCCCCCGGCAACGTTGCGGCCCCTGGCGAGGCGGAGCTCGAGCCCGCCCGCGACCTCGAAAGCACAAACGTTTCGGCCCGCCCGCGTCACCCCGGTGTCGCCCGCGTCGCCCGCCTGCGCTGTGATCAACACCGCAGCCCTACGCACCGCCAGCGGTGTGTCCCGGGCGGTGTGAGGCGCCTTTGCGCCCCGATGGCTCTGCCGTCGGGGCGCTTTTGTTCTGGGCGGCCGGCGCCGTAACGACTGCTTGCGTAAGCCGATGTCACAGACCGCGCTCGGGCCCCGGGCCGTTCCTACACTGCAGCGCCCCAAGAAGGGGCGGCTCCGTGACCGGAGTTCACCCGGCTTCACAGAGGGCTTATCTGGCAGGGAATGGGATGAAGCGACAACCAGCGCATCGATGGATGTTGGCGATCCTGTTGACCGCCCTGGCGGGCTGCGGCGGTGGCCAGGCGGCCGACGGCAGCGCCACGCCGGCGGCGCCCGCCACCTCGGCGCCCGCACCTTCACCGTCACCAGCGCCCTCTCCGGCACCTGCGCCGTCGCCCGCCCCCGCCCCGACGGCCGACCAGCTCGCGCTGGGCCTGAAACAGTACGCCGCCCAGTGCGCGGACTGCCACGACAGCGCCAGCGTCAGCGGCCTCGACGGGCAAGGCTTGACGCCCATCAAGCTGGCGAACTTCGACTCGGCGGCGGCGCTGTCCAGCTACATCGAGCGCACCATGCCCAAGGGCAATCCGGCGGCGTGCGACAAGACCTGCGCCGACGCGATCACGGCCTTCATCCGCAACAGCTACCGGGATGCCGACGGCGGCGACGGCAGCAGCAGCACCACGCCGGCAGGCAGCTTCACGCCGCTGCCGGTGACCAGCGAGCTGCGCAAGATCAAGAACGTGCTGACCGGGCTGGCGCCCACGGACGCCGAACTGGCGGCCGGCGCGGGCAAGGCATCGCTGCAGAAGCTGGTGGCCCAGTGGATGGCGACGCCGCAGTTCGAGGAGAAGATGCTGCGCTTCTTCGCCAACAGCTTCCAGCAGAACGCCTTCTCGCTGGCGGATTTCCAGTTCCAGCTGCGCAACAACCCGGGCGCGTTCAACCTGCCTTACGGTCTGCACGGTGACACCGCCTTCCCGCAGCTGGTGCGCAATCTCAACGAGAGCTTCGCCCGCACGGCCCTGAACTTCGTGCAGACGAATGCATCGATGCTGGACTTGCTCAGCACCGACCGTTTCATGATGACGACGGCGCTCAAGAGCCTGTACATGCAGATCGAGGCCAACAACGACACCGCCTCCGATGCCAAGGTGATGAAGTGGCGCTTCAACTACGGCCGCCGGCCGGCGCTGGCCGACAGCCTGGATCCCAGCTCGCCCGACTACCTGGTGTTCGGCCACGATGCGCCAGCCCTCACCACCGGCTCGCGCACCTTCACCGACACCTGCAGCGGCAATGCGCAGCTGACCGCGCAGTTCCCGGGCAACGTCTACCTGTTCCAGCTGTTGCTGGGCAGCGTGAACCGCGACACCGGCACCGGCCCCGGGCTGACGGGCACGGGCTGCTGGGAGCGCGCCACCAAGCCCTACTTCACCGCCAGCGACCTGAGCGACTGGCAGATGGTGCGCATCGTCAAGGGCACGCGCATCGAGCCCTGGGACCTGATCAAGCTCCGGGCCTCCGGCGGGACTTTGCCGTCGGCCGCGCCGCGCATCAGCTTCTTCAGCACCCCGGCCTTCATGGCGACCTGGAACACGAACGACAGCAATGCCCACCGCGTGACGGTCAACCAGGCCTTGCTGGCAGCGCTGGGCCAGGGTTTCACGAATGCGTCGCAGAGCATCCCGCTGCCGCCCGACACGGCGGCCGTGGACGGCGCCCACGCCGTGAACAGCAGCGAGTGCTTTGCCTGCCACAAGAGCCTGGACCCGATGCGCCAGTTCTTCCAGAACTGGTACCACGAGAACGACAAGCCCAAGGGCGGCACCGGCACCGGTGCGCAGCCGAGCTTCGGCTTCGGCAACGTGACGGGCAACGGCCAGAGCCTGGCCGACTTCGGCGGCTATCTGAAGCAGATCGAGGACGCACTGGTGGCCGCCACCCCGGTCAACCGCTTCGCGCTGGAGATGACGCAGAAGCTGTGCTACTTCGCCAACTCAGCGCGCTGCGACGAGACCGACCCCGAGATGCGCCGCGTGGCCCTGGCCTTCCAGAACAGCGGCTACCGCTTCAAGAGCCTGGTGCTCGACCTGTTCTCGTCGCCGCTGATCTCGGCCAGCGCCACCACCAAGACCTTCACCACGGTGGGCGTGACGATCAGCATCTCGCGCCGCGACCAGCTCTGCCAGGCGCTGTCCAACCGCCTGGCCGTGCCGGACATCTGCCAGCTCGCGCTGCCAGCGCCCGCCAAGCAGTCGCGCGTGGCCACCCTGGCGGGAGCGCTGCCCTACGACACCTTCAGCCGCGGCGTGGCGGAGCCGGTGGTGCCGGCCGACCCCAATGTGTTCTATCGAGGCGCCAGCGAGATGCTGTGCGAGTCCATCGCGGCACAGGTGGTCGACGGCAGCACGGCGGTGTTTGCCAGCTCGAACGTGAATGCGGCCATCACGGACATGGCGATCAAGGTCATGGGCCTGCCGGCCACCGATCCCAAGCACGCATCGGCGGTGAGCATCCTGCAATCACACAACGCTGCGGCGGTGAAGAAGGGCGCCACCGCGACCAACGCGCTGCGCTCGACGTTCACGGCGGCCTGTCTGTCGCCGTCATCGCTCGGCATTGGCATCTGAGGCGCACACCATGGACATGCATCGACGCCGCGCGCTGTTGACCGGCCTCTTCGGCACCGGCCAGGTGGGGCTGCGGGCCCTGGCCAGCGGCCTGCCCGCCTGGTTGCTGGCCAACCCGACGGCCGCCAACGCACAGGCCATGAGCTGCCTGCTGTCCAACAAGGGCCGCGCACAGTTCCTCGTCGTCAGCGCCTCCAGCGCCGGCTGCCCCTTGAACTGCAACGTGCCCGGCACCTACGACGACCCGGCCGTCATCCACCCCAGCCAGGCCGAGTTCGCCGCGACCGACATCGCCCTTGGCGCCAAGGTGGTGAAAGGCGCGCAAGTCTGGGCGGGCCTGAGCGCGGGCGTGCGGTCGCGCACGAACTTCTTCCACCATGTCACCTCCTCCACGGTGCATGGCGATCACCCCAAGGTGATGCGCGTCATGGGCAACACCGCCAGCAACGAGATGCTGCCCTCGATCTACGCCAAGCATCTCGCCGCCTGCCTGGGCACGGTGCAGAGCGAGCCCATCGCCGTGGGCGTGAGCGGCAACAGCCTGGAGCAGGTGTCCTTCGCCGGGCGCACGCTGTCGGGCATCAGCCCGCTGCAGCTCAAGGAGCTGCTGACCGGCGACAAGGCCAACCCGCTGGTGCAGTTGCGCAGCGTGCGGGACAGCACCCTCGACGAACTCAATGCGCTGTTCAAGCAGGGCGGCACCCGCGAGCAGGTCGCGTTCCTCGATGCGCTGGCCGCGAGCCAGAGCCAGGTGCGCAAGCTGGCCGACGACCTCGCGTCCACGCTGTCGGCGATCAAGGACAACGGCGTCCAGGGGCAGGCCCTGGCCGCCGCGGCGCTGGTCGCTGCCAAGGTGTCACCCGCCATCACGCTGCGAATCCCTTTCGGCGGGGACAACCACGACGACGCCGACCTCTACAGCGAGTGGTTCCAGGCCACCGACCATGGCGGCAGCAAGACCGGGGTGCCGGGCATCCAGGCAGTGATGGACGCGCTGGCGGCACTCAAGGTGCAGGACGCCGCCACCTTCGCCACGATGAACGTCTTCGGCCGGACGCTGAGCGGCTCGGCCAAGGTCATCGCACGCAAGGGCCGCGACCACCACGGCAACCACGCGGTCATGGTCATGATCGGCAAGAACGTCACCCCCGGCGTCACCGGCGGCGTTGCGCTGATTGCCAATGGCGTCTACGGCGCTGCGCCCATCGGCGGCGTGGGCCGCGCCGACACCCACATCGCCGCCGCCAAGACCCTGGGCACCGTGCTGGGCATCGACGCCAGCCTGCTGGACAAGGACTTCAACGACAACGGCCGCGTCAAGGCCGTGACCCTCTGAGCCTAGCCCGGATATTTCGCGAGGCCGGCCCGCGCCGACCTGCAACACCGATGAACACGGCGATCCCGCCGTTCAAGGTGATATCCACTTTGGCTTCACGGGCCTACGCGGGCTTGCTCGGCGCCAGGCTTGTGGGCTGCACCTCAAGGCCTCGCCAATGCCTACGGGCATTGGCTGCGGCCGTCTCGGCGCATCCCCCGGCGCCAGGCATCCACGCAATTCCCGCGTACCTCGCGAGATATCCGGGCTAGATCCGGCAGTCGGGCGGGCCACCAGCCCCGGCTCAGGCCACCTTCTCCAGCTCGAGGTTGCCGTCGATGAACTTGAGCTTGAACTGCAGCATGTCGATGCGCCACCTGCCTGCGGCAAAGGCCAGCGACAGCTCGTAAGTGCCGACGAACACGCGCGTCTTCAGGCCCGGCGCCTGCGCCCGGTGATGGAAGGCCACGCCGTGGCAACGCACACGCGCCCGGTCGGCCGAAGCCTCGGTGCGCAGATTGCCGATCTGGTGGTGCACATGGTCCAGCGGCTCGAAGCCGGTGGACCAGGCCTGAACCACCTGCGCCGGGCTCATGGTCACCGGCTCGCCGCCGCCCATGGAGGTCATGTCGAGAACGAAGGGGTCGGTGAAACAGTCTTCCAGCGTTCGCCAGTCACGCTCATCGGTGGCGACGAACATGCGCACGACGGCATCCTCGACAACCTGCCTCAACGCGAGATCGAGTGGTGTAGGTAGCGGCATCGGACCTCCCAGTCAGTGACGACGGCGCCTGACGAAGCCGAGTGGGCCACGCGGGCTGCATACCCCGGCGCACCTGGCCAGGATAAATCAATCCGCTCCGAAATGGTGTTAGTGAGACGCCGTCGCCTGCGCCGGGTGCGGCGCCGCCTCGGCGGGCCGGCACTGCAACCCCGGGTTGGTGGCGCGGTAGTCGTCTTCCAGCCGCTGCAGGGCCACGCCCTCCGCCTCGCTCAGCGGCCGGTAGCCGCGCCCGTACGCCCAGGCGTAGCCCCAGCGGAAGGGCGTGCGCAACTCGGGGCCGCCACCGGCGCGCACGCCGACGAACATCGCCTCGGCGAGCGCGTGGCTGCCGCTGCGGCGCGCCACGCAGGCGCGCAGCGCCTGATCCGCCGCCAGCCGCTGCTCGGCCGTGCCGCCGCGCCAGTATGCGAGGTCGTGGGCCAGGCAGCAGTCGCACCAGTCGGCCTGGCCGGCGGGCGCGCGATCGGGGAACAGGCTGCAGCCGTCCGTCGTGAACGGCGCCGGCGGCACACTCAGCGTGGCGCAGGATGCGAGCAGCCAGGGCGCCAGCAGCAGCACCAAGCAGCGCACTCGGCGGGCCAACACAGGCACGGCGTTCATCAACCTGCTCAAGCGCGCGCCGTGCCGCGCACGCCGGCCGCCGCACTGCGGACTGCACGCGTGCGGCGCCACCACAACCAGGCACCCGTGCCGAACAGCAGTGCGGGCACCAGGCCGAAGACGCTCCACACGACACGCGCCACAAAACCGAAGGCCTCGGCGCTGTGCAGGGGGAACAGCCAGTTGATCACGACGTTGCCGGCCGGTGCATCGAGCGGGTCGTAGCGCTGCAGCAGCGCCCCGGCGGGGCTGAGCCGGACGCGCGTGTTGCCGGTGTGGGTGCGCGGCTCGCCGGGCTGCAGCAGCCGGACCTCGACGACACCCGCGCCGCGCGGCAGCGTGAGCCGGCTCCAGCGTGCGTGCGGGAACTGGCGCTGGGCCAGCGCCACCCACTCGTCCGGCGCGAGAGCCGGCCCCGGCGCGGCCTCGGCGCTACCGCCGGCACGCGGCGCCTTGGCCGGTTTCTCGAATGGCAGCACGGCCGCCACCCACGTGCGCGCCGTGTCGCTGAACACCATGGCCGCACCGGTCACAGTCAGCAGCACCAGCAACGGCGCAAGCCAGAAGCCCACGGCGCGGTGCACGTCATACCAGCGCCGCACCGCCGCTGCCTGCCACTTGATGCCCAGCACCCGCGCCCACGACGACCAACGCAGCGCCTGCCGCGGCCAGGCCAGCACCAGGCCGCTCACGCCGAGCCCCAGCAGCACCAGGCCGCCCGAGCCCACGACGAGCGCGCCGGTCTCGCCGCTCCACAGATAACGGTGCAGCTCATAGACGGTGGGCACGAGGCGGCGCGCGTCCCACGCGACCCGGCCACGCTCGCGCATGCCCAGGTAGCGGCCGCAGGTGGCGTCGACGAAATGCTCGCGGCGCAGCCCGTCGGCATCGCGCCGCTCCCAGACCTGGTAGGCCGCGCCTGGCAGGTGCGGCGCCACGACGATGGCTACCTGGCGCCCCGGCACATGGGCCTGCAGCACTGCCAGCACCCGGGCCACGGTGGCCGGTTCGGCACCGTGCTCGCCATCGGCCGGCGCGCTGCAGGCCGGCAGCGGCGCGAACCAATCCGGGTTCAAGGCCGCGTCGAGTTCCGACTGCCACACCAGCAGGCTGCCACTCAGGCCCAGCACGGCCAGCAGCAGCCCGGCCGACAGCGAAATCCAGCGATGCAGCCAGGTCAGCACGCGACGCACCATCAGCACGCCCTCAGAAGCTGCGACGCCAGCTCAGCGTCACGGTGCGGCCACGGCCGGCGTAATAGTCGTCGGCCGTGCCCGAGTAGTTGGCCTGCGCGTAATAGGTCAGGTAGCTGCGGTTGAACAGGTTCTCCAGGCCCGCGCCCAGCCGGCCCCAGGGCGAGTCCCAGCTGACGGCCAGGTCGGCCACCGTGTAGCCCTTGAAATGCTCATCCAGCGCGGTCTTGCCGGAGAACTTGCCTTCGTTGGCGTCACGCGAGAAGTAGACCGACTGCGTCCACTGCACCGACCAGGCCGGTGCCGGCACCCAGCGCGCGCCGAGCACGAGCTTGTCCGGCCCCTGCGAGCGCGCGCCCAGGTCCAGGTCGAGGTTGCCACCGGCCGCGCTGGCCGTGCGGCCGCGCGTCAGCGCATAGCTGCCGTTGAAATGCCAGTCGGCGCTCGGGCGCCATTCGCCGCTGATCTCGAAGCCGCGCACCGTGATCGGCACACGCTGCACCGAGCCGATGCCGTTGCTCACCACCAGTTGGCTGCCCAGGTCGGAGTGCGAGCGGTAGACGGAGGCTGAGACGCTGCCCTTGGCGCCGCGCCAGGCGATGCCGAGTTCGCGGTTGTCGATCAGGATGGGCTGCAGGTCCACCAGCGTGTTCACCGAACGGCCCGGCGTGTTGACCGCGCGCAGGATGAGCCCCACGTCGGGCGAGCCGAAGCCTTCGCTGTAGGCCACGAAGCTGGACCAGCCGCTGCTGCCGAAGCGCCACACGCCGCCCAGGCTCTTCACGAGCTTGCTGGCCGTGCGCTCGCCGCCCTGCACCGATTGGTTGCCGTAATAGGCCAGCGTGCGGAAGTCGTCGACCTGCAAGCGGCTGCGCTCGTCGCGCAGGCCGCCACGCAGGGTGAACGGGCCGCGCTCGTATTCCAGCTGCGCGAACGGGGCGAGGCTGCGGTAGGTCATGGGCGGCACCCAGACGCGCCCGGTCTGCGTGAGGCGCTGCTGCGACTCGTCGTTCAGGTAGTCGGCACCGAGCGTCAGCTCCAGGCCCGGCGTGCCCAGGTCGGGCCTCACCCAGCTGGCACGCAGGCCCCATTTGTCGGCCTTGATCTCGCTCTGGTCCACCAGCGTGCCCACCGGCGCGAGGCTGGCGTCCTGGAAGGTGGTGATGACGCCGCCGCTGTAGCGGGCCGTGAAGTCCTGCTTGTAGAGCTGCACCGACGCAGCGCCTTGCGCCAGATCCGCATGCGTCCACTCCAGGCTGGCGGAGCGCACCTCGTTGCGCGGTGCGTCGTAGGGCAGCGTGCCGGGGGCCGACGTCGTCGGCTGGCCCGTGGCGCGGTTGCCCGGCACATCGACGCGATCGTCGAAGCCATCGGCATGGAAGCGGTTGACCATCAGCTGCACGCGCTGCGCGCCGAAATCCTTGCCGATCTTGAGGAAGCCGTCGGCCGCCTGGTGCAACGACTCCGTCGCCAGCGGCCGGCCGGCCCCGTCGACGCCGATGTCCTGGTTGCGCACGCCCACATAGGCCAGCACGTCGAAGTCGCTCTTGTGCTCGACCATGTAGCCCGTCTTCCAGCTGTCGCTGTCGCCGTGGAGCTGGCTGCCGTAGCGCATTTCCACCGTCTGGCGCGTGCCCGGCTGCGTCGGGCGGCGCGTCAGCGTGTTGATGATGCCGCCCGTGGCGCCCAGCCCCTGCGCCGCCGACGCGCCCGAGACGACCTCGATGCGCGACACGATCATCGGGTCGGCAAAGTAGCCCTCCCGGCCGCCCAGGCGCAGCGGGTTGGTCTGCGGAATGCCGTCCAGCAGCAGCAGCGCATTGCGGCCCCGCAGGCCTTCGCCGAAGTTGCTGAGCTTCTGGCGCGCGGGGGCATAACCGGGGATCTGCACGGCCAGCAGCGCGCTCGGGTCTTCGCTGACCAGCCCCTGCACCTCGATCTCAGCGGCGCTGATGACGCTGACCGCGCCGGGGATTTTTTCCAGCGCCTTGGCGCCTCGCGTGGCGGTCACCACCACCTGCTCCAGGGATTGGCGCCCGTCGGCGGGCACTTCAGTGGGCAGCGGCGCGGCGGGAGCCGCAGGTTCCGCACGGACGGCGGCGCCGCCGAACAGGCAAACGCTGGCCCAGGCCAGCGCATGAAGACGCGAATGCATGAAAGGTCTGACAAAGGTGGGGGAACTCGCCCATCGCCAACGCGCGGCGGGACGGCAACGAGGGCAAGACCGTCAGGGCTTGCGTCTCTGGGATCTCGCCATTTTATTTGCAAATGAGAATCACTCTCGTTTTGTGGTTCAACGAAGCGAGTCGGGCACCCCGTTTGCCCGCTGTCGCCCCACAGGCGGCAGGTAGCATTGCCGCCCCGGACACCCCACTGACAAGCTATATGGTCGGCATCAGCCACCACGGAGGAATTGCATGAACAGGCACATCGCAGCGCTTGTCGCGCTGCTGAGCGAATCCCGCGAGCAAATCCTGAAGGATTGGCTGACCGAACTGCAGGCCGGCAACGGCGCCCGCGCACTGGGTTCCGACGCCAAGGACGCTGGCGACCTGCTGAACGCGCTGCCCGCCGGCCTGACCGGCGGCGGCGACGCCGAAAACTTCCTCGATGGCCGCTGGGCTGCCGTGCATGCCGTGCTGGAGGGCCTGTCGCGCACCCGCGCCGCCCAGGGCTCGACGGCGGCGGAAACCAGCCGCTTCGTGCAGGCGCTGAAGAAGTCGTTGTTCAGCGGCCTGCAGGAGCGCCTGCGCGACGACCCGGCGACGATGGTGGATGCCGTCTGGGAAGTCTCCAAGCTCATCGACAAGATGGCGCTGCTGACGATCACGACCTACCAGCGCACGCGTGAGGAGATCATCGTGCGCCAGCAGCAGGAGCTGCTGGAGCTGTCGACGCCGGTGGTCAAGCTGTGGGAGGGCGTGCTGGCCGTGCCGATGATCGGCACGCTGGACAGTGCGCGCACGCAGCTGGTCATGGAGACGCTGCTGCAGCGCATCGTCGACACCGGCTCGGAAATCGCCATCATCGACATCACCGGCGTGCCCACCGTGGACACGCTGGTCGCGCAGCACCTGCTGAAGACCGTCACCGCCATCCGCCTCATGGGCGCGGACTGCATCATCAGCGGCATCCGCCCGCAGATCGCGCAGACCATCGTGCACCTGGGCATCGACCTGCAAGGCATCACCACCAAGGCCTCGCTCGCCGATGCGCTGTCGCTCGCGATCAAGCGCGCCGGCTTCACGGTCTCGCGGGCCACGAAGACGGCGGCCTGACCATGATGCAGCGCATCCCGATTCTCCAGATGGGCGCATGCCTGCTGGTGACGATCCAGGTCGACCTGCAGGACCAGGTCGCGCTCGCGCTGCAGGACGACCTCGCCGCCAAGATCGAGACCACCGGCGCGCGTGGCGTGCTGATCGACATCTCCGCGCTGGAGATCGTCGACTCCTTCATCGGCCGCATGATCGCGGGCATCTCGGGCATCGCACGCGTGCTCGACGCGACCACCGTCGTCGTCGGCATGCAGCCGGCCGTGGCCATCACGCTGGTGGAGCTCGGCCTGACCCTGGACGGTGTGCGCACCGCCCTCAACGTCGAGCGCGGCATGCAACTGCTGCGCGCCGCCCACACAGAGATCGCCCCTCATGACGACGCCGACTGAGGGACTGCTGCCCATCCTGCTGGAGCAGGACATCGTGCTGGCCCGCCAGCAGGTGCGCAAGCTCACGCAGGAGCTGAAGTTCTCGCTCGTCGACCAGACCAAGATGATCACGGCCGCCAGCGAACTGGCCCGCAACACGCTGATCTACGGCGGCGGCGGCGCCATGGAGTGGCAGATCGTCAGCGCCGGTGTGCGCACCGGCCTGCGACTCGCCTTCGTCGACCAGGGCCCTGGCATCCCGGACATGGACCTGGCGCTCAAGGACGGCTGGACCTCGGGCAAAGGCATGGGCATGGGCCTGTCGGGCAGCAAGCGGCTGGTCAACGAGTTCGACATCGTGTCCGCGGTCGGCCAGGGCACGCGCGTGACCGTGACGCGCTGGAAGTGACCGCGTGCAAGCTCACCAACGCCTGAGCATCGTGGAACCCAGCCAGGTCGGCGAAGCACGCCGCACCGCGCAGGCGCTCGGCCGCGAGCTGGGTTTCGACGACGTGGCCTGCGGGCGCCTGGGCCTGGCGGCCACCGAGCTGGGAACCAACCTCGTGCGCCACGCGCGAGACGGCAGCCTGCTGCTGCGCGCCTGCGCGCCCGACGCCGTCGAACTCGTCGCGTGGGACCACGGCCCCGGCATGGACCTGGCACGCTGCCTGCGCGACGGCTACTCCACGGCCGGCACCGCCGGCGAGGGCCTCGGCGCCGTGCAACGCGCGTCGGACCGCTTCTCGGCCTATTCGCTGCCGGGCCGCAGCTCCGTCATCGCGCTGCGCGTGCAACGCGCGCCGACCGTGTCGCCCTCGCCCTTCGAGGTCGGCATGGTCGGCCTGGCCGCGCCCGGCGAGCAGGTCAGCGGCGACGGCTGGGGCTGGCATGAAGCCGGTGGCCGCGTCAGCCTGCTCGTCGCCGACGGCCTGGGCCACGGCCCCGACGCCGCCGTGGCGGCCGACACCGCCGTGACGGGCCTCGCCGGCCTGCGCGGCGACAGCCCTGCCGCCACACTGACGACGCTGCACGACGCGCTGCGCTCCACCCGCGGCGCCGCCGCCGCGCTGGCCAGCTTCAGCGCCACCGACACGGGCCTGCGCTACGCCGGCGCGGGCAACATCTGCGGCCGGCTGATCTCCGGCGTGTCGGACCGCAGCCTGATGTCACAGCACGGCACGCTGGGCGTGCAGATCCGGCGGCTGCAGGACATGGCCTACGACTGGCCGCCCCATGGCATCCTCGTCATGCATTCCGACGGCATCGCCACACGCTGGACGCTGGACGACGCCCCCGGCCTGCTGCAATGCGACCCGACCGTCATCGCCGCGTGGATCCTGCGCGAGCATTGCCGCGGGCGCGACGATGCCACGGTGGTGGTGGTCAAGCGGCGCGAACACTGAGGATGAATCGACATGAGTAGCGTCGAACAGGAACTGGCCGCCGCGCGCGCGCAGCTGGCCAGCCTGCAAGAGGAACTGGACGAGACCAACCGGGGCGTGCTGGCGCTGTACGCCGAGCTCGACACGCAGGCGCAGCAACTGCGCCAGGCCACCGAGCTGAAGAGCCGCTTCCTGGCCTACATGAGCCACGAGTTCCGCACGCCCATCTCGTCCATCCGCAGCCTCACGCGGCTGCTGCTGGACCGCGTGGACGGCCCGCTGACGCCCGAGCAGGAAAAGCAGATCAACTTCATCCGCACGACGTCCGAAGAGTTCGCGGAGATGGTCAACGACCTACTGGACCTGGCCAAGGTCGAGGCCGGCCGCATCGACATCTCGCCCGAGTGGTTCGAACTCGTCGACCTGTTCGCGGCGCTGCGCGGCATGTTCAAGCCGGTGCTCGTCAACCCCGACGTGCAACTGATCTTCGAAGACCCGCAGGGCACGCCGCAGCTGTTCACCGACGACGCCAAGCTCTCGCAGATCCTGCGCAACTTCATCTCCAACGCGCTCAAGTTCACGACGCGTGGCGAGGTGCGCGTGACGGCCGTGCGCAACGGCGACGCGTCGATCACCTTCTCCGTCAGCGACACCGGCATCGGCATCGCGCCGGAGTTCCACGACGCCATCTTCCAGGACTTCGTGCAGGTCAACTCCCCCATCCAGAAGCGCCTGCGCGGCACCGGGCTGGGCCTGTCGCTCAGCCGCCGCCTGGCCGAGCTGCTGGGCGGCAGCGTGGCGCTGACCAGCGAGGTCGGCGTGGGCTCGACCTTCTCGGTCACGCTGCCGCTGCGGCTTGAAGCGGAGCCGGCGCCGTGAGCGTGCTCAACGTGCTGGATGGCGGGCAGCGCTCCATCGACCGCGCCAAGCACCTGCTGCTGGTCGTCAACGACGACCCGGTGGGCCGCTACACCACCGTGCGCCAGCTCAGCGCGGCAGGCTTCCCGACGCTGGAGGCCGCCTCGGGCGCCGAAGCGCTGGCCCGCGCCGACGAGTCGGTGAGCGCCATCGTGCTCGACATCCACCTGCCCGACATCGACGGCTTCGAGGTCTGCCGCCGGCTGCGCGCGCGTAACGACACGCGCCGCGTGCCCATCGTCCACGTCACGGCGGCCTACCTGACCGACGAAGACAAGGTGCGCGGCCTGGATGCCGGCGCCGACGCCTACCTGACCCATCCGGTGGAGCCCGCCGTGCTGGTGTCCACCATCCAGGCGCTCGTGCGCACGCGCGCGGCCGAGGACGGCATGCGGCGCAGCGAGGCCCGGTTCCGCACCATCTACGCCCGTGCACCGGTAGGCGTGTGCCTGCTGGACAGCGCCAGCGGCCGCATCCTGGACGCCAACCCCGCCATGCTGCGCCTGCTGCAGCGCGCCGAGGCCGAGGTGCTGGGCCAGGCCCTGGCGGACTGGGCCGCGCCGCACGATCGCGCCGACGTGCAGGCCTTCGTCGCGTCGCTGGCCGCCGGCGAGGCCACGGCAGAGCTGCCGATGCAGGGCGCTGCGGGCGAGGAGATCATGCTGCAGTGGTCCACCGTGCCGGACATCGAGCCCGGCATCTGCCTGGCCATGGCCGTGGATGTGCGCCCCCGCATCGAGCTGGCCCGCCAACGCCAGGCGCTGCTGGACCGCGAACGCGACGCACGCGGCGCGGCCGAGCGCGTGAGCCGGCTGAAGGACGACCTCATCGCCGTGCTGTCGCACGAGCTGCGCACGCCGCTGAACGCCATCATGGGCTGGGCCAACGTGCTGCAGCGCCAACCCTCCGAGGACCTCATCGCCCGCGCGGCTGCCGCCATCGACCGCAACGTCACGCTGCAGGCGCGCATGATTTCCGACATCCTCGACATGTCGCGGCTGAACCTCGGCAAGCTGCCGCTGCATGTCGAGGCGGTCGAGCTGCGCGACATCATCGACGCGACCGTGCAGGCCATGCACGGCACCTTCAGCGACCGCCAGCAGCGCCTGACGCTCGACGTCGAGCCGGACCGCCTGCCGCTGCAGGCCGATGGCGCGCGCATCCAGCAGGTGTTGTGGAACCTGCTCGGCAACGCCGCCAAGTTCTCGCCGCCGGGCAGCGAGATCACGCTGCGCGCCCGCCCGCACGCCGAGGGCGTGACGCTGCAGATCCAGGACCAGGGCCAAGGCATCGCGCCGGAGTTCATCCACGAGGTGTTCGACCGCTTCGCCCAGGGCGATATCGCCAGCAACCGCCGCCACGGCGGCCTGGGCCTGGGCCTGGCCATCGTGAAGAACCTCGTTGAAGCCCACGGCGGCCGCGTGAGCGTGGCGAGCGAGGGGCTGGCACGCGGTGCCACCTTCGAGGTCTGGCTGCCCACCGAGGCCCCGCCGACCGACGCCGCCTCGGCGCCGCCGCTGGCCGGCGACGCGCCGGCCGACGCGGGTGGCGAGCGCATCGAGGGCGTGCGCATCCTTGTCGTCGAAGATGACGCGGACGCCGCCGCCATGCTGCGACTGGTGCTGCAGGAGCGCGGGGGCCGGGTCGTGCTGGCCCGCAGCTACGACGAGGCCGTGCAGGCCTTCGATGCCGGCCGGTTCGACATCGTCATCAGCGACATCGGCATGCCCGACCGTGACGGCTACGAACTCATCCGCGAGTTGCGCCAGCGCGAATCACGGCGGGGCGACGCGCGGCCGGTGCCCGCCATCGCCCTGACCGCCTTCGGCCGCGCCGAGGACCGCCAGCAGGCCCTGGCCGCCGGCTTCGACGACCACCAGAACAAGCCGCTGCGGCCGCACCTGTTGCTGCGCGCCATCCAGCAGCTGCTGCGTCGCGGCGAGCGCTGACGCCGCGGGCGCTCAG
>JACCDS011857246.1_pt1 | contig 14959 bp, 13 predicted proteins | sample 7446441 | NCBI WGS metagenome assembly JACCDS01 (sample SAMN15323445, study PRJNA562643) | freshwater metagenome | isolation source: river surface water | place: USA:Blue River Watershed | collected 2017-08-17 | reverse complement strand
GAAGTATCGTGAGGCGCTGCAGCGCCTGACCGGCAACGCACTGAAGGACTGAGGAGCCGCTGATGAGCGAAGCGAACAAGCCCGCAGGGAAGCCGCTGGTTGGTGTGGTGATGGGTTCATCGTCCGACTGGGACGTGATGCAGCATGCGGTCGCGATACTGAAGGAATTCGGCGTACCGCATGAAGCGCAAGTGATTTCCGCGCACCGCATGCCTGACCAGATGTTCGAGTACGCGAAGTCGGCGCGCGCGCGCGGGCTGCGCGCCATCATCGCGGGTGCCGGTGGTGCCGCACATCTGCCGGGCATGATCGCTTCGCAAACCATTGTGCCAGTGCTGGGCGTGCCGGTGCCATCGAAATACCTGCGCGGCGAAGACTCGCTGCTGTCCATCGTGCAGATGCCCAAGGGCATACCGGTGGCGACCTATGCGATCGGCGAAGCCGGCGCTGCCAATGCCGCGCTGTCGGCAATCTCGATGATCGCAGTCGATGACGCGACCCTCGCAGAGAAACTCCTGAACTTCCGCGCGCAGCAGACTGAAGCTGCGAAGGCGATGAAACTTCCCGCATGAACCCCGTCTGAACTCTGCATGAAATCCAGCCATCAGAACGCCTCTTTCATCCCTACTGCGACCCCGTCCACCTGGCTGGGCGTGATGGGCGGCGGCCAGCTCGGCCGCATGTTCGCGCACGCCGCCCAGGCGATGGGCTACAAGGTCGCGGTACTCGAGCCGGCGAAGGACTGCCCGGCCGGCCACGCGGCTGACCACCTGCTGTCAGCCGGCTACACCGATGCGGCTGCGCTGAGAGAACTCGGCGAACAGTGCGTCGCCGTGACGACTGAATTCGAGAACGTTCCGGCCGACAGCCTTGCGCTGCTCGCGCAGCAGGCTTTGGTTGCGCCATCGGCTGCGTGCGTGTCGGTCGCGCAGGACCGTCTCGCGGAAAAGAAATTCTTTACTGACTGCGCGCAGAAGTCCGGCGTGCTGCCCGCGCCGCATCGCGCGATTGCATCGGCGGACGATATCGATACGCTGCCGGATGAACTGTTCCCCGGCATCCTGAAGACGGCGCGCATGGGCTATGACGGCAAGGGCCAGGTACGTGTGACTTCGCGTGAGGAAGCACGTGCCGCGTTCGACCAGATGACGGGCGTGGTCTGCGTGCTGGAAAAGATGCTGCCGCTCGCGTACGAAGTGTCGGTGCTGGCTGCACGTGGTGCTGACGGAGAGGCGGTGGTGTATCCGATCGCCGAGAACGTGCATCGTGACGGCATCCTGTTCACCACGACTGTGCCGGGTCCGAATGTGACTGCCGATTGCGCTGCGCGTGCGCAGGCGGCGGCGCTGGAGATCATTGCGCGGCTCGACTATGTCGGCGTGCTGTGTGTGGAATTCTTCGTGCTGAAGGACGGTACGCTGGTCGTCAACGAGATGGCCCCGCGTCCGCACAACAGCGGGCACTACACGATTGATGCGTGCATCACCAGCCAGTTTGCGCAGCAGGTGCGCGCGATGGCGAAGCTGCCGCTCGGCGAAGCCCGCCAGCATTCGCCGGCGGTGATGCTGAACATACTCGGCGACCTCTGGTTCGCTGAGGGTTCGGACACGCCGCGCGAGCCCGCGTGGGACCAGGTACTCGCGCTGCCCGGCGCCAACCTGCACCTGTACGGCAAGGACGATCCACGTCGCGGCCGCAAGATGGGCCACGTCACCTTCGTCGCGCCGACACTGGGCGAAGCACAGCAGCGTTTCACGCAGGCCTGCGGCATCCTCGGCATGACTGCCTGATCTGATGCTGATCGACGCCGACGCGATTCGTGCTGCCGCACGGCTGCTCGAAGCCGGCAAGCTGGTCGCGATACCGACCGAAACCGTGTACGGACTGGCTGCCGATGCGGGCAATCCTGAGGCGGTTGCCGCGATCTTCGCAGCCAAGGGCCGGCCTTCCAATCATCCTGTGATCGTGCATGTCGCACGCGATGCTGACCTGTCGCGTTGGGCTGCTGCCATTCCCGACGAGGCGCGTCGATTGATCGCTGCATTCTGGCCGGGACCGCTGACACTGATCCTGCCGCGTGCAGAGAATGTGCCGGCGGCCGTCACGGGCGGACAGGATTCGGTGGGACTGCGTTGTCCTTCGCATCCGGTTGCGCAGGCGCTGCTGAAGGAATTTCGCGGCGGGCAGGGCGGATTGGCTGCGCCGTCGGCGAATCGTTTCGGCCGCGTGAGCCCGACGACGGCGCAGCATGTGATCGATGAATTCGGCGCGTCGGATGACGGGCCGTTGGCCGCGGTGCTGGATGGCGGCCAGAGCGATGTTGGTATCGAGTCGACCATCATTGATCTCACGCGTCTGGCGACGCATGGTCCGGTACTGCTGCGGCCGGGACGCATCAGTGCGGCGCAGATCGAGCAGGTATTGGGCCGCGCGCTGGCTGCACCTGATACGGCCGCACCTCAGGTATCCGGCAGTCTCGATGCGCACTATGCGCCGCGCACGCCGGTGGCCCTGGTGGCTTCAGTTGATTTGCGTGACGTGATTGGCCGCCTGCAGCAGCAAGGGAGACGCGTCGCGTTGATGCCTTACTCGGACGCGGCAACTGCGCCAATATCGACGCCTATGCCGGCCGATCCTGAAGGCTATGCGCATGCGCTGTATGCCAACCTGCGCGCGCTGGACTCACAAGGGGCAGATCTCATCGTGGTCGAGCAGCTGCCGCAAGACGGGGCATGGCAGGGAGTGAATGACCGCTTGCGTCGTGCGGCGTTTGATTCGGCGGGGCTGCTGGAGAAGCTGCTTCGCGGGGACTGATCGAAGCCGTTCACTCGCCCAACTGCGCAAACCGGCTCGCATGAAACACCAGCGCCGGCTTCCGCTCAAACGCGCAGCGTTCGACCTCGCCGACGAAGATCACATGGTCTCCCTCCCGATAGCGGCTACGGTTATGGCATTCGAACCAGGCGGACACGCCACGCAAAATCGGCAGGCCGGTCTGCGACAGCTCGTAATCCACACCTTCGAAACGATCCTCCACACGGCTGGCGAAACGCTCAGCCAGATAGGCCTGGTCGCCGGCCAGCACATTGATCACATAGTGCGAACTACCGGTAAATAGCGGCAGACTACGCGAGCCGCCACCGAGGCTCCACAGCACCAGCGGCGGTTCGAGCGATACCGAATTGAATGAGCTGGCGGTCAGGCCAAAGAAGGCACCGTTCTCGTCACGTGCAGTAATGACCGTGACGCCGGTAGCAAACTGCGACAGCGCAGAACGGAAGTGGCGAGTGTCGAATTCGGGATCGGCTGCGGGATTGTCAGGGGTGAGCATGGGGGAATAGTGAATACGGTTCCCCGAATTATGCCCAAAATGCCTGCAACCGGCCGGACACCCCTTTATCTTGCGTAGAATCATGGCATGGAGACCCGACAACTTTCCCTGCTGGCGCTGCTTGAGAAGCAGGCAGCCGCCCATACTGATCGCCTCGCGCATCAGCTGCCTGACCGCGACATTACCTATCGTCGGTTGTGGTCGCGCATCGAGCGCGGCTCGGCGCGACTACAGGGGGAATGGGGCGTGCGATCCGGTGATACCGTCGCCTATGTCGGCTGCGGGCATCCGGATGCGATCGTGCTGTACTGTGCGCTGCTGCGCATTGGCGCGTCGCTGCTGCCGCTGGAGTCGGTGCCGGCAGCAGTCGCGGCGAGGCTGTTCGAACGGATGAACGTGTCGCTGGTCGTGCATGATGATGACGTCACGGTACGAGGTGTACCCGCGCGTCGCCTCGACGACCTGCTGGCAGTCTGGTGCCATTACGATCCGACGCTCGCTGCGGATGAACCTGATCGTCGTGCGCTGTGGCTGCCACTCGGTGACGAGCAGTGGCGTGCGGCCAGCATTGCCGAGCTGTGCGCTGGTCTGCCAGCCACGCCACGCTCGACCTACGTCAATGATCGCATCTTCACCGAAGACACGCTGCGCCATGTCGTGCTGCCGTCGCTGGCCGGCGCGGTCCGGATGCAGTTCGCTTCAAGCGGTCCGTCGCTGAAGACGGGCTCCTGAGGCAGGACAGCGGCGGTGCGTTGCAAGTTGAGCTACAGTAGACGGCATCAGTAGTCAATTTACGGAGCGGGTGATGACAACAGAAATTGCAACCCTCGGCGGCGGCTGCTTCTGGTGCCTCGAGGCGGTGTATCTCGAGCTTAAGGGCGTGCAGCAGGTCGAATCCGGCTATAGCGGCGGCCAAGTGGTCGACCCGGTGTATGAGCAGGTCTGCGAAGGCACCACCGGCCATGCGGAAGTGGTGCGCGTGCATTTTGATCCGGCGGTGGTGAGTTATCGCGACATCCTCGAAATCTTTTTCACTATCCATGACCCGACCACGCTGAATCGGCAGGGCAATGATGTCGGTACGCAGTACCGATCAGTGATCTACGCGAACAGCGAAGCGCAGATGGCAACTGCGAAGCAGGTCATTACCGACATGGCGCATGTGTGGGACGCGCCTATCGTCACTGAACTAGCCCCGGCACCGGCTTTCTACCGCGCCGAGGAGTATCACCAGAATTACTTTGCGAACCATCCGCTGCAGTCGTACTGTGCATTCGTGGTCGCGCCGAAGGTGGCGAAATTCAGGAAGGTCTTCAGCGACCGGCTGCGGCACTAAGATGATGCGCAGCCGGCTGCGACAAATCGCTCAGGGCTGCAGCCGTTCCCGCTTCCAGCTACCGTCAGGCTGCAAGGTGTACGCGACGCGGTCATGCAGCCGCGAGCGGCGTCCCTGCCAGAACTCTATCCATTCAGGTTTCAGCCGGTAGCCACCCCAGTTCGCCGGCCGTGGCGGATGGTCGCCGTATTTTGCCTCGGCGTCATGGAATTGCTGTTCCAGCTGCTCGCGGCTGCCGATCGTGCGGCTCTGTGCGGATGCATGCGCGCCGATGCGGCTTTTTACCGGGCGGATCGCGTAGTACGCATCGCTCTCCTCTGCGGCAACGCGTTCGACTTTTCCTTCAATGCGCACTTGCCGCTCCAGTTCATGCCAGTGGAAGGTCAATGCCGCATGCGGATTTTGCAGCAGGTTTGCGCCCTTGCGACTTTCATAATTCGTATAGAAAGTGAAGCCGCACTCATCAAAATCCTTCAGCAGCACGATACGCAGTGATGGCCGGCCGTCGCCGTCAACGCTCGCCAGTCCCATGGCATTCGGCTCGTGCAATTGCGCATCGAGCGCTTGCTGGAACCAGACGCTGAATTGCCGGATCGGGTCGGCATCGACTTCATGTTCTGACAGCGTCGCGTGACTGTAGTCACGGCGCAGGTCGGCGATAGACGTTTTATGGTTCATGGTCGTCAGTAGTTCATGGATGAGATGATTTCAGCGCGCGGCATGCAGCGATCGGTATGCCGCACGCAACGATTGCGCCCAGCCCCCAGAATACGGCAAACAGGCCCAGCGTGGCGCCGGCCGCGCCGAAAGCCAGTGGTAGTGACACCGCCGACAGGTTGCCGATGCTGGCACGGATCGCGATGGCCTCGGCGCCGCGTCCCGGTGGTGCGGCCATGTGCAGCAGCGCTAGCACGTTCGGCTGACCGCTGCCCAGGGCTAGCCCGAGCGCGAAGGCGGTCAGTGCCATCGCCAGCGGCTGCTGCATGAATGGCAGCAGCGTATAGCAAAGCGCAGCAGCGCATAGCGCACCGGTCAGCACCTGCCATTCATGAAAGCGCCGCACGATGCCCGGCATCGCCAGCCGCACGACCAGGGTCGCTGCCGAGAATGACGCGAGGATCATGCCGATCGTCGATGCCGAGAAGCCCAGCTGCGTACCGCGTATCGGCGTCACGAAGGCGAACAGATCCCACGCGGCCGCCAGCAGGATGCCGACGAAGTACACACCGCGCAGTTCGCGGTCGCGCAGCAGCTGCAGCGGACTGCCCTTGTGCGGATGGCTGCCGCCAGGCTGCAGCGGCAGCTCGCGCAGCGTACGGCCCGAGGCGATAACAAAGGCCAGTAACGTGAACGCGCCGCAGGCGACGAAGGCCGCCGAGTGGCTGACATGGTCGATCGTGAAGCCGGCCAGCAGCGGGCCGACAAACGCCGATACCGAAAAACCGACCGACAGCCGGCTGAAGCCGGCTGCCTTCTGGTCCGGCGCTGCCAGCGTGCCGACCGCATGCTGTGCGGCGATGAAGATCGCCATGAAGCCGGTGCCGATCAGGATTGCCGCGATGTACAGCGCCGCAATCGCTTTCACCGACGCGGCCACGGCCACGCCGAGCGACGCGATGATACAGCCCGCCATCAAGGGACGGCGCACGCCACCGTGATCAATCACCCGGCCCATCGGCACGGCAAGCATCATCGGGAAGACCGCAAACAGCGCAATCAGCGTGCCTACCGTGAACTCGGACGCCTGCAGTGACAGTGCATATAGCGACGTGGTCACACGCGCCGCGCCCAGCGCGACATGGGCGGCGACGGCAACGGCGATCAGTGAGAGCAGCGGCGACAGGCGGGGCACGGCGTCAGATCGGGATAAAAATACGAATCGTTGGAAAACAGGCCATAACCACAGTTTAAGCCGGGTACACCGTTTACGTCCGTTAAAATGCGGGTATGGCCAGCGTACTTCCCACTGCATTGACAAGCGACGCCGCTAACGCGTCCGAGATTGACTTCGAGCGCCGCTTCGGCGGTATCGCGCGCCTGTATGGTCCGCATGCGCTGGCCGCGTTTCGGGCTGCGCATGTCTGCGTGATTGGTGTCGGTGGCGTCGGTTCCTGGGCGGTCGAGGCGCTGGCGCGCACCGCGATCGGCCGCATCACAATGATTGACCTCGACCATCTGGCCGAGTCCAACATCAACCGCCAGATCCACGCACTGACCGACACGCTCGGACAGGCGAAGGTGACGGCGCTGAGGGAGCGGATTGCGCAGATCAACCCGGCTTGCGAAGTGACTTGCATCGAGGAGTTCGTCGATGCAGAGAACATCGCGTCGTTGCTGCCGCCTGGCCGTTTCGACTATGTCATTGATGCGATCGACGACGCACGCGCCAAGACTGCGTTGATCGTTCATTGCCGTATGCATCAGATACCGCTGCTGACGATAGGCAGCGCGGGCGGGCAGACCGATCCGACTCGCATCGCGGTGACGGACCTCGCACGTACCGAGCAAGAGCCTTTGCTCAAGCGCGTACGCAAGAACCTGCGGCTGCGCCATGGCTTTCCGCGCGGCGCGAAAAACAAGTTCGGTATCGACGCGGTGTATTCGATGGAGCCGCTGCGTCAGCCGGAGATGTGCGAGATACCTGATCAACTACCCGATGAAGCGGGTGACGACGTGATAGGCAGCACCAGCAGTGACAGCACCGGCGTCACCGGCCTCAACTGCGCCGGCTATGGTTCGGCAATGGTCGTGACCGCAAGCTTCGGCCTGGTGGCGGCCGCGCATGTGCTGCGCAAGATCGCGGCCGCTGTCGAGTCCTGAGCCGAGTTATGCAGGGCTGGCCGTGTTCAGGCCAGTACCTTCTCCATAATCGGCGAGTAGATCACGCCGCCCTTCACCTGCACCGACTGCACCAGCATGATCTTGCTAACGCGCCACGAGACTCCCGGCGCGAACGGCTCATTCAGGCTGTTTGCATCGCGTGCCAGCGTCACATGCGGCTTGAATTTTCCTTCCGCCCTGACCGGTACCTGAGCTGCGTCCAGCTCATGCATCAGTGACTGCTGCAGGTCCAGCAGCGGCTGCGGCGATTCCGACGGTCCCGCCCACGCGATACGCGGCTTGCTGAAATAGCCATAGCGGTCGATACCCAGCGTGAAGCTCTGGCCCGGCAATCTGTCGAGCAGTTTCGCGAGTGCGGGCAGCAGCGATTTGGCCTGGTTGCCGAGGAAGGCGAGGGTCAGGTGCAGGTGCTCCGGGCTGACCTTGCGCCCGATGACGGATTCCTGCAGTCGCTTCAGATGAGTGCGCGTGGCTTCATCGGGCCATAGCGCATAAAACAGTCTTGCGGTGTCGTTCATGCGGTTCTGCTGGTGCGTTGCCTGCTGCGCCGAGGGTGGCGTGCAGGCTCTTGGACAGACGACCGCGCAAAATATTCGGTTTGGAATATCGGCGCGCTTCGTACGACGACAATTGTCGCCGCCCGTCGCGCCGATGGGGATCCCGAAAATTGCCTTACATCAAATCAGGCCGAAATTAATCAGTTCAGCGTGACCGGTGGCACGGTGCTGCCGGCGGCCCAGACCACGTCATGATCGATTGAATACAGCTGGCAGGGCACTTCACTGTTCCTCTGGCAGGACGCCAGTGCGCGTGACGCCGGATCATCGCCTTCCTCAGCCCAGCTCCATGCGCCCGAACCCGAGATCGCAAAGGCGCGCGGCGCCGATTTCGCCAGATAGTCGCGGTAGCCGCTGCGACCCTTGGCCGTCAGGAAGGGCACGGCACTGATATTGTCGACCGGTGCGAAGGCCGTCGCCGGCGGACGCGGCGTATCGGCGACGGCGACCGTGACCTCGGTCGGCATGCCGATACTTTTCAGGAAGCGTTCCACTTCAGGCAGCCAGATACCGACGCCATCGCGGCTGCCGACCATCGCATGCGCATCCGATTTGAACGCACCGAATGCGACGAGCTGCGATGAGCCGCCGGCCGACTGATAGGCCTGCATCAGCCGCTGCGCGAGCGGATGGTCGAAGTAGCTGTCATTCGCACCATAGAACCACAGGCTGGGCAACTGCGTCGATTGTGCGTAGTTGCCGAAGGCGGTGACGAGTGCATTGCGCCAGTTGCAATGATTGCCATCGATACGCAGTCCGCCGGCAAAATTCAGCAGGCCGCGCACACCGGGATAGTGGCGCGTGCCGAGGGCCATGGTCGCCAGGCCGCCATACGACTGACCGGCCACGACGATGCGATCGCGGTCAACCCAAGGCTGCTGTACCAGCACATCGAGTGCGGCGACGATGTCATCGGCTTGTTGCTGGCCATTGTCTTTCATGTTGCAACCGAATTCGCTGTACGCACCGGTCGATTGCGAGAAGCCTTTGCGCATCGGCACGGTGACGGCATAGCCACGCTTGACGAATTCGCGGCTCATCGCAAGAAAGCGATCGCGCTTCTGGCTCGACGGATTGCCGCGCTCTTTGCCATGGTTCATCACCAGCAGCGGGAACGGACCGTCGCCGGACGGACGAAAAATCGTGGTCTCGAACTGAAAGGACTGGCCGTTCTGCACCACCGGCAGCATCATGACCTGTTCATTGACGGTGGGATCGAGTGCCGGCGGCATTGGCACACTGGCGGCCAGCGACGCGTTCGAAACGGCGACGGTGGACAGAGCGATAACAGCGGCAATACGACGAAGACGTGCAGCAAGGACTGAAGTGTTCATGACGCTTTATGAGGAGCAAGACTTGCCCATCATAAAGCTCGGTTTTCCTCACTTCAATGACGCAAGGAATAATTTCCGCGCTTAAATCGCGAATTTGATTTTCTTCCAAGTCATTGATTTACTCATTGAAATTTCGAATTTTCAACGTCGTGCCCGGTGCGGTCGTGACGAAGCTGTCCGCGTCGATCGCGCGCGCCTGCAGCGCCTGTCGGAGCGCGCGCGGCGGCTCGTCGAGTGCTTCGTCGGTCAGTTCAAATGCACCCCAGTGAATGCCGAGTGAACGCGTCGCCTGCAGGTCGAGATGGATTTGCACCGCTTCCGCCGGATCGACATGCTGATGCCGCATGAACCAGCGCGGCTCATAGGCGCCGACCGGAATCATCGCGAAATCGAAGCGGCCGAAACGCTGCCGGATGTCAGCAAACTCTTTCGAGTAGCCGGTGTCGCCGGTGAAGAAAATTTTCAGCGCCTGCGCACCCTTGCCCGATTCGATCACCCAGCCGCCCCACAGCGTATCGAAACGATCGAACAGTCCGCGTGCGGACCAGTGCTGCACCGGCACGAAGTGCAGTGTCGCTCCGGGCAGGGACAGCGATTGCCACCAGTCGAACTGCGTCACATGGCGAATGCCCTGACGCTGCAGCCAGTCGCCGACGCCGAGCGGCATCAGGAAACGCGGAGGACCGCCGGCCTGCGCATTCAGCGCCTTGAGTGTCGGCAGGTCGAGATGGTCGTAATGATTGTGCGAGACGATCACCACATCGATATGCGGCAGGTCGGCTGGCATCAGCGCAGGCGGCGTGCGCCGCTTCGGACCGATCCACGGCAGCGGCGAGGCACGATCGGAAAAGATCGGGTCGGTCAGGATATTCAGTCCGCCAACCTGCAGCAACACGCTCGCATGACCTATCCAGGTCGCGGCCGCTTCGCTGCGGTTTTGCCAGAGCCAGTCGATATCGGGCCGCACCGGCAGCATGCCGCTCAGGTCCGCAGGCGGCTTGGGCACACCGTTGCGCCAGCGCTGCCACTGCCATGCCCAGAATGAACCGGTAAAGAACGGATCGACGTAATTATTCCGAAACCCCGACCGCGTGTGATGCGCCTGGGCCGGGTCGTAATACGGATTGACATGCGCGCAGCCGGCACAGAGCGCGACCAGCAGGCCGCAGAACAGCCGCCGTACTGGTCGCCGTAACAGTTGCTGCGCCAGTCGTCTTGTTGCTTGCGGCATGCGACGCTCAGCCCAGCGCTTCAAGGCTGGACGCCTTCATTCGAGATACCGGCAGCTTGCCCTTGCGTGCGCGCTTGCCAATGTGATTGGCGAGATCAGTGCCACTGAGATTGGTCTCCTGCGGCTTGCCGCTGCGCTGGCCGGTGCCGATGACCTTCACGCCTTTCTGGCTGATCGGCTGCGCGGCAAGCAGCTTTTCATTCGTCTCAAGCTCCATCAGGATCACGCCGCGGCCACCACCCGGCTGGTTCTTGATTTCGCCCAGGCCGAATACCAGCAGGCGACCGTTTTCAGACAGGCAGGCGATCGCGCTTGCGTTCGCAGCAATCACGCGCGGCATGATCGGCTCATCGCCGGCGTCGAGCGTGATGAATGACTTGCCGCCCTTCTGGCGCGACACCATGTCACCGGCTTTCGCGGAGAAGCCATAGCCGGCGGTCGATGCCAGCAGCAGTGGCATGTCGGCCGTACCGGCGAAGTAGTGCACCAGTCGCGTGCCGGTCTCGAGCTCAACCAGCGTGGTCAGCGGCACACCGTCGCCGCGTGCGCCCGGTAGCTGTGCTACCGAGACCGAATAAACGCGACCGTTCGAGCCGAATGCAAGCAGAGTGTCCGTAGTACGGCACTCGAAGGTCGCGTATAGCGCATCACCGGCCTTGAAGGCGAACTGCTGCGCATCGTGGCCATGACCCTGGCGCGCACGCACCCAGCCTTTTTGCGACACGATTACCGTCACCGGCTCATCGATCACTTTCTGTTCAGCGACTGCACGCTCGGCTTCTTCAATCAACGTGCGGCGCGCATCACCGTACTGCTTTGCGTCTGATTCGATCTCCTTCACCAGCAGCTTCTTCATCGATGCCGGATTCTCGAGCAGGTCCTGCAGCACGACCTTTTCCTTGCGCAGTTCGGCCAGCTCCTGCTGCACCTTGATCGCTTCGAGCCGTGCCAGCTGACGCAGCCGGATTTCAAGGATGTCCTCGGCCTGCCGTTCAGACAGCCGGAAGGCATCCATCAGCGCAGGCTTCGGCTCGTCCGACTCGCGAATGATCTTGATGACCTTGTCGATGTTCAGTAGTACGGCTTCGCGGCCTTCGAGGATATGGATACGGTCATCAACCTTGCCGAGACGATGCTGCGTGCGCCGCGTGACGGTGGTGAAGCGGAAGCCTATCCATTCGTTCAGGATCTCGCCAAGGCCTTTCTGCCGCGGCCTGCCATCGGCACCGATCATCACCAGGTTCACCGGTGCATTCGTTTCCAGCGATGTGTGGGCCAGCAGCAGATTGCTGAATTCTTCCTGATCCTGGTTCTTCGACTTTGGCTCGAACACAAGACGCACCGGCGCATCACGACCGGATTCGTCGCGCACGGTATCGAGCACGGTCAGCAGTGTCTGCTTGGTCGCCATCTGTTCGGGCGTGAGGCTCTTCTTGCCGAGCTTGACCTTCGGGTTGGTCAGCTCCTCGATCTCCTCCAGAATTTTCTGTGCGGACGTACCCGGCGGCAATTCGGTAACAACCAGCTGCCACTGGCCGCGTGCGAGCTCTTCGATCTTCCAGCGCGCACGCACCTTGATGCTGCCGCGGCCATTCTGATAAATCTCGCTGATCTGCGCAGCCGGCGTGATGATCTGTCCGCCACCGGGGAAGTCCGGTCCCGGAATCATCGCGACCAGCTCGTCATGCGACAGCTTTGGATTTTTGATGAGCGCGACCGCAGCCGAAGCGACCTCGGTCAGGTTATGCGATGGTATTTCCGTCGCGAGACCGACCGCGATGCCGGACGCGCCGTTCAACAGTACGAAGGGCAGGCGCGCGGGCAGCAGCTTCGGTTCTTCGCTGGAGCCGTCATAGTTCGGCACAAAGTCGACGGTGCCCATGTCGATCTCGTCGAGCAGCAGCCGCGAGATCGGCGTCAGCCGCGCTTCGGTATAGCGCATCGCCGCCGCACCATCGCCGTCGCGCGAGCCGAAGTTGCCGTGGCCATCGACTAGCGGATAACGCAGCGTGAAGTTCTGCGCCATGCGCACCATGGCGTCATAGACTGACTGGTCGCCATGCGGATGCAGCTTGCCGAGCACATCGCCGACCACCGCAGCGGACTTGCGTGGCTTGGCAGCGGGGTCGAGACGCAGCTGGTCCATTGCATACAGGATGCGTCGCTGCACCGGCTTCTGGCCGTCGCAGACATCGGGCAGCGCGCGGCCTTTGACGACCGAGATCGCATAATCCAGATAGGCGCGCTCGGCGAAGGTGGCAAGCGTCAGTGAGTCGCCGGTGTCGTCGGCTGCGGATTCGAACAGGTTTGTTTGATCAGTCATCGTCGTTCAGAGATCAGATGTCGGCTTCGACTTCGTTGCCATGTTCTTCAAGCCACGCACGGCGTGCAGCAGCCTCGCCCTTGCCCATCAGCATGGTGAAACGGTCCTCGGAAGCCTGCACGCCCAGCTCGCCCAAGGCGACCGGCAGCAGTCGCCGCGTATCCGGATTCATCGTGGTTTCCCACAGCTGCTCGGCGCTCATCTCGCCCAGGCCCTTGAAGCGCGCAATGCTCCACGCGCCATCCTTGACGCCGTCTTTGCGCAGCTTGTCTTCGACTGCCTCGAGCTCGCCGTCGTCGAGTGCGTAGATTTTCTGTGCCGGCTTCTTGCCGCGCGCCGGTGCATCGACGCGGTACAGCGGCGGTCGTGCCACGTGGATGTGACCGCGCTCGATCAGCTTCGGGAAATGGCGGAAGAAAAGCGTCAGCAGCAGCACCTGAATGTGCGAGCCGTCGACATCCGCATCAGACAGGATGCAGACGCGGCCATAGCGCAGCCCGGACAGATCAGGATCGTCGTTCTTGCCATGCGGGTCGACGCCGATGGCGACCGCGATATCGTGAATCTCATTGTTCGCAAACAGCCGGTCGCGCTCAGTCTCCCAGGCGTTCAATACTTTGCCGCGTAGCGGCAGGATCGCCTGGAATTCCTTGTCGCGGCCCATCTTTGCGGAACCACCGGCCGAATCGCCCTCGACCAGAAAGATTTCATTGCGTGTGATATCCGTCGATTCGCAGTCGGTCAGCTTGCCCGGCAGGACCGCGACGCCGGATGACTTGCGCTTCTCGACCTTCTGCGCCGAACGCAGCCGGCTCTGCGCCTGCTTGATCACCAGATCCGCGAGCTTTCGGCCGTAATCGACATGCTGGTTCAGCCACAATTCGAGCGCGGTGCGCGAATAGCCGGCAACCAGCCGCACCGCATCGCGAGAGTTCAGCTTTTCCTTGATCTGTCCCTGAAACTGCGGGTCGAGTACTTTGGCCGACAGCACGAACGAGGTACGCGCGAATACGTCTTCGGGCAGCAGCTTCACGCCTTTCGGTAGCAGTGAGTGCAGCTCGACGAAGCTCTTCACTGCACCGAACAGTCCTTCGCGCAAGCCGGACTCATGCGTGCCGCCGGCCGGCGTCGGAATCAGGTTCACATAGGACTCGCGCACCACCGCGCCATCCTCGGTCCAGGCGACAACCCAGGCTGCACCTTCGCCCTCGGCAAAGCCGTCTGCGTCGGGACCGGCATATTGTTCGCCTTCGAACAGTGGTATCAATGTTGCGCCGCCGCTGGTCTGCGTCAGTGCCTCATTTAGATAGCCGCGCAGCCCCTGCTCGTAAAGCCACGATTGCGTGTCACCGCTCTTTGCCTGCGTGAACGACACGCGCACGCCCGGCAGCAGTACGGCCTTCGAGCGCAGCAGCCGCTGCAGTTCAGCGATGGATATCTGCGGCGAATCGAAGTATTTCGGGTTCGGCCACACCGTTACGCGCGTGCCGGACTTTTTGTCCTCTTTGCTGGCTGCGCGCGATTTCAGTTTCTGCACCACGTCGCCATCGGCAAACTCGATACTGTGCACGCCGTTACCTTTGTCATCCTTGCGCCAGACAGTGATCTCGAGCTTCGACGCCAGTGCGTTCGTGACTGACACGCCGACGCCATGCAGGCCGCCGGAGAAGGCATACGCGCCGCCCGAGCCTTTGTCGAACTTGCCGCCGGCATGCAGGCGCGTGAACACAATCTCCACCGTCGGCACTTTTTCTTCCGGATGCAGACCGACCGGAATGCCGCGGCCATCGTCCTCGACGCTGACACTGCCGTCCGCATTCAGCGTGACATGGATGTTTTTGCAGTAACCGCCGAGCGCTTCATCAGAGGCGTTGTCGATCACTTCCTGGATGATGTGCAGCGGGTTCTCGGTACGGGTGTACATGCCGGGCCGCTGCTTGACCGGCTCGAGTCCTTTCAGGACGCGGATCGACGATTCGCTGTATTCGGGTTTTTTGCTGGCCATT
>JACCDS011482999.1_pt1 | contig 14967 bp, 8 predicted proteins | sample 7446441 | NCBI WGS metagenome assembly JACCDS01 (sample SAMN15323445, study PRJNA562643) | freshwater metagenome | isolation source: river surface water | place: USA:Blue River Watershed | collected 2017-08-17 | reverse complement strand
GGGGTTTTTTGCAGCCGGAGAAATCGCACACAACCAGTTGTACGGCTACACCGGGGTGTTGACGGTCTTCACCACCCCTTAAGTCGTGGGGCCTATCGCCTTCAAGGCTGCGGCCATTTGCGTCGACCGACTTCCTGGATCATGTGCTTTTTGAACGCCATGGCCAGGGGTGACAGTTTTTTACTGGCCGGGTGCACGATGTGCCAGGCCGAAGACACCGGGAAACCCTCGATGTCGATGACGCTCACGCCGTTCTCTTTTTTCAGCCCATGCAAAGCATGGCGGGACACCACGCCCACACCCAGGCCGCCGGCCACCGACTCCTTCACGGCTTCATTGCTGCCCAGCTCCAGACGGACGTCAGGACGGAACTTCGACTTGCGGAAAAACTGATCGGCCGCCATGCGGGTGCCCGAGCCTTTTTCCCGAACAATGAAGCGGCGCTGGGCCAACTCATGCAGGGGCACCTGCGTGCGTTTGACCAAGGGGTCCGAGTTGGCTGCGATCAACACGATCGGGTTGGGCATGAAGGCCTCATCGCCCAGGTCCATGTCTTTGGGGGGCATGGACATGATGTACAAATCGTCCAGGTTTTCGCGCAGTCGGTGCACCACCCCATCGCGGTTCAGGATCTCAAGGGACACGTCAATCGCCGGATGCTTGTTGCAAAAACTGCCAATCAGGTGCGGCATGAAATACTTGGCCGTGCTGACCACCGCGACGCGCAACTTGCCCCGCGACAAACCTTTGGCGGCATCGACGTTTTGCTCAAACGCATCCCAGGTCTGGGCCACCGCACGGGCGGTGACGGCCAGCTCTTTGCCCACATCGGTCAGGTAAATCTTTTTCCCAACCACTTCGTACAAGGCCAGGCCCACCGACAAGCTCATTTCCTTGAGCTGCATCGACGCCGTGGGCTGGGTCACATGCATCACTTTGGCCGCGGCACTCACACTGCCTGTTTCCGCCAAAGCCAAAAACAAACGCAACTGCCGAAAAGTGACATTCATAGATTTTTACCTATATGTGAGCATATCGGAATCGATTTTACAAGATCCATGCAAATTTTTAAGATCGGGGCGAAGGAATAACAAATGCAAAACCTGATCGATCCCGCCATCCTCTTCTTCATCTTTGGTGTACTCGCGGGCACCGTCAAATCCAACCTGGAAATCCCCCCCGCCATCTCCCGCTTCCTGTCCTTGTACCTGCTGATGGCCTTGGGCCTGAAAGGCGGCTTCGCACTTTCACAGTCGGGTCTGACCGCCAACGTGGGCGTCAGTCTGGCTGCCGCCGTGACACTGGCCACCCTCATTCCTCTGATCGGCTACACCCTGCTGCGCCGCTTCGTCTCTGGTTTTGATGCCGCAGCCGTGGCGGCCACCTATGGCTCGGTGAGCGCAGTGACCTTTGTCACCGCCGTCCAGTACCTGGAAAACCAGGACGTGGCTTACGGCGGTCATATGGCGGCGGCCATGGCGCTCATGGAGTCGCCCGCCATCATCCTGGCCGTGGTCTTCGCCAACTCACTGCGGCAAAAAGCCGCCAAAGGTACCGCCCCGCCCGCCGATGGTGCCAACGCCCCCAAAGCCGGGGTGTCGGTGGGCAAAATCCTGCACGAGTCCTTCACCGATGGCGCGCAGCTTTTGCTGTTGGGAGCCATGGCGATTGGCATGATCACGGGAGATGCCGGTAAATCGGCCATGCAACCCTTCTCGGTGGACCTGTTCAAAGGCATGCTGGCGTTCTTTTTGCTGGACATGGGCCTGATGGCCGCACGCAACCTGCCCCAGGTCAAAGGCAAATCACCCATCTTGGTGGCCTACGCCATTGTCGGCCCCGTGACCCACGCCGGCTTGGCGCTGGGTTTGGCATTTCTGCTAAATTTGCCAGCTGGCGATGGTGCCCTGCTCATGGTTCTGGCTGCAAGTGCTTCTTACATCGCGGTTCCGGCCGTGCTGCGCTACGCACTCCCCGAAGCCAACCCTTCTTTGTATTTCGGGCTGAGTCTGGGCATCACCTTCCCGTTGAACATCGTATTCGGCATTCCCATCTACGTGGCTGTGGCCCAAGGGGTGCTGATGTAAGGCTTGCATGGACAGATCGAATCAGCGCAGTGATCAGGCTCGGCGTGTTGCGTTCCTCACGCAACACGGCAAACAGAATCTGGTCAGAGACCCCCTGGAATCCGCCTTGGGTTGTACGCTGATTCACACCGACGCCTATGACACCGATCAACTGGGCACCTACACACGCGAGATTGCCCGCCCGGGCTCCCAACTGGATGCGGCACGGCGCAAAGCCCAAATCGGCATGGCCCTGACCGGTGCCCCGGTGGGCATCGCCAGCGAGGGTGCTTTCGGATCTGACCCGTATGGTGGCTTCATGCCCTGGAACACCGAATTGCTGCTGTGGGTCGATCCCGCCCACAATCTCGAAGTGACGGGTTTCGCCCAAGGCCCGGCCCAAAGCCTGCACCGAACCATCACCAGTCTGGACGAATTGATGCGTTTTGCCGAGGACGCGAAATTCCCCGAGCACCACCTGGTGATGCGACCCGACCACGAAGACCATCTCGACATCGTCAAGAACATCCACGACGAACAAACGCTGCGTGAGGTCTTTGCCCGGCTACACGCCCAATCGTCCAGTGGCATGGTGTTCATCGAAAACGACCTGCGGGCGTTTTGCAACCCTACGCGGCAAGACATCATCCGCAAGGCCTGCGACGATTTGATCCGCAAATTGCAGTCGCTGTGCCCTCAATGCCAGACGCCCGGTTTTTGGGTTCAGAAGCGCATTGCAGGCCTGCCCTGCAAAGCCTGTGGCCAAAAAACACGCCTGCCCATTGGTGAAATCTGGCACTGCGCGCAATGCCGCCATGAAGAGCAACGGGCCTTGCCCACCGAGCCCTTGGCCGATCCGGGCCGCTGCGATTATTGCAACCCCTGAGCCCGGTCAGCGCTGGGCCTCCATCACACCGAGCGCATCAGGCCACCATCGACACGGATGTTCTGGCCAGTGATATAGGCGGCCCCATCCGAAGCCAAGAAAGCAATGGTCGCAGCCACTTCCTCGCTGGTGCCGTAGCGCTGCATGGGCACACTCTCGCGACGCTCTTCTTTGGCGGGCAGGCTGTCGATCCAGCCAGGCAAGACATTGTTCATGCGCACGTTGTGCGCGGCATGCTCATCGGCAAACAGCTTGGTGAAAGCGGCTAGGCCAGCGCGGGCCACCGCCGAAGTCGGGAACATGGCGCTGGGCTCGACCACCCAGGCGCTGGAGATGTTGACGATCGACCCTGCTTTTTGCTGCACCATGATGGGCGTCACCACCCGCACAGCCCGCACCACATTCAAAAAATACATGTCCAGGCCCAGATGCCACTGTGCATCGGTCAACTCCAGCACCGGGCCTTTGGGGCCGTGGCCTGCGCTGTTGACCAACACGTCGATGCGCCCCCAACGCGCCATGGCTAGATCAGCCAGTTTTTGCAAGTCTTCTGGCGATTGGTTGGAGCCTGTCAGACCGATACCCCCCAACTCGCGCCCCAGCGCCTCGCCCTTGCCGGACGACGACAACACGGCCACCTCAAAGCCCTGCTGAGCCAGTTTGCGCGCCGCCGCCGCACCCATGCCACTGCCACCGCCCACCACCATTGCCACTTTTTTGCTCATGCCTCGCTCCTTGTTTGTGTGAATCGTCGATACATCCGGCCCGACCACTGCCCCAGGTCGTCCAGATACGTGAACACCACCGGAATCACCAGCAAGCTCAGCACAGTGCTGGTGAGCAAGCCACCGATCACGGCAATCGCCATGGGCGAGCGGAAACTCGCGTCGGCCGCGCCCCAGCCCACGGCAATCGGCAGCATGCCTGCACCCATGGCAATTGTCGTCATCACAATGGGCCTGGCGCGTTTGTGGCAAGCGTCCAGCAGCGCATCCCAGCGACTCATCGGCGGCACGGCGGGGCGGTCACCTTCAGCGGGTTTGCCCCGCCGCGCTTCGATGGCGTACTCCACCAACAAGATGGAGTTTTTGGTGGCGATGCCCATGAGCATGATCAGGCCAATGAGCGAGGGCATGGAAAAACTCTTTTGCGCGATCAGCAAGCCCACAAACGCCCCCCCCAGAGACAGCGGCAACGCCGCCAAGATGGTGATGGGGTGCAGGAAGCCTTTGAACAACAGCACCAGCACAATGTAGATGCACAACACACCTATCGTCATGGCCAGACCAAAGCTGGCAAAGAGTTCGCCCATGACTTCGGCATCGCCCACCTCCACCACCTTCACACCCGGTGGCAGACTTTGCAGCGCAGGCAGTTTTTGCACTGCTTGGGTGACATCGCCCAGCGGCATGCCCGACAGCTCTATTTCAAAATTGACATTGCGCTGGCGATCGTAGCGGTCAATCACGGCCGGGCCTCCCGCCACTTCAATGCGGGCCACCTGACCGAGCATGACGGGGCCACGGCTGCCGGGCACCATCAGGCGCTCGAGTGCAGCCAGGTCATGCCGGAACTCCTCGGCCAACTTGACCACGATGGGAACCTGCCGTTCGGACAAATTGAGTTTGGGCAAGGCCGCGTCGTAGTCACCCAGGGTGGCCACGCGCAACGTGTCGCTGATGGCCGCACTGGTCACGCCCAGATCGGCGGCTTTGGCAAAGTCGGGGCGCACCGCGATCTCGGGGCGCACCAGGCTGGCCGTCGAAGCAATCGAGCCCAGGCCCGAAATGGTGCGCAAATCGCGCTCCACCGCCATGGCCGCGGTTTGCAGGGCCTGCGGGTCTTCGCCCGTGAGCACCAGCACATATTTCTCGCCCGAACCCCCCAGGCCCACCTTGGTGCGCACACCAGGCAGTTGTTGCAAGGCGACTCGGATGTCGTTTTCAATGGCCTGTTTGCGCGGGCGCGTGCCCCGCTCGGTCAACTGGATGGTGAGTGTGGCCTTGCGCACCTCGGCCGCGCCGCTGCCGGCAAACGGGTCACTGCCCGCACTGCCACCGCCAATCGTGGTGTAGATGCTTGTCACATCATTCACCGCCATCAACAGCTGTCGGGCGTGTTCGGCGCTGGCCTGGGTTTGGGCCAAGGTGGCCCCCGGAGGCAGCTCCACATACACCTGGGTTTGCGAGTTGTCATCGGGCGGAATGAAGCCCTTGGGCAGCAAGGGCACCAGCATGATGGAGCCGATGAAGAACAGCGTGGCCAGAACCATGGTGACCAGGCGGTGCCGCATGCACCAGGTGGCCCAGACCATGTAGCGTTTGAGCCAGCCAGGCTCGTGCGCTGCCGTGACGATGGGCTTGAGGATGTAGGCCGCCATCATGGGCGTGAGCACCCGCGCCACCACCAGCGAGGCAAACACCGCGAGCGACGCGGTCCAGCCAAACTGCTTGAAGAACTTGCCCGGAATGCCGCTCATGAAGGCCGTGGGCAAAAACACCGCAATCAGGGTGAAGGTGGTGGCGATCACGGCCAGACCGATCTCGTCAGCCGCTTCCATGGCGGCCTGATACGGCGACTTGCCCATGCGCAAATGGCGCACGATGTTTTCCACCTCGACAATCGCATCGTCCACCAGCACACCAATGACCAAAGACAGCGCCAGCAAGGTCACCACGTTGATGGAAAAACCCAAATAGGCCATGCCAATGAAAGCCGGAATGACCGACAGCGGCAACGCCACTGCCGACACCAAGGTGGCCCGCCAGTCGCGCAAAAAAAGCCACACCACCAGCACCGCCAAAATCGCACCCTCGTAGAGCAGCACCAAAGAGCCCTGGTATTCCTCTTCGACCGGGGTCACAAAGTCAAAGGCCTCGGTGATCTCGATGTCGGGGTTTTGCAACCGGTACTCGGCCAGCGCCTGCCGCACCAGACGGCCCACAGCCACCTCGCTCTCGCCCCTGCTGCGCACCACCTCAAAACCCACCACGGGCTGGCCGTTCAGGCTGGCCGCTGAACGCGCATTGGCCAGCGTGTCGCTCACCTTAGCCACTTGATCCAGCCGCACACGGGTGCCTCGCGCAGAGGCCAACTCGATCCGACCCACCTCTTGCGCCGTCTTGACGGTGGCCAAGGTGCGCACAGGCTGCTCGCCCACGCCCAAATCCATGCGCCCGCCCGAGCCTTCTTGCTGCACCTGTTTGAGCTGACGCGACACCTCTGCCGCCGTGATGCCCAAAGCCTGCAGGCGGCTCACATCGAGTGCCACACGCACCTCCCGCGTCACGCCGCCGACGCGGTTGACCGCGCCCACACCGCGCAGCGACAAAAGCTTGCGGGTGATGTCCTTGTCCACCAACCAGGACAGGGCTTCATCGTCCATGCGCTCGGAACGCACGGTGTACGCCAGCACCGGCGTCCCCGCCAGATTGAGTTTTTGCACCACCGGGTCGCGCAGGTCTCCGGGCAAATCGGCCCGCACCCCCTGGATGGCCGAGCGCACATCGTCCACCGCTTCCTGCGAAGGTTTTTCCATGCGGAATTCGGCCGTGATCGAGACCACGCCGTCTTGCACCTTGGTGGTGATGTGCTTGAGTCCCTGCAAGGGGGCCAACGCGTTTTCGAGCTTGCGAGCCACATCGGTTTCCAGCTGCGAAGGTGCAGCGCCGGGCAGGCTGGCGGTCACGGTGATGGTGGGCACGTCCAGGTCCGGAAAGTTCTGCACTTTCATGGACCCGAAAGCGACCATGCCCGCCACCGTCAGCAGCACAAACAGCATGACCGCCGGGATCGGATTGCGGATCGACCAGGAAGAGACGTTGAGCATGGCGTCCCTTTATTTGGCGGCGGGCTTCGAAACCGGGGCGGCCTCCACCACGCGCACCGTGTCACCGTGGTTCAAAAATGCGCCTCCACTGGCCACCACGCGGGTATCGGCTTTCAGGCCGCTGGTCACCTCCACGCGGTCACCGCTTTGTCGGCCGGTTTGCACCTTGAGCTGGGTGACCTTCTGGTCGGCGCCAACGCTGTAGACATAGCTGAAACCGTCGCGCACCACCACCGCCGTTTGCGGCACCGTCAGGGCCTGGCTCTGGCCCAAAGTGATCTCACCCTGGGCGTACATGCCTGCACGGGCGCTGCCGGTTTGGGCAGGCAAATCGACATACACCAGCGCGTTGCGGGTTTGTGCATCCACCGAGGGCGCCACCATGCGCACCTTGCCTTGCAGCACCTGGCCGCTGGCGGCTTTGACTTGAACCGGCGCACCGACCTGGATGCGCCCAATTTCGGCGGCGGTCACTTCGGCCCGCCACTCGATGCGGCCTTGACGAATAAGCCGGAACAACTCGGTCCCCGCGCCCACCACACTGCCCACGGTGGCCTGGCGCACCGAAATCACACCCGCGTCCGACGCCAGCACCTGGGTCTGCGACAGGCGAACGTTTTGCAGCTGCACCATGGCACGAGCGGACTGCACACGGGCCAACGAAGAGGCTTCGGCAGCCAGCGCCTGACTCAGTTGGGCGTTGCTGAAAAACCCTTGCTGCTGCAGGCTGCGTGCACGCTCGGCCTGGACTTTGGCCTCTTGGGCGCTGGCGGTGGCTTCGTCCAGAGCCGCCTGTGCCTGCGCCAGTTCGGCCCGCAAGGTATCGGCCTGCAAGACGGCCAGCACATCGCCGCGCTGTACCCGGTCGCCCACATTCACACGCACTTCGGTGATCTTCAGGCCCTGGGCCTCGGCACCCACGACCGCTTCCTGCCAGGCGGCCAGGTTGCCATTGGCCTGGACCGTTTGGGGCAGACTGCTGGTTTGAGGCATCGCCACCATCACGGTGAGCGAGGGTTTGGTCGCGTTGGTTTTTTTGCTGTCTTCGCTGGCAAGGGCTGCGCCAGACACACCCGCCAAAGCACCCACCAACACCCCCAACCAGACACCGCTGTTCTTCATGACACTTCTCATTGCTGCACGCCCCAACGGCGCGGATTGAGTTTAGCGGCAGACCCTCGTGCCAGGCATTGAGCTTGGCACGATCAGGGTCATGTCAATGCATGACCCAGTGCCACAATGACAACACCGCCTCACGCTCGGCCACCAAATGTTCAAGCGACACATCGGTGGGCTCTTCGTTCAAGCGGGCCCGGTGCTGCACGCGGCGCAGCTCGCGGTAGGCGTTGGCAGCAGCCAGCCCCATCCCTTCGGGCAAAAGAGCAGCGGCCTCGGCCCGTTGCAGCAAGGCGATGTTGCCCACGTTGTCGGCCAGTTGCGGGTAGGCCGCGGTGTGCAGCAGAACCAGGTATTGCACGACAAACTCGGCATCGACCATGCCACCGGGACTGTGTTTCACGTCAAAGCGATCGGCCTTGACCGGGTGGCCCTCGCGCACACGCTCGCGCATGGCCACGATTTCTGCTTTCAGGCTGACCGGGTCGCGTGGCGCGCCAATGACCGCATGGCGCACAGCGTCAAAACGGGACGACAGACTGGGCAGGCCCATGACAAACCGGGCACGGGTCATGGCCTGATGCTCCCAGGTCCAGGCGGTATTGCTGCCACGTTGCTGCTGGTAGTCGGCATAGGCCTCGAAGCGGGTGACCAGCAGGCCCGAATTGCCATTGGGCCTGAGCGCGGTATCGATCTCGTACAGGTCGCCCTCGGCGGTTTTGACGGTCATCCAGTTGATGAGCTTGCGAACGTAGGCGGCATAAATCTCCTGGGCACGCTCGTCTTCATCTTCGTAAACAAACACAATGTCCAGGTCGCTGCCGTAGCCCAGCGCCTTGCCGCCCAGTTTGCCGGAGCCAATGATGGAACTCGCCGGGTCTTCGCGGTGGAGGGTCTTGAGGCGGCTCCAGCACCAGCGCGCCGTCACGCGCAGCACGGCATCGGCCAGGGCACTCAGGTCGTCGGCCACCTGCTCAACCGTCAGCACCCCTTCCACATCCCGCGCCAGCGTCCTGAACTGCTCGGCATGGTGGGCACGGCGCAGCAAATTGAGCAGGCTTTCCTCGTCGTCCTCACCGGTGCGCTGCAACGCCACCCGTCGGGCCTGCAAATCCGCCTCAAATTCCTGGGCGTCAAAGCGGCTGCTGAACAAGTTGCCGCCGGCCAACTCGTCAATCACCCCTGGGTGCTGCAACAAATAGCGGGCAGGCCACTTGGCTGCGCCCAGCAAACGCAACAAGCGTTCATGCACAGAAGGGCGCTCCAGCATGAGCGCCAGATAACTTTCGCGGCGCAGCAACGGCTCTATCCAGTCGGCCATGCGCAGCACCGCTTCTTCCGTCACACGCCCGGCATCGAGCCAGTGCGCCGTGCGCTGCAGCAAGCGCATGAGGCGTCCCCGAGCGTCGTCGCGCAAGGCCAACACCCGTGTGTTTTCAGCCCACAACGCCAGCCTGGCGCGCACCGTACCCCTGAAATCCGTCAGCACGGCATCCAGGTCGGCGTGTTCACGGGTGTTTTTGCCATTTTTGCCATTGCAACCTTTGCAATCGCGGTCACCCCCCAACAAGGTATCGAACTCTTGCGCCACCACTTCACGGTGCGCATCCAGCTCGGACAGGAATGCACACGTGCCGTTGAATCCCAGGGTCTGGGCGATCCAGGCCAAATCGTCGTCGCGGGTGGGCAACACATGGGTTTGCTGGTCGTCCAGATACTGGATGCGGTGCTCGACCTGACGCAAAAACACATACGCCGCACTCAAAGCATCGGCTGTGGCCTGGGGCATCAGGCCCGCCTTCGCCACACGCTGCAGGGCGTCCAGCGTGGGGCGGGTGCGAAGTTCGGGAAACTGCCCGCCACGCACAACCTGCAAGAGCTGCACGGTGAATTCGATCTCGCGGATACCGCCACGCGAGAGTTTCACGTCGTTGGCGCGTTCAGGGTGGCCCGCACTGCGTTTGGACGCGTGGTCGCGAATCTGCTGGTGCAGTGTGCGCAACGACTCGAACACGTCGTAGTCGAGGTAACGGCGAAACACAAACGGCAAGACCACGCCGCGCAGCGCCAGGGCCGAACCATTGAGCACCGCACTGCGGGGGGCAACCACGCGGCTTTTCATCCAGGCAAAACGCTCCCATTCGCGGCCTTGCACCAGCAAATACTCTTCGAGAGCATCGAGCGAGACCACGCTGGGGCCAGAGTTGCCATTGGGGCGCAACGCCAAGTCCACACGGAACACGAAACCGTGCTCGGTGGTGTCACCGATCAGGGCGTACATGCGTTTGACGGCGCGGGTGAAATACTCTTGGCATGAGACTTTGTTACGGCCTTCGCTGTTGCCCTGCGTCTGGCCGTCTTCGTCGTACACATAAATCAAATCGATGTCGCTCGACACGTTCAGCTCGCGTGCGCCGAGCTTGCCCATGCCGATGATCCACATCTCGGCACGCTCGCCATTGGCTTTGGTGGGAGCGCCGTGCAAGGCGTCCAGATCAGCCATGAACTGTTGCCAAGCGATGTCGAGGGTGACTACGGCCAGCCAGGTCATGCTTCGGGTGACGCGGTCCAAAGGGGCCAGCTGGTTGCAGTCGAGCTGGACCAGGCGCTCTAGTGTGATCTGGCGCAAAACCCGAAGCGCTGCCCCGGTGTCCAGACCCGTGGCCGTCAAGGCGTCATAGGCGGCCTTCAGGCTTTCCCGACTCGGAACACCCGCAGCCAACACCTTCAGCAAGTCGCCATAGCGGCGTTGCAAACGCTGTACAAAGCGCGAATAAAGGTGAACGCCAGAGGGATCGGGCTCAGAGGCACCCAGGACAAGCTGGGTCGCCAAGGGGGCACTGACTTCCATCGACGGACTGCGGGTCATAATTCCTGCTGACTTTCTAATTCATACGTTTGTGCCACACCCCTCCGCCTTGCCCCTGACCGAACCTCGCCTGCAGCGCTGGCTGGCTGGGCTGGTCCGGCTATTTCTGTGGGCGCTGCTGATTGCCGGACTGGTGCTGGGAATGGCTTGGGCAAGCCTGCATTTTTGGATTGTGCCGCGAATCGATGAGTTTCGCCCTGCACTGGAACGCCTTGCCCGGCAATCTCTGGGTGTACCTGTGCGCATTGGGGCTTTGTCGGCGCAAAGCACTGGCTGGGTCCCCTCATTTGAATTGCGCGACATCGAGCTGCTGGACAAAGAACAGCGGCCCGCACTGACCCTGCCCAAAGTGCTGGTGGCCCTGAGCTTGCGCTCCGCCATGCAGCTTCAATTGGACCAACTGGTCATGGACGGTCTGGCGCTGGACGTTCGGCAAACCGACGACGGGGATTGGCAAGTGGCGGGCATCACCTGGCGACCCACGCCGGACGGCGACTCGCCAGCGGGCAACTGGCTTTTTTCCCAGCGTGAGGTGATTGTTCGAGGCGGCGTCTTGCGCTGGCACACGCCAGCCGCCGCCAACACCCACGGAGCACCGAGCGAGCCCTTGCACCTGCAGGATGTGGATCTGATCATTCGCAACTCCTCCCGAAAACACAGTGTGCGTCTGGACGCCACACCCCCAAGCGCTTGGGGCGAGCGGTTTGTGCTCATGGGCCAGTTCAAGCGCAAGCTCTTGTCCGCCAACCCTGGGCGTCTGAGCGATTGGTCGGGCCAGTCCTATGCCTTTTTCCCGAAAGCCGATCTGGGTCAATTGCGCTCGGCCATGGGTGCCCGTTGGGCGAAGGACCTGGGCCAGGTGCAGGGCCAGGGTGTGCTGCGGCTGTGGGCCGATGTGGACAACGGACAGTGGCGCGGCGCGCTGGCCGATGTGAGTCTGGTTGGCGTGCAGGCCCATCTGGACACACAAGGTTCACCCCTGGGTTTTGAACGCTTGTCCGGGCGGCTCGGGGTTCAGGTCGATGAAAAAGGTTTCTTGGCCACCACACAAGGCCTGTCCTTCACCAATGCCGAAGGCCTGCATTGGCCCGGCGGTAACCTGTCACTGGACTACACATGGGCCACGGGCTCGCGTCCAGCCCAAGGTGTTTTGCAGGCCGATCAACTGGATTTGCATGCGCTCAGAGAGCTGGCTCTGCGCTTGCCGCAGGCCTCGTCTGCCCATTCCGCCCTGCAGTCACGGGACATCGCAGGCCTGGTGAGCCAGCTGCAGCTGCGCTGGCAAGGGCCATGGACCGAGCCCCAAACCTATGCGGCCAAAGCCAGCATTCAAGGGCTGCGTTGGCAGCCCGATGCCTCCGGCCCGTCCGCAAGCGCTTCCAGGCTGTGGGCCCATTTGCCCGGCGTGCGTGGTGCGGACGTGAACCTGGACATGCGCCACGACGGGGGACAGGTGGACGTGCGCATGAATGAGGACGGCGCACTTTGGCTGCCTGGCGTGCTGTCGCCGGCAGAAGTGCCGATGGACAGGCTCCAGGCCAGCGCACGCTGGGAACGTCAGTCCCGCCCTGACGGCACCGATTGGCGTGTGCCCCAATGGTCGCTCAAGATGGCCAACGCGGACCTGAGCGGCGAGTGGCGCGGCCAATGGCAAAGTCTGCCCCAAGGTCCGGGCGCCTTGACCCTGGAAGGCACCATTGATCAGGCCCGTGCCGCTGCAGCGCACCGGTACCTCCCCCTCGTCATCTCGGCTTCGGTGCGGGATTACCTGCGCGACGCATTGGTCCAGGGCACGTACACGGGCGTGGCCGTCAAAATTCGGGGTGATTTGGCCAAGCTGCCTTTTGCCAACCCCAAGGACGGTGAATTCCGTTTTTCGGGACGCATCAAGGACGTGGTGCTGGACACGGTCCCCAAGGCCTTGTTGCCCACTGGCAGCGCCCCTTGGCCGCGCTTGAGCGGCCTTCAAGGACAACTGAGCTTTGACCGTTTGGGGATGCGGCTGAGCAACGCCAGCGCCCGCGCAGGCGAAGGCACCAATGCCGTCCTCTTGACGGCGGCATCGGCTGAAATCGCCAACATGACCCAGCAGCCCCTGTTGCAGGTCAAGGCCGAAAGCCAAAGCAAGGCACCCCAGGTGTTGGGGATGGTCCAGCAGTCGGCCCTGAATGCTTTGCTCTCGGGGGCATTGGGTGGGGCGCAAATGCAAGGCGACCTGCAAACCCGCTTTGAGTTGCGTTTGCCCTTGCAGGCGCTGAAACAGTCCAAGGTTCAAGGCAGCGTTGTGTTCAAAAACGCCGATCTGCGCTTGCAGCCCGATACGCCTCGGCTGGAAAAACTGCAGGGTTCCCTGCAGTTTCACGAAGCTGGTTTTGAACTGCGCCAGGTTCAGGGCCAGCTGTGGGGTGGGCCCGTCACCGTGGAGGGCGGTATGCGCCCAGCCAGCGCGTCTTCTCCCGCCAGAATCGAATTCCAGGCGCGTGGCCGGGTCAGCGCCGAAGGCTTGCGAACCGCCAAAGAGTTCTATCCGCTTGATTGGTTGGCGCAGCACGCCCAAGGCACTGCGACCTACCAGGCCAGGCTGTCGTGGCGTAACGGCCAACCCGACTTGGCCGTGCAAAGCTCCCTCGAAGGGATGGCCGTGACCTTGCCGGCTCCTTTGGGCAAGAGCGCTGCCAGTTCGCGCAACCTGAACATTCAGCTTCGCTCAAGCATGGAAAAGTCGGGGCCGCAAGACCACATCCAGGTGAACCTGGCCGACAACATGCGGGTGGAATATGTGCGCAATTTGTCCGGCAAGGTGCCCGAAGTGCTGCGCGGCATCTGGGGCATTGCCATTGCGAGCTCGCAAATGCCCGCCTTGCCGCAATCGGGCGTGACCGCCCAGGTGGTGATGGATCGGATCGATGCAGACGAGTGGCTGGCCCTCTTGCCCCAGACGACACCTGGGCCATCGGGCCCGGCTGCCCCACAGGCCTCGACCCCAAGTACCGCACCGCCTTGGCAAACTTACCTGCCCAACCGCATGGGCCTGAAAACCAATTCACTGACCTTGAACGACCGCAGCCTGCACCAGGTCACCGCCGGCGGCACGCGTGAAGGTGCCCAATGGCGCGTCAACATCGACGCCAGGGAAATGGCGGGATACCTCACCTTTCAGCAGTCCTACAGTGGTCAGGCAGGACAACTTTTTGCCCGCCTGAGTCGGCTCAACCTGCCGCCTGCCGAGGTGGCAGAGGTCGAGGCCCTGCTCGAAGCGCCGCCGACCCGACTGCCTGCCCTGGACATCGTGGTGGACGCCCTGGAGTTGCGTGGCATCCCGCTGGGCCGCGTCGAAATCGAAGCCGTCAACCAGGAGGCCGCCTCCAGCAGGCCAGCGGCCGTGCCGGAGTGGCAGCTCAAAAAATTCAACATCCAGCTGCCAGAAGCCCAGCTGAAAAGCACGGGCCGATGGCTGGCTGCACGCGACGGCAATGCCTCGCGCAAAACCGAAATGAACTTCGTCCTGGAGATCCGGGATGCGGGGGCCTTGCTGACACGATTGGGAACACCCAATGCCTTGCGCGGTGGCGTGGGCCAGATGTCGGGGGCCATCAGTTGGCAAGGCTCGCCCATGGCGCTGGATTACCCCAGCATGAATGGTCAATTTCAGGTTCAGATGGGACGAGGTCAGTTTCTGAAAGCCGATGCGGGCGTCGCAAAACTGCTGGGTGTATTGAGTCTGCAAGCCTTGCCCCGAAGGTTGTTGCTGGACTTCAGGGACGTGTTTGCCGAAGGCTTCGCTTTTGACAACGTGCGTGGCGACGTTGGCATCACCCAGGGCATCGCTCACACGCGCAACTTGCAGATCAAAGGTGTCAACACGCTGGTGCTGATGGATGGCGAAGCCAGCCTGGCTCAGGAAACGCAAAAACTCCGGGTGCAAATCCTGCCTCTGGCTGACACCAGCACCACCTCTTTACTGGCAGGATTGGCCTTGAACCCGGCCGTGGGCTTGACCGCATTTGTCGCCCAATGGCTGTTGAACAACCCCTTGTCGCGTGCCTCCAGCCAGGAATTCATCATCGACGGCAGTTGGGCCAACCCACGCGTCACGCGCATCGACAACCGCCCATGAACCCCGCCACACCCTCTGCCTGGCTGCGCAGACTTGGGCTGTATGCCCGCCACTCATGGCAAGCTTTCGAAGACGCCTTGCCCG
>JACCDS010959480.1_pt1 | contig 14968 bp, 10 predicted proteins | sample 7446441 | NCBI WGS metagenome assembly JACCDS01 (sample SAMN15323445, study PRJNA562643) | freshwater metagenome | isolation source: river surface water | place: USA:Blue River Watershed | collected 2017-08-17 | reverse complement strand
TACCGGCGGATCAGGTGGTAGAACCATTCACGAAGGAAGAGTCTCATTTAATTCAGGAGGTATTAAGCGTTTCTGTGAAGAATAACCCGCTGGTGGCTTCCATTAAGTCTAAATTGCCTTCTTTAGAAGAGTCGAATATCCTTGCGACGAATATTGTGCATGGGCATTTAGCTAAGTTAGTTGCCAAAATCAATGACGCCATCTCCCTTCAAACGCAGCTCCTGATACAGCGCTATCAGTCTGCGAATACAGAAAGCATTTCGGATCGATTAGTAGAACCCATCGGGTTTACAGCGAATTACCAGTATTTGTGTGCCTTCGAAGTGGAGTCAAAACAGAATAAGTATTTCAAACTGGAGCGGATGGGATCTATTGAAAATTTAACGGAAATCGTTAAATTTAAAGAACTACACCAGCTTTTAAACCCGGACGTCTTCGGTTTTAATGACTCAGGAGAGAAGTTTTCTGTCAAACTGAAATTAAGCATGCGCGCCATGCTCTTTCTAAAAGATGATTATCCGGCAACAGCTGATTTTCTGACTGAACAAAAAGACGGCACTTGGTTGCTGGGTGTGGAAGTGAATAGTATGGAACCGGTGGAAAGGATAGTAAGGGGAATGCCGGGTGAGGTGGAAAGGGTTTTAAATTAAATATTAAACATATCTCATTTTTTATTTTGGCATCAGATCAATCGTATACAATAACTCTTGAAAATAATAAATCAGAAAAAGAAGCAATAGCCTTTTTGATGGAGTCTGATTTGGCTTTTATTTGCCCAGATAAAGTAAGCCGTAAAAAGTTATTAGAGATCTTTAAAATAGACTCTAAATATTACAGAGCATTTGATTTAGTAATCATACCTGGTCACACGAATTTAGAAGAAGTCATACAATTAGAATCATTGGATAATGTCACATTCGTGGAATTAAAAACAACCAAAAAAAAGTTACCAAACTTGCCTAAAGGATTTTTCTTTGGTGCGACTCAGAGTGAATTTGAAATAGCAGAAAAATTAGGGGATAAATATAAATTTTGTTTTGTTTCACTTCATGAGGAAACTAAAGGTTATGTTTTAATTACTCTTGAAAAACTAAATAAAATAATTCGAACTAAGAGAATTCAATTTCAAATCAACTTATGATTTTAATTATATTTAGATTGGTTTTTCAATCGAAAACCATCTGATTTAAATCAAATATTAATATTTAAAATTTATAAAAAATTGCGCACATTTATTGATTTGTTTTCTGGAGCGGGAGGTTTAAGTGAGGGGTTTATTAGAGCTGGTTTTAAGGGTATTGCTCATGTTGAAATGAATAAGGATGCATGCCTGACACTTGAAACAAGAGCTATTTATCATTACTTGAAAAGTAAAAATAAGTTAGGCATCTATAAACAATATCTCCAAGGATTTATTACTAGAGATGAGCTATTGAACGATTTTGATATACCTATTGATGTTATAAAATCAGTAATCAATAAAGAAATTTCTGATTTGACTATTGATGGAATTTTTGAAACTATAGATCAAAGATTAAAAGGTAAATCTGTTGACTTAATAATAGGAGGCCCACCTTGTCAAGCCTATAGTATTGTAGGAAGAGCTCGCGATCCGAACAATATGAAAGAGGATCCTAGAAATCATTTATATCTCTACTATGTAGAATTCTTAAAAAAATATCAACCAAAAGTTTTTGTTTTTGAAAACGTCCCTGGCATCCTTTCAGCAAACAATGGATCGCAGCTTGGCAAAATATTTGACGCTATTAAGTCGGTTGGATATAATGTTGAATACAAAGTCTTGAACTCTAAAAATTTCAATGTTTTACAGGATCGGAAAAGAGTTATTATAATTGGATCTAGATTAGATATAGACTTTAAGTATCCTGATTTTAAAGAGAAAGATTTATCCGATTCAAAAAAAGGTTTTGGAGAACTTTATAAAGATTTAAAAATCTTGAGACATGGCGAAGGGATTATGGGTGCTGTTGATTATGCCAAAAACACTATAAGTGATTATTTGAAAGAATCGAAAATTCGAACAGAAGAAGATGAGTTTGTCACTCAGCATATCGTTCGACCAAATAATGAAAATGATCTTCAAATTTACAGATTAGCTGTTGATTTAAAGTCAAAAGGTAAAAATCTAAATTATAGAGATGATGTCCCGTTGAAATTAAAAAAACACAAAAACGAATCTTCGTTTTTAAATAGATTCAATGTAGTTGCAGAAGATAATTTATCTCAAACTGTCGTTGCTCACATTGCCATGGATGGACATTATTACATACATCCAGATATTAATCAAAATAGATCAATAAGTATACGAGAGGCTGCTCGGATTCAATCCTTCCCAGATAATTATTTTTTTGAAGGAAGTAGAACAGCAGCATATAAACAAATTGGTAATGCTGTCCCTCCACTTATGGCAGAAGGTATCGCAAAACAAATAAAGAAGAATTTAAAGCCATGAGAAAATTTGAAATTGCTGATCCTAATCCTGAATTTTTAATAAAGTCAATTGCTGAACAAGGTTATAGCTTCGAAACGGCAATTGCTGATTTATTGGATAATTCTATTTATGCCAATGCATCAAATATTGAGATTTTGACAGATTTGGATTCTGAACCTTTTAAGATTTTTATAGCAGATGATGGGAAAGGGATGAATTCTACCGAATTGTTTCAAAACTTGCGATTTCCTAGTAATTCTCCTGAGAATAAAAGAAAAACTGCAGATCTTGGACGATTTGGATTAGGATTAAAAATGGCTTCATTTTCTCAAACAAGAAAATTTACAGTACTATCTAGATCAAAAAATGAAAAATTTTACTCGGCTTTAACTTGGGATGTAGAATATTTAAAAGAATGCGGTGAATGGCGAATAATTGTTAATGAAATTGATGAAATATCTAACTTATTGCGCGATTATCGTTCAGTGTCAAATTCATATTTAAGTCAATTTAAAGACTATGAACCAAATACAATAATTGTATGGGAGGGTCTTTTTAAGTTCGAGTCTTTTTTACGTGATTCCAATAAAAAAAATGCTGTCAACAGTGAAATTTCTAATACTTCCCAATATTTGTCAATTGTATTTCATCGATTTTTAGAACGTGAAATTGATCCCATTAAAATAAGAATTAATAATTTTTTGGTACAGCCATTTAACCCTTTCCCTAACTTAGATTCTAATACCAATGTTAGGTCAATAGAAACTAGAGTAGGTGAAATTAATAATGAAAAGATAACTCTTACCGGGTATATTTTACCTAAAAAATCTATTTTAGAGTCAAAACAAGCTAATAATATTTGGACCCCATTAAATAAAAATTTAATGGATATGGAAGGTATTTATGTTTATCGGACTGATAGGTTAATTCAATTTGGTCATTGGAATGAAACAAGTAAATCTTCTCCAAAACATCAATTAGCTAGATTAAAAGTCGATGTTGGAAATAATCTTGATCAATTATTGCACCTTGATGTTTCTAAATCAAAAATTGAAATTCCATTTGAACTTGAGAGACTGTTTGAAGATGTAATAATTGATCTAAAAAACGAAGCTCAAAAAGAGTTTTATAATCATTTAACTAGTTCATTTGTTTCAAATGCAAAAAAGAAAAAGACTGACAACTTGTTTTCTAAAATCGTCACAAATAAAGGGGTTTCCATAACTTTAAATCAGGAATATCCTTTGTTAGAAGATTTGAAATCTTCACTTAATAAAGAGCAAATAGCATCTTTAAATTTTATTTTAAAGATGTGTACTAATTTGGTTAATTCGATCAATCAAAATGAGAAAAATATTTTTTCAGGTGAAGATAAAGTTGACGGCATTAAAATTGAGGAAGTTTTAATTACGGTTAAAAGGTTGATTGAAATTGGGACCTCAAAATCTTTAATTAAAAACTCAATTCTTCCTAATTTAGGATTTGAGGAATCTAATATTCCAACTGAAATTCAACAACTTTTAGATTAATTAGTATGGATAATATACTTGAATTATTGAAAATATTAATATCTCAAAGTTATGATGATGAACTTAGACAAAAAGGATTTGTTGCAAGAGAGTTTTATGAAAGAGAAGCATTGCTTACACAGTGTAAATTAACAATTTCAAGTATTTCATCTTACAATAATATTTCTGCTGAAGATTTAATGAACAAATTTAATGCAGCAATTCGTGAAGTTAAATATGTTAGGCAAACAACAATTGAGGAAAGTATTTCATTGACAAAGTCTGATGAGGAATCATGGTTAAATTCAGAAAGATTTAATGAACTAGGATGGGATAACGAAAATCTTCCTTCATATAGAAATAGGTACTTAAATTATTTGAAGCATATTGGAAGACCAATTAAGGTAGTTGAAGACACAAGAAATTCTAGTCTTGAAATTGTAAAGAAATTGGGGGATCCTAAAAATAGTGATCCATTTTTTGTAAAAGGATTAGTTGTAGGAAGTGTTCAATCTGGTAAAACTTCAAACTTTAACGCTGTGATTAACAGTTGTGTTGATTTGGGTTACAACTTAATTATAGTTCTGTCCGGTATAATGGAAGACCTAAGAAGACAAACACAAATTAGAATTGAGAAAGAAGTAGAGGGAAAAATGGAGTCCAACAAAAAATTTATTGGTGTAGGAGAGTTGGCTTCATTTGGTGTTCAAGGAAAATTTCCAGAAATCACTCCTATAACAATACCCACATCTTCATTGAAGGATTTCTCAAGTAGTTTAAGAGATTCTCAATTTAATCTAAATGCAACAAATATTTTAATTTGTAAAAAAAATACTAGTGTTCTACAAAATTTAATTTTGTGGTTGAATGATTATCTGAAAGAGGACGGAGAAAAACACAACTTGCCATTTATTTTAATTGATGATGAGGCTGATAATGCGTCTTTAAATAATCTAGGGTATAAAGGGGTGAACTATGCGAATAAAATTAATGGTCATATCAGAGCCCTATTAGCAATGTTCAATAGAAAATCATATTTAGGTTACACAGCTACTCCTTTTGCAAATGTTTTGCAAGATTGGAATGAGATGCCTAATATTCTATGGCCAATTTCTGATCCAATCAATCAACGTGAAATACTGCTTCAACAAGTAGGTAATCTATTTCCCGATGATTTTATTGAGTTGTTGTATCCTCCATCCAATTATGTTGGCCCAAAGAATTTCTTTGAAACCAAATTAGATGAGGTTAAAAAATTAGAGCCTTTATTAGCTGACCCTATTACTGATCATTTAAGTGATTTCCCAGAGCGAGTTGAGGTATTAGAAGATGGAAGTTTATTAGGAGTAAAAAAGTACAATTCTATTACAGAATTTGAAGAAGATTTTGGTCAATCAAACTTTATTGATTTCAAAGATTATCTACAAAGGACAAGGGCTACAACAAAAGAAGATTTGTTTCCTCAAAAAATACCTCAATCATTGGAGGAAGCGGTTTATTGCTTTATACTATCTATAGCAATTAGACTGTCAAGAAAGCCAATTATTAAGACATCTAAATTGTATCAGCCTCATAATACGATGCTGGTTCATATCTCTAGATTCACAATATGGCAAACTAAAACAAAGGAATTGTTAACGAAATTACTCACTACCATAAGTGTGAATTTGAGTAATCAAAAGTTAGAGGAAGAAGGATCTATTTACCTTGAATTTGAAAGAATTTGGAACAAATATTTTTCAGATGCGATAAATAACATTGAAGATTACTTAGAATATGAGGATGAATTTTTAATTAAAAAAACTTTTAAGGAGGTTCGGGAGCATTTAATAACCGCTGTGAACGGCACGGAAATTAAGGCTGTAAATACTTTATCAAAAGATGTATTAGACTATGAAAGTGGTGAAAAGAAATATATAGTTATAGGTGGTAATAAATTATCAAGAGGATTTACTCTAGAGGGTTTGTCCATAAATTATTTCGTTAGAAGTACAAATTTTTCTGACACTCTTCTTCAGATGGGAAGATGGTTTGGATATCGTCCAGGTTATATTGATTGTTGTAAGCTTTTCACTACTGCCGAAACTATTGAAAAATTCAATCTTTGTACTTGGACCATAGAAGAATTAGAAAGTGAATTTAAAAAACTTGTAAATAGTGATCCTAAAAAGACACCTATTGAATATGCAACTAAAGTATTAACTCATCCAGGGGTTTTGAAAATTACAAGGCCCTCAATATTAAAAAATTCAGTTTTAGCACAATGGTCATTTGAGGATAGGTTAGTTCAAACTACTTCATTTATCTTAACGAAAGATAGAATTGAACAATCTTGGTCTTCTTTCAAATCATGGATAAAAAATCATGATTTTCAGAAACATCCAAGTAATGATTTCATGGTATTAAATGCGCCTTCTAATGTATTATTTAACTTGTTATCTACCCAAAAAGTATATCCTTCCACTGATGCTTTTGATATAGAGGCTATTCAAAGATATATTTCTCTAGCTAATGATTGCGGCAAACTTATGAATTGGACAATTGCTATTAAAACTACTGGTCAAGCAAGAATATTTAATGGTGAAGTTTCAGGTCTAGACTTTGGTTTACAACTTAAAACAATTAGTACAAGTCTTAGATATCGAAAAGAGTTTTTAAAAACGAAAATTTTTAAAGCATATGGGGCTTCCTCAAATATAATTACAAGTGGTAAAGATTTGTCTGTTTCTCTTACAAAAGATCAAATCGAATCTGCTGAGACTGAATTTAAAAGGATTAAACCAGATTCAAGTTTCCCTGAGAGAATTTATAGAGAGCGAATTTCGGATACACAAGGGGTTTTAATTATCTATCTTATGGATTTAGAAAAAATATTTACCCAAGATGATGAAATGATTGAATTTGCGCAAAATGAAAACTTGGATTTAGTCTCAACCCCTTTAATTGGATTTGCACTTGGTTTTCCGCCAATTGACCAGCGAATTTCGGGTAATTATTTGCTAAATAAGAGGATATTAGAAAATATTAAAAACGCACAAAATGAAGAGTTAGACAATTTGCCTTTTTTAAACGAGGGTGACGAGGATGAATTTGAATCAATTAATGAAGATATCAATTAGTTATGGGAATAGATAAAATTGAAAAAATATGGGAAACGTTGATTTATGAAGGGAAAGGAGAGATTACCTACAAGTTATTCAGCGTTGAATCTATACCATTGCTAAATCTTGGTATTAATAAAAATGGCCAAAGATGTTTGATTTTAGAGCTTCCAATTGAATTTCATACTACAGTTAATGAAAATACCAGAGATAATATCTCATTAAAGTATTATTTAAATCAAAATTGTATATCAATAACATTGAATGACTCTTATTTCGAGGATTTATTTAACGATTTGATCCTGTCAATTTATGTGAAGATTTGGAAAATTAATAAAGTGAAGGAATACACAAGTTTTTTTATATCATATTATTATAAATGGCTTACATTTTTTGACCAAAATAATTCCAAATTATCAAAGGACCTTATAAAAGGAATCTGGGGCGAAATTTTTTATTTAAATCATATTTTGCATTCTTCCGGTAACGATGTAAACAATCAAATCAAATCTTGGCAAGGTCCTTATGATAAAGGTCATGATTTTATTTTTGACCTATATGATCATGAAGTTAAAACGATAGATAATTCTAGAAATAATATTTCTATATCAAGTGAATTTCAATTAGAAAAAAACAAGGATAAGAGTCTTGAATTAATTGTTCTAACCGTAGAAGAAAATAATAAAGAAGGTTTTACTATCAAAGGATTGTGTAAAATAGTAAGAGATAAAATTATAGCAATGGGAGGTGATATTACTTTATTCTCAGATGCCCTGTTTCAAAAGGGGTTAAGTTTTGGTAATTTGAATCTCTATGATGATTTTTCTTTTAAGGCGAAAAGATTAATGAAATACAATTGTGCTCACGAGTCATTTCCTAAGTTGATAAATTCTAATTTACCGAATGGGATATCTTCTGTATCATATACTATCAAATTGAATAAGATTGAAGAGTATTTAATTTCCGAAACTGATTTATAATGGATATAAAAGAATACAATAAGTATCGAGAAGATTTATTAGAAGAGGCAAAAGACGAATACAATTTTATTACCGAATCTAGGTTATTGGAAATTGTTCTGCCGATGATGTTGGACGCAAAAATTGTTGATTCGGAAGATTTTACATCAACTTATTTTAATCAAAAATTTGAAGGCAATTCATTGAAAATTAATGGGTATTCAATAAATGATTCAGGTGAGAGGCTACAGTTGTATATTGTAAATAATGAATCCATTGATCCTCATTTTATTGGAATTGAAGTTTCTGAAAAATCTTATTATGAAATGTATTTCAAGAAAGCTTTTGATTTTATAAAAAAAGCAAGAAATGGATATCTTGAGGAATTTCAGGATGTAGGAGCTATCAATGCATTGATAAATCAGCTATCTTCTAATTTTGGAGCACATCAAATTGATGTGATTGAAATATTTTTGATTTCTGCTACCTCTTCAGTAGAAAAAAGGGGACAGTTTCCTACACCTAAGCAATTTCTATTTAAAGATGAGGTTTTAAAAGTAAATTATACTTATGATAATCAGGATAAAAACAAGGAGATTTTAATTCTTAAAAAATTAATAGACTTAAATTTTTTATATAATATTCTTATTTCTCAAGGTGGTAGGGAAGATTTAGAAATTAATTTTAAGGAGCAATTTAATTTTCCGATTAAAGCGATTAAGGCAGCTGATGAAGCCAATTTCACTTCATTTCTATGTGTTTTCCCAGCTGTAATCTTGGAGAAATTATATTTAAAATATAGTTCTAGGTTATTAGAAAAAAACGTAAGGTCTTTTCTAGATTTTAAAGGTGTAAATAAGGGTTTAAAAGAGACTATTTCAAAAGAACCGGAAAAATTTATCGCATATAATAATGGTTTAACCATAACAGCAAAAGATATGCAGATAGATAAATTAGATAATGATATTTATTTAATTAATTCATTATCAGATTTTCAAATTGTAAATGGCGGTCAGACTACAGCTAGTATATATTTTAGCAAAAAGTTAGGTATTGATATTAGTCAAGTTAAAGTTATGGCTAAAGTTAATGTCGCTAAAAATTCAAGCAATGATCAATTGGATGAATTGATTTCTAAAATAAGTCAGTTCTCGAATTCGCAATCAAAGGTTACGTCTGTTGATTTGAAATCAAGGAATCCTCAATTAACTAGAATTAAAGCTCTTTCTGAGAGTATAATTACGCCTTCAAATAAAAAGTGGTTTTATGAGAAATCAAAAGGCGAGTTTAATACTAAAATACGAATTGCTGGGGTTTCACAAAAAAATAAATTAAATAAGGAGTATCCAAGAAATCTTCGGTTTACAAGTGAACAATTAGGAAAGTATTTTTGCGCTTGGGGCGATGAACCTTTCCTTGTAAAAAAGGGTGGAGAGAGAATATTTAGAAAGTTCATTGAATATCTTAATGAATTCGATCAACAAAAAGACAATGTTATTGATCGAAATTTTTACGAATCTTTAATAGCTAAGATAATACTTTTCAGGAATCTTGAAAACATACATGGAGAGCGCAATAATGCGATTGGTCAACTTAGATCTGCAGTCGTACCTTATTCTATTTCGATTTTATATGTGTTATTTGATGGTGATAAAAAAAATAAAATCCTTTTCGATCAATCTAAAATTTGGAAAAGTGAAGGTTTAGAATCTGATTTGGCGACATATAGCTACAATCTTATGGTTTTAATAAATGAATTGTTAATTAAATATTCAAAGAGCAATGACGTAGGTGAAGGAGCTAAGAAAAAGGAATTATGGGATTCAATTATTAATTCTACAGAAATTCAAAAACACATACTATCTGATGATACAAAAAAAATTATTTCAAAATATTCAATTTATCCAAATATAAAAAAAACAAAGAATCGTAAATTGTCTGAGCATCAAGATATTGATTTTAGTAACTTGGTTAGTATTGTGCAAATTCATTCGAAAACTAATAAGTTTTACAAACATATTTCTGAAAAATATTCCGATATTTTGGATAAAGTGCAGATTGATAAAATCGATATGATTTGTCATTACATTACAAATCAAAAAGAAATCCCTGAATCATATATAAGTTTTTCATACGATTTATTGAATCAAATTAGACTTAATCGGCCTGAATTATTTGATTTCGATCTACAAGAAAATGATAGTTTGATATCATCACTAGATTTTATTATTTCTAGCTATAATCATGCAATTGAAAATGAAGAAGATATGGAATCATGCTTCAATAGGCTTAGTAATATTTCGGTAAAATTGGGACTAAAATATGATTCTGTATTTTCTCAGATAGGTAAGCAATTAATAAAAGGGGAGTTACCTACAATAAGTCAAATTTATCTTGTTGCTCCAGCAATTTCAGAAATTACAAAACACAACCTTAAATCATAGTTAAATGTTAATAACAAAGACAACAATTAAGGTAGGTAATAAATTTTTAACACCACTAGGAATAGGAAGGAATGGATTAGATGTTCATGATTGTTTATCTGAATTGATTGCTAATTGTTTTGATTGGAATACATCAAAACTTTATAATGATGTTCCCGTAGTAATAAAAATTATTTGCACAAAAAATAGTATTGCTATAGTTGATAATGGAGCAGGTATGAATCTAAGTGAGTTAGATACCGCAATAAATTTGGCTGAAGCTGAGGATGATTTACGTCTTAAATTAGATTCAGCTACTCGAAAAGGCCGTTATGGTATGGGGCTGAAAATTTCAACTCTTACATTAGGCTGGAAATTTGATATTAGTACAATTTCATTCAAAGATCTTAAACGTAAGCATCAATTTATTTTTAATTCAAAAAAATTACTAGAAAAAGATAGTAAATATTTAGAAAATGAGTTGAATATAGTTACCGAAGAATTATTAACAAATGGCCTTTTGGATAATCCTTTATTTAAGCATGGCACTTGTATACTAATAACTGATCTAGTCAAGAAAATACCATCTATTAGTTCAATTAAAGATGAAATTGAACTTCGGTTTACTTCAGATATTAATAATTTAATTGAAACAGTAGGGTTAGATTTTGAAATTATATATCGAGAGGATGGATATGATGATCATGTTCTTAAAATTGAAAAAAAAGATATCAATAAACTTTTTCGAGATGAAATATTAAGGACTGATTTTGAAAATGTCAATGAATGGAATAAAAAGAAGCAATATAATTACATTGGATCAGACGGTAATGAGTATAAACTTAGAGGTTTTTTACAATTATTAGACAAAAGGAGTTTACGAGATCAAAAATATGGATTAAATCTTTATTATAACGGTCAGCTAATAGAGAGATTTCACAAAGAATTACTTCTTGCAAACAGAGGCCGCTCAGCAGAAAAGACCTATGGAGAATTACATTTAGATGGATGTACACCTGATCCATCTAAGAAAAATTTTATTCAAGACGAGGTTTTTAAAAGTATTGGAGAACTTATTAATGATGATTTAGACTTTTATAAGTATTTATCACCTGCAACAAATCAGTCTGAAGTTAGAATTGAGAATGAAATAAATAGGCGAAGAGGTATTCCGGAGTTTATGCCCATTCCTGTTATATCGGATGATTCAATAGAAGATAAAACCGTTGGACTGAATGGTAACCTAAATATACTCAACATTAGATCCAATATTTCAATCCAACTTTGTAAAGTTAAAAGCTTTAGTGATGATAAATTAATATCTAAGGCATTCAATTGGGAATATGGATATTTAAGATCAATAGATGATGAAAATTTATTTATATTATCATTATATATAAAATTGAATTCTACTACTTTGAGTACTATAAATAGCTTGTATTTTTCTGAAAAAGACAAAAATAAAATAATTGATTTTTATAAAATTACTGCGTTGAAAGAATGTATTTGCGAAATTCTAATTAAATATCATCAATTAGAAGATGAAGAAATAAAGAAATTAATTGAATACAATATATATCCAAGTTTGTTAAAATTAAAAGGTATAATCTAACAATGAGAGATAACTTATCTGTAAGAGAGTTTCAAGAGATATATAAAAGCAATCTCTTAATTGAGAAAAGCATAATGCAAATCGCTAATGATTTAAATGTGTCCGAAAGATTTGCTTATCTATTGAAGTTTAGATTAATTGAATTTAGCTTGGAAGAATTGTCTTTCTTGTCTAATTATGATACACGTTCAATTGAAATATTGAGTTTAGTTAGTTTATATGAATTTAGTAAAAGAGAGATCCTTTTAAGCGAGTTTCAAAACATATATGCAGATAATAATCCATTTGAATTGATAGAGAATATTATCAATAGTAAAATACCACCTAATTTACTTGATCAATTATCTAGTAAGTACTGGTCTTGTATTTATGATTATTTGATTGAAAGGTCAATTAATACATATCCATTTAATTTGACCTCAATTAATTTTATTAAATCTATCAGTAAAACAAAATTTTCTGAACTATCAGAAAAACAAAAAAAATGGATTAATAACTTAATTATGTCTGATCATAACGGATTTGATCCAAATCCAATTTTTTGTAATCGGGTTTTATTAGAGAAAGGCCTTTCAACAGATTTTGAATTAATTAATAAGTATTTCAATAGCTTAAATTGATATTCATTATTAACAATAATTAATTAATGAAGTTTATCGACCATCTTGTTATATAATAAATAACCTTCTTAGCACTTGTTTTTAGGCACTATAGGGATGGTTTATTTTTTATTAATTCTTTAATCTCCCTAATTTCATTGAGTAATTCATATTGCATAGACTTAAATTTCCTCGCTTCACTAAGAGGCTCATCTTCAAATTCTTCATTGTTTAAATTAGGGATGGATTTTTCTGTCCTTTTTTTTGATGAATTCAATATTTTAGAATCTACCATTGCGATGATTTCATCTGCAAGTTGAATCGATTCGGAGGATATAAAACTTCTTTTTCTAAATAATATTGTTTTCTTGAATCTGTTTAATTCTTTTTCCTGTATGCTTTTATCATCACTTTTTTCAAATTTATATGTTCTCGAAAAGCGTAATAGATTTGCGATTGAACGACTTAAATTATCATCAGGGAAAGAATCACAATGGTCATCAAATGCCAAAAATATTTGGTCGTTTAATTCACCCATTTTTAGGAGTTTGTAAAAGAAACTTTTTTGCCAGCCAAAGATATTTTTTCCAATTTTTTCATTTGTCCAACTTTTATTTTGGGATTTCATCCATTCTTTACCTTCTTCTGATTTGAACCATTCAACTGTTTTTGCTACAATTTTCGATAGAATAATGGAGTTGTAATATTTGCGTTTTTGTGCATTAGGAGCATTAATAGAATTAACCAAACCATTTATTTCTGAAAAGTCATTATTTACGGTGATTTTATCTTGAATTTCTTCAAAATTGAATTTTTCACCTGACTTAATCTTATTTAAAATCAGGTTAAGAATCTGGTCTTTTTTCATTCCTCTTGAATTGTATATAGATGATTATTTGAAAATTAGGGAAATTACTTCAGAATGTGATTGTGTTTAAAAAAAAACAAATTCTGAAATCCCTTCTCGTACTACCATCTTTGCTACCAATGCCGTAAAAAATAAAAACCACCTTAACTTGGCAGTTTTTATTAGATAGTTTATAACAATATAGTTTGTTTGATTTGAGGATAGGTTAATTCTTAATTCTATCTAGAATATTACCATATTCGCCATCCCATTTTTTATATAATTCTATAATTGACTCACCATAATTTTCATTACCGTTTCTACATAATGCAAGAAAGATTAATAAAGTCTTTACCTGGCCAAGGAATTTTGTTTTAAGGAATTTTTCAATAAGGTTTAAATCAATATTACCATTTAGAATACTTAATGAAAGAAATTCGAGTTTGTCTAAATGTTCAGTAATTTTTATATGATTTCCATTGTGTCTGAAGTTACTTATTGCACTATTAAATACTAATTCTTTTGAGTCCAAAGAAATTACAAAAGGGGCGTTTAGATAATTTATTGTATTTTCCGAACCTGCAATTATTCCACTTTCAAATAACTTTATATAGGAAGTTTGAATCTCCCAAAAAAACATTTTTGCAAGTTCAGAGGATAACTGTTTTTCTTGTTTTACTTTATCTGAAGAACTTAATTTTTCGACCTCAATGTAGTTGATAATCAATAAATAGGATCCGCCTACAGAAAAAAGAGATGTTAGTATTACAGATAAAAAATCAGAAACTTTAGAGGTATTATCAAGACTAAAGGAGCCGTCAAGAGCGATAAATTTATTGTTCAAAAGTACGACTATATAAACGACAAGAACTATTATTAAACCAAAGAAGGCAGCTAAGGTAATTGTTTTTAAAGTCTTCATTTTATTTATTATTGATATACACAACAAACTTAGAAAGAATAATTTGATGTTTATATTTAAAATAGAAGGGAATCGGTGCAATAAAATTAAAATGATACCAATTATTAGATCTGAAATACCCTCTCGTGCTACTCACTTTGCTACCCCTGCCGTAAAATAAAAAAAACCACCTCGTTTGAGGTGGTTTCTGTGGTCCCACTAGGATTCGAACCTAGGACCCCCTGCTTGTAAGGCAGGTGCTCTGAACCAGCTGAGCTATAAGACCATTCCGTTGAATTGGTTTGCAAATATCTTATTTTAATTTAAAATATGCAAGCCAGGGTTTGAAAAAAGTTGATATTTTTTGACCTAGAGGCCCTTTTCGTTGATTATCTGCCTGAAACACACCATCTTTACAGTTGAAAAATATTTTTATGGGATCATTGCTTTCAGTAGATAGTATTGTCAGTTTATTGACATTGACGTTTTTGGAGATCGTATTAGGGATCGATAACATCATCTTTATTTCGATTACGGCCTCTCGCTTACCTAAAGAGGAGCAAGGC
>JACCDS011474708.1_pt1 | contig 14971 bp, 6 predicted proteins | sample 7446441 | NCBI WGS metagenome assembly JACCDS01 (sample SAMN15323445, study PRJNA562643) | freshwater metagenome | isolation source: river surface water | place: USA:Blue River Watershed | collected 2017-08-17 | reverse complement strand
CCGCGCAGCACGGTCGGCACCATCACGGAGATCCACGACTACCTGCGCCTGCTGTACGCCCGTGCCGGCACGCCCTACTGTCCGGACCACGACCTGCCGCTGCAGGCGCAAAGCGTGGCGCAGATGGTGGACGCCGTGCTGGCGCTGCCGGAAGACACGCGGCTGATGATCCTGGCGCCCGTGGTGCGCGACCGCAAGGGCGAGTTTGCGGATCTGTTCGAGGACATGCAGTCGCGCGGTTATGTGCGCTTCCGCGTTGGCGGCCAGGCCTACGAATTCGACGACCTGCCCAAGCTGAAGAAGGCCGACAAGCACGACATCGACGTCGTCATCGACCGGCTCAAGACCAAGGCCGACATGAAGCAGCGGCTGGCCGAAAGCTTCGAGGCCGCGCTGCGCATTGCCGACGGCCGCGCCGTGGCGCTGGAGATGGACTCCGGCAAGGAACACCTGTTCAGCAGCAAGTTTGGCTGCCCTGTCTGCAGTTATTCACTTCCAGAGTTGGAGCCGCGCCTCTTCAGCTTCAACAGCCCTGTGGGCGCCTGTCCGGCCTGCGACGGCCTGGGCCAGGTGACGGTGTTCGACCCCGAGCGCGTGGTGGCCTTCCCCTCGCTGAGCCTGGCCGCCGGTGCCGTGAAAGGCTGGGACCGCCGCAACAGCTACACGCACAGCCTGCTGGAAAGCGTGGCTGCGCACTACGGCTTTGATATCGAGACCGCCTACGAACAGTTGCCCACCCGCGCGCAGCAAGTCCTGCTCTACGGCAGCGGCGAAGAAGAGATCAGCTTCACCTATGCCGCTGACGGGCCGGCGGGCAAGCCGGGCAAGCGCAAGTCGATCAAGCGGCTGCACCCCTTCGAAGGCATCATCCCCAGCTTCGAGCGCCGCCTGCGCGAAACCGACAGCGTGACCGTGCGCGACGAGCTCACGCGCTACCAGGCCGCCAAGCCCTGCCCGCAGTGCCAGGGCGCGCGCCTGCGGCGCGAGGCGCGGCACGTCTACCTGCACCATGCCGACACCGGCAAGGGCCTGCCCATCTTCGCCGTGGAGCACGCCACGCTGGCATCCGCGCTGCAGTATTTCCAGGGCCTGAAGCTGGTGGGCGCCAAGGCCGAGATTGCCGACAAGATCGTGCGCGAGATCGCCAGCCGGCTGCGCTTCCTCAACGACGTGGGCCTCAACTACCTGAGCCTGGACCGCGGCGCCGACACGCTCAGCGGCGGCGAGGCCCAGCGCATACGCCTGGCCAGCCAGATCGGCAGCGGCTTGAGCGGCGTGATGTACGTGCTGGACGAGCCCAGCATAGGCCTGCACCAGCGCGACAACGAGCGGCTCATCGCCACGCTCAAGCACCTGCGCAACCTGGGCAACAGCGTGCTGGTGGTGGAGCACGACGAGGACATGATCCGCGCCGCCGACCACGTGGTGGACATGGGCCCGGGCGCCGGCGTGCACGGCGGGCGCGTCATGGCGCAGGGCACGCCGCAGGACGTGGCCGCCAACCCGGAGTCGCTGACCGGCAAGTACCTGGCCAACGTGCTGCGCATCGAAGTGCCCAAGCAGCGCCGTGCCGCCAGCGGCTTTGGTTCGGCGCCGCTGCGCCTGTCCATCGTGGGCGCCAAGGGCAACAACCTGCGCGGTGAGCAAGGCCGTGGCGTCAACGTCGACATCCCCGTGGGCCTGCTGACCTGCGTGACGGGTGTCAGCGGCAGCGGCAAGAGCACGCTCATCAACGACACGTTGTACGCCGCGGTAGCGCGCAAGCTCTACCAGAGCCACGCCGAGCCCTCGGCCTATGAGCGCATCGACGGCATCGAGCATTTCGACAAGGTCATCAACGTCGACCAGAGCCCCATAGGCCGCACGCCGCGCAGCAACCCGGCCACCTACACGGGCCTGTTCACGCCCATACGCGAGCTGTTTGCCGAAGTGCCCACCGCGCGCGAACGCGGCTATGGCGCGGGCCGCTTCAGCTTCAACGTCAGCGCCAGCAGCGGCGGCGGGCGCTGCGAAAGCTGCGAGGGCGACGGCGTCATCAAGGTGGAGATGCACTTCCTGCCGGATGTGTACGTGCCCTGCGACGTGTGCCACGGCGCGCGCTACAACCGCGAGACGCTGGAGATCCTTTACAAAGGCAAGAACATCACCCAGGTGCTGGAACTCACGGTGGAAGACGCCTACGCCTTCTTCAACGCCGTGCCCAACCTGGCGCGCAAGCTGCAGACGCTGCTGGACGTGGGCCTGGGCTACATCCGCCTGGGCCAGGCGGCCACCACGCTGAGCGGTGGCGAGGCGCAGCGCGTGAAGCTGGCGCTGGAACTCAGCAAGCGCGATACCGGTCGCACGCTGTACATCCTGGACGAGCCCACCACCGCCCTGCACTTCCACGACGTGGGCCTGCTGCTGAAGGTGCTGCACCAGCTGCGCGACGCGGGCAACACCATCGTGGTCATCGAGCACAACCTGGACGTCATCAAGACGGCCGACTGGGTCATCGACATGGGGCCCGAAGGCGGCGCCGGTGGCGGGCAGGTGGTGGTGGCCGGTTCGCCGGAAGAGGTGGCGGCCTGCGAGGCCAGCCATACGGGGCGCTTCCTGAAGGCGCTGCTGCCGGGCGCTGCAGCCGGCTGACATTGCTTCTGCAGGCGCCCGCCGCTAAAATTGCGCACTGTCGGGGACAAAATTCGGCTCCATGCCGTGTGTGTCTTGGCCTTGGTGCCAAGCACCTATATCCCCGGCCCTTCTGCCCAGCCGCTGGTTGTTCAAGCAACCAGCGGCTTTTTCTTGGTGTAGTAGCTGCCGTAGGGCGCGACATGTGTTTCGTCGATGGCCTGCACCACACCCACCTGGGGCCAGATCAGCTTCACAAACCGGGACTCGCCCTGTTCGTAGTGCCGCTGCAGGGCCCACAGAAAGTAGTCTGCTGCCTGCAGCGCGGGTTCGCGCGCGGCCGCAGCCTGGCGAACCATCAGCGTGGACCGCACTTCACGCTGCCAGCTTGCTTCGAACCGCGTGCGCGCGGTCTCCAGGGCCGCGCGCAGGGCGGCCGAGCGGTCTGACTTGCCGCGGGACGCAAAGCACACCTCCACTTCTGGCGTGAGGTGCAGGCGGTTCTTGAACAGGCGCGCCACCAGGTTGTCGTACAGCTCGTTGGGCTGGTAGCGGTAGCGCCCATCCACCTGGTTGCGGCTTTGCACGTACTTCAGCACCCGCTGCTTGTCGCGCACCACCGCATGAAACTGCAGCGGGTGCCGGGCCAGCACCTGGAAGACCTCGCGCCGCACCTCGGGCAAGTCGTCCTTGGCGTGGAAGGCCAGGGCTGTCTTGCGCCGCTCGGGTTGCATGGAAGGCACGTCGCGGAAGTAGGGGTCGGCCAGCAGGCGTTGCCGCAGCGCGGCCAGGTCTTCACCCAATGCGCTGGGGTCGGCCACGTCCAACACACCCAGCATGAAGAAGCGCGAGCAGCCCGGTTCACCCACCAGCACCCGGCCCTTGGCGTTGAAGAGCGTGGCGTCACCGGCCTCGTCCACAAAATAGAAGCGGCGCGCCTCTGGCGCTTGCGCGGGCCGGTTCACCGCGGCCCGGCCTTCAGTTCACCCACCAGCCGCACCGTCTCCAGGCTCACCCTCGCCACGCGCTGCAGCAGGGTGATGACACGTTCCTTGTGGTCCGCCAGGCGGTAGGTGTCGAACTTCTCGCGAATGGTGGGGTCCTTGGCTTTCTTTTCCTTGTGCTGGTCCAGCACCCAGTCCAGCGCGCTGCGGTTGCCCAGTTGGTAGGCCCAGGCCTCGGGCGGAATGCCGGCCAGCGTGGTTTCGCTGTCGATGAGGATGCGGCCTTCTTCCGGAACACTCTTCAGCACCGGCTTGGGTGCCTGGCCGGCGGCGCGGGCCTTGGTGTCGGGCGTGTCGGTGCGCGTGGTGGCCCAGGGCTCCACGGCCTCGTAGCCAATGTGCAGCTCCATCAACGCCGCGCCCCAGGCGGCCCATTGTTCGAAGTGCGCCACCGTGCTGCCATAGAAGGGAATGCGCGGGAATTCGCGCTTGAGGTTCAGCGCGTATTTCTCGCGGTAGACGGGGTCGTGCAGCACCGCGTAGACGTAGTGGAAGATGGCTTCCTTGGTGATGGCCGCGGGCTTGCGGCCTTTGCCGGGGTGGTAGTGCTGCTGGAATTGCTTCAGCGCCCAGTCGGTGATGTTGTCGACACGCTTGCCATCGGCACCGAAACGCCACAGTGTGATGTACTTCGTTGCATCGGCCGAGTACAGATTCAGATTTGGCACAAGCCCGCTGGCTACGGCAGTAAATGGTTGTCGATCACCAGCGATGATGCAGATGGCTCGGTTCGAGGTCTGTTGATCTGGGAACGTTTCGGAAGTGGCACCTCGCTCGTCCACGAATAACGGCGAGTCGTACATCTGCATTGCAACGAACGGGCGATAGAGCGTTGCCTTCAAGTAGGAGCGGGAGAAGGCTTCGCGTCGTCCCTGCTCGAATCGCCGTTTCAGATTTCGCGACCACTTGACCACAGAGCCGTAGTCCGGAGCCGAAGGTTTGACTTCTCCGTACCGAGCGACGAAGAACTTCATACGTTCGAAGAGAGGCTCTTCCGCAAGATCGATGACCCACTCATCGCGATTGGTCGAAGCGCCGAGAGAGAAGACCTTGGCAATGGCACGTTCCCGAGACGGGGACTCTGCTGCCTTAGTGTCGCGATCCCCGAGTGAAATCAACTGATCGAAGTCGTTGCTTGTGACGTTGAGCCAATTGCTTTTGGCGTCGGGGCGCACTTCTTCAAATTCCAGCCGCGATGCCCGCGCATTCCCCAACCAAGCCAACTTCTCCTCCGCCGTCTCCATCTCCGGCCGCCGCGCATAGAACACCCGGCAGCCCTTCTTGCCCGACACGCCCTCGCGCTTCACAAAGAAGCTGATGGCCACGCCCGTCTGTATGCCAAACACGTTGTGCTTGGTGCCGCTCAACTTGGGATTCGCGCGCACGTCGCCGCCCAGGTCCACGATGTAGGCCTCGGCAAACTCGCGGCCCACGGTCTTGCGGAAGCCGTCAAAGGTGCGGCTGTCAATGAAGCTGCGGTTGGTGACGAAGGCCAGCACGCCGTCGGCCGCCAGCCGGTCGCTGGCCCAGCGGAAGAAGCGCGCGTACATGTCGTAGAGCTTGGTCTTCTGCGCCGTGCTTTCCGCGATGTAGGTCTGCTTGATGCGCGCATCAATGGCCGGGTACTCGCGGTTCTTGTTGTTGTCGTTCTCGTTGGCCTGGTTGGCGTTGTAGGGCGGGTTGCCGATGACGACTGAAATCTTCCGGCTGTTCTGCCGCTTGATGCGTGCCACGTTCTCTTCACTCACGCTGCCGAAGAGGTCGGCCGTGGTGCCATGCGCGGCGGTGTGCAGGCCCACGTTGTCCAGCGTGTCCACGAAGCACAGGTTGTGGAACTCCTCGTACTCGCCGGTGATGGCGGCGTAGGTGGCCTCGATGTTCAGGTTGGCCACGTAGTACGGCAGGATGGCCACCTCGTTGGCGTGCAGCTCCTGCTGGTATTTGCGCTTCAGCTTTTTCGGCTGGCCGCGGAAGTGCTCCAGCAGTTCGCAGATGAAGGTGCCCGTGCCCGTGGCCGGGTCCAGGATCTCCACGTGTTCGTCCGCCAGGTTGCGGCCGAAGTGCTTTTCGCAAAGCCAGTCCGCGCCTTCGATCATGAAGCGCACGATCTCGCCCGGCGTGTAGACCACGCCCAGCCGGTCCGCGGCCTTGGCGTTGTAGACCTTGTAGAAGTTCTCGTAGATGACCTTCAGGAAGGTCTGCTTTTCGCTGTGGCTGGAAATCTGCGCCGCCGTGGCGCGTATGGCCGCGTAGTAGGGCTCCAGGCCCTTGAGGTGCGCCTTCTTCACGCTGCCGGTGAAGAAGCTGCCTTCCAGTTCATACAGCTTGCCGGCCACGTTGTTCTGGCGGTGGAAGTCGCCGTCGTCAAACACCTTGCTGAAGATCTCTTCGGTCAGGATGTGCTGGATGAGCATCTCGCGCACGTCCGCGTCCACCAGGCCGGGGTTGATGGCTTCTTGCGCATGGGCCAGGAAGCTGGCCTGTGCCTTGCGGAAGGCGGGGTTGGCGCTGTGCTGCGCGTCGATCATTTCGCGCAGGCCTTTCAGCACCGCGGGCAGGTCGGCCTTGAACTGCTCCACCGCGCGGCGGAAGTCGGCAATCTCCGGGCGCTCGAAGCCGAAGAACAGCTTCAGCAGTTTCTCCAGCTGGGCCGTGTCGGTCATGTCGCAGCGCAGGACTTCGGCGCCGGCCTGCCACAGCGACGCGGTGGCGTCGTCGCTGAAGACGATGTTGTCGCGTGGGTAGCCTCGTCTGAACTTCTTGGCGATCTCCGCTTCCAGGTCGTCGTCTTCGTCCTTGGCTTCCCAGTAGCCCAGCGGCGTGCGGATGCTGTGCAGCAAGGCGCCGTCCAGGCTGATGTTGGCCTTGGTGGCGGTCTTCATGGGGTACTCGGCCACGAAGACCAGGTCTTGCGCGCGGCCCCAGGCCTTGAGCAGGTCCTTGAATGCCTCGCGCACTATGGTCTCGCGTGTGCTGCCGCTGGTGCGCTTCAGGCGGTCCAGCTCGGCCAGGTATTCGTGGATCAGGACTTGGCTCATTCTTGTGTGCTCCCCTGTCGGCGCATTTCAGCACAGCGGGCAGCCGGCCTAGACTGGCCACCCCAAGCGCTGAAGACTGACCACCATGCACCACACCATCGACTACTACCTGGCCCCGCAGTCCCCCTGGACCTACCTGGGCCACCAGCGTTTTGTGCAGATCGCGGCCGACGCGGGCGCCACGGTGCGCGTGAAGCCGGCCGACATCGGCAAGGTCTTTGCGGTGTCGGGTGGCCTGCCGCTGGGCCAGCGGCCCGCGCAGCGCCAGGCCTACCGGCTGGTGGAACTGGCCCGCTGGCGCGACTTTCTCGCCATGCCGCTGAACGTGAAGCCGCGCTTCTTCCCGGTGCCGGGTGACGATGCTTCGCGCCTGATCATCGCGGTGGACCGCGCCGACGGCAGCGCGGCCGCACTGCGCATCGCGGGGGCACTGATGGCGGCCGTGTGGGCCCAGGAGCGCGACATTGCCAACCCCGCCACGCGCGCCGAGCTGTTGGCCGAATGCGGCCTGGCCGCGGCCCGTGCCGACGACGCCCGCGCGCCCGAGGTGCAGGCGCAGTACGAGCGCCACACGCAGGAGGCGATAGACGCACAGGTCTTTGGTGCGCCCAGCTACGTGGTGGGCGGCGAACTCTTCTGGGGCCAGGACCGGCTGGACTTCCTGCAGCGGCGGCTGCAGCGCGATTGACCGGCCGGGCCTGAACGGCTCAGGACCAAAGAAAAGGGGCCCCGCGGGGCCCCTTCGTCAAACAGCGCAACGCCTCACTTGAGGTGCTTGCTGATTTCCTTGGTCATCGCAAACATGCTGATGGGGCTGATGCCGACCACGGCCTTCAGCTTGGCGTCGGCATTGATCATGGTCTTCTTGACCTTGTCCTGCAGACCGTTCTTCTTGATGTACTCCCAGACCTTCTTGGTCACTTCGGTGCGCGGCACGGCCTTGTCGCCGATGACGGCGGCCAGCGCGGCGCTGGGCGTCATGGGCTTCATGAAGGCGGCGCTGGGTGCGCGCTTCTTCGCCGGAGCGGCCTTCTTGGCGGGGGCGGCCTTCTTTGCAGGCGCTGCCTTCTTGGCCGGAGCGGCCTTCTTGGCGGCGGGCTTTGCAGCAGCCTTCTTGGCCGGGGCCTTCTTCGCGGGAGCTTTCTTCGCAGTTGCCATGTGGATGTTCTCCGTCAGTTGATGAGGGAAGCCGAGTGCCTTGCAAGCCTCAACGGGTGTGTCCACGAAGGGCCTGTTCTCTAGGGGAGCAAACGGGCAGGCGCGATGGTAATGCGGCTACAAGGCACTGAGAAGCGTTTTTCCTAGGTAAAAGCAGCATCTTCGCCACGGTATGCTGACCTCATGAAGACCCTGGTGCGCTGGTTCCTGCTGGCCGCAGCGCTGCTGCTGGTGGCCCACCTCTATGCGGGCGTGGAGGTGAAGAGCTTCAGTTCGGCCTTGTGGGCGGCCTTTGTGCTGGGACTTTTCAACACGCTGGTGCGGCCGTTGCTGGTGCTGCTGACGCTGCCCGTGACGCTGCTGACGCTGGGACTTTTCCTCTTCGTCATCAACGCGCTGATGTTCTGGGCCGCCGCGTCGGTGCTGGACGATTTCAACGTGGCAGGCTTCAGCGCGGCACTCATAGGCTCGTTGCTGTACAGCCTGTGCGGCATGGTGATCGACGTCGCCGTCGAGCGGGTCTTCAGCCGTTCCGCTTCCTGACCGCCGTGGGCGGCGGGGCCGCGCGAACCTCAAAGGTCACGCGGTCCCGGCCGTCGGCAGAGCGCCTTTCCAGCACGTGACGGCCCGGCCGGGGCAACCAGTGCACACGCGCGCCGCGGCCCACTTCGCGGCCGTCCAGCAGCCATTGGCCGGCCGCGCCTTCAAAGACCAGTTGCTGCGCACGCGCAGGAATTTCGGGGTCCAGCACAATGACCGTGCCGTCACGCGGGCTCTGGATGCCAAAGGCCGGAAACGCTGCAGCAGATGGGCTGGACACGGGGCTCAGCGGGCCGGGCTCGGTGCCGGCCAGGAACCACTCGCCCCCTTGCGCCACCAGGCCGGCCGGCGGCGGCGCTGCGCGTGAAGGCTGTCGTGCATGCAGCAAGGTCACCACTTCGCGCCACACCGGCGCCGCACCGGTGACGCCGCTCACCGCCTGCATGGGCTCGCCGCTGGCGTTGCCCACCCACACGCCCACGGTGTAGCGGCTGGTGAAGCCCAGGCACCAGTTGTCGCGCAGGTCTTTGCTGGTGCCGGTTTTCACCGCCGCAAAGCCGCGCGTCACCAGCGGGCTGTCCAGGCCGAAGGTGGATGCACGCGCGGTGGGGTCGGCCAGCATGTCGGCCACCTGCCAGGCCACGGCTTCAGGCAGCACGCGGCGTCCGCCGTGTGGCGGGCTGTTGGCTTGCCAACGCACGGGGGACAGGCGGCCCTGCTGCGCCAGCATGCGGTAGGCGTTGCTCAGGTCCAGCAGTGTCACATCGGCGCTGCCCAGGGCCAGGGCGTGGCCGTGGAAGCCGGCGGTTTCGGTCAGGCGCAGGCCGGCGCGGTTGAGGCCTTCAAACACCGCTTCCGGGCCCAGCATGGCGGCCACACGCACCGCCGGCACGTTCAGGCTGCTGGCCAGGGCGGTGCGCACGCTCACCGCGCCGCGGTAGCTGTGGTCGTAGTTCTGCGGCTGGTACAGCGCGCCGCTGCTGAAAGCCCCGCCGCCGGCTTGCAGCTGCAGCGGTGAGTCGTCCAGCAGGCTGGCCGGTGTGATGAGCCGCTGCTGCAGCGCCAGTGCGTAGAGCAAAGGCTTCAAGGTGGAGCCGGGCTGGCGCCGCGCCTGGATGAAGTCCACGTCGGCCGCCCGCGAGCCCCCACCGTTCAACGCGGCGCCGGCCGAGCCCACGTAGGCCAGCACCTCGCCGCTGGCGTTGTCCAGCACCAGCACCGCGCCGTCTTCCACCTGGCGGCCGCGCAGCTCGGCCAGTTGCCGGCGCAAGGCCGTGCGGGCGGCGCGCTGCAGCGGCGCGTCCAGCGTGCTGTGGAAGGCGCGCGGCGCGCTGCCGCGTGTGGTGCTGGCCACCAGGCGCGCCAGGTGCGGCGCCACCTGCTCGCCCAGCGGCGGGCCCGGCCGGCGTGCCAGCGCCTGGTCCAGCGTGAGGCCCAGGCCTTCGCAGCCTTGCGCCTGCTGCTTCAGCAGCTCGCAGGCGCGCTTGTGCAGGGCGGCGCTGGGGGCGTTGGGCGCGCGCACCATGGCCGCCAGGATGGCGGCCTCCTGCGCGTCCAGCCCGCTGGCGTGTTTGCCGAAGAGTTGCTGCGACGCGGCCGGCACGCCCAGCAGTTCGCCGCGCAAGGGCACCTGGTTGAGGTAGGCCTCCAGGATCTGCGTCTTGGTCCAGCCGCGTTCCAGGTCGGCCGCACGCGCCATTTGCTGCAGCTTGGTGAGCACGCTGCGGCCGCCGGCCGGGCGGCTGAGGTCGTCGTCCAGCAAGCCGGCCAGCTGCATGGTGACGGTGGATGCGCCGCGCGTGCGCTGGTTCCACGCATTGCCCCAGGCGCTGGCGGCCAGGGCCTGCCAGTCCACGCCGCCGTGGTCCCAGAAGCGGCGGTCCTCGCTGAGCAGCAGCGCGTGGCGCAGCGCGGGCGACATCTCCGCCAGCGGCACCCACGCGGCCCGCCGCGCGGCCTTGTCCATGCGCACGGTGGCCAGCACGGTGTGGCCGTCGCGGGCCAGCATCGGCACGTCGGACGGCGCGTGCGCGGCGCGGACCTGCTCGAACGCAGGCAGGGCCGCGGCCTGCGCAGCTGCGCAGCACAAGGCGGCGGCGAACAGCGTTTTCACGGCAGCACGGTCCACTCGGCGTTGGGCAGTTCGCCGAAGGTCTCCGGCGCGTACATGGCCTCCACGCGCGTGGGCGGCAGCTTGAACTGGCCGCTGCTGTTCAGGCGCAGCGTGTACTCCAGCACCTGCTTGCCGCGCGGCATGAAGTTGAAGTAGCCGCGCCAGCTGTCGAAAGTGCGCTCCTCGTATGCCGGCCAGGCCCGGCCCTCTTTCTTCTCGCCTTGCGTGGCAATGGCGGAGTCACGCCCCAACCCGCCTTCGCCACCCAGCAGCGTGGCGCCGGTGGGGATGGGGTCGGCGACGACGACCCAGCTCATGTCGCCCACCGCGTCCACTTCCAGCCGCACGCGCACGATGTCGCCCCGTGTCCAGGCGCCCTGCTGTTTGCGCTCTACCGCGGTCACCGTCTTGCTGATGCGGTAGCCCGCAAAGAGCGGCGCCTTCAGTGGCACAGCGGCCAGCGACTGCACGGTGAGCCAGGGCTTGCCGCTGCCTTCCTGCTTGGCCGTGAGTGGCGCGGCTGCGGTCAGCGGCAGCGAGACCGTGTCGCCCGCGGGTTTGGCCGCCCAGTCCACGCTGCGCGTGCTGCCAGCCAGCTGCAACACGCTGCGGCCGCTGATGGGCGCTTTCTCGAAGTTGGCCGCAAAGCGCTCTAGCGCCAGCACGCCCCACAGGTTGGCCGTGGTGGTGAGCCAGGCGCCGCGCTTTTGCCGCGCCAGCGTGCCGTTGACGATGGCCGCCACGTCGTCCTTCCACGCCGGCAACTCGCTGGCGGCCAGCAGCAGGCGTGCGGCGTTGGCGTCGGGGCCGTCCATCAGCCACCACCAGTCGTCGCTCTCTTCGGTGCTGAACTTCAGCGTGGTGCCGCCGCTGATGAGGCGGCTGCGCACCAGGCGCTGCAGTTCGTCCAGCCGCGCAGCGCGTTCGGGCAACGTGTCGACGCGGCGGTAGAGGCTCCACGCGTCCAGCAGGGCCGACGTGGGCCACGATGCGGGCGCCCAGCTGATGCTGCCCAGCATGCGCGGCTGCACGCGGCCGTGGCGGGCCAGCGCATCCAGTGCGGCGAGCTTGCGCATGTCCAGGTCCGCACGCGGGCTCCAGAAGCGGCGCTCCAGGCGGCCTTCCACAAACGCCGCCAGGCCTTGCAGCAGGGGCTCGCGCACGGCGTCGGGCCAGGCCTGGCCAGCTTCGTGTGCGGCGGTGATGAGGTAGGCGGTGAGCCGGTCGCTGCCGGTGGCGGTGCTGCCCGCGCTGGGCGGGTAGTAGCTGGCCAGGCCGTCGCTGTCCAGGTAGCCGGGGGTCTCTTCCTTCAGCCGGTTCCACAGCGTGGCGTCATGCAATGCCAGCGCGCGCGAGGTCTTCTGTTCCAGGCAGCTGTAGGGGTAGGCCTCGAACCACTTGCGCAGGCCAGGCAGCGCGCCCGACAGCCGCGGCTGCAGGGCCACGTCCACGCGTGTGCTGCCGGGCAGGGCGTCGGCGGCCGGTGCCAGGGCCAGGGAGAGCGTGCCGTCCAGCGGCTGCAGCGTGGCCTGCATCACGCGCACGGGCACGGCGGGCAGCACGGCCTGGCTCACTTTCAGGCGGTCGCGGGCGGGCTTGTGTTTGGGCGAAGGACCACCTTGCTCTTCAGCGCTGCCTTCCCAGTCCACACGCGTGGCACCTTCGGGCAGCATGACAGGCCAACGCACATCCACCGCCGCGCCAGCGGCCAGTTGCACGGTCTGCGCGGCGGGCTGCGCAGCGAAGGTGCCGCCTTCGGCCTTGCCCTGCAGCGTGGCCTTCACGTGCATGGCGCGGTCGGTGGTGTTGCGCAGCGTGAAGCCGGCGTCCAGCTTGTCACCCGCGCGTGCCAAGGGCGGCAGGCCGCTCAGCATCTGCAGATCTTGCGTGACGCGCACGCTGGCTTGGCCGGTGCCGAAGAGGTCCGCGCCGGCGTCGGCCACGGCCACCAGCCGGAAGCTGGTGAGCGAATCGTTCAGCGGCACGTCGATCACAGCCTGGCCGTTGGCGTCCAGCTTGACCGTGCCCTTCCACAGCAGCAGCGTGTCGAACAGCTCGCGCGTGGGGTTGCGGCCACCGCCGCCGCCCGGCGGCAGGGCTTTGCGGCCGTAGTGGCGGCGGCCGATGATTTCGCCCTGCGCTGTGGCCGTGTCCACGCCCCAGGGGTGGGGCTGCATCATGGCCTCCAGCAGGTTCCAGCTGCGGTTGCCCTGCAGCGCCAGCAGGCCTTCGTCCACGGCGGCAAAGGCCAGTTCCGCACCGGCAGCGGGCTTGCCGCGGTGCTGCACGGTGACGGTGGTGCGCACGGTTTCGCGCACGGCGTACTGCGCTTGAGCGGGCTGCACCTTGACGTCCAGCCGGTGCTCGGCCAGACCCACGCGCAGTTCGGCTGCGCCCAGCTTGAAGGCCGGCTTGGCCAGGTCCACCATGGCGGTGGGGGCCTTGTGGTCCTTGCCTTCATAGCGGAAGGCCTGCCACCAGTCCGGGGGCGACTTCCAACCCCAGGTGAAGAGGCTCCACCAAGGGGCCTCGCGCAGCCGGCCGCGCAGCACCAGGGCGCTGACGATGACGTTGGGCGCCCAGCTGCGTGCATTGCCCTCGGCCACCTTGGGGATGGGCACTTCGATCACCGGTTCACGCCCGTTGAGCGTGACCACACGCGTGTCGATGACACCTTCGCGCTCGATGCTCACCAGCGCCGTCGCCTGCTGGAAGGGCATGCGCAGCTGCAGGCGCGCGGTCTGGCCGGGCTCCACTTCGCGCTGCTCGGGCAGCAGGTCGATGCGGTCGTCGTTGTCCTGCGCAAACCACCAGGGTTCGTCCTTGGCCATCCAGGCGCTGGCGATGGTGACGCTGGCGCGGCCCGCGTCGTCCTTGGCCGTGGCGCGCAATTCGACTTCACCGCTCACGTCCAGCGGCTTGCTGCAGGCCAGGCGGCCTTGCGCGTCGGTGCTGCCGCTGCACAGCGGCCCCAAGTCCTTCTGCTCGCTGCGGTTGTCGTAGCTGTAGAAGCCACCCACGATGCGCTTGCGCGTGGTGAAGGTCTGGTTGAGCCTGCCGGTGACTTCCACCGTGCGGCCCTTCAGCGGCTTGCCGGCGGTGTCCAGCACCACGGCAGTGAACTGCAGCTCGTTCTTCATGCGCGCCCAGCTGGCCACGCGCAGGCCCGCCACCACCTGGGCCGGCCACAGGCGCAGGCGCTGGGTGACGGTCTGCACCTCGCCGTTGGGGTCGTTGAAACTGAGCTCGGCCGTGAGGTCCGAAGGCGCGGCCAGTGCGGGCAGCTTCGTGACCTGCAGCCGCGCCGCGCCGTGGCGGTCGGTGGTGGCGGCCAGCTTGTCGGCCACCAGTTGCGTGTGTTCACTGCCTGCGTCGGCGCCGCCGTCTTCGTCGTTGCCGCGCGGCCGGCCGGCGGCTTCGAAGCTGAAGTCGTCATAACCCGTGAATTGCACGTAGGCCGGCCGCAGGATGGCCGACAGCTTCACCGGCGCACCCGGCATGGGGCCGCCGGCCAGGGCATTGAGCTGGGCGTTGAAGCTGAGCTCTTTGGGCGCGGCCAGCACACCCGAGGGCCCGGACAGGCGGGCGTCCACCAGCGGCACGCGGAAGGCCTCCACGCGCAGGCTGCCGCTGTCGTAGCGCTGGTCGCCGCGGCGCAGCGTCACTTCCCATTGGCCCAGTGGGGCGTTGCGCGGGATCAGCCAGCGGCTCTCTGCCGAGCGCGCGCCGCGGTTGCCCTGCCGGGGCCAGGCCAGCGGGATGCGCACCGTGGTGTCGCTGGCGTAGTGGCTGAGCACCACTTCGTCGGGCAGGTGCTCGGCGGCGGGCAGCACCAGGCCGCGTTCGGTTTCCTCGCGCAGGAAGTGCTTCATGGACACGGTTTCGCCCACGCGCAGCAGCGTGCGGTCAAACACCGTGTGGGCGCGGCGGTCGCCCAGCGTGCCTTGCGCGCTGGCGATGTTGAAGCGCCAGGGCTCGATGCCGCGGTTCCAGCGGCTGAAGACGAAGCTGAGGTCGCCGCCGCTGCGTGCGGTGACGAAGAGGCCGTCGGTGTGGGGGCAGGTGTTGTCGCTGGGGTCTTCAAAGCCGCGGTCCACGCGCGCGAGGCCTTGCGCGTCGGTGCTGCCGTTCCACAGCACCAAGCCCCGGCAATCGTTGATGGCCACCTGCGCGCCGGCCACGGGGCGTGCGCGGTCCAGCGTGGTGACCCACACCAGGCTGCTGCTGCGGCCGCGCTTGAAGTGCACGCCCAGGTTGGTGACCAGCGCACCGGTGCGCGCATACATGGGCGCCTTGGTGGCCAGCAGCGCGTGGCCCAGCACGCGGGACTCCACCTCCACCACGTGGTAGCCGCGCTGCGGCAGCGGGATGCCCACCACCTCGGTGGCGCGCGGCTGCGTGTCCTTCAGCTGCGGCAGCTCGGCGCGCTGCACGCCCGGCTCGCTGGCCAGCATGGGCTGCTTGCGGGTGTCGTACTGGTTGTCGTGGTCCTTCTTCAGCGCCAGGTG
>JACCDS012056436.1_pt1 | contig 14975 bp, 11 predicted proteins | sample 7446441 | NCBI WGS metagenome assembly JACCDS01 (sample SAMN15323445, study PRJNA562643) | freshwater metagenome | isolation source: river surface water | place: USA:Blue River Watershed | collected 2017-08-17 | reverse complement strand
GCCTCCAACACACTTACTGCACCTTGTGCCGAATAAACCGGTTCGTTGTTGATGTGAGTAATCACAAAACCTTTGGGGATTCCAGCAGCTTTAAATGCCCCATTCTCTATTTTTTCTACTTTTACACCTGACTTGATTCCCAATTTGGTTCTTTCTTCGCGCGAAGTGTTAACTAACGATACTCCTTGAAATTCCGTTGTTGTAGCCTTCGCCACAGTTTCTAATTTCGAAGACCCATCTTTACTCAACAAAGTTGCTGGTATTTCAATAATCTTTCCTTTGCGTTTAATGGTTAAAGTTACCTTATCACCAGGACGATATTCTCCCACTTTCTCTTGTAATTTAGAGGATGAATTCACTTCATCTCCATTGATTTTTAGAATTACATCGTCTTTTTTAACGCCAGCTTTATCGGCTGCTCCGCCTGAAACTACATCAGCAATGTAAACTCCTTTTAAATTATCCAACCCTTTTTGTTCCAATAATTCTTGAGTCACTTCCTGTATGGATACCCCCAAAATAGCTCGTTGAACGGTTCCGTACTTCATGATATCGTTCACCACTTTTTTCATGAGGTTAACTGGGATGGCAAAACCATATCCAGAATAAGACCCTGTTTCTGAAGCAATGGCGGTATTGATACCAATTAATTCTCCAGCAACATTCACCAATGCTCCACCTGAATTCCCCGGATTAATTGCGGCATCCGTTTGAATAAAATTCTCAATAGCGTATTGATTGCCCTTACTTCTGAGTAAATCGATATTTCGACCAACCGCACTAACAATTCCCAAAGTAACCGTAGATGTCAAATTCAATGGATTCCCAACAGCTACAACCCACTGACCGACTTTTACGTCATCAGAATTACCTAATTTCAAAAAGGGCAAATCAGATTCTCCAATTCGCAACAATGCTAAATCTGTATTTTTATCGGCACCTACAAGTTCGGCTAAATAGGTTCGCTTATCGTTAAGAGTTACTTCGATTTTATTGGCATTTTCTACGACGTGATTATTTGTAACAATGTATCCATCATCAGAAATGATTACACCAGAACCCGATGCCATTCTTGGTCCAGGATTTTCAAATTCAAAACCGGGTCCCTTAAAAAATTCAAACGGATCCATCGGAGGCATTTGTTGACGAGAACCAGAATTGCTGCTAGAGCCACTAACTGTTTTAATGTGGACTACTGCTGGATTGGCAATTTCAGATACACCTGTGAAATCAAATGCTGGAACAGTGTTCAAACTAGCGTAACGTGCGAGTTGTGCGGACGAATTCTGCATTTTTTCAATGTCGGAGGAATTGAACTTCTCCGGAGCAACCAAATAAAATCCAAACAAACTCATGGCTCCACCAGCAACACCAGTGAGAAATAATGTGAATAGCTTGTGCTTTTGAAAGAACTTTTCCATATATGTAAATTTTTATAATGAATTTGATGTAAAACAACGCAAAAATCGACTTCTTGATTTAATTTGCAATCGAATTCGTTTACCTTTTTCGATAAAACCGTATTCATACTCCGTGAAATGTCAGTGAAATACACAACGAGTCAAGAAGTAATGCACTGTTTAAAAAACGGTGACAGAGAAATTTTGATTACACTGTACAAAGAACACGAGGAAATGATTAAACAATTTATCTTGAAAAACAACGGTTCTACAGAGGATGCAGAAGATTTACTGCAGGATGCCTTAGTCGTACTTTGGCAAAATGCCCGGAAACAAGGATTTGAACTTACATCCCAACCCGGCACCTATTTATACTCCATTGTTAAAAATCTTTGGCATAAACAATGGAACAAAAACAAGCGCTTAGTCGATGACAAAAACGTCCATCTCAAAGCTTCTGATGACTCCTATTCTGCCGATAACGGAAAGATGGATTTAGGAATCGTTCGTCGATTTTTAAACGATATGGGTGAAACGTGTCGTCAAGTTTTATTGATGTATTATTTTGATGGATTTGATATGAAAACCATCGCCCAAGCCAATCATTTTGCAAATGCAAACGTTGCTAAAGCAAAAAAACACCAATGTTTGCAGGAGTTAGCCAAAAAAGTAAAAAGTAAATTTAGTTCCACCGATTTTTATAAGTCTTAATATGAGCAATGAATTTGAACGCATAATTGCCTATTTGGACCAGGAAATGACAAACGTGGAACGCGAACAATTCGAAACCGAATTGGCTTCGAATTCTGCTTTGCGTGAAGAAGTTGAATTTTATAGAAACCTGGTAGCGGGGATTGAATCTGAGGGACAAGAGGAACTAAAAGAATACATTCGTTCGCGTGTTAGTGAAGAAAGTACGGAAACCGAAACCAATCTATGGGTTTATGCAGCTGCAACCGTAACCATATTGATGGTGGGATACGTTGCCATATACCAATACACTAAAACAGGCTCTTTTCAACCAGCAAAAGACTTTATTTCACTTTCCAAAAAATCAGGTGAAAAAGCTAAATTTTGGAAAAAAAGCACAAACAAAAATAACAATTTAGATACTACGACTTCCTATTATTCAGAGGCGGATTCATCAATACCAGCAGCCATTGCAGAAAACCAAATACTTCCGGCTGATGCTCTTGAAATGAATGGTGATGACAACATCGAAGACGAAGTTAATTACGATGGTGTTTCTACAGGATCTGCAACAACTGATGATGTTAATACCAAAGAGCCCGCTTCCGCTGCACCTGAGGTGGCCTCGACGCAGAAATCAGCCGATGTCCGAATGAAAAAATCCAGTTCAGATGCGAGCTTTGCCAAAGAAAAAATGAAAGCGGAAGCGCCTTCAGCAAGCAGTCTTAATTCCGGTGAGGTTCATTTTGTTCGAAAACTATCATTAGTTGCCGTTCAGTTGAATTCCGGCAGCTATGAATCGTCTAACACTTACAACCCAAATTTAAAGGAGCAGAACCAGCGATTTGTACTCAACTTTTTTGATCAGGATAATGGTTCAAAAACACGAATTAGTTCTCTCAAAATATTTAAAAACAAAACGGTTATTTATCTGGATTTATACAATTTATCGGGCGAAAATCCACTTATTTATCACGTTGACACCGATTATTACCTTGAATTGGGACCCAATCAGATATATAAATTACCTGCAGTGATTCCTAGTGATATCGCTAACCCATCCCCAATAAAAAACAAACAAATTATTAAACTGATTCAAGATAGCGATCAACAATAAACGGCTAATGAAGTCGCAATTTTTCTCATTACTCTGTACAGTTCGCACTAATTTATTTTCAATATGAAAACCATTCCTTTTGTAAAATTCCAAGCTACAGGAAACGATTTTATCATTTTAGATGGCAGAAATCAGGATTTCTCATCTATACCTGTTGCAAAAATGTGTGATCGGAAATTTGGAATTGGCGCAGATGGGCTAATGATTATTCAAAATAAAATGGGTTATGATTTTGAAATGATTTACTACAATTCCGATGGTAACACCAGTTCTATGTGTGGCAATGGAGGACGTGCAATTTCAAAATGGGCATCTATATTGGGTATTGGAGAACGATTACTTAAATTCTGGGCACCCGATGGTGAGCATACCGCCGAAATTCTCCCCAATGTTGTTCGATTAATGATGAACAACGTAGAAAAATGGGAATACCATCCAAATGATTATTGTGTTTTAAATACTGGATCACCACATTATATTCATTTAAATAAGCAAGATGTTATTCAAATAGATGAAAAACAATTTGTGGATTGGGCAAAATCGATTCGCTATAATGAAACCTTTAAAAAAGAAGGAATTAACGTGAATTCGGTTTCAATTTCCAGTCCTACTGCCATTACCATGAGAACGTATGAACGCGGCGTAGAGGATGAAACGCTAAGTTGTGGAACAGGTGTTACCGCTGCCGCTTTAACCTGCGCATTGGAAAATAAATTAAATAACGGAAAGATCGAGGTTACAACCCGAGGCGGCAATTTATTAGTAGAATTTGAACGATCAGATGTGGGATTTGAAAATATCTGGTTAGTTGGACCTGCAGAATTGGTTTTTTCCGGGGAATATTACTTGTAAATTAACTTTACGCTTCTACTAGAACCTTCTGAGTTCGTGTTGAGTTTGAAAATTATTATAAAAAGAAAGGCGGCCCTCGAGCCGCCTTTCTTTTTATTTATTCATTTTGATATTATTTCACCATCAACTTTACCGATTGGCTAGTGCCATTCGACAAAGTAACTTTTACGAAATAGTATCCTGAAGTGTAATTCTCGGTATTGATTGACAATTCATTCTTACCTGAGTTTACAGCAAATTGCTTGTTGAATACTTCACGACCATCTAAACCAATTACAGAAACGGTTGCAGAACCTGATTTAGGAGCTTGGAAAGCGAGTGTTGCTTTATCGGTTGCAGGATTTGGATACGCATTCAATACCAACTGTGCACGATTAATTTTCTTGGTGCTGCTCAACAGTGTGCTGCTCTTGAAATAACCGCGACCGTGAGTACCAATATACATTTCCATTCCCATCCAAGGCTTCCATTGATAACCTCTGATTTCAAACACTGGAACACGAGCCATTCCTTGATTTGCCTCAGTCCAAGTAGTTCCACCATTCTCAGTTACCCAAATACCTAAATCTGTTCCAATAACGATTCTATTTTCATCAACTGGATCGATTACAGCATCGTAAACTGGCATTGAAGGCAAGTTACCTGTAATGTCTGTCCATGTTGGATTATCAGCCAAGGCATCATTCGATTCCATAACGAAACGAGTATTGCCATAACCACCTAAGGTAATTACCACGTGGTTTGCATTATTCATATTTACATTCACTGAAGTAACTACGCGACCAGAAGCTCCGGTAACCGTTAATTGCTTTTGTGTAATTGCGGTTGGAACGTCTGTTGCTTTGGGATTAGCATTCAAAGAATAATCAGCATCGTTCAACCCATCGATTCTCCACAATGAACCTGCTTTAGCGACAAACAAATGGTTTCCTTCTGGAGTGTAATCCATTTCGATAATACGTGAACCACCTAATCCTTTTGCGACTAGTATCCAGTTAACTTGATCAGCGAAATTAGTTGGATTAATCGCCGCCCAAACCTCTTGGTCTTTAGATAGGTACAAACGTGATTCTTTTTCATCTTTTTCCCACAAACTGAACGTTGTATTGAAATCAGACTGAACAGTACCTGCTTGACGCTCATCCCAAAAAGTACCCATGGATTGACCTTGGTTACTGCTACGCACTACTCTACCATAATAAGTAGAAGCAAATACTACTTTGGGATTGAACTTAGAAAACTCAACATCGAAACCATCACCACCATAAATACTTAATGCGGTTTGAGATAATTTTCCATTAACAGAGTTACCGCTGTAGTTAATCAATTGAGTTCCGTTATCTTGAGCACCCCCTACAACGTGACCTAAGTAATTTGCTGCCACGTTATACAATTGTAAAGTTGTGAATCCTCTATTAATGCTTGTCCATACAGTCAAATCCTTAGAAGCGAACAAACCACCATCGCAACCAACGATACAGGTTGCAGGCTTGGTGTCCATATTCCATTCAATTAAATGCTTGTCAGCATGCACGTATTGCTGATTCCAAGGTGCACCGAAAGTGCTACCAATTTGTCTGTAACCATTAACTTCATCCCAAGCAGCTAAATCAACTCCTCCCATCAATACTCTTTTACTATTGTAACCAGGAACAACTGAAACCACGTTGTCGTACCAACCTTGAGAGTTTGGACCAAAAATATCAGTGACTGAGTTACCTGTCAATAAGATTTCCCATTTTGAACCGCCATCTTTTGTACGGTACAAAGCGACCATTTTACCATTAGCACCTGCACCTAAAGTATAAACAACGTTTTCATCATCTGGAGAAATACCAATAGCGGTTCTTCCACCACTGCTGTAACCAGTGTTTACAGTGGACAATGTTCCAGAAGCTGTTTTCTTATAAACGGATCCTGAACTTGAACTCGCCCAAATAGTTCCGTTTTTATCCACTTTCACCTCACGAACTGCACCACCTGCAAGACGCGTGATAACCGGTGTTGAACCTGCAGTGTAATTAAACTCAAATAAACCACTCTCTGTAGCTACGTACAAAATATCCTGAGATGGAGATGCCGCCATACCATTACATTGGTGGAAGCGAGAGTCTTTAGCTGTTGCAATCAAACTAAAGTCTGTACCCGCTTGATCTTTACTTTCATAAACACCATTACCAATAAATGCTGGAGATCCATTTCTAGTACCTGACAAGTTAGTGAATCCACCCTCGCCCGTTCCGTAGAAAATCTTTCCATTTGGCAATTGCGCAATGCAAGTAACATTTAAGTTCTCTTGCATGTCGTTCACCGGTGCCCAAGATTGACCATAGGTATTAGAACGAAACAATCCACCACTCACACCACCGGCAAACCATACGTTTTTGTCTTTGGTGCTGATCATGAATGCACGAATACGTCCACCAACATTGTCTGGACCTAAACCTTCCCAAACAATATTTTTGTTTAGACGCTTAGAAATGGCCTGCATGTCGTTGGCTTGATTCACAGCATCCATCATCCATTGTGGATCTAACGTGCCTGTTTTTTCGTTCATACGCATGCTGTAGACTGACTCGATAGCACCGCGAATGTCCTGTTCTTCAGATTCAGGTCCTTCTTCCTTTTCGCCAGATGCAAGCATCTTAAACGATGGAGTTTTAACAACATCCGCCCATTTTACAACGGCGCCGGAAATTGCTAATGAAAGAACTACTGGTAGTATTTTATTCATCCTCATATTGAAGTTTTTTTAATATTTAGTTTCCCTTTAATTTATAAAAGAAGATTAATTGCAAATAAAAGGAATAAACCCTGCTTTTACAAAGATATAGCGGGTTGTTTTTTAGGATTTATTGCAATTTTTTGTTCATAATTTGAGTTCTTGTTGCAAAAAATGCAACAAATCATCAATGTATGTGCTTTTCTGCGTGATACGAGCTTCGCACCAATGGACCACTTTCTACAAAACGGAAACCCAATGACAATCCATATTCCTCCCAAAACTTGAACTTATCTGGATGAACATATTCTGCCACAGGCAAGTGCATTTTGGTTGGCTGTAAATATTGACCCAATGTCAATACATCACAACCGTGTTCTCGCAAATCATTGATAAGTTTTTTAACCTGATCATCGGTTTCACCACAACCCAACATCGCTCCACTTTTGGTTCTTGCACCGTACTCTTTGGTGCGTTTGATTTGCTCCAAGCTGCGCATGTATTTCGCTTGGGGACGTACCAATCGATACAATTCCTCTACCGTTTCCATATTATGTGAAACTACCTCGGGCTTCGAATCCAACACCATGTACAACAGATCCCATTCCGCTTTAAAATCGGGAATTAACGTTTCTATGGTTGTTTCCGGGGATGACAACTTCACTGCTTTGATTGTTTCCGCCCAAACTGTTGCACCTTTATCTTTTAACTCATCGCGATTCACCGAGGTAATAACGCAGTGTTTCACACCCATTAATCGAACAGCTTCTGCAACACGTTGAGGTTCGTCGGTATCATAGCTACCTGGACGTCCAGTTGCTACAGCGCAAAATGAACAACTTCGTGTGCACACATTACCCAAAATCATGAAAGTAGCTGTACCTTCTCCCCAACATTCACCCATGTTTGGACAGCGACCGTCTTCGCAAATTGTATGCAGTTTATACTCCTTTACAATTCGCTTCACTCGCGTATAATTTTCACCAATGGGAATATCAATTTTCAACCATTTGGGTTTGGTGGGTCCTTTTTTCTCTTTTGCAACTATGGGTAATTCGATCATTGTGTTATTTCTTATTTGTCCAAATCTAGATTCGAATGATTATTATTTTCCAAATCCGAATGCAAAATTAACGAATAGCATAGGAAAGATAAAGGCATTATTTTCTGTTGTGTGCATTAATGGAATTTTTTGAACAAAGGCATCGGTCATAACCCCAACACTCAAGACGTTAGAAAAGGACCTATAACTTCCCCAATCCAAAGAAATACCCGCACTTAAACCCAATCCAGGGATGAATTTACCGCCACTAAATCCCCGGGTAAATGACGCCGTTCCACCAATAAATTTAGAATCATGAACTTCTGGATTGTATCGCACATCTGAATATCCGTCGAAGGGGGTATTGCCTTCATACAACCATATATATATAGGCCAAACATAAGCCACAGGTAATTGCACACTTCCAAAAGCACTCAGCGCCACTTCGTTTCGCGATTTTCGTTGATTGAATTCATGATGGAATGAAGCGTAAGGTCTCACCGTCCAAGCATAATTGACTTTATCTAATTTAAAGGGTTGACTTCCGGGCAGCGTGTTATTTATTACATAGATTTCACGTGGAGAATTCAACGCTCCTATACGAAGTCCCAACGTACGAAACTGCGGTTGATCTTTGAGTCCTTGCTTAAAACCAAACCCCATATCATATCCAAAATTCCGAAGTTGTCCATCAATCAACCATTGATTTACCACCTGCGATTTGCCGACGCCCATCCCAAGAAAACAAAAACAACAAAGCGATATTAACAATCGGTAGTTCATGGATTCCCATTTTTGGTAAAATTACTCAATCACACTCAAAAAATAGAAATATTTTACCCCACTTTGCCCCACAATGTGCAAAACCTTGGTTTTTCAAGGTATTTCAACTATAATTGCCACAACAAACAGAGAAAACACTTCACCCCAACACCTCCAAAACCCCTTTAAACACCGGATTTTTAAAGATATGTGGAAAAGTGGTGGCTAATTTTGGGAAAATGTGGGAAAAAGTGGAAAATTCTGTATTTATTTAGCAGACAGAAACCGACAGCGAAATGCCAGGCTTTATTGGAGAGTATTATTGCAAGCTAGACAACAAGGGACGATTATCCCTTCCGTCTAAACTTAGGGCTCAATTCCCTGAGGATGCTGACAGTATGCTCGTAATAAACCGGGGGTTTGAAAAATGTTTGGTTCTGTACACCAAAGAAGATTGGTTGAAGGAAACCGAAAAACTCAATGCCGTGGATGATTTCATGAGTCCTGAGATTCGACGCTTCAAACGTATTTTTACCAATGGTGCCAACTTGATTTCCATTGACAATGCTCAACGAATTCTGATTCCAAAAAAACTGATGGAATATGCAGGATTCGGCGACGAAGTGGTAATGAGTGCTTTTGGCAACAAAGTAGAAATATGGGATAAAGCGTTATATGAATCTGAACTCGATGTTGAATCCAATGAATTGAGTGAATTGGCCAAGAATTTCCATCAAAAGAAATCTCTAAATGGTGAACAGGACTAAGCCGTTGGCTTAACTGTTTGCAAATGACCACGAACTATCACATACCCGTTTTACTCCACGAAAGCGTTAATGCCTTGGTACATAATCCCCATGGCACCTACGTTGATTTAACCTTTGGTGGTGGTGGACATTCGCGCGCAATTTTAAATCTATTGAGCGAAAAGGGTCGTTTGATTTCCTTCGATCGTGATCAACATGCATTAAATAACGCCATCGAAGATCCTCGCTTTACATTAGTGAACCACAATTTTCGTTACATGCGTCAGTTTTTGGAGTACATGAAATGCACTCCCATTGATGGTATCTTGGGTGATTTGGGGATTTCCTCCTACCAAATTGACCACAACGATAGAGGTTTTGCGCATCGTTCCGATGGTCCTCTCGATATGAGAATGGATATCCAATCTCCTCTTACTGCGGCAAAAGTGATTCAAACCTATTCTGAAAAACAATTGCTCGACGTATTCAATCATTACGGTGAAATAAAGAATGCATTTAAGCTGGTAAAAACCATACTTCAAAACAGAAACGGCAACTCATTAAACACCGTTGAGGAATTTAAAAACACCATCGATTCATGCATTCCAAAAAATGAAAGTGCGAAATATTTATCGCAAGTATTTCAAGCTTTGCGTATAGAAGTTAATCAAGAATTAACGGATTTAAAGCAAGTATTGTTTGATTCAGAATTCGTATTGGGATCTGGCGGAAAATTAGTCATCATTTCCTATCATTCCTTGGAGGATCGTTTGGTAAAAAACTACCTAAATAGCGGGAATTTTGATGGAAAAAAACAGACCGACATGTATGGATGGAGTTCACAACCATTTGATTGTAAACCAAGTAAAGCTATAACCCCAACTGAAGAGGAATTGGAGAGAAATAAACGTTCACGCAGCGCGAAATTGAGAATTGGAGTACGAACGAACGCTCAAAATTCGACCCACACTGATGGTAAATCATCTGAATTCCACAACAACGCACCCGTGAAATCATCCCCCAAAAAGAAAAAATAAAAGCCATGATCACTGAAGAAAATGTAACCCAACCCAACTCAGAAAACACGGCTCAAAATCCGCATGGGGGAACTAGCGCACCGAATCAGCAAAAAACTGCGGGTGCTAACCAACCTAATGACGGATCGAAAAACAACTCCAACGCTGCAAACAGCTCGGAGTCAAAAACCTATTATAAAGAATCCAATGCGTTTGAAAATTTCCGCGATGGTTTCGATACATGGAAAGTGATTAAGTACATCGCCATCGCATTTCCATTCTTGTTGCTCTACATCTATAATTCACTTCATACGGCAAAAGCCATCAAGAAAAAGGATGAACTCAGTAAAGTTTTGAAAGAGTTGCATAGTGAACGAATTAGCTTGGAAAGCGAAATCACCCGCGCTAGCAAACAAACTCAAATTGCCGAAAAATTAAAATCCACTGGATTAAAAGAAATAACCACTCCCCCAATCAAATTGACCCGTGAGCGAAAAGACTAAAATAAATACACGAAAAGCCATTTTAATTCGGTCGAACCTGATCTTCTTGGGCGTCGCTATTATTGGCGTGTACCTACTTGTGTCGATTTTTAAGCTACAAAATGGTTTCGACAAGGAGTATTCCACCGATTTAAAGAATAAAAATACCCGCATCACCAACGTTGAAGGCATTCGTGGAAACATTTACGCTGGCGACGGTAGCTTATTGGCCACTTCCGTTCCTACCTATGACCTAATTTGGGATGCGAATGTTGAAGCGCTTACCGATAAAGAATTCAAATCGGCAATCGACAGTTTAGCGATGCTCTTCGGTCGCAACTTCCCCCAAAAATCGGAGCGCGAATGGCGCCAAAAATTCAATACACTTCGTGTTTCCAAGAACCACTATTACAAAGTAGTTGCTGATTTGAATTTCGATAAAGTCAAAGCCATGAAAAAATGGCCATTGCTGCGTAAATCAAAATTCAAAGGTGGATTCTGGTTCATTGAAAAAGGACGAAGAATGTACTTCATGGGCGAACTGGCTCGAAGAGCCATCGGTTACACCAAAAATGGAGTTAGCATTGGTTTAGAAGGTGCATTTGACTCGTTGTTACGCGGAAAATCAACCCAAATCATGGAACAACGTATGCCTGGAAACATCTGGAGACCAGTGCGTGTGGGCGAAGGTGAAACTGCAGAAAACGGTAAAGACATTGTAACCACGTTGGATGTCGATTTTCAAGATATCACCCAATTTGCCTTGAATAATGCTTTGATTCAATATCAAGCGGATCACGGTTGCGCCATTGTAATGGAAGTAAATACCGGAGCCATCAAAGCCATTGCTAACTTAAAACGCTCCGCAGATGGTTTGTATTATGAAAAAATGAACTACGCTGTTGATCAATTCAGCGAGCCTGGTTCAACGTTCAAATTGATTTCGGTAATGGCATTATTGGAAGACAAAAAAGCCCTTCCCACCGATAGTGTTCCAACAAAAAGAGGTAGAATTAAATATTACGACAAAGAATTTACGGATGGAGCAGAACACGGCGAACCTCCAGCATTTTATTCACTACAGGAAAGTTTTGAAATCTCCAGTAACGTCGGAATCTCTCAGTTCGTATTCAACGCGTACAAGGAAAATCCAAAAAAATTCGTGAATCATGTTTTGGATTTGGGATTGAACATCAAACCAAATTTTGACATCCCTTCCTCCAACAAACCCGTAATTCTTGATCCAAGTAGTTCTGGATGGTCGGGTGTTGCATTGCCTTCGATGAGCATTGGCTATTCTTCAAAAATCAGCCCATTGCAAACATTGATGGTGTACAACGCCATTGCCAATAAAGGTAAAATGATGAAGCCTTATATGGTAAAGGAAATTCGTCAAGATGGACAAACATTAGAAGTTATCAAGCCACAGGTATTAAAAGATGAGATTTGCTCAAACAAAACTCTGGGACAATTACAAGAAATGCTTAAAGGCGTTGTTTCAAGAGGAACAGCTGAACAAGCATTCGATGGTTGTCCATACACCGTTGCTGGTAAGACAGGTACTGCCCGAATTAGCAACGAAGGTCAACGTGGATATAGCAACAAACACATGGCTTCTTTCGTGGGATACTTCCCTGCTGAAAATCCCCAATACAGCATCATTGTTGTCATCAACGAACCCAAAGGTGCCATTTATGGTGGAGTGGTTGCGGCCCCTGTATTCCGCGAAATTGCTAATAAAATTTACAGCAGTCACATTCGTTTACAACCGGAAGCTATTAAGCCATTCGAGACCAAAAGCGTGCCCAAAGTAGCCAATGGTGAAATCCAATCGACTAAATACATTCTCAACGAGTTAGGAATCAGCTCTCAAACCGAAGGTGGTCAAACTTCCGGATACGTTAAAGCATCCTCCAAGACCAAGAATATTGAATTCAATCCATTGAATATCAAAGCGGGTGTTGTTCCAGACTTTAGAGGAATGGGAATTAGCGATGCTCAATATTTAGCTGGACAATTGAACATTCGCATCAGCTTCACTGGTTTCGGAAGAGTTTTAAAACAAAATATTACTCCTGGGACCCGTTTCAGTCAATCTATTAATGTAAACCTTGAATTAAAGCCATGATGAACAAGACTGTAAAAAACCTGCTTGGCAACGTGTCGGTCGTTTCTTTTTCGGGGGATGAAAATGCGCAAATTACTCATATCACGAGTGACAGTCGTTCGGTTACTCAGGGAACATTGTTTGCAGCAGTTAAAGGAACACAGGTAGATGGTCATTCCTACATAGAAAAAGCCATTTCGCAAGGTGCAACAGCCATTTTATTAGAAAATTTGCCTGCTCAATTACAAGCAGATATTACCTATATACGAGTTGAATCCGTACCTGCGGAATTGGGAAAAATTGCAGCCCATTTCTATGATGATGCGCAAGAAGAACTGATAATTATTGGTTGCACAGGCACCAATGGAAAAACAACGGTTACAACCTTGCTTCATGATTTGTTCCAACACTTAGGATACAAATGTGGTTTGTTAAGTACCGTTGAATATCGCATTGGAAATGAAATATTTCCGAGTACCCATACCACACCCGACAGCATTTCCATTCATAAGCTATTCAAAAAAATGGCGGATGAAGGATGCACGCACTGCTTCATGGAAGTGAGTTCTCATTCCGTGGTTCAACACCGTATTTCTGGTATTGATTTCAAGGGTGGGATTTTCACTAACATCACCCACGATCACTTAGATTATCACAAAACTTTTGACAATTACATCAAAGCGAAGAAGGGATTTTTTGATGCTTTAGGTCCCGATGCATTCAGCCTAACGAACAAAGATGATAAAAACGGCATGGTGATGTTGCAAAACACCAAGTCAACACGATATACTTATAGTTTACATGGTGGTGCAGATTTCAATGTAAAAATCATTGAAAACGACTTCTCCGGAATGCAAATCAAATTACAAGGGGAAGAAATTTGGACTCCATTGGTGGGTAAATTCAATGCTTACAATATGATTGCAGTCTATGCGGCTGCAACGTTAATCACTGAGGGAACTGAGGAAATTGCCGTTGCTATGAGTGCTTTAGGACGAGTGAATGGCCGCTTTGAAGCCATCAATGGCCCAGAAGCACGCACCGCAATTATTGATTATGCCCATACACCTGATGCACTGGAAAATGTGATCCAAACCATCAAAAACATACAAAAAGGCGACAGTCAATTGATTTGTGTTGTAGGATGTGGAGGCGATCGCGACCGCGAAAAACGTCCTGTAATGGGTCACACCGCATCGAGTCGTTGTGACAAAGCTATTTTCACTAGCGACAATCCAAGATCTGAATCGCCAGAGGCAATTATTTCAGACATGATGACAGGTGTAGAGCCACAAAACCAGCGCAAAGTGATCAAAATAACAGATCGTAGCGAAGCCATTAAAACCGCCATTTTCCTATCCCAACCTGGAGATGTGATCTTGATTGCCGGAAAAGGACATGAAACCTACCAAGAAATTCAAGGTGTTAAACACGAATTCGACGATAAAAAAATCACCCATAATCTTTTTAAAATTCTAGGATAATGCTATACCATTTATTTAGATATTTCGACGAACAAGGATACTCTGGAGCAGGAGTATTCAATTACATATCATTCCGTGCATCGTTGGCGGGAATTATTGCCCTTTTGATTGCATTAATTGCAGGCAAAAGCATTATCCGATACCTGCAAAAGCTACAAATTGGTGAAACCATCCGCGATTTGGGTTTGGAAGGACAAATGCAAAAAAAGGGAACACCTACTATGGGCGGTGTAATCATCATCATTTCCATTTTGATTCCCACATTGCTATTTGCTCGTTTGGATAACATCTATGTGTTACTCATGATGGTCAGCACCTTGTGGATGGGAATTATTGGTGGTATTGATGACTACATCAAAGTGTTCAAAAAGAACAAAGAAGGAATGAAAGCCACCACCAAGTTAATCGGTCAATTGATGCTTGGAATTATCATCGCCATAGCGGTTGACTATACACACAGTGCTAACAATATTCCATTAGAAACGAATTTACCCATTTCAAAACTGCGTTTAAATTACTCTGATTTGATTCCGGGGGATGGCAATGCGTGGTTGC
>JACCDS011870950.1_pt1 | contig 14980 bp, 16 predicted proteins | sample 7446441 | NCBI WGS metagenome assembly JACCDS01 (sample SAMN15323445, study PRJNA562643) | freshwater metagenome | isolation source: river surface water | place: USA:Blue River Watershed | collected 2017-08-17 | reverse complement strand
TCGACCCCCCTAGTCTCCACAAAGCAAAACCCCTCCTTCGGGAGGGGTTTTTCTTATTTGTTTAGCGCTATTGCCTGCAGGATCAACGCTTTGAGCCCCTGCGAATCAACGGCCATGTTTTCACTGAAATCAATTGCCCGCGCAACCTTGCTATCTAGCCGAGCGTTAAACAAGTTGGACGGGTCCGATATTTGGGCCCCTTTGGGAAAAGTAAGCCTCACAGCATTCTTGAGATAGTCGGCAACACAGAGGATCCCGCCGGCTTCCCAGGTAGGGGAGCCCAGCGGCTTGGAGGGCATCTTCCACTTCACATTTTCGCTGACCTCTTGAGAGGCTGAGAGAATCACCGATCTCAACTCAGCGAGCTTGCCACCCTTCCAATTCGGTTGGCTCGCAATGATTGCATCGATTTCAATCGCTGGGGTTTCGCTCATTGGTTTTACCTGGTTAGCGACTGCGCGCTACTTCACTTCCACATGGCGCTTGAAGTTATTGAGGATCGCCTGCCAACCCTCTTTTTGCATCTCAACCGGATTCTCGGTCTCCGCATCAAACTCTACGGTCACAGCCACTTGATCCCCTGACGAGTCAAATCTCACGCTCGCGGAGCGATCGCCAAATGCGTACTCGATTAGTTCGTGCTCGATGACGTTGGTGTAGACGCCCTCAAAATCAAACCCGAAACTGCCGTCTTTCGCCTCCATGCGGGAACTAAAGGCCCCACCAGGTCTTAGGTCAACGGTGGAGGAGGTGGTGTGCCAGTCGTCCGATGCGGCGTTCCACGTGATGATGTCTTCGGGCGAGACGTAGCAGGACCAGACGGTTTCAATTGGTGCAGAAACTGACACCGAGACAGCGATTTTCATGGCTGAAGCCTATTGATTCGGCATCAAACGCGACAGTTACAGGCTTATACTCAAATTGGAGGTGGTAATTATGTTGAATATGACTGATTGCTGCGGAGGAAGCTGCAAGTGCAAGGACCAGGCAAAGCCAGGTATCAACTAGTTTTTGACCGCATTCAAACCCCTGGCATGCCAGGGGTTTGTTGTTTCTGGTGAAAAGAGAGCATTAGTTAGGACAAAATCGAGATATGGAATCTCTGGCTGCGCTGGTTAGTGCAATTTTTCTCGGGCTGATTGTCTTCAGCTTGTTGACCGTCTTGTTTGCTGTGTTGACCAGGCGCGGGAAGATCAAGTTCTGGGTTGCAATGGTCTTCAACGTGATAACCGGTCTGTTGGCTGCCTGGGGAATCAGTGTTGCGTGGGCGCTTGGAATAATCCCATTTCTTGGTCTAGTCGTGAGCTCAATCATCCTTACCTGGCCAAGGAAGAAGTCTCAGTAGCGCTCGTCTCTCAAAACCTCAACCGAGGAAACCCAACAAGAGCAGGCATAGTGCGGGAAGTAGTTGGTTTCCAGGAGCGCTAGGACCGAAGACATTACTTCGTTGTTTACGACAATCTCAATCTTTACGTTGCCACCCTCAAGGTCACCATTTCGCTGGTTTCTTGGCCCCGCTCCGTGGGCTGGGGTGATGGTGTAGCCCTTCGCACCTAAGTTTGTCAGGTCCCGGATGAGTCTCGGCTCGAGGGCAGCCTCGGCAACTATTGTCACTAGTTTTCGCTGCTTCAGATTCACAGACCAACTCCATCGATTAGTCCACTCAACGAGACAAGAAGCGGTATGCCCACAATCAGGTTGAACGGAAAGGTTATTCCAAGGCTAGCGGTCAGATAAATACCCGGACTTGCCTCTGGCAACGCCAGTCTCACCGCTGCCGGGGCGGCAATGTAGGAAGCGGATGCGGTCAGAATGCCCAATACCGCACTGCCCCCTATGCCCATGCCAGTTAGGTGACCCGTTAGAACGCCAAGAGATCCAGAAAGAATTGGGAAAGCGATGCTGAAGCCAACCAGTCCGAAACCCGCAGATTTGATGTCTGGGATTCTTCTTCCGGCGACGATGCCCATTTCAAGAAGGAAAAGGGTTAGGACACCGGTGAAAAGCGCCCCAAAGAAGGGTTCGATTCGGCTGTAGCCGGCAGTGCCCGTGATTAGGCCCAGGAACAGGCCACCCGCCAAGAGCACAATTGATCTCGCAGTAAGAACCTCGGTGAGTGAGTCCCGCCAGTTCACTGCCCTGCCGAGCCCTTTGGAGGCGAGCATCAGACCCACGATGATGCCTGGGATCTCCATGATGGCTAGCAATGTAGTGACGTAACCTTCGACCGAAACCTTCTGAGCCTCCAGGAAAATCAGTGCGGCCGTGAAGGTGACCAGCGAGGTTGACCCGTAATGAGCCGCAACCGCTCCTCGGTTCACGGCATCCAACTTTGTGGCAAATCCTAAGAACTTGAAAGCCAACCAAGGAGTTAGCAGTCCGAGAATTAGCGCGCCAATAATGGGAAGCCAGATTTCCTCAACACTCGATTGAGATAGGGCAACACCACCCTTGATTCCGATTCCAAGCAGTAGATAAATCGATAGCGCTTGGTAGACGGATTCAGGAAGTCGCAGGTCAGACTTGATAGCCACCGCTAGCAGCCCCAGCGCAAACGCAAGAACTGGTGGCGAGGTTAGGTTCTGAAGCGCGACCTCCCAGAGCATCAGGACTTAGCGCGCTTTCCGAAGACTGGCTCCAGCTCCGCCATCTCTTTCTCGGATGCAATCTCGAAGCGCTGCTTGTGCTCCACTTCAGCCTCGTGACGGCCTTGCCCCTTGGTTTTTATCAGTGAGGCAATTACCGCGATGGCGATAACCGAAATGATGACGGCTAAGGAGAGTGTGGTTGGAACCTTGTAGACATCGTGTAGAGCCATCTTGATACCAACCCACACCAGGATCACCGAGAGACCTACCTTTAGGTAGACGAAGCGGTGAATCAGGTCTGCGAGCAAGAAGTACATGGCCCGAAGTCCAAGGACAGCAAAGGCATTCGCGGTGAACACGATGAATGGCTCATCTGTGACCGCGAAGATAGCTGGGATCGAGTCGACTGCGAAGATGATGTCGGTGAACTCGACGAGTGCCAAAACCAATAGAAGCGGGGTTGCTACCAGTACCCCGGCCTTCCGCACGAGTAGCTTCTGGCCGTAGAACTTGTCTGCGGTTGGGATGAAGCGCCTAAATAGCTTGTAGAACTTCATCTCGGTAGGGTCCATGTGCTCATTGCGCTTGAGCATCATTTGAATACCCGTCCAAATCAAGAATGCGGCGAACAGATAGAGGATCCAGCCAAAGCTCTTGATCAGGGAGTAACCCAGGGCGATGAAGATACCGCGGAAAATCAAGGCACCAAGGACACCGAGGAACAGCACGCGGTGCTGAAACTGCCTTGGGACTGAGAATGCGGCGAAGATGATTGCCCAAACAAATACGTTGTCCACGGCCAGGGATTTCTCGATCACGAAGCCGGCGAAGTACTGCTGGCCCAGCTCAGCTCCGTATAGATACCAAATTAACCCACCAAAGGCGACACCGAGGGTTACCCAGATGGCCGACCACCAGGCCGCCTCCTTGAGTGAGATAACCGAAGCGTGTCGGTGAGCGAATAGGTCGATGGCAAGCATGCCGAGGATGAGGCCCAAGACCGTGAGCCAGAGCCAAATAGGGACGTCCAAGATTCTCCTAGGTAGAGGAATAGTAGAAATAAATTTCTAATGTTGAAATTTTATTCCTAGTTTCCTGAGAATTACTTGAATTCACCTAAGTATTTGATTAGGTCGCCCACAGTTTTGTCGGCACTGGTTAGGTGTCTGAGGGGAGCAGCCCGGTTGATTTCATAGTGGTTGCGTCTACCATCGCGGGATTTTGTGAGGTAGCCACCGGCGACCAGGTCTGACAAAACGTTGACTACGGACCTTGTGGTGACACCAAGAATTGTCGCCAACTCTTCGATCCTGTAATCGGGATTAGCGTCAAGGGCAATCAGGACGTGGGCATGGTGCCCGAGAAATGTCCACTTCTTACTCACTTACCCACTCCTTACATCTCTAACTTTGCCAGATTAAGCGCAAATGCGGGCCGAGGCACCGACCCGCATTTGCTGATTGATCTAAATCAGGGTGAGGACGAACCAGCTGATTCCGGTAACCAAAGAGGCGATCAGCAGATTCAGGTTCATTTTCAGGGTGTACTTGGTTTCACCGCGAGCAGCGTGAACCCAGATTGCCCCAACCATGGTGAGAGCCAAACCAACTGCCGCAGCGATTGCAAACCAGATCGCCCACTCGAAGCCGAGTAGGTAACCGATTGGAGCAACAACCACACCAGCCGCACCAAGGATTTCCAGCCAGGCAATCAGTCTGACTACACCGAATGGAATCGTCTCGATCCAGCCAAAGCCTGCCTGTAGCAGGGTTTCCTTCGATGAGGTGGCCTTGAACATTCCTGCCTTATAGAAAGAGAAAGCCGTGAATGCTGAGACCGCGAAGCCGGCAATGATGATAAAGATGTCCATGTGATTCCTTTTGTCTAGAGGGGCTAGATAATTCTTGACAACCCTACATTATTTTTTCTTGATTTGATACTCTTTGAAAATGGAAATCAAAGCAGAGTGCGAACGTAAGGCTGGTGCCTGGCGCGTTCGGGTCCCGGAGTTGGACAATCTGCTGATTTCCAGCAAGCGTTTGGATCTCGCAACCGAGCAAATCAAAGACCTAGTTCACGAGTATCAAGGCATCGACCGCTGCGATGTTGTTGTGAAGGTAGAGACCTCGATGCCCGGCATCATGTGTGATCTCGAGCAGGCACAGGAGAAGATGCGCGAAGCTAGTCGCCTTCAGGAAGAGGCTTCGCGTGAGATTCGAGATGTTGTGTCTCGCCTCAGAAACGAGGGTCTGAGCATGCGTGATATTGGCGTACTACTGCGAATCTCACCGCAGCGCGTTGCTCAGTTGGTGGAAACCGCCTAGTCTTCGATGCATGTCAGCGTCGAGAGTAACTGTTGAGCAACAGGGCCATATCCTCCTCATTGGCCTAAACAGGCCGGACAAACTAAACGCCGCAGATGTTCAAATGCTGCATGAGTTGGCAATGGCCTATGGACGCCTGGATTCGGATCCAGACCTTTGGGTCGGATTGGTTTTCGCCCACGGAGATCACTTCACAGCAGGATTAGACCTCGCCGACGTTGGGCCGAAACTAGCAGCTGGAAATCTGAATCTTGTACCGCAGGGTGGACTGGATCCATGGGGGGTTTCCACGAAGCAGGTTGCTAAACCTGTGGTCCTTGCGGTCCAAGGGACTTGCCTGACTCTGGGGGTTGAGCTTGCGCTGGCTTCCGATGTTGTAGTTGCAGCGGAAAACACGCGGTTTGCTCAGCTCGAGGTGACTCGCGGAATAATGCCCTTCGGTGGGGCGACACTCAGGTTCCCAGCAGTCGCGGGCCATGCCAATGCCATGCGTTACCTGCTTACCGGAGACTATTTCACGGCTGATCAGGCTGAAAAAATGGGCATCGTCACCGAGGTTGTGAGTCCGGGCGAGCAATTCGACAGGGCCATGCAGCTAGCGCAGAGAATAAGCGAACAGGCCCCGCTCGCGGTGCAGCAAACCCTGCTCTCTGCCAGGGAGCGGGCAAATCCGAGCGAGCCAAAGATGATTTTCGAACGTCTAGCTGGACTGATGAAGACCAAGGACGTAATGAGGGGCATGGAGGCCTTCCAAACGCGCTCGAATGCCAAGTTCGAGGGCAACTAGTTGTCTCGACTCTCACATAACTCTTAGGTTTTTTGTAGGAAACCTATAGAGAAGCCTGTTTCGCGATTGCTCAGTTTTGTTGAGCACCGAGAACTTTCAATTGCTTGGTTGTTATTGAAGCAATCTATGTCTGACTTGTATCAGAGGTGAAACATGGATTTCAAAGACGACATTCAGTTGGACCAGGCCGAACTAGGCAAGCTGATTCTTGGCCGCTGGGCCGAGGTGAGACTCAAGACGCGCTCTGTGATCGAGAGCAAGCAGCTTTTCAAGGTCGAGGGCTTGAGCATGGAGAAGCACCGAGAGCGTGTGCTGCAGCAGCTCAGAGTCCTAGTCAAAGAGCAGGTAACTCAGTATGGGTTTCCTCATGAATTGGGAGGTCGCAGAGATCCGGGCGGCTCTCTTGCAAGTTTTGAGGAGCTTGTCTTCGCGGATCCGTCGCTCCAAATCAAGTTCGGTGTCCAGTGGGGTCTCTACGGATCCGCGATTTTGTATCTAGGTACCGAATACCACCACAAACATTTTCTACCGGCAGCGGTAAACCTCGAGACCCCTGGAGCCTTTGCGATGACCGAGACCGGCCATGGCTCGGACGTGGCATCGATTGGTACCACGGCGACATACGATCCAGACACCCAAGAGTTTGTGATTAACACCCCAAATCGCCACAGCTACAAGGACTACTTGGGCAATGCCGCTCTTCACGGTGAGGCTGCGGTTGTCTTTGCACAGCTTTATACCCAGGGCGAGAACCACGGTGTTCACGCGTTCTTTGTCCCAATTCGAAAGCGGGGCAAGTTGCTACCGGGTGTGGGTAGCGAGGACGATGGCCTCAAGGGCGGTCTCAACGGTATCGACAACGGCCGTCTTTACTTCAATCAGGTTCGAATCCCAAGAGAGAACCTGCTGAACCGCTATGCAGATGTGGATCCGGACGGAACCTATCGATCAGTCATAGAGAGCCCAGGCCGGAGATTCTTTACGCAGCTCGGTGCCCTAGTTCAAGGCAGGGTCTCACTCACCGGAGCGGTCGTCAACGCCCAGAAGCTCGCGCTTGACATCGCGGTCCGCTACGCCGAGCAACGCAAGCAATTCCACGGACCAGATGGTCAAGAGCGCACCCTCATGGATTACGGCAGGCATCAGCGTCGGTTGCTGCCGCTAATCGCGAGAACATACGCGCAGGTGTTCATGCACCACGAACTGCTCAGCCAGTTCCATGAGGTTTTCAGCGGCGAGAACGATACAGAGGAAACTCGCCAGGACCTCGAAACAGTTGCTGCCGCGGGCAAAGCACTCAGCACATGGGATGCCCTCGACACAATCCAGCAGGCAAGAGAGGCCTGCGGAGGCCAAGGCTTTATGGCGGAACACCGACTCACTGGACTTCGCGCTGACCTAGATGTCTACGTCACCTTCGAGGGAGATAACAACGTACTTCTTCAGCTGGTGGCAAAGAGGCTACTGGCCGACTATGCGAGGGCCTTCAAATCCCCCGACTTCTCAACCCTTGCCCAGTACTTTGCTGATCAGGCCGCTGAGGTGGCAATCAATCGAGGGGGATTGCGAGGGCTCGCCCAGAAGATGGTCGATTTTGGTTCGACGGCTCGCTCCGTGGGTTACGTAAAGGAAGCTGAACACCAGCACCAGTTGCTTTCGGACAGAGTTCACACGATGGTGGCCTCACTAGCTAATCGCCTCAAGGCTGCGGGTAAAGATAAAGCCAAAGAGGCTGAGCTTTTCAACCGCCACCAAAACGAAATCATTCAGGCTGCAAAGGCTCACGCTGAGTTGATCACCTGGGAGGCATTTACCTCGGCACTAAACAAGGTGAAGGACCCCGGCAATAAGCAGGTTCTTACCTGGCTCAGGGACCTCTACGGATTCACCCTGCTTGAGCAGAACCTTGCCTGGTATCTCATCAATGGACGCTTGAGCTCGTCTAGGGCCGAAGCCATTACCGAATACATCGACGCCAGGCTGCTTCCAAGGCTCAGGCCATATGCCATCGAGTTGGTGAATGGCTTTGGACTCACAGAGGGCCTAGTTCGTACCAATTTGCATATCCAAGAGGCTCAGCGTCGCGCTGATCTTGATCAATTAGTGAGGGCGTAATGAAAAGCCAAGATGTTTATTTTGTGGACGGCGTAAGGACCCCGTTCGGAAAAGCTGGTGAGAAGGGCGTCTACTGGAACACCAGAGCCGATGACCTTATCGTCAAGGCAACCATTGGATTGTTGGAGCGCCACCCTGATCTAGATAGGTCGGCAATCGACGATGTGGCAATTGCAGCCACGACGCAGCAGGGGGACCAGGGTCTGACGATTGGAAGAACTACCGCCATCCTCTCAGGCTTGCCACAGAGCGTGCCCGGGTATGCCATCGATCGCATGTGCGCTGGGGCAATGACTGCAGTTACAACGACTGCCAGTGCAATCGGTATCGGGGCATATGACCTAGCGATTGCAGGTGGAGTGGAGCACATGGGGCGACACCCAATGGGCTTCAATGCTGACCCCAACCCAAGATTCTTGGCGGAAAAGCTGGTGTCGCCCGATGCCCTCAATATGGGCTGCACCGCAGAAAAGATCCATGATCGCTTCCCACACCTCACCAAGGAGCGGGCCGATGCTTACGCCGTTGGCTCGCAACATAAAGCAGCCCGTGCTTATGAATCCGGCAAGATTCAGCGTGATCTGATTCCTGTCAGTGCCGCAAGCACTGAGGGCTGGAAACTGGTTACCAAGGATGAGCTATTGAGGCCAGACTCCTCTCTCGAGGGGATGAAGGATCTGAAGACACCGTTTAGGCCGCACGGAAAGGTGACGGCTGGTAATGCTTCGCCACTCACAGACGGTGCCACGGTCTCCTTGCTTGCTGGCGAGGCCGCTTTGAAAAAGCACGGACTAAAGCCCAAGATGCGCTTGGTTTCGTTCGCCTTCGCGGGCGTTGAGCCGGAGATTATGGGAATCGGCCCAATTCCAGCGACCGAGAAGGCCCTTGAGAAAGCAGGCCTGACCATCTCAGACATAGGCCTATTTGAAATAAATGAAGCCTTTGCGGTGCAGGTCCTGTCGTTCCTGGACCACTTTGGCATAGCCGATGATGATCCAAGGGTGAACCCCTGGGGTGGTGCAATCGCCCTGGGTCACCCACTCGCATCATCGGGAGTGAGGCTGATGAACCAGTTGGCCAGGCACTTTGAGGAGCAGCCGCAGGTTCGATACGGAATCACAACCATGTGCATTGGCCTCGGTATGGGCGGGACCGTAATTTGGGAAAACGCCCAGTACAGGGGTAAATAATGCAAAAGTACGCCAGCATCCTGCGAGACGACGAGGTTGTAACCAATTCCTACGTCCACGACGTCACTTTGCCTTCGGGGAAAGTTTTGGCCCTTGTAACTCTTGATAACGGGCTCGATCACAATCGACCAAACACCCTGGGACCCAAGACCTTGATTCAGTTCTCTGAAAAACTGGACCATCTCAAACAGCGTGCTGCTAGAGGAGAGATTCATGCCGTTGGAGTAACTGGAAAGCCCTACTTCTTGGCTGCAGGGGCGGACCTTTCGAAAGTGAATGAGATTCCAGATCGCCAAAGTGGCCGCCTGATCGCAGAGCTTGGTCACGAGGCACTCGGCAGGCTATCTGAATTAGGCGTTCCAAGCTTCGTCTTCATTAACGGTTTGGCACTGGGCGGTGGCTTGGAGATTGCCCTGAATGCCGATTACCGCACCGTCAATAGCTCTGCGCCGGCGATTGCTCTTCCAGAGGTTTTCCTGGGTCTAATCCCCGGTTGGGGAGGCGCTTATCTTCTCCCGAACCTCATCGGCATAAAGAATGCCCTGAAGGTAATCATTGAGAATCCGCTCAAGCAGAACCGCATGCTCTCAGCCAAGGACGCATTGGAGCTGGGAATTGCCGACGTGATGTTTGACTCACCTCGCTTCCTAGAGGAGTCTTTGGCCTGGGCAGACAAAGTGCTTTCAGGGCAAAAAGTGAAGCGACCAAATGAACCGGGTCTGATCGAGCGGACCACCGTGTGGGGGCCGGCAGTGGCTATTGCCAGAGGCATGGTTGAGGAGAAGCTGGGCAAGGTCCCACTTAGCCCATACCGAGCGCTGGATCTTCTTGCCAACGCCAAGAATCAGGATAAAAAGAAGGCCTTTGAGCTAGAAGACCAGGCGATCGAAGACATGATTGCATCGGACCAATTCCGCGCCTCCATTTATGCATTCAATCTCGTCCAAAAACATGCGAAAAAGCCAAGTGGTGCGCCGGACTCGGCGCTCGCGAGATCTGTAAGCAAGGTCGGGGTCATTGGTGCGGGTCTGATGGCTTCTCAGTTCGCCCTTCTTTTCCTTCGCAGGCTAGAGATACCGGTTGTGATAACGGACATTTCTCAGGAGCGAGTCGACAAGGGGTTGGCATATATTCGGACCGAGTTGGACAAGTTGGTTGAAAAAGGTCGACTCTCGACCGATGATCGCAATCGTTACAGCGCTAACCTTTCCGGTTCCCTCGATTACGCAGACTTCGCCTCATGTGACTGGGTAATTGAGGCGGTGTTTGAGGAGCTCAAGATCAAACAAGAGGTGTTCCAAAAACTCGAACAATACGTGAGTTCAGAGTGCATCTTGGCCACCAATACCTCATCTCTATCAGTGGACGCTATCGCTCAGGGGCTTGAGCACCCTGAACGAGTAATTGGTTTCCACTTCTTCAACCCGGTTGCAGTTATGCCGCTTGTCGAGGTTGTCAGGGCCAAGCGATCCTCCGACGAAGCAGTCGCCACCGGAATGAAGGTAGCGAAGGGTCTGAAAAAGACCGCGGTCATCACATCGGATTCGGCCGGGTTTGTGGTCAATCGACTGCTCGGATTCCTCTTGGGCGAAGCCATGCGAGCCGTCGATGAGGGGGCGAGCTTTGAAAAGGTGGCGGAGGCAATTGCTCCACTGGGATTACCCATGAATCCGTTTGACCTTTTGGAGCTGGTTGGCCTCAAGGTGGGGGCTCATGTGCTGGATTCCATGCATGCCTTCAACCAAGAGCGTTTCTATGCGAGCAGCAATCTTCATAAGCTGGCCGAATACGGCAAGCTGCTAGAGCGAGATGGCAAGGGCAAGATCAAGGGATACGACCGTAAGGCGATCGATATTGTTGGCAACAGCTCTGATGCTGGCCCTTCCCGGGAAGAGATATTTGAGCGCGTCAATTTGGGTCTTGCCCGTGAGGTGAAACTCATGCTTGACGAGGGAGTGGTTCATTCAGCCCAGGACATAGATCTGAGCATGATTATGGGTGCTGGCTGGCCTTTCCACCTGGGTGGAATCACGCCATACCTAGATCGAAGCGGGGCCTCGCAGCGAGCATTTGGTGCAACCTTCCACAGCCCAATGATCATCGGAGTCAGGGACTAGAAGGGGCTCGCCCCCAGCTGGGTCGTGATTTCGAACGCAACCTCGATGTTGGCAACGGTGTCGGCGTGGGTGTGGACTGGAGACTCGGTCCGACCCTCAGAGACGTAGCGAGCAAACTCGGTTGCCTGGTAGCTCAACCCTTCGTGGCCCTGTATTGGCGAGGTGTCTCTAATGGAGCGTTCAGTGAAGTAGAACTCTTTGTCTCTTACTCTGATACCAGATGGGGCCAAGAAGGGTTCATCTATCAAAACCAGGCCCTTCTCAAAGGAGCAGGCTGCTGTAATTGGCAGGGATGCAATTCCTGACATAACTAGGTTTGCCCGAGCGCCGGAGGCATACTCCAGAATCACGTGAGATTCAGCGTCCATGCCGCTATCGGTTACGGTTCCTGAGGCGGAGATTGCGGTTGGGTTGCCCAGAAACTGCTGGGCAATTGCAATTGGGTAGATGCCCATGTCAAACGCGATACCACCCCCACCTTTTTGCCAAAGTCTTGGAATGGCTCGGTTGTCAGTTGCAAATGCTGCGCTCAGTAATTCGGGCTGCCCCAGATCACCGGAAGCCAAGAGCTCTCTAATCAGGTATGACTGAGGTAGATACCTCGTCCACATTGCCTCCATGGCCAGCAGTCCCTTGGATTTGGCGAATGCCAAGATCTCTTTAGCCTCTGCAGGCAGGTAGGTAATCGGCTTCTCGATCAGGACATGCTTATTGGCCTTGAGGGCTAGCATTGCGTGCTCAAAGTGGTCTTTCATGTGGCTGGCGATGTAGACAGCATCAACCTCGGGGTGGCTGACCAATTCCTCGTAGCTACCGAGCGTTAGCGGTATTGCAAACTCAGCACTTATCGACTCCGCAAGACCTTGAGTTCTGGACGCAACCGCATGGATTCTCTGCCGGGTGTGCTTCTGAACTGCAGCCATGAACACCTTGGCAATTCCACCCGGCCCGATGATTCCCCACCTGAGGCTTGGTACCGATGCAGGATCAGTCATTGCTGGGAATCTAAGGTCCATGTTCCAAAGTCTATGGCGGTATTCTTAGCTAGCCCGATGGGCAGTTAGAGAAAATGTCAGCGAAGTCAATTACCTCATCGATTCCGATCACACAGCCGATTCGGATTCCGTTTGACCGCACCTCTAAAAAATACAAACCAGCCGCAGCCTTGGCTTACCTGGGCCTATTCACGATTCTGTCTCCGGATGCCATTCGCTACACAATTGGCTGGCTCGGCTGGTCAGCGGTAGTAATTACCTTGGCAATTTGGACCGTGGTTGCTCTTGCAATCAAGAGTCCGGCTAAGACCCTAACCCGCATCCCACTCCCACTTTTTGGTTTGATGTCTCTGATGCTGTTGAGCCTGATTTGGTCTCAGTATCGGGTGATGTCACTTGTGACACTTGGTCTGCAGATCACCGCGACCTTGTTTGCAATCTTTTTGGCCAATCAGTTCAGTTGGCGTCAGCTTCTCCACATCCTGAGCAACACCGTGCGATTCCTGCTGGTCGCATCACTCGCAATCGAGATTCTTGCGGCCATTTTTGGCCCAATCAAACCTTTCTTCCCTAACTACCAAGGCGACGAGCCTCCTCACGCCAGCTATTTATGGGTGCAGGGCAACCTGATGCAATTTGAGCGCATTCAAGGTGTGATGGGTAATGCCAACCTGTTAGCCTTCACCGCAGTATTGGGTCTACTGCTTTTCTTAATTGAGCTGATAGTCACCGATAGATCCAAGTGGTTACCGGGTGCCTCTCTCGCGCTGGCTGTGCTAATGGCCTACCTAGCGCAGAGCGCCGGCATGACCGTCGCAATGGGGCTGATTGCATTCGCTGCACTAGTCGCAATCTTTGCCGAGGGTAGACCCAAGCCCACCCGCCATCGCATCTATAAAGTGGCGATCGCGTTTCTAGCTGTGGCCATCGTTCTGGGGATTGTCTTTAGAGAGCTGGTATTTGACCTGCTCGATCGATCACCCGACGCAACCGGCCGATTCTCCATCTGGGAGAAGGTTTGGGGTTTGATCACGGAAAAGCCTCTAGAGGGTTGGGGTTGGATCGGCTACTGGATTCCGGGCGTAGAGCCATTTGAGGGACTGGTCGAGATCAACGGTGTCCCGATGTATCAGGCACACAACGCCTACCTCGACACCTGGATGCAGCTGGGAATCCTCGGGTTAGCGCTACTGCTGTGGCTGATGATCGCGGTTTTCGCAAGGCTTTGGGCGGTCGCTGTCCGACACACCAACCCGCTTTATCTCTACCCACTATTCGTTTTCTTGGTCATTGCCGCTCAGTCGCTAACCGAATCACGGCTTTTGATAGAGGCAGGTTGGGTGCTTTTGGTGCTGCTTGCAACCAAGTCCAGGGAGCCTTTTGCTGAATTAGAGCCGCTGGGTAGAACCCCTAAGCGACTTAAGCTACTAAGGATTCCGCTGCGGGTTTTGGGTCGTTAGCGTCTGGCCTGAACCAGGCCGGTGTAGATACCAACCATCTTTGCAGTGAGGCGCGATTGCAGGAGCCAACCTGGATCAGAGGAATCGCGCTTCGCGTTTCCTGAGGCTATGTCTGCGTGTGCCTGGCGCATTGCAGAGGCCAGGGCCTCAATACTCTCGTCATCTGTTACCCAGTAGTGGCCGGCTTTTAGTTCCGATGCGACGCGCGTATCGCAGCAGAGCGCTGGGGTGCCAAAGGCTGCCGCTTCGAAAACAGTCATGCCCTGGGTTTCAAAACCGATGGAGGTCTGCAGAACAACGTCCGAGTCAGCAAAAGCCTGCATCATCTGGTCTCGATCCACTCTCCCAAAGAACGTGATTCGGTCTGAAACCCGCAGGGTCCTAGCCAGACTCTTCGCGGGTTTTTCGAGTGGTCCAGTGCCATAGATGTGGAGCTCAGCGTCTAGACCAGCCTTTTTGAAAGCCCTAATCGTCTGGAGCAGGCGCTTTTCACGAAGGAATCGGCCGGCCCAGATAAACCGGATTGGCTTTCCCGGCAGTGGTGTCTTGCGAAAAATGTTTGCAACCGAGTCATCGTCAACGCCATTTGGCATTACCTCAACCTTTGAGGCAATTCCCTTGCTTTTGATCGTCTCTGCAAAGTGCTTGCTCGGCACCATCACCAAGTCAGCATTCGGGTAGGTGAGAGCCATGTACTCCCAGCCGTTGGTGACGTTGGTTCTTGGTAATCCAGTGTTTGTTGTGTAGAGCTTGGCTGCAAAGTTGAACAGCCTCGCATTCAGCCGCTTGCCAAGGATTCGCTCCAGGACAACATCGATGTTGGTGTGAGCATGGTGGATCAGCGGAATGTCGTAATCCCGAGCCAATTTCAGGGCGATTGCGGCGGTGGCGAAATCGCCCTGGAGGTGAATAACGTCAATTTTTCTGCGCTCAAACTCGCGCTTTGCGACCTGATAAGCACGCTGCACGTTGAACATGGTGGCGTATTCACCATCCGGAGAGACTTTGCGCGAGGGCAGCACGATGGTTTTATCGCTGAGCTCAGCCTTTGAGCTCTTCGACGAAAAGATGGTGACCTCGACCCCCATGCGCTCTAGATACTTGCGCTGCAGTCGAACTGAGGTTTGTAATCCACCGAGGCTCATCGGGTGCAGATCTGTGAAGATCGCTACGTGCATCAGCCCACCTAAATTAGTTAGCTAACGAATGCTAGCAAGCAAAGCGAAGGCCCCTGGGATTCCAGGGGCCTTGCTTGTGTTTTATTGCTTAGGCTGCCTTGTTACCAATGCCCTTAGCAACGAGGACCAACAGAGCGGTCACTACGGTACCAATGGCGATTGCTAGAACATAGGTGAACCAGTCGCTAACCAGTGGGAACACGAAGATTCCACCGTGAGGTGCACG
>JACCDS011932089.1_pt1 | contig 14994 bp, 11 predicted proteins | sample 7446441 | NCBI WGS metagenome assembly JACCDS01 (sample SAMN15323445, study PRJNA562643) | freshwater metagenome | isolation source: river surface water | place: USA:Blue River Watershed | collected 2017-08-17 | reverse complement strand
GCGCTGACGGCGGAAGGCGAGGCGATGCTGGAGTGCGACGGGGCGGCGCTGCAGCTGGAACTGCGCGCGGCGCGGGTGGCGCCGGATGAATTCGTGGCCTTCGTCCGGGATATCACCGCGCGCAAGCGGCTCGAGGCGGAGACCGCGGCCATGCTCGAGAAGGAGCGGCAGGTTTCGGAAATGAAGACCCGGTTCATCTCGGTCACGTCGCACGAATTCCGCACCCCGATGGCGGCGGCCGTCGGCACCGTGGAATTGCTGCGGAACCATTTCGACCGGCTGGCGCCGGCGAAACGCGACGAGATGTTCGGCCGCATCACCGGTTCTTTGCACCGCATGACGGAGATGTTGGACGATCTGCTGCTCCTCAATCGCATGGAGGCCGGGCGGATGCAGGCGGCGTGGGCGCCGCTGGACTTGGCGGCGTTCTTGCGCGAGGCGGTCGACGAGGCGCGGATGGCCGACCGGGAGGCGCATCGGTTTGCGACGGAAGTTCCGCCCGGCCCGGTTCCGTTCACGACGGATCCGAATCTGCTGCACCACATTGTTTCCAACCTGCTTGCCAACGCCGCGCGTTATTCGGCCGCGGGCACCGCGGTCACGGCGAGCCTGGAAACGACGGCCGAGGGCGCGACGGTCACGGTCCGGGATCGGGGCATCGGCATTCCGGCGCCGGACCGAGCGCGGATTTTCCAGCCCTTCGAGCGCGGTTCCAACGTCGGCAACATCAAGGGCACCGGTTTGGGTTTGAGCATTGTGAAGCGGATGACCGAAATGCTCGGCGGCACGATCGTCCTGACGAGCCCCGCAGACGGGGGCAGTTGCTTCACCCTCGTGCTGCCGTCCCGACCTCCCGCTTCCCCGCCATGAACTCCTCGCCGCAGGCGCCCCTGATTCTTGTTCTCGATGACGACGATGCGATCCGGGCGACGCTCCTCGATTTGCTGGAACTGAACGGATTCCGGACCTGCTCCGCGACCAACGGCCGCGACGGCCTGGCGCTCGCGCAACGCGAATTGCCCGCGCTGATCGTCTCCGATGTGGCGATGCCGGGGCTGACGGGCTTCGAACTGCTCAAGGCGGTGCGGACGAATCCGGCGCTGCGTTCCACCCCAGTGATCGTGATCTCCGCGAAGGTGGAGCGGTCCGCGACCCGCGAGGGCATGGAACTGGGCGCGGACGATTTCATCACGAAGCCGTTTACAGAAGAGGAAGTGATCCGTTCGATCCGGACCCGGCTGGAGAAGAAGGAACTGCTGGATGAGCTCGATGCTTTCGCGCACACGGTGGCGCACGATCTGAAGAATCCGCTGGCGACGCTGACCGGCCGGCTCGATCTGCTCGAACTCACGATCGAGAATGCCGATACGCCGTCCCTGCGGCACAACGTCAACGAAGCCGCGGCCGCGGCCCACCGGCTCACGCGCATCATCGACGATCTTCTGGTCCTCGCCGGCGTGCGCCGGCAGGAAGTGGTCCCGGCCGCCCTCGACATGTCCGCGCTGGTGGCGGAGTCGCGCGACCGGCTCGAGGATCTCCTCCGCCGGACCGGCGCCGGCGTCGCGGTGGCGGGCGAATTGCCCGCCGCCTACGGCTATGCGCCCTGGGTCGTGCACATCTGGTCGAACTACCTGAGCAACGCGGCGAAGTACGCGGGACCCGCGCCGCGGATCGAAATCGGCGGCGAGGTGCGGGCCGGCGGGACCCGGGCGCGTTTCTGGGTGCGCGACGGCGGGCCCGGGCTCTCGGCCGCGGCGCAGGCGGCGCTGTTCGTGCCGTTCACGCGGATTTCCACGGTGCGGGCGACCGGCCACGGCCTCGGGCTTTCGATCGTGCGGCGGATTGCCGAAAAGCTCGGCGGCGAAGTCGGGGTCGACAGTACTCCGGGCGCGGGGTCGTGTTTCTGGTTCGAGTTGCCGACCCGGCCGCCGGCCGCCCGGGCGCCCGACCTGCCGCCGCCGCCGCTGTTTCTGCCGTGAGAATCCTGGTGATCGAGGACGAGGAGTCGGTCCGGCAGACTCTGCAGGATCTGCTCGAACTCAACGGCCACGAAGTGCTCGCCGCGGGCGGCGGCCACGAAGGCGTGCGGCGTGCGGCGGAGCGGCCCGACTTCATTTTCTGCGACATCAGCATGCCCGACCTGGACGGCTTCGGCGTCCTCGATGCGTTGCACGCGGATCCGGCGGTCCGGGAGGTGCCGTTCGTTTTCCTCACCGCGAAGAGCGGGCGGGCGGACCAGCGGCTGGGCATGGCCCGCGGGGCGGACGACTACCTGACCAAGCCGTTTACCGAAAAGGAGATTCTGGATACGATCGCGGCGCGGACCCGGCGCCAGCGGCCGCTGCGCGAGCGGATCGAGCAACTCGTGGCGGCGCGCGCCCGCGAAGTGCAGGCCGACTGGTCGCACGAGTTGCTGACGCCGCTGAACGGGATTCTCGGCGGGCTGCAGTTGATCGAGAGCGAAGCCGACACCCTCGACCGCGGCGAACTCAAGGGCCTGCTGCAACTGATCCATGCCGGCGCGGATCGGCAGGAGCGGCTCGCGCGCAAACTGATCCGGTTTTTCGAACTCGAGCGCGGCGGTCCCGAGGGGGCTGCGGGTACGGTCGCGGCGGCTGACACGGCCGTGCGCAGCGGCGCGGTGCGCGCAGCCGTTGCGGGGCGCCGTTTGTCCGATCTGAGGCTGGCGGCCGAACCTGCCGCGGTCGGCGGTCCGGAAACGCTCCTCGCCGATGCGGTGGCGGAATTGGTCGAGAACGCCTGCCGGTTTTCGGCGCCGGGGACCCCGGTCACGGTGACCGGGACGACCGTGGCCGGTCGCTATCGCATCGAAGTCGGCGACCGCGGCGGCGGCATGTCTCCGGCGGAATGTGCAGCCGTCGGGCCGTTCACCCAATTCCGGCGCGCGCAGCGCGAACAGCAGGGGCTCGGTCTCGGCCTCGCGATCGCCCGTCTCGCCGCCGCGCGGCTCGGAGGCGGATTGGAATTGGCTCCGGGAGCGGACGGCGTCGGCCTCAGGGTCGTTCTGCTCCTGCCGGTCGCAGCCGACCCCGCAGCGGCCCGCCCGTTGGGCCGTGAATCTTGAGGATCGGGAAATCGGTCCCGGGGCCGGCGACATTTCTCCGATCCAGGGGCGCTCATTGGCGTGGTGCCGGACGGCACACCGCGTGCCGCGCACGCCGCGGCAGGTGCCCGGTTAAGAAAGACGGAACGCCATGGCCCGCGAAACGATTGCGGACCGGACCGGCGTAAACCTTCGCCATCCCCCGCATTGAAAAATAGGATACGGGCCTTGGTGCTGTTTCCGGTCCGGCCGGTCCGACCGGGAACCCTTTATGCAAAAAACCAAGAAGTCGGTCGCGAAGCGTTTCAAAAAGACCGCCACCGGAAAACTGATGCGGCGCACTCCGGGCTTCCGGCATCTGCTCGGCGCCAAGAGCACGAAATCGAAGCGTCGCGCCACCCGCGACAAAGTCGTCGCGCCCGGCCACGCGGCGCCCTTGCTGCGCTGTTTGCCGTTCGGGCTCTGATCCGGGAACACGCCGTCGGGAGCGACGGGTTGAGGGTGGGGAGAGCGGTCGACCGGGGCACTGCCGTCGGTCGCCGCCATGTGCAGAGCCGAACGTTCCTGCTCTCAACTCCCTCAATCGATGCCGATTGGCCCAAGCTTTCAGACCATAACCGCAGATTCCACAGATGGGCACGGATGAGGCATTTTTCCGTGAGATGCCGTGAAATCCGGGGTCAAAAGTCTGTTGCCGAAATTCCAAAACCCCAAGGGACCTTGGTCCGACTGAATTCGGCCGCAGCGGATCGCGGTCGCGATGCGGCGGCCGTTTCAGGCGGCAAGCATCGCCGTCACGGCCTCGGGGCCGAGCCGGCGCGCGGCCGCGACGATCGGCACGGCGGACGCGATTTGGTCGGCCGTGGCGCTGGCCAGCACGGTGAGACCGACGAGCATCTGTTTGACGTCGGAGCGGCCGTGGCCCTCGACGAAGATGTCGAGGGCGCCGTTGACCGCCGATTGGCCCGGTGTGATCGAATGCAGTTTGTGGCGCATCGGGATGATGGTGGCGTCAGGCGAGGCCGATGAGCGGATCCGCCTCGCGGATGCTGCGGCCTCTCCGGCCGACTACGGTGGCAGGGCAGATCGGGCCTTGCGCTCCGGGTGGCCGGAAAGGAGGGGTCCTCACCGGTGGCGGGCGAGTTCCTCGGGCGTGGCGAGTTCGTAGGTGATCTTCCCCTCGGCGACTTCGCGGAGCGCGGTGTCCTCCGCGGACAGTTTCTCCAGCGATTCGACGAGCGGCCGGTTGCCGCGGCGCAGTTGCTTCACGCGGCGCGAGATCACGTTGATGAGGATATTCGGGTCGTCGATGACCTTGAGGGCGTTCTGCAGGTAGTCGTCTCGCATAGGTTTTGCCGGCGATTCTTGGCTGGCGTCGGGATTATAAAAATCTTCCGCGCGCGACGCGACCACCATCGCGGACGCCGGCGCGGCGATCGGCCAAGCACTTCGCGGGCGAAAGGGTTGGGCGGTTAATCGCGGGCGGAACCGCAACAAATGAGAAAGGCCGGCCAACATCCGACGAGCCGAGCCGGAGCGGTTCCGCTAAGGTCGGGGCGCGATCCGCAACCCCTTGTCCCAACTGCTCCCTTTTCCACCATGGCTACTGTCACCGACCGTCTCCCCCAGAACCTCACCGGCCGCTACTACGTCGATTCGACGTGCATCGATTGCGACCAGTGCCGCGCCCTGGCGCCCGAGTTTTTCGGCCGCCACGAAGAATCCGGCCTCTCCTACATGCTGCGGCAGCCGGAATCGGCCGACGAGATCGCGCGCGTCGAGGAGGTTCTCGCCACGTGCGCGACCAGCTCGATCGGGAACGACGGCGAAGTCTGATTCGCATCCGCGGTTTCGGCGCCGGGTGCGGGGCGGAGCTGAAGGTTGCGGCGTCGATCCGCGGGGCGGTGCCCAGCTGGAGTTGGGCAGTCGCGCGTTGGAAGACCGATCCGTCGAGTCGCGGGAAACGGTCCTGCAGCACGCAACCTGAGGAACCAAACGGTTCTGCGCCCGGCTCCTCACGGGGATCCCTCTGCCGAATGAGTTTTTGGCTCAGGTTTCGAGCGCGAGCATCACGGCGATGCGCTCGAGCAGGCTGGCGAGATCGAAGGGTTTCGGCATGAACTGCACGTTGCCCAGATCCCGGAGATCCTCCGCGGAGACGTAGCGGGCGTTGCCGGAAAGGATGATCACCGGGGTGCGGCAGCCGTTGGCCCGGAGGCGCCGGATCATTTCGAGTCCGGTCATTTCGGGCATGGTGTGGTCGGTCACGATGAGATCGAAGGGGGCGCCGCCGGCGGCGAGGTTTTCGAGCAGGCCGAGGGCGTTCGGGAACGTCGTCGGCGCGAAGCCGTGGCGGGTGAGGCCGAGATCGGCCATCAGCGTGATGGCGGGTTCGTCGTCGATGAACGCGAGCCGCTGGCCTCGGCCGGAGATCCGGAGCGGTTCGTCCTGGCCGTCGCCGGCGAGATCGGCGGGCACGGCCGGCAGGAGCACTTCGAACACGGTGCCGCGGCCGAGTTCGGTCTGGACGTCGATGGCGCCGCCGTGGGCCAGCACGATGCCGAGGATGATGGAAAGGCCGAGGCCGGTGCCCTCGCCGGAGGGCTTGGTGGTGAAGAACGGCTCGAACATCCGCGCCAGCACCGGCGGGGGGATCCCGGTCCCGGTATCCGTAACCCGGAGACAGAGGTAGTCGCCGGCGTCGAGGGTGCCGGCGACGGCTTTGAGCGGCGTTCCCAGCCGCCGCGGTTCGAGGCCGATGGTCAGGGTGCCGCCGCGTTCGCGCATGGCGTGGGCGGCGTTGCTGCCGAGGTTCAGCACGACCTGCTGGAGGTCGGTGGGATTGGCGAGCACGGCGAGTTCGCTGCCGCCGAGGGAGAGCTCGACCTTGACGGTGGACGGGATGCTGGCGCGGAGGAGCGACAGCACTTCCCCGACGAGAGCGGCGAGGTTGATCTTCTCGCGGTGGGACGGACCGCGGTGGCTGAACGAGAGGATGCGCTGCACGAGTTCCGAGGCGCGGCGGCTGGCCTGGCGCACCTGCTGCAGGCTGGCGGCGGCCGGGTGCGGCGGCGGCGCGAGTTCGGTGGCGAGCTCCGTGTGGCCGATGATGGCGGTGAGGATGTTGTTGAAATCGTGGGCGATGCCGCCGGCGAGGGCGCCGAGCGTTTCCATTTTCTGCACCTGCGAGAGCTGCTCTTCCATCCGGGTCTGTTCGTCGTCGCCGGAGCGCGAGGGGGTGGTCTCTTCCTTCAGGGCGACATAGTGAGTGACCCGGCCGGCGGCGTCGCGGAGCGGCGCCATCGTCGCGCGTTCCCAGAAGCAGCGGCCGTCTTTCCGGCGGTTGTAGACTTCGCCTTGCCAGGTTTCGCCGCGCCGGAGCGTCTGCCACATCTCGCGGAAAGTCGTTTCGTTCTGTTCGCCGGATTTCAGGATCCGCGGATTCTGGCCGATCACATCCGCGGGCGTGTAGCCCGTGACATCGGTGAAGTGCTGGTTGACGTACTCGATGCGTCCTTCGAGGTCCGTGATCATCACCATGATCGGGCTGCGCTCGAGGGCGAGGTTGAGCTTCTTGATTTCCTGTTCCGCGAGGCAGCGGTCGTGCACATCCTGGGTGGTCCCGAGCATGCGGACGGCTTTGCCCTGGGTATCGCGCGCGGCGACCTTGCCCTTGTTCACGACCCAGCGCCACTGGCGGTCCGCGGTGAGAAAACGATGCTGGCACTCCCAGCGCGAGGCATCGCCGTGCAGGCAGCGTTCCAAGGCGGTGCGGACCCGTTCGAGGTCTTCCGGATGCACGAGCTGCTGCCACTCGCCGCTCGACATCGTGATGACGGCGCCGGCATAGCCGAAGATCGATTGGCCGCCGGTGTGGGTGGTGAGGCTTTCGTCGACGAGGTTCCATTCCCACCAGACCATCCGCGAGAACTCCATCGCCAGGTTCAATTTGTCCTGGACCGCCTTGATCGGGGAGATGTCGGTGAAGGTGATGACGACGCCGTCGGTCTTGCCCTCGGCGGTGCGGAACGGCAGCACGCGCTGGAAGAGCCAGGTGTTTTCCCGCGAGCGGATTTCGCGTTCGACGGCGACGCCTTCGGTCAGAACCTGCTGGAGCAATTGCGGCAGGTCGGGTTCGCCTTCGAGCTGATAGGCGAGGTGCTCGAGCGGGCGGCCGATATCCTGGGGCAGGAGGTTGAAGATCCGGGCGATCGTCGGGGTGAAACGGCGGATCCGGAGATGGCGGTCGAGAAAGAGCGTCGCGACATCGGTGCTCGAGAGCAGGTTGTGCAGATCCTCGCCGACGAGTTTCAGCTCGTTGTTTTTGCGCTCGAACTCGGCGTTGACGGTGTAGAGCTCCTCGTTGACGGCATGGAGTTCCTCGTTGGTGCTCTGCAGTTCCTCGTTCGCGGCGAGCAATTCCTCGTTGGTGGCCTGGAGTTCCTCGTTGCTGGTCTGCAGTTCCTCGACGGTGGCCTGGAGGTTTTCCTTGGCGGTCTTGAGTTCGAGTTCCAGCTCGTGGACGCGGCCGTCGAGGGCATCGCGGGAGGTGAAATCGGCGCCGGCATCGGCCTCGGCGGCGACGGCGGCGGGGGCGCGGCGCGGCCGGTCGAAGACAATCTGGGCGAGCGTGGTGCCGTTCCGTTCATCCGGGATCGGCCGGATTTCGACATCGACGAGTTGGGCGGCTTCGCCCTCGCCGAGGCGGATGCCGCGGGCCTGGCCGGTCTCGCCGGTGCGGAAGGCTTTCGGCAGGAGCGACGACAGGACGAGCCGCAGATCGCCGGCGGTGCGGTTGAAGAGATTGTCGTGCGCGCGGCCCTCGGGCACCAGCAGGTAGCGGCTGGCTTGCTCAAAGAATTGCACGATCTCGCCGCTCTCCGTGACGAGCAGGCTCGCTGGGACGGATTCTTTGAGGAGGAAATCGTAGGCTTGGAGCAGCGGGCGGTTGACCGCGACGTTGCCGGTGACGACGGGCACGGCCGGCGGCAGGCGCGGATTGCGGAGCGGGGAAAGCGGGCGGATCTCCGCCGGCGGGGCGCCGGAATCGGACGATTTCGCGTACAGTTTGTGCCGGCCGGAGATGGTGGAGAAACCGGCTTCGTGGACGCCGAGGCCCTCGCTGGAGCCGAGGAAAAGGGTGCCGCCGGGACGGAGGGCGTAGTGGAAACAGCCGAGCACCTGTTCCTGCGCCGGGGGCTGGAAGTAGATCAGGACGTTGCGGCACGTGATCAGGTCGAGCTTCGTGAACGGCGGGTCGCAGATGAGGTTGTGCGGCGAAAAGAGAATGCGTTGGCGCAAGTCCGGCACGACGCGATACAGCCCCTCGCTTTCCTCGCGGAAGTGGCGCGCGATGCGGTCGAGGCCGAGATGCTCGAGGCGGGCGCGTTCGTAGATGCCGGCGGAGGCCGCGGCCAGGGAGTCGCGGTGCATGTCCGTCGCGAAAACGGTGCAGCGGCCGGAGAACCCGGCGGCGCGCGCGGCTTCATCGAGGAGAATCGCGACCGAGTAGGCTTCCTCGCCGGTCGCGCAGCCGGCGACCCAAACGCGCACCTCGTCGCGGCCGGGTTTGCGGAACAAGTCGGGCAGCACCTCGCGCGCGAGGGTCTCGAACGCTTCCGGGTCGCGCATGAATTCGGTCACGCCGATCAGCAGGTCGCGGTAGAGTTCGTCCAGTTCCTCCGGCTGCTCGCCCAGCAACCGGGCGTATTCCTCGACATCGGTCTGCCGGAGAAAACCCATGCGCCGATGGATGCGGCGCTGCACGGTCGGGAGCTTGTAGGCACCGAAGTCGATGCCGCAGCTGCGGCGCAGGTGATCGAGCACGGGCGCGAAGCTGCTCGCGGCCTCGTGCGGCGTCATCGGATGCGAATTGAGCATCATCCGCAGCTGCGGATAGCGCGCGAACGTGTTGACCGCTTCCGGCATCCGCTCGGGCGGCAAGATGTAGTCGGCCAGACCCGTGTTCAGCGCGCTCCGGGGCATGCCGTTGAAGTCGGCGGATTCCGGCGCCTGCACGATCACGAGGCCGCCGGCATCGTGGACGGCCCGGACCCCGTGGGTGCCGTCGGTCCCGGTGCCCGAGAGGATGACGGCGATGCCCCGGCCGCCGCAGTCGGCGGCCAGCGACTCGAGGAACACGTTGATCGGGAATTCCAGCTGGCGGTTGGCTTCGCGGTCGGTGAGCCGGAGCTGGCCGCGCTGGACGGTCATGAGTTTCCGCGGCGGGATCAGGTAGATGCTGTCGCGCTCCAGCGGCATCCCGTCCTCGACGCGGTGGATCCGCATCGCCGTGTGCCGGGCGAGCAGGTCGTCCATCAGGCTTTTGAAATCCGGGCTGAGGTGCTGGATGACGACGTAGGCGCAGCCGGCATCGGGCGGCATGGCCTGGAAAAACGATTCGAGGGCCCGGAGTCCGCCGGCGGAGGCGCCGATGCCGACAACGAGTTCGGGGTGTGACGGCGGGGTGCTCACGGGAGGAACCGCGGGAGCCGGCGGTGGGCGGCGAAGGGGCTGACGCGAGGGCGGGGGAGACGGTGGAATTTCGGCACGGCAAGGCCCGGTTCGGCGCTGCGGGGACCGCGGCCTTGGGGGACAGCGCCTATCCTAGCCGCTGCGGGCCCGGCGGGCTGCGCAGTATTTGCCAATCGCTGGCCGCGGGCTGCCGAGCGCGGGCCCGGCCCGTCGCTGTCATGTATTTTCCGATACACCGACGGCGGGCGGGCCGCGTCCGGGCCGGCGGCGTCCGCCGCCGAACGGAGCTGGGCAACCGCGGCGAATTGTGCTGACTGGCCGTGGCCCCGATCCGTTTCCCCCGGCCCCATTTCCCCCATGAAGACCTCGCTCCTGTTCCTCGCCCTGCTCGCCGGTGCCGTCGCCGCCGAGCCCAAGAAGTATCCGCTCGGCTACGACGACACTCCGGTGATCCCGGGGACGAAGTGGAAAGTCCACGATGCCGCGCGGCCCGCGCCCCCGGTCGTCGCGCCCGCCGCCAAGCCCGGCGAGCCGCCGTCCGACGCCATCGTGCTGTTCGACGGCAAATCCACGGCGCAGTTCTTTGCCCGGAAAAAGGACGATCCCGCCAAACACCCGAGTCCCTGGAAAATCGAAAACGGCGAGCTGATCGTGGATGGCGGCGACTGCTGGACGCACCTCGAGTTCGCCAGCTGCCAGTTGCATCTCGAATGGAAAAGCGCCGCGGTGAACCAGGAGGGGAATTCGCAGAAGAAGGGCAACGGCGGCGTCTTCTTCATGGACCGCTACGAGAGCCAGATGCTGGACAACGACAACAACCCGACCTACGCGGACGGCATGACCGGTGCGGTCTACGGCCAGACGCCGCCGCTCGTGAACGCGGTGCGCAAGGCCGGCGAGTGGCAGGTCTACGACATTGTTTTCACCGCGCCGAAGGTCGTCGCCGGCAAGGTGGTCGAGCCGGCCCGGATCACGACGTTCGTGAACGGGGTCTGCGTGCAAAACAACACGGCCATCATGGGGCCGACGAAGCACAAACTGACCACCGACTACAGCAGCGGCACCTATCCGGAGAAGGCGCCCTTCCGCTTCCAGGACCACAAGAACAACCCGCCGCTCCGGCTGCGCAACATCTGGGTCCGGCCGCTGCCCTGACCGGTCCGGCCGCCGGGATCCGGCGCCGCTTCCACGACCATGACGTCCCGGATTCTCCGCTTGGCCCTGCGGCTGGGATTCGCCGCCGGGCCCGTGGCTGTCGCCGCGCCGGCGGACGCCTATCTCGCCCACGCGGCCAACGGCGACGGCATCCCGGCTCCGTTGTCGCACCGGGCCTACACGGTGGAGATCGGCGGCGGCACGGTCGTCGTGCCCGAGGGCATGGTCTACATCCCCGCCGCGGCGGAGCTGCCGGCGTACTTTATCGGCAAATACGAAGTGACCAACGCCGAGTACCGCGCGTTCGTCGCGGCGACGGGCCGGGCCGCGCCGCGCGCGTGGCGGGCCGGTGGTTTTCCGGCGGGCAAGGCCGCGCACCCGGTCGTCGACGTCTCGTTGGCCGACGCCGAGGCGTACTGCGCGTGGGTCGGCCGGCAGACCGGCCGCAAGGCCGCCTTGCCCACGGCCGCGCAGTGGGAGAAAGCGGCCCGCGGGCCGAAGAATTTCGTCTATCCCTGGGGCGACGCCGTCGACACGACCTACGATCGGGCCACCGGCCGGCTCGCGGCGCGCGCCAACTACAACGCCGTCGCGACCGCCGAGCTGCTGCGGACGCGCGGCGCGGAGAAGGTGACGTTCGTGCACGAGCGTTCGCCGCGACGGAGCGAGGCCATGACGGCGGGGACGATCGCGGCCTACGATGCGGCCGGCCGCGCCACGCCGTGGGCGGTCGCCGCGGGCGGCGTCGTCGTGGGCTGGGCCAATCACGAGACGTTCACCGGGTTTCTTTATACCAGCCTTGCCCGCGACCTGCTGGCGGAGGGCGGGTTCACGTTGCCCGTCGGCAGTTTTCCCGCCGGCCGTAGCGCCTACGGTTGCGACGACCTCGCCGGCAATGCGTCCGAGTGGACGACTTCGGGCAACGCCTCGGCCGCCGGCACCGAGGCGGGCAGGGCCAGGGCGGAACTCCGGGGCGGTTCTTGGTCCGCCGACGCCGCCGGCATCCGTGCGACGGGCGGCGGCGAACGCCGCGCCGACGCGACGGCCGAACCAGGGGCCGGTTTCCGGATGGTCGTGAATCCGTGAGACGACTTCCGCGCGCGCGGCCTCGTTCGGTTCCGCGGGTTACGTACGGCAGCTCCGTTTTCCGAGCTGCGACGGTTCGAACGCCCGATCTTCAATTTTCAACGGCACGATCCCGGCTCAGCCTTTTTTCTTTTTCGCTCCCTTGGTCTTGGCGGCGTCGGGTGCGGCGCCTTCGGCGTCGTAGCCGGCCGGCCACTTGAATCCGGCTTCGCGGGCGAGGGCGTCTTGGCGTTCGCGCAACGGCCCGGCCAGCGCGGCATCGGCGGCGAGATTGCGCGTCTCGTACGGGTCGGCGCGGAGATCGAAGACCTCGGTCCAGTCCGGTTTTCCCGGATACACGATTCGTTTGTGGGTCGCGGTGCGGACGGCCAGCACCGTGGGCGAAGCGAAATTGGCTTCGCGGAAATACTCGTAGAAGAAAGCCGTCCGCCAATCCGGCGGCGCCGCGCCCGCGAGCGGTGCGCGCAGGCTGCGGCCCTGCGCACCCGGCAGCGCGGCCGCTCCGGCGTAGTCGAGCACGGTCGGCGCATAGTCGAGATTGAGCACCATGGCGTCGCTGGTGGTCGCGCGCGTTTGGCCGGGCGTGCGCACGAGCAGCGGGACCCGCAGGCTTTCGTCGTAGGCGGACCGCTTGTCGCCGAGGCCGTGCTCGCCGAGATAGTAGCCGTTGTCGCTGGTGAAGATGACGAGCGTGCGGTCGGCGCGGCCGGTGCGGCCGAGCGCGTCGAGCAGGCGGCCGACGGCGTCGTCGAGCGCCGTGACGTGCCGGAAATAGTCGCGGTGCGCCTGGGCTTGGCCCGGGTTGCCGGCCTTGGCTTGGACGGGCGGTGTTGCCGCGGGATCGGCGGCGCCGCGGTTGAAGATCGCTGACAATCCCGTGTTCGGGGTGGGGCGCGAAACGGCGTCGGCATAAAGCGATTTCACCCGCTCCGGCAGGTTCGCGCCGCCGCGCGGTCCGTGCGGGCTCTTGAAGCCGAGCCAGAGGAAGAACGGTTTGTCCGCCGGCTGTTTTTCGACAAAGCGGACCGCGTAGTCCGCGGACACGTCGTCGATCCAACCCTGGGTCGGCGTCTCGGTGCCGTTGAGCAAGATCGGGCAGTCGAAGTAGCGGCCCTGGCCGACGAAGCTGGCGACGAAATCGTAGTGCGGACGTTCGCGCTGGTCGCGCATGTGCCATTTGCCGACGTACGCGGTGGTGTAGCCGGCGCCGCGCAGTTGCTGCGCGAAAGTCGGGGTTTCCGGCGGGAGGTGCGCGCCGTTGCCGATGATGCCGGTGGCGTGGCCGTAGCGCGAGGTCATCACCGCCGCGCGTCCGGGGGAACAGAGCGACGTGACGACGAACGATTCGCGGAAGCGGGTGCTTTGCGACGCGAGGCGGTCGAGGTGGGGCGTTTGCAACCAGGGGAATCGCCCCGCGGTGCCTTGCTCGCGTTGCACGACGCCGAGGGCGTCCCAGCGCAGGTCGTCGCAATAGATGAAGACGATGTCGGGCCGGTCGGCGGCGGCGCGGAGGAGCGGGCCGGCGAGGGCGAGGAAGAGAACAAGCAGGCAGGAGCGTAGCAGTGGGCGTCGGGGCATGGTGAAAAGGGCGGGAGACGATCGATTCAGGGGCGAGGCGGCCAAACGCGGCCGGCCAATTCCGGCGGCAATTGCGCGGGATCTTCCGGATAGTAGCGGCTGAGATCCGGTTTTTCCCCGGCCGGTTGCTCGGCTTCCGGGGCGCCGACGATCAACCAGAGCGCGTCGGCATCGGTGTCGTTGAAGACCTGCCGCAATTCCGCCGGGCCGACGAGCACGCCGCCGTAGCGCGGGACGGTGAGGGTCTTGCCGCCGACGCGGATCCGGCCGGTGCCTTCGAGGACAAAGTAGAATTCCTCCGCGCAAATATGGCGGTGCAGGGTATTGGCGCTGCCCGGCGGCAACCGCCATTGCCGGGCGCCGAGCAGGCGGCTGCCGGTGCGCTCGAGGTAGTCCGCGTTGGGGATCCGCATCAGGTTCGAGGGCCGCCAAGCGAGCGCCTCCGGGGGGACGAGATGGTGACCTTCGATCGGCTGCATGACCGATCACAGTCCGAATTCGGCCGCGGCGTCACGCCGCAATCCCGCGCCGCGGGGGGGCGGCCTTACGGGCGCGCGTAGGGACCGGGCGCCGTGCCGGTGATTTCGGCGAGCAGGCGGAAGAAGCCGAGCTTCCGCGGGGAGCCGAGGCCCCAGTCGGCGGGGATGCTTTGGTAACCGGCGGCAAAGCCCTCGCCCTTCATCCGGAAATCGAAGTAGCCCCAGCCGGCGTATTCGCCGACGGCCGCGGTGAAGTTGTTCACCGGCACCTCGAAATTGAAGTGGTCGTCCTCGTTGAAGAAAATCGGTTTGGCGGTGTAGCCGGCGACCGCGCGGGTCTTTTTCACGAGCTCCGCGATCTTGGCGGGCTCGGCGACGCCGTTGCCATGGAGCAGGAGGAAATCGGCGCTGCGGACCACGTTTTCCTTGGGCACGGTGCCGCCGCCGTAGGACGTGCTGACGAGCAGGCGGTGGCCGGCGGGAGCCTTCGCCGCCTTCACGCGGTCGATCAATTCATGCACGCGATCCGGCTGCAAAATCGGATGGTCGTAGCGCACGTTGCACTCGTTGTTCACCTCGATGATCACGTTGCGCCAACCCTGGTCGAGGACCCAGCGCGTGGCGGCATCGACGGCGCGGATCACGGCGGCTTCGTCGGCGAGGCGTTCGTCCTGGCCGAAATAGAAATAGCCGAGCACGACGACCATCCCGAGATCGTCGGCGAAATCGACGATGCGTTTCAGGCGCGCGAGGTAGTCGGGGCGGAGGGTGCCGTCGGCGTTGAACGCGGAGTTGTGCCAGGGTTGGTTCCGCGAATAGCCCTCCGGCGAGCCGCCCTGGAAGTTGATCGTGAAGGAAAGCAGCCCGTGCGCGCGCCAGACCGGCATGGCGGCGAGAAACTCGCGCGTGTTGCGCTCGGCGTCCCACTTGCCGGTGTCGGCATACGCCCAACGATCTCGCGTCGCCACATTTCGGTCATCGAACGTGGCCTGCACCATGCGCGAGTTGAGCAGCAACCCCTCAATGCGCCTGCCTTTCCACGTGCGCCCCTCGTAGGTCGGTTTGCCGTTGATGTGAAAATCCTCGCCGACGATGGAAACGGTTGTCTGTCTCGGGAGAGTCTGAGGGTTCTGCGCCCCGGTCGATTTCGGCGTGCCG
>JACCDS010808531.1_pt1 | contig 14995 bp, 12 predicted proteins | sample 7446441 | NCBI WGS metagenome assembly JACCDS01 (sample SAMN15323445, study PRJNA562643) | freshwater metagenome | isolation source: river surface water | place: USA:Blue River Watershed | collected 2017-08-17 | reverse complement strand
TGCTCGGAAGCGGAATGGCGCGTGGTCGATCGCTCGGTGCAGATCATGGGCGGCATGGGCGTCACGAACGAGACCGCCGTGATGCGCATCTTCACCGACATGCGCGCTTTCCGCGTGTATGACGGCCCCAGCGAAGTGCATCGCTGGAGCATGGCGAAGAAGATCGCCGCAGGAAAGGCGTAAGCACGATGACGAGCAAGATCGAAACCCTGTTGAGGGTCGATGGCAAGCGCGCGCTCGTGACCGGCGCATCCAGCGGCTTCGGCGCGCACTTCGCGCAATTGCTGTCGGCGGCCGGCGCGGAAGTGATTCTCGCCGCGCGTCGTACCGACAAGCTGCAGGCGCTGCGCGAGGACATCGAGCGTGCCGGCGGCAAGGCCAGCGTGGTTGCGCTGGACGTCTCCAGCAAAGCGAGTGTCGCTGCCTGCTTTGAGCAAATCGGCGCGTGCGACATCGTGATCAACAATGCGGGCATCACCGTCACCCGCGGCCTGCTCGAGCAGACCGAAGCGGACTGGGACAGCGTGATCGACACCAACCTGAAAGGCTGCTTCCTGGTAGCGACGGAGGCTGCGCGCCGTCTGCGTGATGCGCAGCGGCCGGGCAGCATCGTCAATATTGCGTCCATCCTCGGCGAGCGCGTGGCGGCGGCGGTGGCGCCGTATGCGATCTCGAAGGCGGGTGTGGTGCAGGCGACCAAGGTGATGGCGCTGGAGCTGGCGCGTTATCAGATTCGCGTGAATGCGCTGCTGCCAGGCTATGTGGTAACCGACCTGAACAAAGACTTCCTCGACAGCGAACTTGGCCAGAAGCTGCGCATGCGCGTGCCGACGCGCAGCTTTGGTGAGATCAACGATCTCGACGCGCCGTTGCTGCTGCTGGCGTCCGACGCTGGCCGGGGCATGACCGGCGCCTGCCTCGCGGTAGACCGCGGCCACCTGGTGAGTTCGCTATGAGCGGCGTAACGGCAGAAACGCAGGCGCAGCTGGCCGGCTGGCTGCGCGCGCACGGCCACATCGGTGCGGCCGACCTGGAGATCAAGCCGCTGACCGGTGGCCAGTCGAACCCGACCTGGCTGCTGCATTCCGGCAGCGACCGGCTGGTGTTGCGCAAGAAGCCGCCGGGTGTGCTGCTGAAGTCCGCGCATGCGATCGACCGCGAATACCGGGTGATCAGTGCGCTGGCCAAGAGTGAGGTACCGGTGCCGAAGGCATTGGCCTGGTGCGAGGACGAGACGGTCGTCGGCACGCCGTTCTATCTGATGGAGTTTCTCGACGGTCGTGTCTTCGTCGATCAGTCGCTGCCGCAGCTGACGCCGGCCGGTCGTGTCGAGATCTATCGTGAGATGAACCGCGTGATCTCGGCGCTGCACGAGGTTGACGTCGACGCGGTCGGGCTCGGCGACTACGGCAAGAAGGATAATTACCTGTCGCGCCAGATCTCGCGCTGGTCGAAGCAGCTGAATGAATCGACGATTGCGCCGTCGGACGGCATGCGCCGACTGATCGACTGGCTGCCCGGCGCGATGCCGGTGCAGCAGCGCGCGGCCCTGATTCATGGCGATTTCCGGCTCGATAACATGGTGTTCCATGCGACCGAGCCGCGCATCATCGGCGTGCTGGACTGGGAGCTGTCAACGCTTGGCGATCCGCTGTCGGATTTTGCCTTCCATTGCATGAGCTGGCACATTCCGCACAGCCTGTGGCGCGGCATTGCCGGGCTGGATCTGGCGGCGCTGGGCATTCCGGACGAGACGACCTACCGCGGCTGGTATGCAGAGCGGCATGGCGCGGTTGACGACGTGACCTGGCGCTTCTATCTGGCGTTCAACCTGTTCCGCATGGCCGCCATCCTGCATGGCATTGCCGAGCGCGCTCAGCAGGGCAATGCCAACTCGGCCGATGCGGTTGAGACGGGCAAGAAGGCGGTACCGCTGGCGGACCTTGCCTGCACGATCGCCGGTATCTGAGATCTGACGGCTCGATCGTTTCAGTACCGACGGGCCGGCGATGCAAGCTGGCCCGTTTTTCATTTTGGTATTCGATGTGTAACGGTATAGAAGGCAGAGTCGAGGTGCTTGCATAGCCTCGTAGCCGCTCATGTCCGTTCGTACCTGCTTGTCTCCGCTTGTCTCAGCTTGTATCTGCGCCTGTTTTCGGGAACACTCTGCGGCTTGTCTGACTCCTTTGGGCCCGCGCTGACGGGCCGGCCTTTGATGATGCTTCGCTTTCCTGTCCGCGGCCTGCGTGCCCTGATTCTCTTTGTCGCATTCGGCACGGTCTGTCTGCCCATGCTATGGCCGATGACGGCCGCTGCTGCATCGCTCAACCCGAGCCGTCCGGCAGTTATCGCGATCTCGCGTGCATACGGCTTCGTGGCCGGGCAGGGAATTGCGCTCGACATGATTGCCGATGCCCATCCTCAGCTGGCCCCGCAAGTCGCCGCCGCGCGTGAAGCCTTTGATGCGGCCTTTCCGGAAGTCGAGAAAAAGCTGGAGGTTGAGCTGAAGGGGATCTTTGGTCCGGCGGCCTTTCTCCAGTTTCGCAACGATATGCTCGACGCCGTGATCGATGCACAGAGCAAGGCGCCGCACTCGGCGGAAGAGGCCGAGACTTACCTCGCCGAAGTGCAGCGCCGTGCGCGTGGCGAGGGCCTCGATCAGGAGGTGCTCGACTACCTGCTGGCCGTTCAGTATGCCGCCGACCCGGCGGCCGAATTTGCCGATGGCTTCCGCCAGCGTTTCCGCAGCGATGGCAGTGGCAAGGCGCAGGGCGTGCGGCTGCGCCTGCAACTGCCGCGCTCCTGGGCCGCGAAGGAGGGCGAGTTGGGGAACGTCGTGCAGAAATGGACCAGTGAAGGGGGCAATGGCAATGCGATGATCCTGCTCGGCGTGCAGGATGCGCGCGGCTTTAATCCGACCAAGGACGACATCGCGCGCTTTATCGCGCAAGGCGGCACGCGCGAGCTGGCAATCGGCGGCAATGAGGTCGTCGATGCGTCGCCTTACACGCTGGAGACGCTGGCAGGCTTTTCTGCCGTGCTGCGCTCGGTGACGGGGCCGGAGCCACAGCGCGTACTGTCATGGACGCAGATGTATCAGGTGTTTTTTCGCGGCAAGGCCGTCAGCGTGATGTGCGTGGCCATCGGCCGGGAGCAGGAAGGCACTGCCGTTGATCAGCGCCTTCGCAGTATCCAGCCGTTGTGCCGGCAAGTGGCCAGCAGCCTGGTGATCGAGCAGTTGTACGACTGAAGCGCGAACGGGAATCGGCGGGGGCGGGGCGGTGTTCACGAAGCCCCCGATGAGATCGTCTGGGAATTACTGCCGAACCCCCACCGCATCATCACCGCATCATCACCGTATCCCCGCCAAATCCCTACGCAGTTCCCCCTCGGTTCCCCTTCAATTCCGACGCCATTCCGACGCCATTCCCACGAATCTCCGACTAACTTCGTACGGATAAGCCGTGGTTCTTTTCGCTGAAAAAAGTGCGAAGAGCGGTCTGGATGAACGCCCGAGTGACCGGCGCAAGCGCATTTTTCGCCACAAAATCGCAATCTTTGTCGTACGTCGAACATCGGACAGCCGCGCCGCCGGCTGGATTCATGGTGCATGCCAAACGGGGTGATACATCTCTCGGCGGGCTGGCCGGCAGCGGTCGTCCCGCCCGTCATCTACCTCATCCCTCAATTGGAGTCATGCATGCCAGAAATGAAGAAATTTACGTTCGACGCCGATGGCGACGTCGATGCGATGTACACGCTGAAGGGCACGAAATGGAAGGCCGAATCGATTGCCGGCGCGAGCTTTGAGACGGGCGTCGGCACCTTGCCCTCCGGAGAAACCGGTGTCATTGACGTGGTCATGGCCCGAGTGGGGCGCGGCATCACCGAGACCACCGTCTTTGCCGACCTCGATGGCGATGGTCGCTTTGTTGAGGCCTTCGGGCTGGACGTCGTCAACTCGGCGTCATTTCGTACTGAAAACTATAAGTTCGACATCGTGGGCGGCGAGGTGACCAAGGCTTATGAACTCGGCCGTTGCAGCTGGCGTGTCGACCGGATCGATGCTGATGAAACCTATGACGTCATCCGCTTTGGCAAGGATACCTTCGTCGTCAGAGCGGAGACGGGAACGCAGGGAATGTCATTCGATTTTTATGTCGATCGCGATGCGGATGGTCGCTGGGCCAGAATCGCCGAGGGGCAGATCCATAGCGATTTTCTGCACGCTGGTGAGCCGGTCGATTTTGTCGGCATGCTCGATGCGGGTCTGCTGAATCCGGCGGCTGTCGTAGTGGTGTAAGCCAGCCTGCTGGTCCTGCGACGCCGGGCTGGCCGACGGCGTCGCGTACGTGCTACCTCCCGCACCCGTCGTACCCCTCGCACCCCTAGCGCTCTGCACCGGCAACGCTCCTTTTATTTGCAACAATTGTAAATTTTGTCAGCCAGCGTTCAGCTTCAGTTCATCCTGCACTGCCACTATCGTGGCTGACGCGATGACGGGCACGCCGGTAACGGTGGTCTGCATCGCAATCGATCCCAACCTGACAGGAGCAATTGCATGTCCGACATGAAGAAGTTTACGTTTGACGCCAGCGGTAACGTGACCGCGATGTACGAGGTAAAAGGCAACAAGCTGAAAAGCGAGTCGATCGCCAACACCACGTTCGTGACCGAAAGCGGAACGTATACCTCGGGTGCCACCGGCATCGTCGAAGTGACGGCGACCAAGATCGGCCGTGGCAAGACGGAAACGCATGTCTATGATGATCCGGACGGTGACGGCCGCTTTGTCGAGACCTTTGAGCTGGAAGTGGCCAGCACGGCACTCGTGCGTGAGAGCTACAAGTTCGATATCACCAACAACACCGTGGTGACCGCCTATGAGCAAAGCAAGCGCGGCTGGAAGGTGGATCGTATTGATTCCGACGAGAGCTACAGCGTCGTGACCGTCGGCACCGATACCTTCGTCGTGAAGACCGAGAAGGAATACCGTGGCGCCGAGTTCGATGTGTATGTCGACCGCGATGGCGATGGCCAGTGGGCCAAGATCGCTGAAGGCGAAACCAAGGGCGACTTCCTGAATCTCGATGGTTCCGTGGATCTGGTCGGCATCGCGACCGCGGGTCTGCTGGCACCGGCCGCTGTTGTGACGGTATAAGGCACGGCGGACATTCGTCGTGACGTGAAAAAACCTGCCCGCTTCGACGCGGGCAGGTTTTTTTCGTCTGGCTGATCGGGTTGATCAAGCCGGGTTGATCAGGTCGATCAGGTCGACGATACCGATCACATCGCGAGTGCTTGTGGCGCTCGCCAGGCTTCAGCAAGCCTCGTCAATCCGCCGTTGACGGCAAGATCAGTCCGCGACACTCGCCAAAGCCGATGCGTGCCGCGCCAGCTGCCTCACACCAGCCGCGCAGGATCACCGCGTCACCGTCCGCCAGGAAGGTACGCTGTTCTCCGTTGGGCAGGATGATCGGCTTCTTGCCGCCTTCGGTCAGTTCGATCAATGCGCCGGCCTGATCGGGCGTCGGGCCGGACAGCGTGCCGCTGCCGAACAGGTCGCCCGGCTGCAGGTTGCAGCCGTTCACAGTGTGATGCGCAACCAGTTGCGCAACCGTCCAGTACGCATGCCGGTAGCTGGTGGTGCAGAGCGTATGGCCTGCGTGGCCGGCAGTGCGCATGGCCTCGGTCTGCAACGTGACATCGAGACGGATATCAAACGCACCGGCAGCACGGTTGGCATCGCTGTCGAGGTAGGGCAGCGGTTGCGGATCGCCGTCGGGGCGGCTGAAGGCCACGCGATACGGCGCCAGTGCCTCCAGCGTGACGATCCACGGCGAGATCGTCGTCGCAAAATTCTTGGCGAGGAAAGGTCCGAGCGGCTGGTATTCCCAGCCCTGAATGTCACGTGCCGACCAGTCATTCAGCAGGCACAGGCCGAACACATGCTGCTCGGCGTCCGTCATCGATATCGAACTGCCGCTGGCGTTGCCGGTGCCAATGAAAATGCCCAGCTCCAGTTCAATATCCAGACGTTTGCACGGTCCCAGCGTTGGCTGTGCTGCACCCGGCGGCATCAGCTGCCCTTGCGGACGGCGGAAGGCCTGGCCGGACACGCCAATGCTGGACGCACGACCGTGATAGCCGATCGGTATCCACCGGTAGTTCGGCAGCAGGGGATTGTCGGGGCGGAACAGCTTGCCGATGTTGGTCGCGTGATGGATCGAGGTATAGAAGTCGGTGTAGTCGCCGATCTGCGCCGGCAGTGCGTAATCGACGTCGGCCATCGGCACCAGGCAGGCCGAGATCGCTGCCTGCTGTACCGATCCCTCGCGTAATGCGCGCGAGAGTGCCATCCGCAGCGCGCTCCATGCGCTAGGGCCGAGCGCCATCAGCGCGTTCAGCGTGCTGGCGGTGGCTGCCTGCGCCGCCTGTGCGGCATCTCCAATGAACAGCTTGTGTGAGGCTACGGCGCCGAGATCAAGCACCTGATCGCCAATGGCGACGCCACCGCGCCAGGCTTCATCGGATGCCTTGCGGCGGAAGATCGCGAACGGCAGGTTCTGGATCGGAAAATCAGTACCGGCGACATTCGCCGACGCGACCCAGCTGCGCAGCGCCGGGTCGTGGGTTTCATTCAGCAGGGCCAGATTCAGATTCGGGTTCAGGTTCGTCATGGTCAGATCAGCTTGCCATGCTGCCGTCGTGCATCCACGCGGCATGCGTCGGCGCTTGTTTGGTGCGGCTCCATTCGTCCAGCATCGCCCACTTCACGTCATCGAGCTTCTGGTACATCTCCGGTGTGCCGCAGTCATAGGCCAGCTCGAGCCGGTGACCGTTCGGGTCGAAGAAGTAGATGCTCTTGAAGATGGTGTGGTCGGTCGGGCCGATCACCTCAATGCCGGCCGCCTCAAGTTTGGCCTTGGTGGCCAGCAGCGTCTCTTTCGAGTCGACCTTCATCGCCAGATGCTGCACCCAGGTCGGCGTGTTGCGGTCTCGGTCCATCTCGGGTTGCGTCGGCAGTTCGAAGAAAGCGAGGATGTTGCCGTTGCCGGCATCGAGGAAGACATGCATGTAGGGATCGGGTGCCTTGGTCGACGGCACCTGGTTCTCGGCGATCGCCAGCACGAACTTCATGTCGAGATGCTTCGTGTACCACTCGACGGTCTCTTTCGCATCCTTGCAGCGGTATGCGACGTGGTGAATCTGCTGGATCAGCATGGGGCCTCCGGACGGAATCAGTCAGCAGCGATGCCGGCGCGCGCGGCGGCCATCGCTTCGCGCAGCACGGCAATGTCGCCGATGTGGTTGGACAGGATCAGGATCAGCTTCGCATTCACCAGCGCGCTCTGCTCATCAGTCAGACCGCGATGCAGGTCGATCAGCTGCTGGTAAAAATCATCACCGGGCGAGAAGTCGCGGAAGTAGCGTTGGCCCGCCTCGCGAAAATTCGGTTCAAGAATCAGCGGCATGGTGGTGTTCCTCAGGCGTCGGTGAAATTGCCGGTGGCGCGCGCCACCGCAGCGACCACGCGGGACACTTCAGTCTCGCGCCAGCGCGCGGCGACGTGCTGGTCGGGGCGGATCAGGTACAGCGTGCCCGGTGTGGCGTCATAGCGGGCGAAGGCGAGGCCTTCGCGGTCAATCACCGTCGGCAGCTGCGCGGCGTTGCCCGTGCGCGCCACCACCAGCGGTTCGACGGCGATGGTCGCTTTACTCAGGCCCTGCAGTTGCGATTGCATGGCCTCGGAAACGGCGCTGGCATCGTCGCAGAAATACAGTGCCTGGAAGCGGCCGCCCACCTGATCGATCAGCCAGGCCGCGCGACCGTCACGCTCTACGGGCGCGTCATCCATCGGTGCACCGGGCACCATGTCACCGGCGAAGTCCTCGCTGTCCGGCGTGTTCAGCGGCGAGCCGGTGAGGAAGCTCGGCACGGACAGCCGGCCTGAGTTGACCAGCTTGCGTGCGAACGGCAGTTCACGCGAGAGCTCCAGCACGGCATTGCGGAAGGTCTTGCTGACCGCGCCCTTGGGCGTGATGAAGTCGGTCGAGCGGGTCGAGTTGAGGATGTTTTCATCCGCGGCGAAACCACGCTCGTCGGTGTAGGTATCGAGCAGGTGCAGCGGTGCGCGACCGTCCATCACCAGCTTCAGTTTCCAGATCAGGTTGTCGGCATCCTGCACGCCCGAGTTGGCGCCGCGCGCTCCGAAGGGGGACACCTGATGCGCCGAATCGCCGGCAAACAGGCAGCGGCCATGGCGGAAGTCGTTCATGCGGCGGCACTGGAAGGTGTAAACGCTGACCCATTCGAGGGTGAATTCGCGGTTGTCGCCGAGCATGGCCTTAATGCGCGGTATGACTTTCTCGGGCTTCTTTTCCTCGTCGGGATCGGCATCCCAGCCGAGCTGGAAGTCGATGCGATACACGTCATCGGCTTCACGATGCAGTAGCACTGACTGGTTGGGATGGAAGGGCGGATCGAACCAGAACCAGCGCTCAGCCGGGAAATCGGCCTTCATGATCACGTCCGCGATCAGGAAGCGGTCCATGAACACCTTGCCTTCAATGTCCAGCCCCAGCATCGTGCGGATCGGGCTGCGCGCGCCGTCGCAGACGATCAGCCAGTCGGCCTCGATCGCATAGCTGCCGTCCGGCGTTTCTACCTGCAGGCTGACATGGTCGTCCTGCGGCTGCACGGCCACCACCTTGTTCTTCCAGCGGATGGCCACGCCCGCGTCGAGCGCGCGCTGCACCATGTAGTCCTCAAGGTAGTACTGCTGCAGGTTGACCATGCCGGGTCGTTTGAAGCCAGGCTGCGGCCGCAGGTTGAAGTTGAACACTTCCTCGTTACGGAAGAAGGTGCGGCCAACATCCCAGCCCACGCCCTTGTCGACCACCGGGTTACCGCAACCAAGGCGGTCAAGGACTTCCAGTGTGCGCTTGGCGTAGCAGAGGCCACGTGAGCCGACCGAGACGGTGTCGTCATCGTCCAGCAGCAGTACCGGCAGACCGTGCTGGCGGGCGTCAATCGCGGCCGCCAGCCCGACCGGGCCGCAGCCGATCACCACCAGCGGGTGGCGCGGCACGGGCCCGCCGTCGAGTTCGGGCGGCCGCGCGTAGGGGAACTTCTGATAGGTATAGGTCTGGTGCATCCGTGTCTCTCTGGCGGGCACTTGAGCTTGTCGTTGAGCGTGCAGTTGAGTGTGCGGTTGAGCGTGTTGTTCGTGTTGTTCGTGCCGTTCGTGTAGTTCGTGTAGTTCGTGTAGTTCGTGTAGTTCGTGTAGTTCGTGTAGTTCGTGCGGTTCAGCAGAAACTCAGCTCTGCAGCGCGTGCCACATTTCCTTGTCGCGCTCGGCGGTCCAGATGCGCGGATGCTTGATGCCGCTGGCCTCGTCGACGGCGCGCGTGACATCAAACGGCAGACAGTGCTCGTAGATGAAGACGTGACCGAATTTATGGTCCATCTTGCTGCGGGTGTGCTGCATCGCACCCTTCAGGTCGAGGCCTTGCGCCACGGCTTCCTTGGCTGCGCCGAGCAGCGTGGTGACGAAATCCTTCGTGTAGTCGAGACCGGCATTCACCTCCGTTGGCGTCATCAGGGCGGGACCGCGGCCCGGCACCAGTTTGTCCGCGCCCATCGCGCGCAGGGTTTCCAGCGTTTGCGGCCATTCTTCGAGCTGCGCGTCGCCGGTGTAGGCAGCGGCATCGTACTCAACGAGGTCGCCGGAGAACAGCACCTTCTGCGACGGAATCCAGACGATGGTGTCGCCCTTGGTGTGGCCCATGCCCACATGCATGATCTGCACTTCGAGCTTGCCCATGAAGATGGTCAGTGTGCGGTCGAACACCAGGGTCGGCCAGGTCAGGCCGGGCACGGTCTCGACGCCGGCAAACAGGCGCGGGAAACGGTCGATTTCGGAGTGCATGTCCTGCTCGCCGCGCTCGACGATCATTTCGTAGGTGCCGCGCGATGCAATCACTTGTTGAGCGCCTTCGTTGAAGTAAGCCGAGGCGCCCAGCACGCGCACCGCGTGATAGTGGGTCAGGGTGACGTACTTGATCGGCAGGTCGGTGATTTCACGAATGTGCCGAATCAGCGCCTGTGCCATCGCCGGCGTCGCGGTGGTGTCGATGACCATCACCGAATCGTCGCCGATGATGACGCCGGAATTCGGATCGCCCTCGGCGGTGTATGCATAGGCGTTGTCAGACAGCTTGATGAAGCTGGTTTTCTTTTCCTGCAGGTCGCCCTGCGATGCAAATTTCTTTTCGCTCATGATGTCCTCGCGCGGGCCGTGGGCGAGTGCATCCGCCGTCCCGCTATGTTGATACTCGATTGAGATTCAGTTGAAACTCGGTTGAAACTCGGTTGAAACTCGAACCCGCGCAGCTTACTGTTGGATTCGTTTTGGGTCAACCAATTCAACAATGACGAATCGTTTACATTTGTCGAAACCGTCCGTAAACTCCGCGACTCCGTCATTCCTCGCCTTGTCGCCCACTCCCATGGAAGAGAAAAGCCGTCGCGGCATTCAATCGATCGAGATCGGCGGGCGCCTGTTGACAGCGCTGGTCGACGAGGGCGGCCCGATGAGTCTGGGCGACCTTGCGAAAAAGGCCGGCATGCCGTCGGCGAAAGCGCATCCGTATCTGGTGAGTTTCGGCAGCTTCGGCCTGATCGAGCAGAACCCGCTGACCGGGCGCTACGAGCTGGGCCCATTTGCCTTGCAGCTGGGGCTGATCAGTTTGCACCTGCTGGATCCGGTGCGTATTGCCATCCCGGCGATCACTCAGCTGGCGGCCGACATTGACCAGACCATCGGCCTGTCGGTGCTGGGCAATCAGGGGCCGACGATCATTTACATCAGCGAATCTAGTTATCCGATTCACGTGAACATGCGCACTGGTACCGTGATGTCGATTCAGGCCACCGCGACAGGCCGCGTGTTTGCCGCCTTCCTGCCGCCGAAGCAGGTGGAGCGCATGATCGAGCAGGAGCGGCGCAGCGGTGTGGCCGGTAATTTCGGTGCCGCCGATCTGAACAAGGACGCGCTGGAAAGCCTGCTGGCCGACGTGCGTCGGCACGGCATGGCGCGCGTGCAGGGCGAGCCGATCCCGGGCATCAATGCGATCTGCGCCCCGGTCTTCGAGCACACCGGCGCGATCCGGCTGGGCATCACCGCGATTGGCCCGGCTGGCAGCTTTGACGTGCGTTGGGATGGCCCGCTGGCGCAGCGCATCCGCGACTGCGCAGATCAAGTCTCGCAGCGGCTGGGTTATCGGCCGCTGGATTAAGCGGGCGATGCGTCCGCCTGCGCTCAGGCCACGGTGGCCGGCTCGCGCGCTGAACTGCGGCAGTAGGCTTCGAAGTCGTCTGCCATCAACGGGCGGCTGAACAGGAATCCCTGTACGGCACCGCAGCCGCAGCTGACGAGGAAGCGCAGCTGCTCTTCCGTTTCGACGCCTTCAGCAAGCGTGCGGATGCCAAGTTCGCGCGCGACATTGATCACGGCACTGACGATGGCTCGATCATCCGGATCGATGTCGATGTCATGCACGAAGGACTTATCAATCTTCAGCTTCGACAGCTGGAAGCGCTTCAGGCAACTGAGTGACGAGTAACCGGTGCCGAAGTCATCGATGGCCAGGCGGATGCCGCGTTCGTGCAGTTCGCGCATCAGCGCAATGGCCGCCTGCGGGTCGCGCATGGCGGTGCTCTCGGTCAGCTCCAGTTCCAGGAATTCCGCAGGCAGGCCGGCTTCGTCGAGCACGTCGGCGATCATCTGCGTCAGCCCCTCATCATGAAACTGAACGGCGGACAGGTTGACGGCAATGGTCTGCAGCGGCAGGCCGGCATCGAGCCAGGTACGCGTCTGGCGCACGGCCTCGCGCAGCGCCCATTCGCCGATGGACTGAATCAGGCCGGTCTCTTCGGCTACACGGATAAATTCGTCCGGGCTGATGACGCCGAGCTCCGGGTGATGGAAGCGCAGCAGCGCCTCAGCACCGGTCACGCGGCCGGTGCGCAGATCAATTTGCGGCTGATATTGCAGGAACAGCTGGCGACGCTCGAGACCGGCGCGCAGCGCCGCTTCCACTTTCAGGTAGCGCATCGACAAGGCCTGCATTTCGCCCGAATAGAAGCGGAAGCCGCAGCCGTTGTCACGTTTGGCGCGGTGCATCGCGCTGTCCGCCTGTTTGAGCAATTCGTCGAAGCTCTTTGCATCGCCCGGATACAGCGCAATGCCGATCGACGCGGTGACGGACATGTCGACCTGGTCGATGCGCATGGGCTGCTTGATGACTTCAATCAGCTTCTGCGCCACCACGGTGGCGCCGTGCGCATCGGTGTCGGGCAGCATGACGACGAACTCGTCACCGCCAAAACGTGCGAGGGTGTCGTCATCGCGTACCGCATGCTGCAGGCGGTCGGCCAGCATCGCGAGCAGGGTGTCGCCGACGGCATGACCGAATGAATCATTGACGTGCATGAAACGGTCGATGTCGATGAAGAGCAGCGCCACGCTGGTGCCGGCCCGGTCGGCGCGCGGCAGCAGGTGATTGGCCTGCTCCTGCAGTTGCGCGCGGTTTGGCAGCGAGGTCAGGGAATCGAAATGCGCCAGATACTGAATGCGGTCCTCATAGCGCTTGCTGTCGATCGCCAGCGCGATCAGCTGCGAGGTGGTCTCGATCAGCTGCACGGTGTTGTGGTCGGGTGTCGATGGCGTGCGCGCATAGATGGCGAAGGTGCCCAGTACCTGCTTCCCGGAGGTGATGATCGGATACGACCAGCTGGCGGCCACGCCAGCACGGCGGGCGAGATCCTGGAAGGCTTCCCATTTCGGATCGGTGGCGATGTTCTCGACGATGGTCGCCTCGCCGGTGTAAGCGGCATGGCCGCATGAGCCCACGCCGGGACCGATGCGCAGTCCGTCCGCTGCGCGGTTGAAAAAATCCGGCAGGCTGGGCGCCGCGGCCAGGCGCAGGTGCTCACCGTCGGGATCCAGCGTCAGGATGCTGCACAGGCGTCCGGGCAGCAGCACTTCGATGCGCTCGGCAATCTGCTGCAGGATGACGGACAGCGGAATTTTCCGGGTCAGCAGCTCGAGCACAAACACGCGGAATTCTTCCAGCTTAAGCACATGCTGCCGTTCGGCCTCACGCTCGAAGGCGGCGAGCGCATAGTCGATGTCGCTGGCCATTTCGATAAGCAGGTCGCGGATGTCTTCGTCGAAGGCATCGACTTCGCCGCTGTAGAGATTGAATGCGCCGATCACCTCGCCGCCGTGATGCAAGGGCAGGGCGGCTGAGGAACCCCAGCGCTGGCGCAGGGCCGGCTGACGCCAGTGGCCGGTTTCGGCGTTGTCCTGGAAGTCGTCGCACCAGACCGGACGATTGGTGCGGATCGCCTCGCCAGTCGGCCCGTAGGCGGAGGCTTGTGCCGGATCGACGCTGATGTCGAGGCGCGCCACGTAATCGAGATGCTCGCCAAAGGTGGCGACCGGACGTACGCGCTTGGTCGCGGGATCGACAAGACCGATCCAGGCCATCTTCAGACCGCCATAGACCACCGCGCCCCGGCAGATCTCGGCCAGCATCTGCTCCCGGCTGGTGCTGCGCAGGATGGTCTGGTTGGCATGGTTCAGCGCGGCATACAGATGCATGGCGTGCTTGGCGCGGTCGACGGCTTCGCGCCGCTCGACATCGATCTTGCCGAGCTTTTCGCGCGTGTGCGACAGCCAGCCAGCGATGCTGTTTTCAAGCCCTTTGGCAACGCTCCCGCTTTTCGTGAAATCGCCCTTGCCCAGCGCAACGATGCGCTCGAACAGCGCTTCCGGGGTATCGCCGAGGATGGCGTGCAGGTTGCGGTAGCTGCGCAGCAGCAGGATCAGGAAGAACGCGCCCAGGGCGGCAAACATCACTCGGCAGATCGTGGCGTTATCCATGGCCTGGTCGACGCTGGCCTGGGTGCGCGCATCGACGAGCTCAACGAAGGCATTGAGTGGACGGTTGATCTCGAGCTTGGCGCCAAGGTAAGCACTGTCATGCAGCATCATGCTGGCGTGCAGGCGAATGTCATCCGTCACCGGATTGGCATCGGCCACGAGACGCATGGCTTCCATTTCGGTCTTGACCAGCTTGTCTGCGGCCAGCTTGGCTTGCTGCAGCAGCTGCATGCCACCGAGTTCGAGCTGGTGGGCGCGCCAGAGCGCGACCATTTCCTGCGTGCGCTTCGCAAAGGCTTCGGGTGGCGCTTCGTCAAGATGAATCAGATCCCAGTCATGCTGATCGGCGCGCTGATTACTGCTGGCAGGCTTGCCGTCGCGCGCATCGAGCAGGGCGCGGTAATGCAGCCAGTATTTCCGGTCGCTGGTGATGACGAAGCTGCGGGCAGCCCGCGTGAGCGCGTCGGACGAACGACTCAGTTCTTCGGCGAACTGCTTCGTTTCCTGACGCAGGCTATTCGCTTCGTCGATGTGCCGCTCAGAGATGACGTACAGATAGAACACGACCACGAACATCACCGCGTTCAGCGCGGCGAGGAACATGTTCGTGCTGAACCTGGCGGTCTCTCTGCTTGCAGTCATGGATGGTCGCAGCGTGTTTCTCTACCGAAGAAAGTTTGCGATGCTCAGGTACTGGGCCAAAAAGTTGCAGACCTGATCATATGCGACATGATCGATGATGTAAATTTAAAAACGGTTATAAATTTAACAATTTATTAATTGATATTGAAAATTAATTATTGGGCAATAAATCGGGTTGCAGGAATTACCTCTGGGTAGTGCGTTCGTGGGGCCTCGTCAGCAAGAAATCGCGTGCTGGTTTATCGTCTCGGCACTTTATCTCGTCACGGATGGACATCTGAATGAAGAAGCTGCTTGCACTGGGAGCCCTGCTGTTTGCGTCGTCGAGCTTTGCGCAAAGCTGGGAGCACTACGCCCGTACCGAGGGCGAGAACCGCTATTTCGATCCGGTGCGCATGGTCG
>JACCDS011104720.1_pt1 | contig 14997 bp, 9 predicted proteins | sample 7446441 | NCBI WGS metagenome assembly JACCDS01 (sample SAMN15323445, study PRJNA562643) | freshwater metagenome | isolation source: river surface water | place: USA:Blue River Watershed | collected 2017-08-17 | reverse complement strand
TGTACGTCGCCCTGATGATGGCCGTGGCCGAGGCCATGCACCCCGGAGGCACCGTGCTGGGGGCCGTCTTCACGCTGCTGATGTACGGCATCGGCCCGATCGCGCTGGTGCTCTACCTGCTGGGCACCCCGATGCGGCGACGCGCCCGCCTGCAGGCCGAGCAGGCGGACCGGACCGCCTCAGCGCCCGTCGCGCAGCCAGATGAACCCGGCCATGCGGCCGGTCAGACGGTCGCGGCGGTACGAGAAGAACCGTGACGGGTCGGTGACGGTGCACCAGCCGACGCTGCCTCCCGTGTTGCCGCCCATGCTGCCGTCATTGCCGCCCACCGACGGCACGCCCGCCGCCGCCAGGCGCAGGCGGGCCAGTCCGGCGAGGTCGGCCCACCACTTGCCCGCGTGTCCGGCCCGGGGCCTGAAGCACGGACCTGGCTCGGGACCGGAAGCTGCGAAGGCACGCAGCACGTCCTCGCCGACCTCGAACGCGTCGGGTCCGATGCACGGGCCGAGCCAGCATTCGACCTGATCGCTGGTGACGCCATGGCGCTGCCGCAGCGCGGCCAGCGTGCGCTCCAGCACGCCGCCGGCCAGGCCGCGCCAGCCCGCGTGTGCGGCGGCCACCGCACGCCCCTGCCGGTCGGCGAACAGCACCGGCAGGCAGTCGGCGACCTGGACCTCGCAGGCCAGCCCCGGCCGGCCGCAGACCGATGCATCGGCCACCGGCACGGTGCTGACGGCCGATCCCGGCGGGCCGGCGACGTCCACGTCCTCCAGCGCCTGGACCGCCACGCCGTGGACCTGATCGAGCCGCACGGGACGCGCGCCGATCCAGTCCTGCACGCGGGCCCGGTTGAGCGCCACGGCGGCGGGGTCGTCGCCCACCTCGGCCTTGAGGTTCAGGGCATCGAAGGGCGCGACGCTCACCCCGCCTGCACGCGTGCTCATGAACGCGCCGACGGCCGGATGGCTGAAGACCGGCCAGAGCCCGCGCGCGTCCTGACGTGTGGAAGGCGCCGGCATCAGTCCTGCGCGTCCGGGCAGGCCGAAGGCTGCGCCGCCTGGAAGGCGGGCAGCGCCATGCAGGTCTCGAAGATGCGCATGACATGGGGCAGACCATCGAGCCGGCAGTCGAAGCGCCGGGCGTTGAAGATCTGTGGCACCAGCACGCAGTCGGCCAGGCCGGGCGTGTCGCCGTGGCAGTGGCGGCCGGTCTGCGGCTCGCTGGCCAGGCGGCGCTCGACCACCTCGAGCCCGCCCTCGACCCAGTGGCGATACCAGGCGTTCTTGGCGTCCTCGCTGATGCCAAGGTCCTTGACCAGGTAGCGCAGCACGCGCAGGTTGTTGAGCGGGTGGATCTCGCAGGCGATGTCCAGCGCCAGCGAGCGCACCCTCGCCCGCCCGATCGGATCGGCCGGCAGCAGCGCCGGCTCAGGGTGGGTCTCGTCGAGGTATTCGATGATCGCCAGCGACTGGCTGAACGCCTGATCGCCGTCGACCAGCAGCGGCACCAGGCGCTGGGCCGAGCGGGCGGCGTAGTCCGCGCCCTGCTGCTCGTTGCGCACCAGGTGGACCGGCAGGTAGTCGTAGGACAGGCCCTTGAGCGCCAGTGCGATGCGCACGCGGAACGAGGCGGATGAGCGGTGATAGTTGTAGAGCTGCATGGTCTTTCCCGAGGCGGCGGGATCATGCCACGCAGACCCTCGCCGCTACACTGGATCGATGTCCTCCACGCCCCGCATCAAGCACTGCCGAGCCTGCGGCACGCCGGTCGAATACCGGGTGCCGGTCGACGACAACCGCGAGCGCGCGGTCTGTCCGGCCTGTCATGAGGTGCACTACCAGAACCCCTGCAACGTCGTGGGCACGGTGCCGCACTGGGAAGACAAGGTGCTGCTGTGCCGCCGCAACATCGAGCCGCAGCGCGGCCTGTGGACGCTGCCGGCCGGCTTCATGGAACTCGGCGAGACGACCGCCGAAGGCGCGCTGCGCGAGACCATCGAGGAGGCCGGCGCGGCCATCGAGATGCTGCCGCTCTACGCCGTGCTCAACGTCGTGCGGGCCGGTCAGGTCCACCTGTTCTACCGGGCCGAGCTTCAGCACCTGCGCTTCGATCCGGGGCCCGAGACCATCGAGGTTGCCCTGTTCGGCGAGGCCGACATGCCCTGGCACGAACTGGCCTTTCGCACCGTGCGGGTGACGCTGGAGCACTACTTCGCCGACCGCCGCCGCGGCCGCTTCGACGTGCACCACGGCGACATCACCTGAAGCCGGTCGCCACCGGCGCCCCAGACCCGCGTCGCCCCACCGACGCGTTCCCCACCGTCCCGCTCCCCTCACGGCCCTCGACATGACCGACGCCGCAGTGCCACCGACCCCTCCCGCGCCTGCAACCGAAGCACCGGGCGAGGCGCCGGATCCGGTCGTCGCGCGGCTGCGCGAGGATCTGATCCACCCCGATCCGCTGCTGGACTGCCTGATCGAGGTCTGCCGACTGCACGGCGTCAACGTCTCGCGAGCGGCGCTGAGTTCGGGCCTGCCGCTGGAGGAAGGCCGCCTCACGCTCGAACTGGCCGACCGCGCCGCCGCCCGGGCCGGCATGAGCACGCGGCTGCAGCGACTGCGGCGCACCCGCATCGATGCGGCGACGCTGCCGGCGATCCTGCTGCTCAAGGGCGGCAACGCCTGCGTGCTGCTGGGCTGGACACCGGACGGCGACGCCCGCGTGCTGCTGCCCGAGACCGGTCAGGGCGCGATCGTCATGCACCGCAACGAGATGCGCCGCCGCTACACCGGCGTGGTGCTGTTCGTGCGGCCGCATTTCCGCTTCGACGAGCGCACCGAGAAGCCCGCGCCGGTCGACTCCGGCCACTGGTTCTGGTCGGCCGTCAGCAGCCAGCGCGGCGTCTACCGCGATGTGCTGTGGGCGGCGCTGCTGATCAACCTGTTCGCGCTCGCGTTCCCGATCTTCACGATGAACGTCTACGACCGCGTGGTGCCCAACCACGCCACCGAGACGCTCTGGACGCTGGCCATCGGCCTGCTGATCGTGCTGGGCGCGGACCTGTACCTGCGCCTGCTGCGCAGCCGCTTCGTCGACGAGGCCGGCGCGCGCATCGACCTGCAGCTCTCGGCCAGCCTGCTCGAACGTGTGCTGGGCATGAAGCTCGAGAACCGGCCCGCCTCGGTGGGCAGCTACGCGGCCAACCTGCGCGGCTACGAGCAGGTGCGCGACTTCATCGCCGCCTCCACCGTCACGACGCTGATCGACCTGCCGTTCGCGCTGCTGTTCCTGCTGGCCATGACCTGGATCTCGGGCTGGCTGGCCCTGCCGGTGATGCTGGCCTTCGCGGCAATCCTGTTCATGGGCTGGACGCTGCAGGGCCGACTGCACCGGCTGGCCAAGTCGACCCACCAGGCCAGCGCCCAGCGCAACGCCACGCTGGTCGAGGCCCTGACGGGGCTGGAGACGCTCAAGACCCAGGCCGCCGAGAGCGTCATCCAGGCGCGCTGGGAACGCGGCAACCAGTTCCTCGCCCAGGCCCAGGTCGCCATGCGCGGGCTGGCCAACCGGGCCAGCTACGGCACCTCCACGCTGGTGCAGGCGGTGTCGCTGCTGATCATCGTGATCGGCGTCTACCTGATCAACGACCGCCAGCTGACCATGGGCGCGCTGATCGCCTGCACCACGCTGGCCTCGCGGGCGCTGGCGCCGGCCGGCCAGATCGTCGGCCTGCTGATGCAGTACCAGGGCGCGCGCACGGCGCTGGAGGCCCTCAACGGCGTGATGGACCAGCCCATCGAGCGCGAGGCCGGCCTGAACTTCCTGCACCGCCGCGAGCTGCGCGGCGAGATCGAGCTGCGCAACGTCCAGTTCGCCTACCCGGGCCGCGACGACGCGGTGATCGACGGCGTCAGCCTGCGCATCCAGCCGGGTGAACGTGTCGCGCTGATCGGCCGGGTCGGATCGGGCAAGAGCACGCTGCAGAAGCTGATGCTCGGGCTGTATCACCCGACCTCCGGGGCGGTGCTGCTCGACGGCATCGACCTGCGCCAGCTCGATCCGGCCGACGTGCGCCGCAACATGGCCTACGTCTCGCAGGACATCACGCTGTTCTACGGCACGCTGCGCGAGAACATCACGCTGGGCATGCCCTATGCGGACGACCAGAGCGTGGCCACGGCCGCCGAGATCGCCTGCCTGACCGAGTTCATCCACCGCCACCCGCGTGGCTACGACCTGCCGGTGGGCGAGCGCGGCGAGCTGCTGTCGGGCGGCCAGCGCCAGAGCGTCGGGCTGGCCCGCGCGCTGCTGCACAACGCGCCGCTGCTGCTGCTCGACGAGCCGACCAGCGCGATGGACTTCTCGACCGAGGCGCAGGTCACCCGCCGCGTCGCCGACTTCGCCGTCGGCCGCACGGTGGTGCTGGTGACGCACCGCACCTCGATGCTCGCGCTGGTCGACCGGGTCATCGTGGTCGACGGCGGACGCATCGTCGCCGACGGTCCGCGCGACCGAATCCTGGAGGCCCTGCAAGCGGGCCGGATCACGAGGGCCGCATGAACACCGTCCCCCACAAGCCCGACGACGCGCCGCGCAGCGAGAGCGCGCCGGCCACGCAGGTCGGCGTCGCCGCCGGCGAGGCGCCCGCCGTGCCCGGGCGCATCGAGCGCGCCCAGATCTTCTTCGGCAAGGTCATGAAGCACCTGTTCGGCCGCACCGTGGCCGACCAGCCCGACCCGGGCGCCGAACAGCGTGCCCGCCAGAACCGCTTCAGCTACGAGTACGAGGCGCTGGACCTGATGAGCCGCGAGGACACCGCGCGGGCCCAGCTGATCGTGCGCGTGGTGGCGCTGACGGTGCTGGTGCTGCTGCTGTGGGCGGCGATCGGCCAGATCGACGAGGTCACGCGCGGCGAGGGCAAGGTCATCCCGTCGCGCCAGCTGCAGGTGGTGCAGTCGCTGGACGGCGGCGTGGTCTCGGAAATCCTCGTGCGCGAGGGCGACAACGTCGAGGAAGGCCAGCTGCTGCTGCGCATCGACGAGACCCGGGCGACGTCGGGCGTGCGCGAGAGCGCCGCGCAGGTCTTCGCGCTGAAGGTCCGTCAGGCCCGGCTGAAGGCGCTGGCCGAAGGCGCCAGCTTCAACCCGCCGGCCCCGCAGGCGGGCAATGCCGAGGAAGGCCGCATCGTCGACGAGGAGCGCAACCTCTACAACGCCCGCGTCAGCGAGCTGCAGGCCACGCTGTCGGTCAGCGAGCAGCAGCTCAACCAGCGCGAGCAGGAGTTCGGCGAGGCGCGCGCGCGTCAGGCCGCCGCCCAGCGCGCGCTGGCCATCTCGCGCCAGGAGCTGCAGAAGACCCGGCCGCTGCTGGCCACCGGCGCCATCTCCGAGGTCGAGGTGCTGCGCCTGGACCGCGAGGTCAGCCGCAACCGTGGCGACGTCGAACAGGCCGCCGCCCAGATCGCCCGGGTGCAGGCCGCCATCTCGGAGGCCCGCCGCAAGCGCCAGGAGACCGAGCTGCAGTTCCGCAACGAGGCCCGTCGCGAGCTGTCGGACGTGCTGGGCCGGCTCAGCGCGCTCAACCAGGGCGCCGTGGCGCTGGCCGACCGGGTCAGCAAGGCGCAGGTCAAGTCGCCGGTGCGCGGACGCATCCAGCGCCTGCTGGCCAACACCGTGGGCGGCGTGGTTCAGCCGGGCAAGGACATCGTCGAGATCGTGCCGCTGGACGACACCCTCGTGCTGGAGGCCCGCGTCGAGCCCAAGGACATCGCCTTCATCCACCCCGGCCAGGCGGCCTCGGTGAAGTTCACCGCCTACGACTTCTCGATCTACGGCGGTCTGGAGGCGGTGGTCGAGAACATCAGCCCCGACACCCTGATCGACGAACGCGGCAACGCCTACTACCTGGTGCGGGTGCGGACCAACCGGCCGGAGTTCGGCGCCGACCAGCCCATCATCCCGGGCATGACGGCGACGGTCGACATCCTGACAGGCAAGAAGTCGGTGCTGTCCTACCTGCTCAAGCCGATCCTGAAGGCGCGGGCCTATGCGCTGCGCGAGCGTTGATGCGCCGCTGAACCGATCCGTCACTGAAACAACTGGCAGAAATCGAAAAAGCGACACCCGGTCTGGCCCGTGACTTATTCACGCGTCAGATGCACCATTTATGTGTGTCCAGGTGTGTGACGCGTATCAAGCCGGCCGTTTCTGACGCGCCGGGCGGGAACCGAAGCGATATCCTTCAAACTCCTAGGTGGGCCACTTCAAGCCTTACTTGAAGTTGAGTGCGCAATGACCTTTCGCGCCTGTCAACCCACCGCCTGGATGGAGAGCAAGACGTCATGGCTGAACAAACTGAAACCGCGGTCGCGCCGGTCGAGCCGACCGGACAGACCGCCACGCCCGAGCTGGCCGCCGCTGCGGCGCCCGAGGTGATTCCCGGCCTGAAGGACGTCCAGCTCATCCCCGACTACGTCCCGGCCCGCCTGCCTGCGGGCATCGTGCTGGGCATCACCGGCGAGGTGGTGATCCGCACGCCCGACGGCACGCTGCGTCAGCTCAAGGTGGGCGACGAGATCCGCAAGGGCGACATGATCCTGACGTCGCAGGACGGCATCGTCGAGATGAACGCCGAAGGCAGTCGCCTGGCGCGCAGCCCGATGGGCAACGACCTGCTGATCGACCCGCCGTCGGCCGGTATCGGCGACCCGGGCTCGCTCGGTCCGGGCCTGCGCGTGGGCCGGCTCAACGAGTCGCTCGGCGGCCAGAGCTGGGACATCGCCGGCGCCAGCGAGGACCAGCGCGGCATCGGCGACCTGCGCACCGCCGATCAGCTCGACTCGGAAGTCAACGCCGGCGTGCGCAACGCCGTCCCGGCCCTGAACATCAGCAACGGCGTGGCCGACGAGAACGACGGCACCCTGCCCTTCACCGTCACGCTGACCCGGCCGGCGGACCGCCCGCTGGTCATCACGCTGGACACCGGCGCGCCGGGCGACACCGCCACGCCGATCGTCGACTACGGCCAGATCGAGACCTCGCTGGACGGCGTGACCTGGACCCCGGGAACGACCGTCACCGTGCCGGCCGGCACCACCGAGCTGCAGGTGCGCGTGACGCTGGTGCCCGACAACATCCACGAGCCCGACGAGACGCTGACGCTGATCGGCACCATCACCGACCCGGCCACCGACCAGCCCGGCGGTGGCGGCAGCGGCATCGGCACGATCGTCAACGACGACCCGGTGCCCACGGTCGTGACCGTCACGCCGCGCAACCCGGACTCGAACGGCGCGGACAACATCGCCGACGTGCTCGAAGGCACCGAGACGGCCAACACCGTCACCTACGACGTGGTGCTGAGCAACCCGTCGAGCCTGCCCACCACCTTCGCGGTCGGCCTGGCCGGACGGGTCAGCGGCAGCACGCTGGCGGCCGATCCGGCCAGCGACCTGGGCCTGATGACCGTGACGTTCCCGGGCGGCACGCCGATCCCGGTGAGCAGCGGCTCGATCACCGTGCCGGCCGGCGTGACCGGCTTCGTCATCGAGATCCTGACCCGCCCGGACGCGGTCGACGAGACCCACGAGACCTTCGCGCTGACCGTCGGCGGCGTCGAGCAGCTCGTGACCATCCTGGACGACGACAGCTCGCCGGTGGTCGCCACCAACGCGATCCAGGCCTTCGAGGAAGGTGCCAACGTCAGCCTGGGCCTGAGCGCCCCGACCGATGCGGACGCCAACTCGACGCTCGTCATCACCGTCACCGGCCTGCCCACCATCGGCACGGTCCTGCTGGCCGACGGCACGACGGCGGTGGTCAATGGCCAGACGCTGACGGCCGCCGAACTCGTCGGCCTGCAGTACCGCCCGCCGCTGGACCATGTCGCCGGGACGCCGTCGGGCAACTTCAACTACGCCGTCAGCGACGGCGTGAACGTCACCAACGGACAGGTCACGATCGACCTGCAGGCCGTCAACGATCGCCCGATCGCCAACAACGACAGCCTGGCGGCGACCGAGGACACGTCCATCACCTTCACGGCCGCGCAGCTGCTGGGCAACGACACCGACATCGACAACCCGTCCACCGACTTTCGTCTGGTCTCGGTCACCAGCGGCACCGGCGGCACCGCCACGCTGAATGCGGCCGACGGCACGGTGACCTTCACGCCCAACGCCAACTTCAACGGCACGGCGACGTTCACCTACACCATGAGCGACGGCAGCCTGATCAGCCTGCCGGCCACCGCCTCGGTCAACGTCGCCTCGGTCAACGACGTGCCGGTGATCAGCCTGCCGTCCACCGGATCGGCCGGGCTGACCACCAGCGAGGACATCGCCCGGACCTTCTCCACCGCCACCGGCAATGCGCTGACGGTCAGCGATGCGGACGGTCCGGCCACCGTCCTGACGGCCACCGTCAACGTCTCGCAGGGCACCTTCACGCTCGGCTCGACCGTGGTGAACGGCCTGAATGCCGTGACCGGCGACGGCACGACCAGCGTGCGCCTGACCGGCACGGCCGCGGCGATCAACGCGGCGCTGGAGGGTTCGAGCTTCCTCAACAACCCCGACCAGTTCAGCCACACCAGCGGCGGCCTGCCCTCGGCCGGTCAGCCCACGCCGACGCTCAGCCTGTCGGTCAACGACGGCGAGGCGACGGTCAACAGCCCGACGTCCAACCTGGTCGTGCTGGCGGTGACGGACATCGTCTCCGAGACCCACCTGACCAACAAGGACCAGGCCTTCACGGTCAACCTGACGTCGAGCTTCGAGGATCCGAACGCCTCGATCATCCGCATCGGCACGACGGCGGTGAGCGTGGGCGACACGGTGGCGGTCGAGAACGGCACGGTGCAGCTCATCTCCAGCAAGGAGATCACCTTCACGCCGACGCCGGGCTTTGTCTCGCCCATCATCGGCGGCGACCTGCTGGAGACCAGCGACTTCATCTTCACGGTCCAGGCCGGTGGCGCGACCGAATCGGCCTTCTACCGCGTCCAGGTGGCCGACACGCCCGGCGCGCCGAACGCCGGCGTGCTGGTGGCCAGCGCGGCGGCCCCCGAGACGCTCAGCGGCCTGGCAGGCCAGTCCGACGTGTTCGCCTGGACGCTGGCCGACGCCGGCACCGAGGCCGCGCCCAAGACCTGGCAGGTGCAGTCCTTCGACACCGCGCCGGTCAGCCAGAACGGCGACGTGCTCGACCTGCGCGACCTGCTGGTGGGCGCCAACAGCAACAACATCGGCGCCTACCTGGACTTCAGCCGGGTCGGCGGCGACACCGTGCTGACGGTCAACAACGACGGCCAGGGTCCCGCCAACATGAGCATCACGCTGCAGGGCGTGGACCTCAACGCCTCGCTCGGACTCGGTGCGGACGCGACGGACGTGCAGATCGTCGCCAGCCTGATGACCCAGGGCAAGCTGCTGGCCGACATCACGACGACCTGAGCTGCCCGGCGGCAGCATCGGCCACGGCGGCCGAACGACCCAGGCGCCCTAAACGGGCGCCTTGTCGTTTCATGACCTCAAGGTTTCAGGGCCTCAAGGATTCAGGGCCTGACAGCCGGCCCGGTCCAGGCATCGAAGCCGAGCTCGCGCACGCTGGCCAGATCCTCAATGCGGGTGACGCCTTCGGCGCCGACCTGCAGCCCGAGGCCACGCAGCGTCGACACCAGACCGCGCACGAACTGGGCCCGCGCGGGCTGGTCGGCCAGTTCATGCACCAGCGACGGCGAGAGCTTGACGTAGTCGATGCCCGCCTGCGCGGCGATGGCGAAGTCGGGCACCCGTTCGCCGGCATGTTCCAGCCCGACCCGCACGCCCAGCGAGCGCACCTGCCGACCCAGTTCGACCAGCGCATCCGGATGCCGCGCGATCTGCAGCGCATCGACGTCGAAACACAGCCGCGAGGCGGCCGGCCCGATGCCACGCAGCCGGCCGAGCAGGCGCGCCATGAAGCCGGTGGTCAGCAGCGAGACCGGCGACAGGCTGACGCAGCGCGACTGCCCGTCGGCCGAGATCGAGCGCAGCGCCAGGTCCAGCGCGCACAGGTCGATCTCGGGCATCAGCCCGGTGCGCAGGGCATGGGGCAGCCAGTGGGCCGCCACCTCGTAGGGACCGCCGGCGACGAGTTGCAGCCGCAGCGGACATTCGAGGTGCAGCTGCCGGCCCTCGCGGTCGACCACCGGGAACTCGCCCAGCATCGCCCGACCGTCGACCAGCGCCTGGCGGATCGCCAGACGCCAGGCCTGCTCACCGTTCAGGCTGGCCGGCGGACCGGCGGTGGTGCCGAACTCGATCGAGAACGGCTCGCCCGCCTCGGCCCGCGCCAGGGCCGCATCGGCGCTGGCCAGCACCTCGTTGAGCGGCAGTCCCAGCGCGAGCGGCTGGACGGCCATGACGACCGAGACGCCTTCGTAGCTCGACAGGCGTTCGACCAGCCGCGCCATCAGCTCGGCGGGCACCGCATCGTGCCAGCCGGTCGGACCGTGCACGACCGCCAGATCGCTGCCGTTGAGTCGACCGCAGGCCAGCGGCATGAGCGTTCCGAGCGGCAGACGCAGCCGATCGGCCAGCAGCTTGAGCATCGCGTCGGTGGCGCGGTGGCCGCGCAGCCGGTTCAGCTCGGCCAGGCCGATCACCCGCAGCAGCAGCAGGCGTCCGCCGCCGTGGGCCTCATGGCGCAGCTGCTGCTGCAGCTGGGCGAGGAAGTGGCTGCGGTTGGACAGGCCGGTCAACACGTCCTCGTTGGCGACGCGGCGCAGGTGGTCCAGCGCGGTGGTCTGTTCGGTGAACTGGCTGCGCACCCGCTCGACCATGGTGTTCATCGCCCGCGTCAGCGCCTGCAGCTCGGGCGTCGCCGGCTCGTCGGTGGTGACGTAGCGCCGCTCGCTCAGGGCCACGGCCTGGGCCACGACGGCATCGAGCGGCCGGCGCAGGCGCCGCACCGCGACATGGGCGATCACGCCGGCAACCAGGCCCAGCGCCAGCATCCACACCGTCGTGCTGACCGCCCCGCGCCACAGGTCGGCATAGGCGAACACCGGCTGGCTGACGACCTCCAGGTGGCCGACGGCGGCCCAGCCGGACGTCACCTCGGCGCGTCCGGGGATGGACGAGATCGGCACCAGCTGCTCGAACCAGTCCGGCACATCGGCCAGCCGGGGCGCGGCGCGGCGCGCGAACAACTCGACGCCCTCGGGCGACAGCAGCCGGATCGACTGGTAGTGCCCGATGTCGAACTGCGAGGTGATGGCCAGCTCGATCAGCCCCCGGTCACCGCCCTGCTGGGTCAGCGTCAGCGCCAGCGACTGGGCGTTGTCGCTGTTCTTCAGCGCAAGCTGGGTCTGCAGGTAACTGCGCGCCGTCCAGGTCGACACCACGACGCTGCCGACCAGCGCGAACAGGATCAGCGTCGCGATCAAGGTCTGCACCTGGCGTATCAGGGACATATGCCACCCACGGAGTTACAAGACATCACAGAAAACCCTGTTCACGGGCCCGCGCGAGCAAATCACGCCAACGCGACAGCCGCGCCAGCGGATCACCGGCGCCCGGTCCCTGAGTACCGGTCCAGAGCCCTTCGGCATTGAAACTGAATACCGGCGCGAGATCCGGCCGGCGCGAGGCCGGGCGAATCTCGCCGACCAGATTGTCCAGAATCGACGGATCGCTCGAACCGGTCGCCGGATAGTAGGCCAGCACCATGTGCGCCTGCTGGCTCGAACCCCCCGGGCCGTTGAGCGAGGCCTTCACATACACCAGCCGCAGCCGCGCCGGCGCGACACCGGCGGCGATCAGGCTGAAGTACTTGGCAATCGCGTAGTCCTCGCAGTCGCCGGCACCGCGGCCGAACATCTCGATGGGCGTCGACCAATAATCGATCTGGCCCCACACGTCGATATCGTCGCGAAATGTCACGCGGCGATTGAAGAACTGATTGATCTGCTGCAGCCGGGTCTCGTCGTCCTGAGCCGAGAGTTGGGCCACCAGATCGGTGAGCGCCCGCACGGATTCAGGTGTCTGTCCACCCTGCCGTTGGGCGGACTGTCGCAGACGGTCCACATCCCACGCCGACGAATCCCGCCAGCCCAGCAGCAGCGCCCCGAGCAGCAGCAGCAGGCCCAGCCCCGCGACAAGTCGCCGGAGGCGGCGCGGAAAATTGCCGAAAACCCGCCAGCCGGTCACATGTTGTGACCACTTGGCGGTTTGCGGCAACGGCTGGATTCTCGGCATCCCCACCTTTTCGGTCAGCGATCCGCCGAGTTGACCATGAACCCGAGCGATGCAACGCATCGGGCAGGCCGGAAAAGCCGGCGCTTATCCGGCCATCCGCTTGGGTTGCCTTGCCGAAGTCGTCGAGCCTGTGGGATACTGACCCAAACTAATATCGATGCGTTCGCGCATCCGCCACCACCATGATCAAGCCGACCGTCCCGATGATTGGAAAACTGGCGCTGGCGTGCCAGCTGGCAATGGTTTTCCCGGTCTGGTCGCAGGGTCCTGCGGCCGATCCGCTGAAGGATGCGGCCCAGCGTGCGATTTCCTCGAATCCCGAGGTGACGGCCCGCCTGAACGCCTTCCGGGCGGCCGTCGAAGAGGTCGGCGTGGCCCGCGGCGCGTATTTGCCCCGGGTCGACCTGAGCGCCGATGCGGCCCGCATCCGTGACCGCATCGACTCGCGCACGCCGGCCAACGGTTCGATGACCAGCACCGGCGTGGCACTTACCGCGACGCAATTGTTGTGGGATGGCCTCACCACCGTGAACCAGGTCCAGCGACTCGACCACGCCCGTCTGGTGCGTTATTTCGAATTCATCGACGCGAGCGAACAAACCGCGCTGGAAAGTGCCCGGGCCTATTTCGACGTGTCGCGCGCACGCAAGCTGGTGCAATTGGCCGAGGACAACTACGTGCAGCACCGTCAGGTGTTCGAGCAGATCCAGTCGCGCGTCAAGGCCGGTGTCGGCCGGGGCGTCGACCTCGAACAGGTCGGGGCCCGCCTGGCGCTGGCCGAATCCAACCTGGCCACCGAGACCGCCAACCTGCACGACGTGACCGAGCGCTACCGCCGCGTCGTCGGTGCCCTGCCGCCGGCCGAGCTGCCGATGGTGGCCTCGCTGGACCGCAGCCTGCCGGGCTCGGCCGCCCAGGCGGTCGACCAGAGCGTCAAGCGCAACGCGCTGGTGGCCGCAGCGGTCGAGAACTACCGCTCGTCGCAGTCCCAGAGCAAGGAACGCGACGGTCTGTGGCACCCGCGCGTCGAGGCCCGTCTGCGCAGCGGCGCGGGCAACAACTTCGACGGCGTGCCCGACCAGAAGCGCGAGACCTCCGCGGGCATCTACCTCAACTGGAACCTGTTCAATGGCGGCTCCGACCAGGCCCGCATCCGGCAGTCGGCCAACCTGCTCAACCAGGCCGCCGACCAGCGCGACAAGGCCTGCCGCGAGGCCCGCCAGACCGCCGCGATCGCCTTCAACGACGTGCGCACGCAGACCGAACAGGTCGGCTACCTCGACCGCAACGTGCAGGCCACCACGAAGGCGCGCGACGCCTATCGCCAGCAGTTCGACATCGGCCAGCGCAGCCTGCTGGACGTGCTCAATGCCGAGAACGAGCTGTACGTGGCGCGCCGTTCGCTGACGTCGGCCGAGCACGACCTGGGCATCGCCAAGGCCCGCACCCACGCCTCGGCCAGCACGCTGGTGGCGGTGCTCGGGCTGGCGCGCGCCAGCGAGGCCAACGAGGAACCGGAAGACGGCCGGTTCTGGCAGGCCGGTGACGACGGCGCCACCCGCTGCCCGATCAGCGCGACCGAACTCGCGCTGGCCACCAAGTCCGACCTCGACGCCCGCGCCCGCCAGACCGCGCCGGTGGAAGTCTCCGCCGTGACCGCCGCCCCGGCCGTGGCCGCCGCGCCCGCCGCCCGCGCCCTGCCGCCGGTCGACCGCACGGCCACGCCGGCCGTCTCGTCGGTGTCGCAGCGCCTGCTGGACTGGGCCGCCGCCTGGTCGACCAAGGACGTGACGCGCTACCTGAGCTTCTACGACGCCAAGTTCCAGCCGACCAACGTGTCGCGCAAGAAGTGGTTCGACAACCGCACCAAGCTGCTGCGCAAGGCCGGCCCGATCGACCTGCGCATCTCCAACGTGCAGCGCAAGACGCTGTCACCCACCCAGGTCGAGACCCGCTTCGACCAGGACTACGCCTCGGGCTCGGTCAAGGACAAGAGCCAGAAGGTGCTGGTCTGGCAGCGTCGCGGCAGCGAGTGGTACATCGTCAAGGAATCGAGCCGCTGATCACGGCTTGGGCAGGGTGACCGCCGCGCGGTCGCCCCGCACAAGTCACTTGCGCATCAGCGTGCTCTTGCCGAACAGGCTCTCGACCAGGTCCACGGCCAGCTCGGCGGTCTGGTTGCGCAGGTCGAACGCAGGGTTGAGTTCGACGACGTCGAGCGAGGCGAGCCGGCCGGTGTCGGCAATCATCTCCATGCACAGCTGGGCCTCGCGGTAGGTCGGACCACCGGGGACGGTGGTGGCTACGCCCGGGGCGATGCCGGGGTCGAGGAAGTCGACGTCGAAGCTCACGTGCAGGTGGGTGCGGTCATCGAGCGTGGCCAGCGCCAGCTCCATCGCGTGGCGCATGCCCATCTCGTCGATGTAGCGCATGTCGAAGACCTCGATGTCCTGCTCATGCACCAGCCGCTTCTCGCCGGCATCGACGCTGCGGATGCCGATCTGGCGGATCGACTTCGGCGAGATTGCCGGCACGGTGCCGGACATGTTCGTCAGCGCGGCCGGGCCGAGCCCGCACAGGCAGGCCACCGGCATGCCGTGGATGTTGCCGCTGGGCGTGATGGACGAGGTGTTGAAGTCCGCATGGGCATCAAGCCACAGCACCCGCAGCTTGCGGCCGGTCTCGCGGCAATGCCGCGCCACGGCGCTGATGGAGCCCACGCCCAGGCAGTGGTCACCGCCCAGCATGATCGGCAGGTG
>JACCDS011002690.1_pt1 | contig 14997 bp, 13 predicted proteins | sample 7446441 | NCBI WGS metagenome assembly JACCDS01 (sample SAMN15323445, study PRJNA562643) | freshwater metagenome | isolation source: river surface water | place: USA:Blue River Watershed | collected 2017-08-17 | reverse complement strand
TCGACCACTCCCAGCTGCGCACCCGCCGCATGCCCGTGCACGGCCGCACCGTCGAGGTCCCGGCCTCACCCTGGGGCGTCGAGTGGGAATCGACCACCTTCCCCGAAGCCCCGGCGCTGGACGCGCACGGGGCGGCGATCCGGGCGGAGTTCGGGGTTATTCAAGCGCCTCGTTGATGTCGCAGATCTTGATTTCGTCTGCCAGCCACGAGGATTAATTGATTCGCCCGTTTTCCTCGAAGTCCAGGCTGAATCTCTCCCGATCATTCGACAAGGTTTTTCCGGGTTCGAGGTCGATGACCGGATGACCTGATCCACCCGGATCGCTGGATGTCAGGCGCGTCGCTCGCACGCAATCCTGGCGTACCAGCCAAACAGCCAACGGACGCCGAAATAGCAAATCGTCAGATAGATTCCGATCAGGACCAACGAGATGATCCAGACGATCATCGACATGCCGCCTGATGTGAGCAGAGCCGCTCGTTCCTCCGGATTGAGTTCGATGCCGATCAACAGCGCCGCCGTGGCGACTGACGTCAGGACGTAGGCCCCGATCGCACGCCAGGCGAAAGAACTCTTCTCGTCCTCGGTCGGCGGGCGCTTGTGGTCCTTCACGAACGCTGCAGATGCGAAGAAGGTCGGGGCAATCACGAGTGCGACGGTCAGGCTGCCACCCGATCCCAGATCGAATGTGGTGGACAGGGCGGCCACGGCGACAGTCAACAAGATGTTTGCGATGAAGAAGATCAGGGCGTAGCGGTTCAATGGAACTCCAGGTGGATGCATTCGATTCGACGAATTCGATTCGAAGAATCTTGTTCGTCGCAGATGATGACGAAGACCACGGTATCAGCGTGCTCGCCGGTCTGACAAGCACGGTTTTCTTAGTACTGGTTTCGTGTCGGAACGAATCGCGGGAAACGCCTTTTCTGGCGATTGACAGGGCCCTGAGTAACTCGCTTGGATAGTTGCTTAGGGCTGCTGGAGGGCGGTGTCCTGATTCGGGCGGGTTCGGGTTGCCGATGTGGTGCGCGTCATCCGACGGCCATGGCCGCGGCCGCTCGGGGCACTCCTTGCGGGCAGCCAAACCTGCCGACTCCCCCGCACGCCCCACAACCGCCCAGTCCCAACCCTTCCCGGTGCCCGACCCGGCGCCGATGCACCACGTGAAAGCGCGATTTCACGAATAGGTCGGGCACGAAAATGGCTTACCGCGAGTCCGTGCCGGAAACCGCCGGCGTTTCTTCCAGCAAAGGACTTCGCCATGCTCGACTTCGCGTCCTCGACATCTCTTGCGCCCCGGCCGACCGGCAGGGCCATCCAGCGGTGGGTGGCGGGTGCCCTGTTGTGCCTGAGCCTGGGGGGCGCGCAGGCCGCCGGGACGTTGCGGGTGGCGATGACGGCGTCGGACATCCCCTTGCCCAACGGGCAGACGGACCAGGGCGCCGAGGGCATGCGCTTCATGGGCTACACGGTGTTCGAGGCGCTGGTGGGCTATGACCTGTCCTCGCCAGACAAGGCGACCTCGCTGGTGCCGGGGCTGGCCACGGAGTGGAAGGTGGACGGCGCCGACAAGCTGCGCTGGACCTTCAAGCTGCGACCGGGGGTGAAGTTCCACGACGGGTCGCCGTTCAACGCCGAGGCGGTCGTCTGGAACCTCGACAAGATCCTCAACGCCAAGGCCGAGCAGTTCGACACCAAGCAGGCTGCGCAGGGGCGCGGGCGCATCCCGACGGTGGCGAGCTACAAGGCGATCAACGAGCTGACCGTGGAGGTGACGACCAGCGAGGTCAACGCGCTGCTGCCCTTCCAGATGGCCTGGATCGTGATGTCCAGCCCGGCGCAGTGGCAGGCGGTGGGCAAGAGCTGGGACGCGTTCATCAAGAGCCCGTCGGGCACCGGCCCGTTCAAGCTGGAAAGCTACGTCCCGCGTGAACGTGCCGTGCTGGCGCGCAACGCCGCCTACTGGGACAAGGCGCGCGTGCCCAAGCTCGACAAGCTGGTGCTGCTGCCGGTGCCCGATGCGTCCGCCCGCGTGGCCGCGCTGCGGTCCGGTCAGGTCGACTGGATCGAGGCGCCGCCGCCCGATGCGATCGACAGCATCAAGGCGGCCGGCTTCGCGATCACCAGCAACGTCTACCCGCATGTGTGGCCGTGGCACTTCTCGCGCGTGGACGGCTCGCCGTGGAACGACATCCGGGTGCGCAAGGCGGCCAACCTGGCGATCGACCGCGAGGGCATGAAGCAGCTGCTCGGCGGCATGATGGTGTCGGCCAAGGGCATGGTGCCGCCCAACAGCCCGTGGTTCGGCAAGCCGTCCTTCGAGGTCAAGTACGACGTGGCCGCGGCCAAGGCGCTGATGGCGCAGGCGGGCTATTCGAAGGACAAGCCGCTGAAGGTGAAGTCGATCATCTCGCCGGCCGGATCGGGCCAGATGCAGCCGCAGCTGATGAACGAGTTCATCCAGCAGAACCTCGCCGAGATCGGCATCCAGGTCGAGTTCGACGTGCGCGACTGGAATGCGCTGCTGGCCAACTGGCGTGCCGGGGCGAAGGATCCGGGCACCAAGGGCGCGACCACGACCAACAGCTCGTACTTCTCGCAGGACCCGTTCACCGCGCTGATCCGCCACGTCGACAGCGCGCTGATGCCGCCCAAGGGCACCAACTGGGGCTACTACAGCGATCCGGAGATGGACAAGATCTTCGACGGCGTGCGCACCGAGTTCGACACCCGCGCACAGCTCGCGCTGATCCAGAAGGCGCACGAGAAGTACGTCAACGACGCGCTGTTCCTGTTCGTCGCGCATGACGTCGCGCCGCGCGCGATGAGCAAGAAGGTCAAGGGCTTCGTGCAGCCGCAGAACTGGTTCCTGGACTTCTCGGCCATCTCGATGGACTGACGGGCCGAGCCGATGGGGTCCTACCTGATCAGGCGGCTGCTGCACGCGCTGCCCATCGCGCTGGCGGTGACGCTGCTGTGCTTCTCGCTGGTGCACCTCGCGCCGGGGGATCCGCTGTCGGCGGTGCTGCCCTCGGACGCGTCGCAGGAGATGATCGACCGCGTCAAGGCCGACTACGGGCTGGACCAGCCCCTGCCGGCGCAGTACCTGCACTGGCTGTCGCGGGCGCTGCAAGGTGACCTGGGCCGCTCGATCGGCAGTGGCCGGCCGGTCAGCGAGGAGATCGGCAAGGCCATCGGCAACTCGCTGCTGCTGGCGCTGCTGGCGGCCACGCTGGCGTTCTCGGTCGGTGCGGCGCTGGGCATCGTGGCGGGCTATCGGCAGGGCTCGGCAACCGACCGGGTGCTGTCCTCGCTGGCGATCGCCGGCGTGTCGGTGCCGCACTACTGGCTGGGCATCGTGCTGGTGGCGATCTTCTCGGCGCGCCTGAACTGGCTGCCGGCGATGGGTGCGGGGCCCGAAGGCTCGGGCGACTGGACGCTCGCGCAGCTGCCCTACATCGTGCTGCCGGTGCTGACGCTGGCGGCGATGCCGGCGGGCATCGTGATGCGCTCGGTGCGCGCGCTGGTGGCCGACACGCTGGGCAAGGACTTCATGCTCGGCCTGGTGGCCAAGGGCATGGGCCGTGCGGCGGTGTTCCGGCACCTGGCCCGCAACATCGCGCCGACCACGCTGGCGGTGATGGGCGTGCAGCTGGGCTACCTCATGGCCGGCTCGATCCTGGTGGAGACCGTGTTCGCCTGGCCGGGCACGGGCCTGCTGCTCAACACCGCGATCCTGCAGCGCGACATCCCCCTGCTGCAGGGCACGATCTTCGTGCTGGCGCTGTTCTTCGTCGGCCTGAACCTGCTGGTCGACCTGCTGCAGCCCTTGCTGGACCCGAGGATGAGGCGCGCATGAACCCGCTGTCCCCGAACGTCGACGCCGCCGTGCTGGCGGTGACGCCCGCACGCGCCTCGCAGGGCTACTGGCGCGGCGTGCTGCAGCGGCTGCTGCGCGACCGCGTGTCGCTGGCCTGCATCGCCGTGCTGGCCCTGGTCATCCTGGCCGCGCTGCTCGCGCCCTGGCTGGCACCGGGTGATCCCGCCGTGGGCAGCGTGCTCAAGCGGCTCAGGCCGGTGGGCACGCCCGGTCACCCGCTGGGCACCGACGAGCTCGGCCGCGACATGCTGACCCGCCTGATGCACGGCGGTCGCGTGTCCTTGCTGATGGGCATGGCGCCGGTCGGCCTGGCGCTGCTGATCGGCGGCACGCTGGGCATGGTGGCCGGCTTCGTCGGCGGGCGTGTCAACGCGGTGATCATGCGCAGCGTGGACGTGGTGTTCGCCTTCCCGTCGATCCTGCTGGCGGTGGCGATTGCCGGGGCGATGGGCGCGGGCATCGGCAACACGCTGCTGGCGCTGACCATCGTGCTGATCCCGCCGCTGACGCGGGTGACCGAAAGCGCGACGACGCAGGTCCGGTCGGTCGAGTTCATCGAGGCCGCCCGCGCCAGCGGCGCCGGCAACGCGGTGATCATGCGCGTGCATGTGCTGGGCAACGTCATCGGCCCGGTGCTGGTCTATGCGACCAGCCTGCTGTCGGTGGCCATCATCATGTCGGCCGGGCTGTCCTTCATCGGCCTGGGCCCCAAGCCGCCGACGCCGGAGTGGGGCCTGATGCTCAACACGCTGCGCAACGCGATCTACACCCAGCCGCTGCTGGCGGCCCTGCCGGGCGTGCTGATCTTCGGGGTCTCGCTGGCGTTCAACCTGCTGGCCGACGGCCTGCGCAGCGCCATGGAGGTGAGGTGATGGACGCACCAGCCTGGGCGGTGGATGTGGCCGGTCTGCGCAAGCAGTTCCGGGTGCGGTCGCAGCGACTCGGTGCGCAGCCGCAGGTGGTGCATGCCGTGTCGGACATCTCGTTCCGGCTGGCGCGCGGTCGCACGCTGGGCATCGTGGGCGAGTCGGGCTGCGGCAAGTCGACGCTGGCCCGGCTGCTGATGGGCCTGATCGAGGCCGATGACGGCTCGGTGCAGCTGGCCGGGCAGGTGCTGGGCCAGCGCCCGGCCCAGCTCGCGGCTGTGCGGCGCAAGGTGCAGATGGTGTTCCAGGACTCGTTCGCCTCGCTCAATCCGAGGTTGAGCATCGAGGCCTCGCTGATGTTCGGCCCGCTGGTGCACGGCGTGTCGCGCGCGCAGGCCCGGCGCACGGCGCATGACCTGCTGGCGCGGGTCGGGCTGGAGCCCTCGCGCTTTGCCGGGCGCTATCCGCACGAGGTCTCGGGCGGTCAGCGCCAGCGCGTCAACATCGCGCGGGCGTTGGCGCTGGGCCCGGAGATCGTGATCTTCGACGAGGCCGTCTCGGCGCTGGACAAGTCCGTCGAGCTGCAGGTGCTCAACCTGCTGCAGGACCTCAAGGCCGAGCTGGGGCTGACCTACCTGTTCATCTCGCACGATCTCAACGTGGTGCAGTACGTCAGCGACGAGGTGATGGTGATGTACCTGGGCAAGGTGGTCGAGACGGGCCCCGTGCAGTCGGTCTACGAACGCCCGGCGCACCCGTACACGCGGGCCTTGCTGGCCTCCATGCCCAGCATGGACCCGCGTCGGCGCACGCTGGCCGCGCCGATCGTGGGCGATCCGCCCAGCCCCATCGACCCGCCGTCGGGCTGCCGCTTCCGCACCCGCTGCCCGCACGCGGTGGCGGCCTGCGCCGAGTCCGAGCCGATGCTGCGTGCGACGGGCGGCGAGCAGCACCGGGCGGCCTGCCATCTGGTGTCGGCCGAAGGGGGACCGGCATGAGCACGGCCCCGCTCGCATCGGTGCGCGACCTGAGCGTGCGCTTCGAATCGCCACGCGGTCTGGTGCAGGCCGTCAACGGCGTCAGCTTCGACGTGCAGCCGGGCGAGGTGCTCGGCCTGATCGGCGAATCCGGCTGCGGCAAGAGCGTCACGCTGCGTGCGCTGATGCGCCTGCTGCCGACGGCGCGCACGCGGGTGTCGGGGGCCATCACGGTCGACGGGCTGGACGTGCCCACGCTGGAGGCCGCCGCCCTGAGCGCCTACCGGGGCGGTACCGCCGCGATGATCTTCCAGGACCCGGGGCTGGCGCTCGACCCGGTCTACACCGTTGGTCAGCAGATCGGCGAGGCGATCCGGCGCCATCGGGGCTGTTCCCGGGCCGAGGCACGCGCCCAGGCGCAGCAGTGGCTGGAGCAGGTCAAGGTGCCGTCGGCGCGGGCCCGGCTGGACAACTACCCGCACGAGCTGTCCGGCGGCATGCGCCAGCGGGTGATGATCGCGCTGGCCCTGTCCTGCGGCCCGAAGCTGGTGCTGGCCGACGAGCCCACCACCGCGCTGGACGCAACCGTGCAGATGCAGGTGCTGCTGATCCTGCGCGAGCTGCAGCAGCGGCTGCAGATGGGCGCGGTGTTCGTGACCCACGATCTGGGCGTGGCCGCCGAGATCTGCGACCGCATCGCGGTGATGTACGCCGGGCGCATCGTCGAGATCGGCAGCGCCGAGGACGTGCTGCTGCGGCCGGCCCACCCCTACACGCAGGCGCTGCTGGCGTCGACCCTGCACGGGGCGATGCGGGGCACGCGCCGCACCGGCCTGCCCGGCGCGCCGCCCGATCTGGTCGACCTGCCCGGTGGCTGCGCCTTCGCGGCGCGTTGCCCGGACGCGCGGGCGGCATGCGGCCAGGCCGTGCCGGTCCTGCAGACGCGGCACGGCGCGTCCGCGGCGGCGTGCTGGCGTCTGGATGAGCTGGGCGACAAGGGCGACGAGGGCAACAGGGGCGACCAGGGCGACCAGGGTGCATCGGGCCTGACGCATCCGGCCGGGGCGGGCGCATGAGCGGCACGCCGCCGCTCGGGCGGCCCTTGCGCATCGCCTTGCTCAACCCGAACACCAGCCAGCCGTCGACCGCACGGATGCTCGACAGCGCCCGTTCGGTGGCGCCGCCAGGGGTCCTGATCGAGGGCCGCAACGTTGCGCAGGGCCACGACTTCATCGCCGATGACGCCGCGCTGCAGCAGGCCGCAGCGGCCGTGCTGGCCTGCGCGCCCGCGCTGCGGGCCGAGGGCTTCGACGCCGTCATCGTGGCCGGCTTCGGCGACCCGGGCGTGGCGCGCTGGCGCGAGATCACGGACCTGCCGGTGACGGGTCTGGGCGAGGCCGGCATCGCCGAGGCCGCTCGGGGCGGGCGGCGCTACGCCATCGTCACCGTGACGCCCGCGCTGCACGACAGCCTGATCGCGGCGGCCCATGCCGGCGCACCGCCTGAGCAGTTCACCGGCGTGCGCTACACGCGGGGCGACCCGGACGTGCTGATGCGCCACCCGCAGGCGCTGCAGCAGGCGCTGCTGGCGGCCTGTCAGGAGGCCGTGCTCGACGGCGCGCAGGCCATCGTCATCGGCGGCGGACCGCTCGCGCATGCGGCGCAGGACATCGCCCGGCGGCTCGGTCGTCCGGTGGTCGACCCGGTCGGCGCGGCGGTGCGGCTGGCCTGTGCGCGCGCCGGCCTGCGTCCTGCGTCCTGAGGCCATGAACGACGCGTCCACGGCCGACGGCACGGCGACATCCTTCCTGACGAGGGTGCGCCAGAACCTGTCCGCCTTTCACCCGATGGAGCGGCAGCTGGCCGAGTTCGTGCTCGACTTTCCCGGCGACCTGCCCAGCTACGCCGCCAGCGAACTGGCCGCGCTGGCGGGCGTGTCCAACGCCACCGTCACGCGCTTCATCAAGCGGCTGGGCTACCGGCACTACGAGGACGCCCGCCGCCAGGTCCGCATGGAACGCGGCACCGGCTCGCCGCTGCTGCTGGCCAGTCGCAGCGCGAAGGTGGAAAACCGCTTCAACGCCAGCCTCGCGCGCAGCCTGGACAACCTGCAGCGCACCTACGCCCGGCTCGATGCCGGAGGCATCGACGAGATCGCGCGGGCGCTGCTGGCCGCGCGCAAGCTGTGGATCTGCGGGCTGCGTTCGAGCCAGTCGTTCGCGAGCTACCTGCGCTGGCAGATGTTCCAGCTCAAGGCCGAGACCCACATCCTTCCCCATGCCGGCGACACGCTGGGCCAGTACACGGCCAGCATGTCCGCGCAGGACGTGGTGGTGGTCTTCGCGGTGCGGCGCCGACCGGCCGTGCTGACCGCGCTGGTCGCGCGCATGGTGGCCTCGGGCGCCCGAGTGCTCTACATCTCCGACGAGCAGGTGCCGCGCCTGCCGGGGCTGGCCTGGCACCTGTACGGCGCCTGCGAGTCCGACAGCCCGCTCGACGACCATGTGGCCGTCATCGGCATCTGCCACCTGCTGGCCTCACGCGTGATGGAACTGGCCGGCCCGCGCGAGCGCGAGCGGCTCACCGCGATCGAGGAAAGCCACGACGCGCTGCACGAGCTGTGAGGCCGTGAGCCCGGGCCTCAGCGCCGCACCCCCACGCCCAGCGGCGTGGCCGGCATCTCGGCCGGCACGCGCCCGTAGGCGTGTGGCAGCGAGACGGTGCGCAGCTGTGGCAGGACCTTGGTGCCGAAGGTCTCGCACTCGTCCAGATGCGGGTAGCCCGAGAAGATGAAGGCGCGCATGCCCATGGCCATGTACTCGTGGATGCGCGTGAGCACCTGGTCGACGCTGCCCACCAGCGCGGCGCCGCAGCCGCTGCGGGCGCGGCCGACCCCCGTCCAGAGCAGGTCCTCGACATAGCCGTCGTCATCGGCCTTGTCGCGGTTGGCGCGTTGCAGCGCCACGCCCAGGCTGGTGGCATCGAGCGCGCGGCTGCGGATCGCGCGGCCCTGTTCGTCGTCCAGCATCGAGACGAGTTCACGGGCGTACTCGCGCGCCTCGGCCTCGGTGTCGCGCACGATCATGTGGACTCGCAGGCCGTAGTCCAGCACGCGGCCGTGGCGCTGCGCCTGCTCGTGGACGTCCTTCATGCGTTGCGCCAGCAGCTCGCGCGGCTCGGGCCACATCAGGTAGGTGTCGCAGTGTTCGCCGCACAGGGCCAGCGCGTCCGGGCTGTAGCCGCCGAAGTAGAGCAAGGGCCCGCCGTTGACCTGATAGGGCCGGGCCGGATCGCTCGACAGGCCCTTGAGCTGGTAGACCGTGCCGTCGAAGTCGATGGTGTCGCGGGTCCAGGCCTGCTTGAGGATCTGCACCACCTCGCTGGAGCGCCGGTAGCGCAGCTCGCTGCTGTCCTGCTGGCCGGGGAAGTCCGACGAGATCACGTTGAGCGTCAGCCGGCCCTGCAGCAGGTGGTCCAGCGTGGCCACGGTGCGGGCCAGCATGACCGGGTGCATCTCGCCGCAGCGGATGGCTGCCAGCAGGTTCATGCGCGAGGTCAGCGGCGCCATCGCGGCGACGAAGCTCAGCGTGTCCTGGCCGACCTGGTAGGACGACGGGCAGAGGATGTTGCGAAAGCCCAGCGCCTCGGCCCGCAAGGCGATGTCGCGGGTGTGCGCCCAGCTGCTGCGCAAGCGGCCGTCGGGCACGCCCAGGTGGCGGTAGTCGTCCGAACACAGCGGCGCGAACCAGGACACCTCCGCGCCGTCGATGTCGGCGCCTCGGATGGGGACGATGCTCATCGCCGACTCCTCTCGTTGAATCTTCCGGACATGAATCAATCGTAGAGGACTTGGGCGCACCTGAGTCCTCCAGGAGCCGCCGGGACGGGTAAGTCCCGAGCAGGCCGTTTGCCATACTGGCGCGATGCCGAATGCCCCCGTCACGCCCGTCACGCCGGCCCCATCGCCGGCCCTGCCGGTCTACCGACAGGTCGCCGAGCTGCTGGCGCGCCAGATCCGCGCCGGCTACTGGCACGAGGGCGAACGCCTGCCGCCGGAGGCCGAGCTGGCCGTGACGCTGGGCGTGGCGGTGGGCACGCTGCGCAAGGCGCTGGCCATGCTGGCCGAGCAGGAACTGCTGGAGCGGGTGCAGGGCTCGGGCACCTACGTCAAGCGGCTGTCGCGGCGACGCCGGCTCTACGAGCTGCTGCGGCTGGAGCTGCGCCACACCGGCCCGGGCCTGCCCACCGCGCGCATCCTGGATGTCGCACGCTGTCCGCATCCGGCCGGCGTGCCGGCCTTCGGGGCGACGGCTGCGCCAGCCGGCGACACGGCCTGGCGGGTGCGCCGGCTGCGCTTCCTGAGCGGCGAGCCGGTGGCGCTGGAGGAAATCTGGTTCAGCGCCGCGCGCTGCGATCAGCTGCAGGCCGACGAGCTGGGCGACTCGATGTACCTGTTCTACCAGCAGCGTTTCCAGCTCTGGATCGCCCGGGTCGAGGACCGCCTCGGCGCCGCGCCCGCGCCCGACTGGGCGGTGCCGCCCTTCGGCCTGCAGGCGGGCGAGAGCGCCGGCCACATCGAGCGCATCGCCTGGACCGCCGGCAACGCGGTGGCCGAGTTCTCGCAGACCTGGTTCGACCCGCAACGCTGCTGCTACACCTCGCGGCTGAGCCAGTGAATCGGCGCGGCCAGGCGCTGCGGGCAGGGCGGTTTCCTACACTCGCGGCCATGCGCCCGCCGTCCCTCGAAAACACCCTTGCCAAGTCCCCCGTCACGTCCCGGATCGCCGACCTCGAACAGCCCCTGATCGAGCGGGGCGCCAAGCCCGTGCACGTGCGTCGCCTGCTGCGCACCTGGCTGAACGCGCTGCCCGAGGACGCCGGGCGCAGCAAGCCCGAGCACTTCCTGCCGCAGGCCGTGCGCGAGGCGCTGCCCGGCTGGCGCGCGACGCTGGACGGTCTGGCGCGGCTGCATTCGCAACACCCCGGCGATGACGGCTCGGCCCGTCTGCTGGTCGACCTCGCCGACGGCCAGCAGGTCGAGAGCGTGCTGCTGCAGCGCGACGGCCTGTGCGTGTCCACGCAGGTCGGCTGCGCAGTCGGCTGCGTGTTCTGCATGACCGGCCGCGAGGGCCTGATCCGCCAGGTCGGCAGCGCCGAGATCGTCGCGCAGGTGGCGCTGGCGCGGCGGCTGCGGCCGGTCCGCAAGGTCGTGTTCATGGGCATGGGCGAGCCGGCCCACAACCTGGACAACGTCATGGCGGCCATCGAGCTGCTGGGCACCGTGGGCGGCATCGGGCACAAGGAGCTGGTGTTCTCGACCGTGGGTGACGAACGGGTCTTCGAGCGTCTGCCGCAAGGCCCCGTCAAGCCGGCGCTGGCGCTGTCGCTGCACACCACCAAGGCGGACCTTCGGGCACAGCTGCTGCCCCGCGCGCCGCGCTACGAGCCGGCCGAGCTGCTGGCCAAGGGCGAGGCCTACGCGCGTGCCACCGGCTACCCGATGCAGGTGCAATGGACGCTGCTGCGCGGCGTCAACGACGGTGCCGACGAGCTTGATGCGCTGGTCGAGCTGATGCGCGGCAAGTACGCGGTGCTCAACATGATTCCGTACAACAGCGTGCCCGACCTGCCGTTCGAGCGCCCTGACTGGGACGAGGCGGCGGCCATCGCCCGCCACCTGCACCGGCGCGGCGTGCTGACCAAGCTGCGCCAGTCGGCCGGGCAGGACGTCGACGGCGGCTGCGGCCAGTTGCGCGCCCGTGCGGCCGGCGAGCGGCCGGTCAAGGTGGTGCGCCAGGCGCTGGCCGGTGCGGCGGAGGTGGCAGAGCTGGCCGCGCAGGCGGTGGCTCAGCGGCTGAGCCACTGAGGCACTGAGTCACTGAGTCACTGAGTCACTGAGTCACTGAGTCACCGAGACGCAGGCGCCGTGCTTCAGAACGTCAGCGGCGTCGTCAGTTGAAGGCCGATCCGGCCGGCGCGCAACTTGACGGCCATCTGCGTGCCGCCGCGGACCTGCCAGCGCAGCATCGAGCCCAGGCTGGCGCGCAGCGCGCTGCGGCCTTCGGGTGCGGGGCTGGTGGTCGGCATGGGGCCCATGGAGCCCATGGGGGCCGATCCGGCCCGTTCGAGCGTGATGCCGCCATCGGCATGGCGCAGCACCCCTCGCACCGGCAGCGGCAGGCGGTCCTGCAGGTCGACGAAGGCGTAGAGCCGCTCGCGGCCCGGTTCGGCGCTCAGGAGGGTGCCGACCTCGATGCCGCGACGGCTCAGCGGGCCCAGGCTCAGGTGCAGGCTGCTCGTGAGGTGGCCGGGGCTGTTGTCGATACCCACGCCGTGCAGGTCCATCCCGCCGTCGGCCAGCGCCGGGCGCGCGAGGCCCGCCAGTGCCACGATCAGGACCGCCAGGCGGGCGAGCAACGGGACGGCGGTGTGGGCCATGGGGCGATCCGATCCAGGACTTTGTTGATCGGTTTTCGGCCACGCGCGAGCCCGACTTCAGCGCCGGCCTGTAAGGCGATGGCCCGCTTCGTAAGCAACGGTTTCAGACCGGCGAGGGGCCATGGCTAGACTTCCGCCATGCCTGAATCGACCGCCCCGAACCTCCTGCCGCCGCCTGCGGATGCGCCGCCCGCCGAGCACGCCGCCTGGCTGCGCGCCACGCTCCAGCGTCACGCCCACGCCTACTACGTGCTGGACGCGCCGACCCTGCCCGATGCCGAATACGACCGCCTGTTCCAGGCCCTGCAGGCCCTGGAGGCGCAACACCCCGAGCTGCGCACGCCCGACTCGCCCACCCAGCGGGTGATCGGCCAGGTGCTGGACGGCCTCTCGCCGGTGCGGCATGCCGTGCCGATGCTGTCGATCGAGACCGAGACGGACACCACCTCGCAAGGCGCCATCGCCTTCGACGAGCGGGTGCGTTCGGCGCTCAAGCTGACCGAGTCCGACCCGCCGGTGCGTTACGCGGCCGAGCTGAAGTTCGACGGCCTGGCGATCAACCTGCGCTACGAGGCCGGCGTGCTGGTGCAGGCCGCCACGCGCGGTGACGGCGAGACCGGCGAGGACGTCACCCAGAACATCCGCACGATCGGCCAGATCCCCCTGCGCTTGACCGGTGTCGACGCGCCGGTGATCGAGCTGCGCGGCGAGGTCTACATGCGCCGCGACGACTTCGAGCGGCTCAACGAGGCGCAGCGCCAGAAGGGCGAGAAGACCTACGTCAACCCGCGCAACACCGCCGCCGGCGCGGTGCGCCAGCTCGATCCGGCCGTGACGGCGCAGCGCCCGCTGAGCTTTTTCGCCTACGGGCTGGGCGACGTGCAGGGCTGGGACATTCCGCCGACCCATGCCGGCCTGCTCGATGCCTTTGCCGCGATGGGCCTGCCGGTCTGCGCCGACCGGGTCGTGACCGAGGGGGCCGAGGGGCTGGTCGCCTTCCATGCCGCGATTGGCGCCAAGCGCGACGCGCTGCCGTTCGACATCGACGGCGTGGTCTACAAGGTCGACGACCGGGCGCTGCAGCAGCAGCTGGGCTTCAAGACCCGCGAGCCGCGCTGGGCCGTCGCCCACAAGTACCCGGCGCAGGAGCAGATGACGCGGTTGCTGGCCATCGACATCCAGGTCGGGCGCACCGGCAAGATGACGCCGGTGGCCAAGCTCGATCCGGTGTTCGTCGGCGGCACCACCGTCAGCAACGCCACGCTGCACAACGAGGACGAGGCCCGCCGCAAGGACGTGCGGGTCGGCGACACCGTGATCGTGCGGCGTGCCGGCGACGTCATCCCCGAGGTGGTCGGCGTGGTGCTGGAACGCCGGCCGGACGATGTCGGCGAGCCCTTCGACCTGTATGCCCGGCTGGGCGGCAAGTGCCCCGTCTGCGCCAGTCCGATCGCGCGCGAGGAAGGCGAGGTCGACTGGCGCTGCACCGGCGGCCTGACCTGTCCGGCGCAGCGCAAGCAGGCGCTGCTGCATTGGGCCGGGCGGCGCATGATGGACATCGAGGGCCTGGGCGACAAGGTGGTCGACCAGCTCGTCGACAGCGGCCTGATCCGCACGCTGCCCGAGCTCTACAAGCTCGGCGTGGCCAAGCTGGTCGAGCTGGACCGCTACGGCGAGAAGAGCGCGCAGAACCTGGTCGCCGCGCTGGAGGCCAGCAAGCGCACGACGCTGGCGCGCTTCCTGTACGCGCTGGGCATCCGCCACGTTGGCGAGGCGACGGCCAAGGATCTGGCGCGGCACTTCGGCGCGATCGACCGGATCATGGACGCCAGCATCGAGCAGCTGCAGGCCGTGCGCGACGTCGGCCCGGTCGTGGCGCAGAGCCTGCGCGCCTTCTTTGACCAGCCGCACCACCGCGAGGTGGTCGAGCAGCTGCGCGCGGCCGGCATCACCTGGGACGAACACGACGGCAGCGCCGAGATGGACGCCTCGATGCTGCCGCTGGCCGGCAAGACGCTGGTGCTGACCGGCACCCTGCCCACGCTCGGCCGCGACGAGGCCAAGGACCTGGTCGAGGCGGCCGGCGGCAAGGTTGCCGGGTCGGTGTCGAAGAAGACCAGCTGGGTGATCGCCGGGGCCGAGGCCGGCAGCAAGCTCGACAAGGCCCGCGAGCTGGGCATCCCGGTGCTGGACGAGGACGGCCTGCGCCTGCTGCTGAGCGGTCAGACGCCACAGGTCTGAGGCTTTCCGGGGCCCTTGCGGGCTCAGGTTTTTTCAGGACGGGCCGTTATTCTCAGGATCATGTACGCGTCCTTCTTCGGCCTCCAGCACGAACCGTTCTCGATCGCTCCGGACCCCCGCTTCCTCTACATGAGCGAGCGGCACCGCGAGGCGCTGGCGCACCTGATGTTCGGCATCCGCGGCAACGGCGGCTTCGTGCTGCTGACCGGCGAGATCGGGGCGGGCAAGACGACCGTCTGCCGCGCCTTTCTCGACCAGGTGCCCGCCGAGTGCGAGGTCGCCTACATCTTCAACCCCAAGCTGACGGTGCACGAGCTGCTCAAGGCCGTGTGCGACGAGTTCGGCATCACCGCGCCGGCCGCCGGCACGCCGGGCGTGACGGTGCAGGACTATGTGGAGCCGCTCAACCGGCACCTGCTGGCCATCCATGCGGCCGGGCGCAAGAGCATCCTGATCATCGACGAGGCCCAGAACCTCGAACCCGAGGTGCTCGAACAGCTGCGCCTGCTGACCAACCTGGAGACGGCCGAGCGCAAGCTGCTGCAGATCATGCTGATCGGCCAGCCCGAGCTGCGCGACATGGTCGCCCGGCC
>JACCDS011446460.1_pt1 | contig 14998 bp, 12 predicted proteins | sample 7446441 | NCBI WGS metagenome assembly JACCDS01 (sample SAMN15323445, study PRJNA562643) | freshwater metagenome | isolation source: river surface water | place: USA:Blue River Watershed | collected 2017-08-17 | reverse complement strand
GTACAAATCTTTCCTCTAGCAATCTATATACTATAACGATTAATTGATCATAATAGTATCATTACTAATCTCTTTATAATCAATCGACTTAGTTAATTATAATTAATATTTTATCCTATAATTAACATTATGTTAAATAGATTATTTAATCCATATGAGGCTATTATCCTATTCGAATCATATCTAGAAAACCTACCTTTATAAAAGACTTATAAAAAAATATCAATTATGAAACTAAAAACATTTGTTGGCCTTCTTGGATTATTAATGCTTGGACAATTCAATCTTGTAAATGCACAAACTAGTACTCAAAAAGAAACCACTTATGTGGGTGATCAAAAAAATGGTCAACCAGATGGCAAAGGTGTTTTAACCGATACCATTGGAAATGTATTTAAAGGCAGCTTCAAAAAAGGTAAAAAAGAAGGTTATGGTGAATTAACCATAAAGAATGCTATTGGTAAAGACAGCACCCTAGTTGGTTACTGGAAAAAGGATCAATATGTGGGTTTGTATGAATTCCCCTATAAAATTGTGAGCAAGTCTTATATGATCAGCAATGCCTCTATTGCCTATGAACCTGCTAATCCAAGTGGCAATACCATAGAAATTAGTGTAGAATCAGTATCAGGTGGTTCAGCAACCTTGGCTGGAGAAATGCCTAAACCAACCATGACAGAACATATTTTTAATAAAGGATCTTATCAGGAAATGTTCCCTAGAACCAACCAACAAAAAAGAAATGTCTATATCTTTCAAAATGTAATGTTCCCTGTTTCTGCAGTATTTAAATTCGGTAATGAAGATATTATGGTGGATTTTAATGAAACAAAGAATTACAAATTAACTGTTGTGTTAAGAGATTAATAGATTCTGTAAATATTTAGATAATTATTCCAATAAAAAAGAGCCCCAAATTTTGGGGCTCTTTTTATATCTATATTCAGTTGAATTGATTAGTTATTGTACTTATCGTGTAACTGATCAAATTGGTTGAATTTTGCATCCAAAGCATCATACGCTTTTTGATCCTTCCCTCTTACTTTATCTCTCTTATATTGATATAAAGTTGCTAAGAAGTCAACTGATCTACCAGCAACATTTTTCTCCACTCTTTCTAATTTTTCTTTATCCTTTACAGCACTAAATGCTTTTTCAATCCACTCGATTGCTGCATCTACATTTGCTTTAATAGGTGCATCATAAGAAGCATTCAATTTCTTGATAGAATCCACTTGTGCTTTAAGAGCAGCATCAAATGCTAATTTCTTTTTTGGATCTTTTGGCGCAGCAGGTTTTTCCGCGTTTAATTTTTGTAAAGCACGAATATTATCACTTACTTTTTCATCTAAAGCAGTGTATTGGTTGTAATAAGCGATACCCGCATTAAAAGCAGCTGTAAAGTTTTTGCTATTTAAACTGTATGCTTTTTTATAAGCATCTGCAGCTTTTGCAATATACAAATCATTGTTTTCGCTAGTTTCTGTTTCGCTTTTTCCAGCTATAAAAGCATCTCCAAACATTAAACATTCAGTTTCACTAATATTGTTTGCAGCTACTTGCTCATCATATAATTTGATTTTTTCAGCAAGTGTATAGTTCTTATCTATGTACTCTGATTTATAATCAAACCAGTTTTCTTCAGGATATGCTGCTTCTGTTAATTTTAAAAATGCATCAAAATTGGTTTTATCCTTTGTGTTTACATAATGTAATAAGATATACTTGTATACATCTTGAACATCTTGAGTCTTGATATTCGCATCAACCACTCTTTTATAATAAACCATTGTTTGATCTACATTGTTCGCATTTTGATTTGCAAAGCCAGCATACAATAAAGATGTTGTATCAAATTTTTGCTTAGAAGTTGCCCATCCTTGCGTAAAAATGATATCGCTGTATTTTACTGCTTGATCAAATTCTGAAGAAGCAACTTTCCAGTTTTTTTCATTGAAAGCCGCTACCCCATTTTTAAAATTGCTTAAATACAAATCAAAAAACGGCTCTGAACCATTTTCCTTTGCAATAGCATAATTATTACTTGCATCTGCTGTGATGTATTCGTCAATTGCTTTTTTCACTTCAGAAAGCGCAGTGGTATTCTTTGGGTCTTTTGCTAAACCACTATAAATTTTAGCTTTCCAATAATGACCTTCTGCAGTAGTTGCAGCAGCAGGTTTTTTTGCAATAACCTTCTCATAATCTGCTTTAGCTGCATCATATTGATTGATTAATACACTTGTTTTTACTTTGTTAAAGTCTTGTGCATTTGCTTGAAAAGCAATCAGCAATACCAAAACTCCGATTAAATTTTTCATATGCCTGTTTAATGTTTATGTACCGTTAAAATTATTTATTTTTTTATAAATGACTACTCCGCTGGTGTATTTGTTTGATCATCAGAGCTTTGAGCTTCATTGGATGGATTTTCATGGTCTATTCCTTCAAGATTTTGCTGAGTGCTTTCATCGGATGGCTGCGCTTCTTCATCAGAAGATGCTGTAGCATCTTCTTCTTCTCCCTGATCACCAATGATAGATGTTGCTGCGATTTCATCTTCTTCGTCTAAACGAATCAGCTTCACACCTTGAGTAGCTCTACCCGCTTCACGAATATCAACAATACTTGTTCTGATAGTTACACCAGATTTACAAGTAATCATTAAATCATCAGAATCCAATACATCCATTAAACCTACTAATGCACCTGTTTTGTCAGTTACATTAATAGTTTTAACACCTTTACCACCTCTGTTGGTTATACGGTATTCGTCAATTGGAGTTCTCTTACCAAAACCTTTTTGGCTTACCACCAAAATGGTTCTATCCTTATCTTCTCTGTTTACACAAACCAAGCCAACTACTTCATCACCATCGTCATCCACTTCAATACCTGCAACACCGATAGCACCTCTACCTGTTGGTCTTACTTTTTCTTCAGGGAAACGAATCGCTCTTCCAGATTTCACGGCCATCATAATTTCATTATTGCCATCCGTTAATCTTGCAGCCAATAATTCATCTCCTTCGTTAATGGTAATAGCATTTACACCACTCACTCTTGGACGACTAAATTCTTCCAAACAAGTTTTCTTAATGATACCTTTCTTAGTACATAAAACGATATAGTGATTATTTACATAATCCTTATCATCCAATTTACGCACTTCGATAATTGCTTTAACTTTATCATCAGGAGGTATTTGAATTAGGTTTTGAATAGCTCTACCCTTACTTGTTTTCTCTCCTTCTGGAATTTCATAAACTCTTAACCAGAAACATCTTCCTTTTTCAGTAAAGAATAACATGGTGTCATGTGTAGAAGCAATAAATAAATGCTCTACATAATCTTCTTCTCTTGTCTTAGAACCAATTGCTCCTCTACCACCTCTTTTTTGTTGACGGTATTCTGAAACAGAAGTTCTCTTAATATATCCAAGATGAGAAATAGTAATAACTACATCTTCTTCTTCGATTAAATCTTCAATACGCATTTCGTCTGCTAAATATTGAATCTCTGTTTTACGCTCGTCACCAAACTTATCTTTAACTTCTAATAATTCAGTTTTAATTAACTCGTATCTTAAATGTTCGCTACCTAATAACTCTTTTAAAGAAGCAATCAAGTTCATTAATTGTTGATACTCTTCTTTAATTTTCTCACGCTCCATTCCAGTCAATCTTTGCAATCTTAATTCTAAAATTGCTTTTGCTTGAATCTCTGAAATGCCCCATCCTGCTGTGATTAAGGCTTCTTTAGCAGCTTCTGGATTTGCAGAATTTCTAATTAAACGAATTACTTCATCTAAATGATCCAATGCAATCAAATAACCTTCTAAGATATGAGCTCTTTCTTCTGCTTTTCTTAATTCAAATTGAGCACGACGAATGACCACTTCCATTCTAAACTCAATAAATTCTGAAATCAGATCTTTTAAGTTTAAAATTCTTGGTCTACCCTTACTTAACGCAACATTGTTAATACCATAACTTGTTTGAAGTTCCGTGTATTTGTATAATTGGTTAATGATTACTTGAGCAACTGCATCTTTTCTTAATTCAATAACAATACGAGTTCCCTCACGCTTATTACTTTCGTTGTTTACATGAGAAATGCCTTCAATTGTTTTGTCATTGACTAATTGTCCAATTCTATCCGTTAAATTATCACGGTTAACTTGGTAAGGAATTTCATTAATCACAATCAATTCTCTTCCATTAGCTTTTGTTTCTACATTACATTTTCCTCTTAATACCACTCTACCTCTACCAGTCATTAATCCTTGCTTTACTCCTTCCATTCCAAAAATCACACCACCTGTTGGAAAATCTGGCGCTTTCACATAGTTGATTAATTCTTCGATAGTAATATCTCTGTTGTTGATATAAGCAATACATCCATCCACTACTTCACCTAAATTGTGTGGCAACATATTGGTAGCCATACCCACCGCAATACCTGAAGAACCATTCACTAATAACTGAGGAATTCTTGTAGGTAATACACTTGGCTCAGATAAACTATCATCAAAGTTTAATTGAAAATCAACTGTTTCTTTTTCTAGATCATCCAACATGGCTTCAGAAATTCTCTGTAAACGAGCTTCTGTATAACGCATAGCAGCAGGTGGATCACCATCTTGGTTACCAAAGTTACCTTGTCCATCTACCAACTTATAACGCATGGTCCACTCTTGAGCCATACGAACCAAAGTATCATAGATAGCAGTATCACCGTGTGGGTGAAATTTACCCATTACTTCCCCGACAATACGGGCAGATTTTTTATATGGCTTGTTGCTATTGTTACCAAGCTCATGCATGGCAAATAACACACGACGATGTACTGGTTTAAAACCATCTCTTACATCGGGTAAAGCACGACCTACAATTACCGACATAGAATAGTCGATATAAGAGGTTTTCATTTGCTCTTCAATATTCACCCTTATGACACGATCATTGTCTTGGGTTTGTTCAGGGCCGATAGATTCGTTCAAATTTTCTTCCATAATGGTAGTTTCAATTGTCCAAAAACTAAGTCCCAAAACGGGCCTAGATACGGACTATTACGAAGATAAGTTTTACCCTATTTATTGACCTTAAATTGGGGGTATTTTTTACACCGTTTTATCCACATTTTTGACCTGTTTTTCCTATCTTTAAGTGATAGATTTTTAATGACTTATACATATCAAAATGGGCAAGCAAATTCTGGTCATTGGAGCAGGTAAATCTGCCACCGTTTTAATCGAATTTTTACAAAAAAAATTGGTTGAAAATAACTGGTATATGGTCCTAGCAGATGCGGATCCAAATTTGGCTGCTAAAAAATGGAATAATGCCCCCAACGGACATAGTGTTGGAATGGATATTCTTCAGCAAGATCAAAGAATAGATTTAATAAAAAATGCAGATCTGGTGATCTCAATGTTGCCCGCTTTTTTACATTTTGAAGTGGCAAAAGACTGTTTATCAATGGGAAAAGCTCTTTTTACCGCTTCTTATGTGGATGAGCAAATGAAATCAATAGCCAAAGAGATAGAAAGCAAACAAATTCTTTTTCTATGTGAAATGGGTTTAGATCCAGGAATTGACCATATGAGTGCCATGGAACTCATAGATAGAATTAAGTCACAAAATGGCCAAATTACCGGTTTTAAATCCCATTGCGGGGGATTAATTGCACCTGAGTCTGATAACAATCCATGGCATTATAAAATCAGTTGGAATCCGAGAAATATTATTTTGGCCGGGAAAGCAGGTGCTATGTATCTAGAAAATGGGAAAGAAATAACCAAAGCTTATCCATCCATATTTGATCATTGTTCACAAGTTTCCGTACCCAATTGGGGTCAACTATCCTATTACCCAAATAGGGATTCATTAAGCTATATCAAAACCTATCAATTAGAAGGAGTTCAAAATTTTATAAGAACCACATTAAGACACCCCTCTTTTTGTGCAGGTTGGAATTGGGTTGTGCAAATGGGATTAACCAATGAAGAACCACTTGAAAAAACATTTAAAACTGTTGCAGAATGGTTTGAGCATCAATTAAGTTTATCCAATGTGCTACCTATTTGGAATAAAGCAAATGATGATGCAATGATTAAAAATCAAATGGATTATTTAGACTTTCAATCAAATTTGAAGATACCAGATACATGTACAAGCAATGCATCCATACTTCAGTTTATCCTTGAAGCTAAATGGGCTCTAAGTAAAACAGATAAAGATGCTGTAGTAATGATGCACGAAATTGACTATCTATTGGATGGGAAAAAACATGCTATACAAAGTAGTTTGGTATTAACAGGGAAAGATCATGAACACACAGCCATGGCTAGTACTGTTGGATTACCATTAGCCATTGCAGCAGAAGCATATTTAAAAGGAGAATTGACACTCACTGGATTGCATATCCCTACTATACCAGCACTTTATCAGCCAATTTTAGCAAAATTAAAAGAAGAAGGAATTGAGTTTTATGAAGCGGAATTGGGTTCCCATTCATAATCAATTTGTCGCTTGTCTAAATTAGCAGAAACCACGCGAATATTGACTTTATCTCCCATGCTGAATTTTCTTCCAGATCTTCTTCCTACCAAAGAATAACTAGATTCTACATGTCTAAAATCATCTATTCTAGATAAACTTGTGATATTGACCAAGCCTTCACATTTATGTTCAACAGTCTCTACCCAGAAACCAAAACTTGAAACTCCACTAATCACTCCCTCAAATACCTGCCCAACATAATCACGCATAAATTCAACTTGCTTGTATTTATTGGATGCGCGTTCAGCTTCCATGGCTGCTCTTTCTCGTTCACTACAATGCACACATTTTTCTTCTAAACCACCATCATTTATAGGATGTCCCATCAATACACTTTGAACAATTCTGTGTACCAATACATCGGGATATCTTCTAATGGGAGAAGTAAAATGACAATAATATTCAAATCCTAAACCGTAATGACCAATATTATTGGTAGTATAAACAGCTTTGGCCATTGTTCTAATACCTAATTGCTCCAATACATGTTGTTCAGGTTTACCATGAGCAGCTAATATTAGATTATTAAAACTATGCGCAATTTTTTCAGGGGTACTTAGGTCAAAAGGATATCCATGCGACAAGGCAAATGATACAAATGGCGCTAACTTTTCTTCATTGGGTTGATCGTGGACTCTATAAGGAAAAGGTAAAATCTCAGATTTTATTTTAACCTTTCCCATTTTTTCAGCTATTAATTGATTGGCTTTTAACATCAATTCTTCAATTAACTGATGAGATGCTTTGCTTTCTTTAACGGTTATACCAGTTGGCTTCCCTTTTTCATCTAGCGTAAATCTTACTTCTTGAGAAGAAAAATTGATAGCACCATTTTCAAATCTTTTCTTTCTTAAAGCTTGAGTATAATCAGCTAACCACAAAATAACCTCAGCATGATCTCCTTGTTTCGTTTCAATGATTTCTTGTACTTGCTCATAAGTAAATCTTCTATCCGAATAGATAATCGTTTTACCATACCAAGTATTGACCACTTTATTAGTAGCATCTAATTCAAAACAAGCAGAAAAAGTTAATTTCTCTTCATGAGGTCTTAAAGAACATAATTCATTAGAAATTTTTTCAGGCAACATGGGATACACCCTGTCTGGTAAATAAACCGAAGTGGCTCTGTCATAAGCTTCCTGATCTACTGCTGTTCCTGGTTGCACATAATGCGAAACATCGGCAATGTGTACGCCAATTTCTATATTGCCATTATCTAATTTTTGAAAAGAAATAGCATCATCAAAATCTTTTGCATCTACCGGGTCAATAGTAAAGGTTAAAACTTTACGATAATCTTTTCTTTTAGCAATTTCTTCTGGAGTTAAATCTGTAGTTAATTTATTCGCAAAATCCATTACTTCTTTGCTAAACTGTAAATTAAATCCAGCTTCAGCAACAATTGATTTCATTGCTTGATCATTCTCTTGTTCTGCAGTAAATATCTCTAATACTTCCCCTTCAGGTTTTTTACTCGCTTTATCCCAAGTAGTTAATTGAACAATTACCCTGTCTTTATCCTTTGCACCATTTAACTTATTCAATGGTATATAGATATCTGGCATGGGTGTAATTGTGTTGGGAATAAAAAAAGCATGTCTTGCAGTTACTTGCATAACACCTGCAAAAGAAACCTGTTTTCTTTTAACTACTTCTATAATCTTGCCTTCTTTCTTACCAGTACCCTGTCTAATTTTTGTAATCTTAACCCTAACCTCATCTCCTTTCAATGCAGTGTTAAAATCTGTCGGGAAAACCAAAATATCGTTTTCCATATTGGGCACCATCACAAAACCCATCCCAGATTTAGCAATATCTAATACTCCTTGATAAGTTGCTGCCAAATTGGTTTGTTTGGTGGTTGTTTTTTTATGTCTAGTATTTTTCTCTTTCTTTCCCATTGTTGTTTGTATAAAATTGAGCTACATAATCCATCACTAATTGATTGAATATAGGTTCAGCATCAAATAAAAAAATGGGCTTAATAGGTAAAACATATAAAGGAATATCATGTAATTCCTCCGTGTATTTTACTAATCTAACAGCATCTTTTTCTGTTGTTAAAATTAATTTGCTTTTGGCTTGAATTTCTTCAAATTTTTCTTTGATCTCTTTTAAATCTTCAATAGAGAAGATATGATGATCACTATAAGATAACTGATAATATGTATGCGTATGTTCGTGTAAGTAGTTTTTCAAAGGCAATGGATTTGCAATACCACAAACTAATAATACCTCGTCTCTCATAGTTAACACCCATTGATCAGTAGGATGATAAATATGATAAGGGGTTTCATATTCAATTGCAGTAAAAAACACGCTTTGATGTTGTTCTGGATATAATTTTTCAATAATCTCGTCTCTTTCAGCTTCTGATAAATCTTTAGGGCATTTAGTCACCACAATGATACTTGCTCTCTTAGCAGACTTTCTTTCATCTCTTAAATCACCGGTAGGAATAAAGAAATCATCTGTATATAGATTATTATAATCCGTTAACAAGATATTAAAATCAGCAACAATTTCTCTATGTTGATACGCATCATCCAAAATGATGGCTTGCAAATTGGGAACATCTTGAATCAATTGAGGAATGGCTTCAATTCTTCTTTCACATACAGCCACAGATACATTTGGATATTTAATATGAAACTGCATGGGCTCATCCCCTATTTCTAAGGCAGTTGTTTGAGCATTGGCTAAAGCATATCCTTTGGTCTTTCTTTTATACCCTCTACTTAGGGTAGCCATTTTATAATCGTCTGCTAAAATTGATAATAAATGTTCTACCATCGGAGATTTACCTGTGCCACCCATAGACAAATTACCGATACAAATCATGGGTACATTAAATCTAACCGATTTTAAATATTGCTTTTGGTACATCCAGTTTCTGCATGCCACTACCCAACCATATAAAACAGCAAATGGTAAAAGTAAAACTCGAAAAGATTTTAAAAAAAGGTTGTTAAAATTCATAAATGTTCCAAGGCGTAATGCAATGAGACAAAGGTACATCAAATTGATGGGTATCTTCTAATTTAGCAATAGGTTCAAAATAAGATATACCGATTCTTTTAACTGGATGATTTAATCTTGCAAAATATCGATCATAATACCCTTTCCCAAATCCAATTCTATGACCTAATAGATCAAATCCAACCAAGGGTACCAAAAAACTATCTAATTCACTTGGAGGGATGAGATGCTTTGGAAGGGGCTCATGGATCCCCCATTTGTTTATAGAAAGCTCCTCTGTTTCCTGATAAAATTCCATGGAAGCATCTTGATCATTGATTACTGGATAAGCCACTGAAAGATCAGGAATACTATACTTCAAATATTTGATCAATAACATGGAGTTAGGTTCGGCATGCGTATCTGAAGGATAAAAACTACCTATTACAGAAGTCGCAGACCAATCCATTTTTTGTAACTGTATTAACAGTAAGTCATCTAATTTTATACAATCAGCTTCTGTAAGTGCTTGCCTTTTTGCTAATAATTCTTTTCGAGCTGCTGATTTTAACATGGTCTAATGTGAATTATTTTAGTTATTCATTACATTGAAAAAAACTAAAAATAGTGCTACCGTAATTTCTAGAAAATTGAAACCCTTCAAATTTTTCATAATTATTTCTAGGAGTATGTTCTAGTACAAAAAAACCTTCTGGCGCAATTAGTTTTCTTTGAACAATGATTTTGGGTAAATCATCAATTGTATTAAGCGCATAAGGTGGTCCAGCAAAAATTACATCATATTGATTATTGCAGGTATTTAAAAACTGAAAAACATCCATTCTTAACAATTGAACATGTTCAATTTTAAGCATTTCAACATTTTTTTTAATAAAGTCTGCCATCGCTCCATCTTTTTCTACAATGGTTAAATTAGAAGCACCTCTTGAAGCAAGCTCGTAACTAATACATCCAGTACCCCCAAATAAATCTAAAGTATTAGCATCTTCTATGGAAACCCTGGTATGTAAAATATTGAATAGTCCTTCTTTAGCAATATCCGTTGTAGGTCTTGTATAAGGCATATTGGTTGGAGGATGTATTCTGCGACCTCCATATTTTCCAGATATAATTCTCATTTAAAAAATAAAATAAGTAGCAAAATGATCTCCATGTTCTGGAGCTTTTTCTATAGTTGCATGTTCAAAATAATTCCCTAATTCAACAGCCCAATGATTTTGTTCTTGGTGATAACCTCTTAAAAACAAATTTGAGTTATTTGGTTCAATCTGTAAATGCTTGCAAACATGTAAAACATTATATACATTTTGAGCTTCTTCAGCTTCATCAAAATACTTTAAAAATTGAACTGAGCCATTATTTTTGATCAATACAATGTAATAGGAATCAAAAAAATATAAATAAACACCCTCTTCTTTAGCTTCTTTAATTATTGCATCAGCATAATGCATCCACTTCCCTGTGGGAAATGCTCTAGTAAGCAATGTTTGATATATATCTGGTATAGAAGAAATCAATACTTGATTATTGTGTAAAGAACTAACTAATAATTCTTGATCGGCCTGATTGCCAAATACCATATTTAACTCATTTTGATAAATGGTATGGTCTTTAATGGACTGTTCTTTGCTAATTAAAACTCTAGCACCATTCATTACAAAATGAACTGTATGATACACTGCATGCATCAATTTTGAATTATTTTGTAGATATGCTAATAATTGAGCAAAACCATTTACATCATTCCCATTCACAAAAGATTCAAAAGAAATATATTTATTGCTCAAAAGATGTTTCACTGCAAAATGAATAGATTGATGATCTACAATAATGTATAAATCTTCTACTTTATGATTAGCAGTACTTTCTAATGTTCCGTAAATACCTATTTTCTTCTTTGCCATGGCGTAAAATCTTATGCAATGATATAAAAAAAGAGGCAGTTCTTTACTAAAACTAATTGTAGATTTGTAAATAATATGAGTCATTCAGGTTCTACCCCATCTTTACAGGTTAATATCAGCAGTAAGCAAATATTGGCTATATCATTACCTATTGCATTGGCAATCATGGTTCCACAAGTCAATTTTGTAATTAATAATATTTTCTTGGGCGCTTTAAGCAAAAAAGCATTAGCCATAGGAGGTATTACAGGTGTGTATTACCTCATTTTTGGTGTAATGGGCCAAGGCTTAAATAATGGATTACAGGCCCTTATTTCAAGAAGAGCTGGCGAAAATAGAGTGGATGAAATTGGCATTCTGTTTTCACAAGGGGTTCTTATTTCTTTAGTCTTATCCATTTTTGGAATTAGCTTTACTTATTTGATTGCACCCAGTATTTTCCATGCACTTTTAATAGATGTTGATAGAGCCAATACAGTGATTGAATTTTTGAAAATTCGTATTTGGGGTATCCCCTTCTTGTTTATTTATCAAATGAGAAATGCCTTATTAGTGGGCACGAATCAAAGTAAATTTTTAATTATTGGAACTGCAACAGAAGCTATTTTCAATATTTTCTTTGACTATTCTTTAATCTTTGGTCATTTTGGTTTTGCTGCATTAGGCATTAACGGTGCAGCATATGCTTCTATCATAGCAGAAGGAATGGGCTTGTTAGTCATATTCTTAGTAATACACTATCAAAAAATTGGTGAAAGATTTGATCTTTTTAAAAGATTTAGTTTTAAATGGGATTATGTGAAATTAATCATGGTTCAGTCCATGCCCATAATGGCTCAATACATGATTAGTATAATTAGCTGGGAATTCTTTTATATTTTAATTGAACATAGAGGCGAACAATCCCTTGCTGTATCTAATTCCATGCGAAATATTTTTGGATTTTTTGGAAGCTTTACTTGGGCATTTGCAGCCACATCTAGTACCATGGTAAGTAATATTATTGGTCAAAATTTACAAGACAAAGTAATTCCATTGATTGTTAAAATCATGAAATGGAGTCTAGGATTTGCCGTAATGGTATTTGTATTACTAAATGTTTTTGCACATCAATTCTTATCCATTTATGGTCAAGGAGAAGAGTTTATGCAAGAAGCAATCCCAGTATTAAGAGTTGTTTCAGTGGCATTATTATTTATGTCAATTGCAACTGTTTGGTTAAATGGAGTAACTGGCACGGGAAATTCTTCTGTTAATTTAGCTATTGAATTCGTAGCCATTATTATTTATATCATCTATAGTTATTTGACCATTGAGTACTACCAATTGCCTATCACTATTGGATGGATGTGTGAAATTATCTATTGGATTAGTTTATTATTACCTTCTTACTGGTATATAAAATCTATGAAATGGAAGGGACTGAAGATATAAATCTTTTATCTTGACTTTTCTATTGATACGGAAGTGGCTCCTTCAAAACTAGGTATGTATAATTTTTGCTTTGTTATTTTTACAAATACCTTGTCAGCCATTGAATGATCTAATAAAATCTGTGTAGCTATTTTGTCTACTAAAGTTTCTAATAAAGGGGTTGGTGTATCCATAATAGATTGTACCGTCTTATATACATGCACATAATCAATGGTTTGATCAATCCGTTCAACCCTTTCAACTTGTGGAGTGAAATCAATAATAATATCTAATTTAAATCCATTACCAATTTTTTTCTCGGCTTCATACAAACCATGAAATCCGAAAAATTCCAAATCAGTTAAATAGATTTTCATTGGATTAATGGCCTTTTGAAGTAAGATATCTTTCTGCATCTAAGGCAGCCATACAACCACTTCCTGCTGCAGTAACTGCTTGACGATAGTTCTTATCTTGTACATCACCTGCTGCAAAAACTCCTTCTACAGATGTTTTGGTTGTACCAGGCTCTGTTTGGATATATCCAGTTTCGTCCATTGTTAAAAATGGTTTGAAAATATCAGAATTAGGTTGATGACCAATAGCTACGAAAAATGCACTCACTGGAATTTCTTGTGTAGTACCCTCTTTCGTATTTTTAATTCTTACACCCTGTACTGTTTTATCACCCAATACCTCTTCTGTTTCTGTATTAAAGTACACTTTGATATTTGGCGTATTCAACACTCTATCTTGCATCACTTTACTTGCTCTCATTTGATCTTTACGAACAAACATGTGAACTGTAGTACACATTTTAGACAAATAATGTGCTTCTTCAGCAGCAGTATCCCCTGCACCAACAATAGCTACTTCTTTTCCTTTGAAAAAGAAACCATCGCAAACTGCACAAGCACTTACTCCAAATCCATTCAATCTTTCTTCACTAGGCAAGCCTAACCATTTAGCACTCGCACCAGTTGATATGATGACTGCATCTGCTTCGATTAATTTTTCATCATCAATCCAAACTTTTTTTGGACTACAAGAAAAATCAACCTTAGTAGCTAAGCCGTATCTAATATCAGCACCCATTCTAGCTGCTTGCTTTTCAAAATGCACCATTAATTCTGGTCCTTGAATACCTTCTGGGAATCCAGGATAGTTTTCTACTTCAGTAGTAATAGTCAATTGACCACCTGGTTGAATTCCTTGATATAATAATGGTTTCATGTTGGCTCTTGCAGCATAAATTGCAGCAGTATAACCAGCAGGTCCTGAACCTATAATTAATATTGATACTTTTTCTGATTCCATAATGATTGCTTTAAAAAAAAGCCCCGACAATTTAACTTGTTGGGGCTTATATAATTTTATGATTGATTAGCCCAAATAAGCTTTTAATGCATTACTATATCTCGCTTTTTGTAAACGCTTAATAGCACGCTCTTTAATTTGTCTAATTCTTTCTTTTGTTAAATCGTATTTGATACCAATTTGCTCAATGGTAACACCATTCTCTCCATCTAATCCAAAATAAGCATTTACAATCTCTGCTTCTCTAGGACTTAAAGATTTTAATACACGACGAATCTCTTCTCTTAAAGAATCTTTCATCACATCTTCATCTGTATCAGATCCACCTTCTAATAAATCGCCCATTGCAACATCTTCTGCTTCATGAACAGGAGCGTCTAAAGAAGTATGTCTTGTATTAGATTGGAAAATATTATTGATTTCTGTTTCAGACATTTCCAAGATACCAGCCAATTCTTCTGTTGAAGGCTCACGCTCGTGCTCTTGTTCAAATGCCATATAAGCTTTGTTCGCTTTGTTATAAGTACCAATTTTGTTTTGAGGCAAACGCACTAAACGACCTTGTTCAGCCAAAGCTTGTAAAATAGATTGACGAATCCACCATACTGCATAAGAGATAAATTTGAAACCCTTGGTTTCATCAAATCTTTGAGCTGCTTTAATTAAACCTAGGTTACCTTCATTGATTAAATCAGATAAAGATAAACCTTGGTGTTGGTATTGTTTAGCCACCGAAACCACGAAACGTAAGTTGGCTTGCACCAATTTATCCAACGCTCTCTGATCACACATTTTAATCTTCTGCGCCAAAGTAGTTTC
>JACCDS011973762.1_pt1 | contig 15006 bp, 9 predicted proteins | sample 7446441 | NCBI WGS metagenome assembly JACCDS01 (sample SAMN15323445, study PRJNA562643) | freshwater metagenome | isolation source: river surface water | place: USA:Blue River Watershed | collected 2017-08-17 | reverse complement strand
GTAGCGGCGGCAATCGGTGCACGCCCCCACGCGCTCGGAGCGGTGCGAGCCTGTCAGCATGGAACCGGGGATGAGTTGAATCGCCGGAATGCCGGCCGAGGCCGCGCCCATCAATTGCGCCGGCACGGTTTTGTCGCAGCCCCCAATCAGCACCACCGCATCCATGGGTTGTGCGCGAATCATTTCTTCGGTGTCGATGGACATCAGGTTGCGCAGGAACATGCTGGTGGGCTGCGCAAAGCTTTCATGGATGGAGATGGTGGGGAAGTCCATGGGCAAGCCGCCGGCCAGCATGACGCCGCGCTTGACGGCTTCTATCAGTTGCGGCGCGTTGCCATGGCAGGGGTTGTAGGCGCTGCCCGTGTTGGCAATGCCGATCACGGGCCTTTCCAAGGCCGCATCGGTGTAGCCCGCGCCCTTGATAAAGGCTTTGCGCAGGAACAGGGAAAAGCCCTGATCGCCGTAATGCGTCAAGCCCTTTTTCATGCCAGAAGGTGGGTTGCTCACGAAAGTCTCCTAGTTATTTCGCACAGGCGACGCCGCCCGCCCGCCGATGCCATGACAATACCATGAGCACCGCTGATGGCGGTGTTCAATTGGAGACCTCATGTTTCGAAAAATTCTGGCGCCGCAATCGGTGGCGGTCATTGGTGCCTCAGACGATCCCTTGCGCATTGGTGGCCGTCCCATTGGCTACATGCTGAGCCAGGGCTTTCAAGGCCAGATTTGGCCGGTGAATCCCACGCGTTCCACGGTCCAGGGCTTGACCTGCTATGCCCAGATCGAAGCCTTGCCCGCAGCCCCCGATGTGGCGGTGGTCGCCGTGGCGGCCTCTGGCGTGTTGCCGGTCATCGAAGCGCTGGGACAACGTGGCACTGGCGCGGCCATTGTGTTCAGCGCCGGTTTTGCCGAGGCAGGGCCTGAGGGGGCCCTGCTGGAGCAGCAAATGGTCGCCAGTGCGCGGCGTCATGGCATGCGCATCCTGGGCCCCAACTCCTTGGGGATGCTGAACCCGCGCAATGGTTTCTATGGCAGTTTTGTCTCCAGTGTCGAGTTGGGCTTTCCTTTGCCAGGCCAGGTGGCCGTGCTCAGCCAGTCGGGCGCTTATGGGGGGCACATTCTGGCCTTGACCCGTGCACGCGGCATTGGTCTGTCTGCCTGTGTGATGACCGGCAACGAGTGCGATCTCAGCCTGGGTGAAATGATTCAGGCCATGGTGGAAGACGACCAGACCCAGGTGATCGCCGTGTATTCGGAAGGCATTCGCGACGGCGCCAGTTTGTTGCAAGCCCTGGAGGCCGCCCGTCTGGCGCACAAACCCGTGGTGATGATGAAGGTGGGTTCCAGCGACATTGGCAGTGCGGCTGCGCAATCGCACACGGCCTCGATTGCCGGCAACGATGCCATCACGGACGCCGTCCTCAAAGAGATGGGGGTGGTGCGGGCCACCACGACCGAGCACATGCTGGATGTGGCGCGCCTGGCCACCCGCCGTGTCTTTCCGCTCAGTGCGTCCTTGGGCGTGCTGACTGTGAGTGGCGGTGCGGGGGTGATCATTTCGGATGCGGCCGAGCCTTTGGGCCTGGAACTCACAGAAATGCCGCAAGCCAGCCAAGACCGGCTCAAGGCCATGTTGCCCTTTGCCTCGCCCCGCAACCCCGTGGACACCACGGCCCAATTTTTGAACGACATGAGCTTGCTCGGCCAATTCACCAACGCGGTGGTGGAAGAGGGAAATTACGGCAGCTTGCTGGGCTTTTTCACCTACACCGCCGGCACGCCCTCGACCGCGCCCAAACTGCGCAAAGAACTCCAGCGTGTGCGCGAGAAACACCCCGACCGGTTGTTTGTGCTGTCTTTGCTGGCAGCGCCCGAATGGGTGCAAACCTATGAAGAAGACGGCTTCACTGTGTTTGAAGACCCGCACCGTGCCGTAGCGGCCATTGCGGCCATGCACACCTTTGGCAAGGCCTTCGCGCGAGAGCCGCGCCAAGCGCCCCCCAGCTTGCAAGGCTTGCAAGCACCGGGTAACAGCTTGAATGAAGCCCAGGCCAAGCGCTGGTTGGCCCAAGCTGGCATTCAATGCGCGCCCGAAGAAGTCTGCCTGGATGCCGACAGCGCCGTGGCGGCTGCCCAGCGGCTGGGCTATCCCGTCGTGCTGAAAATCGTGTCGCCAGACATTCTTCACAAGTCGGAAATCGGTGGCGTGTTGTTGAACATCGATTCAGCGACGCAGGTGCGCGAGGGGTATGAACTGCTGATGCAACGCGCCCGCGCTGCGTTGCCGCATGCCAAGCTCGAAGGCGTCTTGGTGGCGCGCCAACTCTCGGGGGGCGTGGAGTGCATCATGGGCCTCACCCACGACCCGGTCTTTGGCCCGGTGGCCATGTTCGGCTTGGGGGGCATTTTTGTGGAAGTGCTCAAGGATGTGGTGTTCCACCGTTGCCCGTTCGGACCCGATGTGGCCGAAGCCATGATCCGCTCGATTCGCGGCGCACCCTTGCTGATGGGCGCGCGGGGTCGGCCTGCGCTGGACATCGAGGCCTTGGCGCAAATGCTTTCTCGCTTGTCGGCGGTGGGCGATGTGTGCCGTGAGCAAGTGCTGTCGATTGACTTGAATCCGGTGCTCGCCATGCCGCAAGGCCAAGGCGCTTTTGCCGTGGACGCCGTGGTGGAGATGAAGCCGCACTGAGTGCGCTTCATTTCACGCTATCCTTGGCGCCCTGAACTGTTTGGAAGGAAACACAGGACATGTCGCAGCAATTCGTGATGGCCGGGGTGATGGGTTGGCCTGTCGCCCATTCGCGCTCCCCGGTGATCCACACCCACTGGATCCAACAGTATGGCCTGAGCGGCGCCTATGGCCGGTTTGCGGTTCGGCCAGAACGGCTCGAAGCGGCCTTGCGTGGCCTGTCGGCTTTGGGCATGGCGGGCTGCAACATCACACTGCCGCACAAAATTGAGGCCATGCAATGGGTGGACCATGTCGACCCCTTGGGCCGGCGCATGGGTGCCATCAATCTGGTGGTGGTGCAAGCCGATGGCGCTTTGCATGGCTTCAACACCGATGGCTACGGTTTCATTCAAAGCTTGCGTGACGCCAAGCCCGACTGGCGAGCCGACGCGGGCCCGATCGTGGTGCTGGGTGGCGGCGGTGCGGCACGCGCCATCGTGCTGAGCTTGATCGATGCCGGCGCCTCGTCGATTCGCCTGATCAACCGCACGCGCAGCAAGGCCCAAGTGCTGGCAGACGAGTTTGGCCCTGTTGTGGCCGTCTTCGATTGGTCTGAGCGCCATGACGCGCTGGCAGGTGCGGCCATGTTGGTGAACACCACCGACCAGGGCATGCATGGCAAGACCGACCTGGACTTGCAACTCGACGCCTTGCCCACGGATGCCCTGGTGTGTGATGCCATTTACATTCCCTTGGAGACCACGCTGCTGGCAGCGGCACGCGCGCGTGGCAACCTCACAGTGAACGGTTTGGGCATGCTATTGAACCAGGCGCGGCCCGCGTTCAAGGCCTGGTTTGGCGTGGATCCCGAGGTGACGCCTGCGCTGCGTGAGGCGCTCATCGCCACGATTTAAATCCAAGCCGGCCCCGCACCAAAGACCACATGGCCTCGGGCCAGCTCAGCACCGTGCCCATCAGCACCAAGCCCACGCCCAGTGCATGCCAGTAGGTGACAGGCTCGCCCAACAAAAGCGCGCCAAACGCCACGCCCAGGACCGGAACCCAGGACAGATAGGCGGCGGTTCTGCCCACGCCCAGCACCGCAATGCCTTTGGCCCAGATGACAGCCCCCAGGCCTGTGGCCACCAAGCCTGAAAACAGGGTCATGCCCCAGGCCTTGGCATCAAGAGCGGCCAGGGGCGTGACGATGTCGTCCAAGCGCAACATGCTGTCGATGCACAACAGAATGCCGCCCAAAACATGGGTGTACCAGGTCATGCTCATGGGATCGAGTTCGCCCGAAATGCGTTGGGTGAGGGCGCCACCCACGGCAAAGGTCACGACCGAGCAGAAAATCAGCACATCGCCCAAGGCCGCTTGCTGCCATTGCGCACCTGGGCGGTGGGTGATGACCGTGACCACACCGATCAAAGCCAGCACCAGGCCCCAGCGCATGCGACGGCCCATCGGCTTTCGGAAAAACACATATTCCAAGCTGGCCGACACCATGGGCCCCAAGGCGATGATCAAGGCGGCATTGGTGGCGCTGGTGCGCCCCATGGCCTGGGTGAACAACACCTGGTTCACATAGACCATCAACACGCCCGCCAAGGTGGCCTGCGCCCACAAAGATGCGCGCCAATGGCGAATCAAGGCAATCTTGTGGCGGTACAGCAGCGTCAGGCAGGCCACGCAGGCCAGCATGCGCAACATGGCAATCAGGCTGAGGTCAAGAATTTGGGTCAGCGATTTGACGACTGAGAGGTTCAAACCCCAAACCACGGTGATGCCAAACAAGGCCAGGTGAACGGGCAGGTGGGTGGCGCGGGTGGGGGCGGTGGACGTCATGGGGTAGTGCGTTGGCACGCCACAGATTATCGACGCGTCCAAGGCAAACGCTGTAACCCCCGCGATAATCGGTCATGGCCATCAAATCCACCATCTTCAAAGCCGGCTTGCAAATGGCCGACATCGATCACAGTTATTACGCCGATCACTCCCTCACTTTGGCGCGTCACCCCAGCGAAACCGATGAGCGCATGATGGTTCGTCTGGTGGCATTGGCTTTGCAAGCCCATACCTTGCAGTCCGTTTGCAATGGCGATGGCACCCTGGCTTTTGGCGCCGGCCTGTCGGATCCGGACGACCCCGATGTGTCCCTCACCGATTTCACCGGCCGCAAGCGGCTGTGGATCGAAGTCGGCCAACCCGAGGACAAGCCTTTGTCCAAGGCCTGCAGCAAAGCCGACGCGGTCATCGTCTATGCCTTTCACCACGCTGCAGAGGTCTGGTGGCGCGGCATTGAAAACAAGTTGTCCAGGCTCGATAAATTGCAGGTGTGGCGCGTGCCCACCGAAGCCTCGCAAGCCTTGAGCGCATTGGCCGAGCGCAGCATGCAGCTGCAGGCCACGGTGCAAGAAGGCGCGCTGACCCTGAGCAGCCAACGCGGCAGCGTGATGATCGAACCGATTCGCTGGAAATGAACCTTTTGTCTCTTAGGAAGTGAACCATGGACCTGTCCCGTTACCCTCGCCGCCGCTACACCCCCTTTGCCACGCCACTGGAGCCCATGCCGCGATTCTCCCAAGCGCTGGCAGCCAGCTGCCCGGATGGACAAGGCCCCGAGCTTTGGGTCAAGCGCGATGACATGCTGGGCTTGTTCCCCGGCGGCAACAAAACACGCAAGCTGGAATTTCTGGTGGCCGATGCCTTGGCCCAAGGTGCCGACACCCTGATCACCTGCGGTGCGCCGCAATCCAACCATTGCCGCATCTCCCTGGCCGCCGCCGTCAAAGAAGGCCTGAAGTGCCGGTTCGTGATTGAAGAGCGCGTGCCCCACAGTTACGACGACGACGCCAGCGGCAACCATTTCATGTTCCGTTTGATGGGCGTGGAAGCCATCACCGTGGTGCCCGGTGGCAGCAACATGGCGCAAGCCATGCAAGCCGAGGCAGCGCAGTTGTTGGCGCAAGGGCGCAAGGGCTACATCATTCCGGGTGGCGGCTCCAATGCCATTGGCGGCCTGGGCTATGCGGCCTGCGCCCAAGAGCTGCAACAACAATACTTTGACCAGGGCGTGTCCTTTGACCGTGTGGTTGTCGGCTCCGGCAGCTCGGGCACCCATGGCGGCCTGTTGGCGGGTTTTTTGGGCAACCACATTCAGGTGCCCATCGTGGGCGTGGGGGTCAGCCGCGACCCGGCGGATCAAGAGCCGTTGGTGCACCGCGAAGCGCAAGCGGTGCTGGACTTGATTGGCATTCCCATGACGGTGCCGCGCGAAGCGGTGGTCAGCGTGGGCGGCTATTGGCAGCCCAAGTATTCCATTCCCAACGACAAGATGGTGGAGGCCGTGCAGCTGTTGGCGCGCACCGAGGGCATTTTGCTGGACCCGGTGTACACCGGCAAAATTATGGCCGGCCTCATCGGTTTGGCCCGGCAGGGCTTCTTCAAGCCGAGGGAGCGGGTTTTGTTTTTGCACACAGGGGGCTTGCCTTCTTTGCACGCTTACGAAAACGAAGTGCTGGGCAAGGCGGCCGTGGTCAAACTTTAAGCATCGCCGGCGGGTTCGACGGTGACCGCAACCGCCAGTGTGTGGTGGGTGCCACCGTGAATGACGCCGCGCACGGGCGAGACGTCGGCATAGTCGCGGCCTATGGCCACGGTGACATAGTCTTCGCCCGGTGTTTCCCAGTCGCAGCGGTTGTTGGTGGGGTCGCAGTCCAGCCAATGGCCGGGGCCCTCCTGGTCATCGGGCACGTACACCGAGGCCCAGGCGTGTGAGGCATCGCTGCCAATCAGGCGTGGCTGTCCAGGCGGTGGCACCGTCAGCAAATAGCCGCTGACATAGCGCGCGGCCAGGCCCATCGCCCTGCAGCAGGCAATGAAGATGTGCGCAAAGTCTTGGCAAACTCCGCGCCGTTGCTGCAGCGCTTCCAAGGCTGGTGTGCTGACATCGGTGCTGTGGCTTTCGTAGCGAAAGTCAAAATGGATGCGCGCGCTCAGATCGCGTGCGGCCTCGTGCAGGGGGCGACCGGGTGTGAAGCTGGGCAAAGCGTAATCTTGAAAGGCAGGGTGGCGTGGCACATGCGGCGAGGCAAACACATGGTCGATGGCGGCGTCGTAGCGCGCACCGACCTGGTAACGGAATCGGTTGCGCACACTTTCCCAGCGCACGCTCAGTGCCGCGGCAGCTGGGGCGGCTGCGCCCAAGGTCTTGACCACGCTGCGCGAGACCAGGCTCAGGGCTTCGTGCGGCGCCTGCAAAGCGACGTAGCTCATGGGGTTGCCGTACACATCGGTTTGCGCCAAGGTTTGTGAAGGCTCGGGCGTGATCTGCAACTGATGCTGCACCACATGCTGTCGCAAAGTGTCACGCGGTTGCAAATGCAAAATATGCTGTGCCGTGCCCACGGCAGGTGCGTAGTCATAGCGGGTTTCGTGGGTGATGCGCAGCAGCATGGTGAAGCTTCAGAAGCCCAAGCTTTGTTCGCCATCCCGCAGGTGCGTGAAGTAACGCGCGCCAATGGCATCGGACAAGGTGTAAATGGCCTGCAGGCAGTTCTGCAACTCGGTTGTCAGGCTGTCACGGGTTGGTTGCGCTGTGGCAACCCAACTCGCTGGGCTGGGCACCATGCGCGCCAAGCCATCGAGCTCCTCGGCGCCACTGCCGGCCAGCTTGGAGAGCCGTCCTTTGAGCGTTTGGGCCACCCAGGCCAGCGAGCGCGGATTGTCGGTGTCTTGCACCAGCAGGGCCAGCAGCGAAGGCAGGCTTCGGTTTTGCTGGTACTGCGACTGAAAGGTGATGGTGCTGTCAAACAGCGCCAGCAGCCCGGTGTAGACCGCATCGTCTTTTTGCGGATGGTCGAGTCCACCGGATGCAAAAGCCAAGCTCAACGCAGAAGACAGAAAAGCCAGGCGTTCCACGTGCCGGCCAATGCTGAGCAAACGCCAACCGTCGTCTCGCACCATGCGATCGGTCTGGGCGCCGGTGATGGCGGCCAGCTGGCGATTGATGGTGTCCAGCAGGTGCAGTGCCTCGATGGATGCGGCGTCACCTTGTTGTGTGAGTTTGTCGCATTGCGCAAAAAAATCTTTTTCCGTGCGGTCAATCAGGTTCCAGTGCTCCAGCGACAAACGCTCGCGCACTGCCGAGGCGGCCTGTCGCAGCGCGCGCAGGTTGTAGCCCACGCTGGTCCAGTCGTCTTTGTGGAGGCTGGCGATCAAGGTGCGCTCGAACAGGCGACGCGAGGCCTGCGGGTGCGGCACGCCGGGCGGCACCAGACCTTGCCGCGTCGTCAGTTCGTACAGCCACTGCAACAGCGGACGTGAGTGCTGGTTTTCGCCGCTCAGGGCTTCCAGTGAAAAGCGCGCCAGGCTCAAGCTGTTTTCGCTGCGCTCGCTGTAGCGACCCAGCCAGTAAAGGTTCTCTGCCGCACGGCTGGTGACCAGGCGTTTTCGCAAGCCAAAGCTGGCGGAGGCCGGCACATGCACACTGGCCGTGGTGGTCTCGGTTTCCTCCGCGCCGTGCGGGTGTTCTTGGGACGGCACCCAGACATCGGCGCTGCTGCCACCGCGTTGCATGGAGGCAATTTCAGCACCCGGCACCGCCAGGCGTGCCAGCCCACCGGGCAACACATTCCATCGGCCGCTGGCTTGGGCCACCGCAAAGACGCGCAGCAGCACCGAGCGCGGTTGCAGTCGGCCACCGTCCATCGTGCTGTGCCAGGTGGGCATTTGCGAAAAAGGCAAATAATTTTGAACGGTGAAGTCTTCGCCTTGGCGCGCCATGCGCCCAGCCCATTCGTCTTGCGCGCGTTCGCTCAAGCCTCGGCCCAGCACCGACTCCAGGTTGGGGTTGCCGGGCAAGCCCCAAGGAAAGGTGGGTTTGATGACGCTGGTGCTCAGGCGGTGCTGGGCTTCGTCCAAGGCCGCGCGCTCGCCACACCACCAGGTGGGCAAGGACGGCAATTGCAAGGTTTCGCCCAGCAAGGCTTCGGACAAGGCTGGCAAGAAACCCAGCAGGGCGGGCGACTCCAGAAAGGCCGAGCCCGGCGCATTGGCCACAAGCACATGGCCTGCCCGAATGGCTTGCAGCAAGCCGGGCACGCCCAGCGTGGAGTCCGCGCGCAATTCCAGCGGGTCCAGGAATTGGTCGTCGAGGCGTTTGATCATGCCATGCACCGGCTCGAGACCGCGCAAGGTGTTGAGGTACAAGCGCTGGTCGCGCACCGTCAGGTCACTGCCCTCGACCAGGGTGACGCCGAGGTAGCGCGCCAGGTAGGCATGCTCAAAGTAGGTTTCGTTGTAGGGCCCGGGGGTGAGCAGGGCAATGTGCGCATCGGTTCCGGCCGGGCTGCGCTGCCGGATGCCCTCCATCAGCGCGCGGTAGGTGCCCGCCAGGCGTTGCACTTGCATGGCTTCGAAGGCTTGCGGAAACAAGCGGGAAATGATCAAGCGGTTTTCCAGCAAGTAGCCCAGCCCTGAGGGGGCTTGCGTGCGTTGCGAGACCACCCACCAATGGCCTTGAGGGCTGCGCGCCAAATCAAAGGCGACAATGTGCAGCCGCGTGTCGCCGACGGGTGTGACGCCATGCATGGAGCGGATGTAACCGGGGTGACCTTGCACCAGGGCGGGCGGGATCAAGGCTTCGTGCAGCAAGCGCTGGGGACCGTAGGCATCGGCCATGACCTTTTCCAGCACTTGCACCCGTTGTTGAACGCCTTGTTCAATGGTTTGCCAGTCTTGCTGCGTCAGCAGCAAGGGAAACAGGTCCAGCGACCAGGGGCGTTGCGGGTTTTGCGGGTCGGCATACACGTTGTAGGTGATGCCGTTGTCGCGCACCTGCCGCTGCAGGTCGCGCGTGCGTTGGTTCAAGTCGTTCAGGCCTTCATGGCCCACATGCTCAAAAAAGGTGGACCAGGCGGGCGCCAGCGTCTGTGCCTGCGCTGGCTCTGACGCACCCCGCAGTTCATTGAAATGGCCCGAGGCCGCAGGCTCGGCCCAAGCCGCCAGCCGCTCAGGGATGGTCAGGGGGTGCGAAGTGGCTTGGCGTTCGTTTTCCACAGTGTGCCCATTCTCTCACCAACCATCCGATGGCTTTTGTTCAGCGCCGCAGGTCCAGGGTGAAGGGGAACTCACGGCTGCCCGGCTGGCGAATGCTGGCCTCGGGCACCTCCATGGCGCCCGGCGTATGGCCCTGGCGGAAGAAGCGCGCCAGACGCCGGCTTTCGGCCTCATAGGCATTCACCGGGTAGGTCACATAGTTGCGACCGCCGGGGTGCGCCACGTGGTATTGGCAGCCTCCCAGTGAGCGACCGGTCCAGGTGTCGAACAGGTCAAAGGTCAAGGGCGCATCGCTGCTCAAGGTGGGATGCAGCGCAGATGGCGGGCTCCAGGCCCGGTAGCGCACGCCCGCGACAAAGTCGCCTTGTGTGCCGGTGGGTTGCAAGGGCAGGGCGCGGCCGTTCACGGTGACCACATAACGGCTTTCGTTGAAGCCATGGATGCGCACCTCGATGCGCTCCAAGGAAGAGTCTACATAGCGCACGGTGCCGCCCGGCGCGCCTTCTTCGCCCATGACATGCCAGGGTTCCAGCGCATTGCGCAGGGTCATGACCATACCCCGGGTTTGCAAGTCGCCCACGCGCGGGAAGCGGAACTCGAAGTGCGGCGCGAACCAGGCGCTGTCGAATGCAAAGCCCGCGTCGCGCATTTCCGACATGACATCCTCAAAGTCCATTTGGACAAAGGTGGGCAACAGAAAACGGTCGTGCAATTCTGTGCCCCAACGCGTGGCAGGCGCGCGGTAGGGCTGTTGCCAGAAACGTGCGATCATGGCGCGCAACAACAGTTGCTGCACGATGCTCATCTGGGCATGGGGCGGCATTTCAAACGCGCGCAACTCCAGCAGGCCCAGGCGGCCAGTGCTGGTGTCTGGCGAATAAAGCTTGTCGATGCAGAACTCGCTGCGATGGGTGTTGCCGGTGACGTCGATGAGGATGTTGCGCAGCGCGCGGTCGACCAGCCAAGGAGGCATTTCCTGGCCATGGATTTCTCGCTGTCGCATGATTTCTCTGAGCGCAATTTCGAGCTCATAGACCTGGTCGTTGCGGGCTTCGTCCACGCGCGGTGCTTGGCTGGTGGGGCCAATGAACATGCCGCTGAAAAGGTAGCTCAGCGAGGGGTGGTTGTGCCAGTAAAGGATCAGGCTGGCCAGCAATTCGGGGCGACGCAAGAACGGTCTGTCGGCCGGGTTGGCGCCGCCCAGCACAAAGTGGTTGCCGCCCCCTGTGCCGGTGTGGCGGCCATCGGTCATGAATTTTTCAGCGCTCAGGCGGGTTTCAAAGGCGGCCTGGTACAAAAACTCGGTGTGGTCGACCAACTCGCGCCAGTTGTGCGCGGGATGGATATTGACTTCGATCACGCCAGGGTCGGGGGTGACTTGCAACACCTTGAGGCGCGGATCGCGTGGCGGCGGGTAGCCCTCCAGCACGAGTTGCATGTCCAGCTCTTGGGCGGTGGCTTCCACCGCCGCGAGCAAGCGCAGGTAATCCTCCAGGCGGGGCAGCGGCGGCATGAACACATACAGCACGCCGCCAGCTTGGCCCTGGGTTTGCGCTTGGGGGCCGTTGGCGCGTCGCGGGTCACGCACCTCGACGCACAAGGCCGTGCGCACGACATCGTGTGCTGAGGCGCAGCGATGGTGTGGCTGCGCAGTGGCGGACTTGGCTTGGGCAGAACCCACCATGGGGGCGCTCGGTTGACGCAGTTGGCGCGGTGTGAAGTTTTCCGCCAGGGGTGAGCGTGGCGCAAACGGGTCCAGCGCGTGCTGGTAAGGGTAGTCTTCTTGGCTGACCCAGGGCAAGGAGTCCAGGGGCAAACGGTAGCCCATGGGCGAGTCACCGGGAATCAAATACAAGCGCTCATCGCGCACAAACCACGGGCCACTGACCCAGGGCGCGTCGGCAAGTGTGTGGCTTTCGTTGGGGGCAATCGGCAGCACATAGCCAATGACGGTGTCCAGCTTTTGCGCGAACACGCGGCGCAGGCGCAAGCGCTCGAGTTCGTCATCAAGACGGGAGTCAAAAGGGTCGACGTTGACCGGCAGACGGCGCTCGCGCCAGAGGTAATACCAGGTGTCTTCATAGCCCGGCGTGATGAAGTCATTGTTCAATCCCAGCTTGTGGGTGAGGTGTTGCACAAAGCGCTGTGCGTCCACCGGCGTGTAATGCGTGGGATGTGACTCGTCCGCAAACAGCTCAGGGTTTTGCCAGCAGGGCTTGCCATCGTTTCGCCAATAAATGCCGAGGGCCCAGCGTGGCAATTGCTCACCGGGGTACCACTTGCCTTGGCCGAAATGGAGAAAGCCGCCTTGGCCGTATTCATCGCGCAGTTTGTGAACCAATTGCGTGGCATAACCACGTTTGGTCGGGCCCAAGGCATCGGTGTTCCATTCGGCCGCATCGCGGTCAGCGGTGGCGACAAAGGTGGGTTCACCGCCCATGGTGAGGCGCACATCGTGCGCCACCAGTTGCTGGTCGACCCGTTCACCCAGGGCCAGAACGGCATCCCATTGGTTGTCGGTGTAAGGCCGTGTGACACGCGGCGACTCGTGGACGCGCGTGACCGCCATGCTGTACGCGAACGTCACTTCGGCTTTGTCGATCAAGCCTTCGATGGGTGCCGCACTTGAAGGCTGGGGCGTGCAGGCCAGCGGTACATGGCCTTCACCGGCCAACAGCCCGGAGGTGGGGTCCAAGCCAATCCATCCCGCGCCTGGCAGGTAGACCTCGCACCAGGCATGCAGGTCGGTGAAGTCGACCTCGGTGCCACTGGGGCCATCGAGCGATTTCACATCGGGCTTGAGCTGGATCAGATAGCCGGAGACGAAGCGGGCTGCCAGGCCAACATGGCGAAGCACATTGACCAGCAACCAGCCGGAGTCCCGGCATGAGCCCGAGCCCAGGGTGAGGGTTTCTTCTGGCGTTTGCACGCCTGGTTCCATGCGAATCAGGTAACGAATGTCTTGCTGAAGTTTCTGGTTCAGCCCCACCAAAAAATCGATGGTGCGGGTGGTGCCTTGGGGCGCAGCAAGCGAGGCGACATAGTCTTTGAGCTTGGGCGTCAGCGGCGCTTTGGCCAGGTAGGGCGCTAGTTCTTGTGCCAACAGAGGTTCGTACTTGAAGGGAAAGTGTTCGGCGCCCGGCTCGAGAAAGAAATCGAAGGGATTGAACACCGACATTTCGACCACGACGTCGACCGTGACCTTGAATTCCGTTGTGGCTTCTGGAAACACCAAGCGTGCCTGGTAGTTGGAGAAGGGATCCTGCTGCCAGTTGATGAAGTGCTGTTCGGGCTCGACCCGCAGCGAATACGAGAGGATGCGACTGCGGCTGTGGGGAGCGGGGCGCAGGCGGATGACCTGGGGCCCCAGCTTGACCGGTCGGTCGTAGTGGTATTCGGTGACGTGGTGAAGCGCGGCATGGATCGACATGTCCATGCTCTAGCAAGAGCCAAGCCAGTGCCCACCGTGTCTACAGCCCAGAATTTAGGATGGCAATGAACCTGGATTGCACCAAAATGGGGTCTACTCACCATCTTGGTGCCAAGATGGGCGGGTCCTGCTTGCTTTTCAGTGGCACCCAACTTGCTATAACTGAGGCAGGAGTGCTCTGTTCATGAAGATGTTTGATGAAATGTATGCCCAACTCCCCTATGCAAAGGGGGGTTTGAGGCCTCATTACCAGGATTACAGCGCCTGGCTGGCGCAGCAGAGCGACTCCCAGATGCAAGCGCAACGCGAAGAAGCCGAAATGATTTTTCGTCGCGTGGGCATCACCTTCGCGGTCTACGGCGAAAAAGACGCGGACGGCTCGGGGACCGAGCGCCTGATTCCCTTCGACCTGATTCCGCGCATCATTCCGGCCCATGAGTGGTCCAGCATGCAAAAGGGTTTGGTGCAACGGGTGACGGCGCTGAACCGGTTCATTCATGACATCTACCACGACCAAGAGATTTTGAAGGCCGGACTGATCCCCTCGGACCAGATTGTGCAGAACGCCCAATTCCGTCCCGAAATGGTGGGCGTCAACGTGCCCGGCGACATTTACTCGCACATCAGCGGCATTGACATCGTGCGCGCACCCAATGCCCAGGGCGAGGGCGAGTACTTTGTGCTGGAAGACGTCCTGCGCGTGCCCAGCGGCGTCAGCTACATGCTGGAAGACCGCAAGATGATGATGCGCCTGTTCCCCGAACTGTTTCGCAAGTATCCCGTGGCCCCGGTGGCCCACTATCCGGATTTGTTGCTGGAAACCTTGCGCGCTTGCAGCCCGTCAACCACGGCCGAACCCACGGTGGTGGTGCTCACCCCAGGCATGTACAACAGCGCCTATTTCGAGCACGCCTTCCTGGCGCAGCAAATGGGTGTGGAGTTGGTGGAAGGCCAGGACCTGTTTGTGCGCGACCGCTTCGTCTACATGCGCACCACGCAGGGGCCGCGCCGCGTCGATGTGATTTACCGGCGTGTGGACGATGATTTCCTCGACCCTTTGGCATTCCGACCCACCTCGACCCTAGGGTGCGCCGGTTTGCTCGATGTTTACCGCGCCGGTCATGTCAACATTTGCAACGCCATCGGCACCGGCATTGCCGACGACAAGTCGATTTACCCCTATGTGCCCAAGATGATCGAGTTCTACTTGGGCGAGAAGCCCATCCTGCACAACGTGCCGACCTACCAGTGCCGTGATGCAGAAGACTTGAAATACACCTTGGCGCATTTGTCCGAATTGGTGGTGAAAGAGGTGCACGGTGCAGGCGGCTACGGCATGTTGGTCGGGCCCGCTGCGACCCAGGCCGAAATCGAAGATTTCCGCAAAGCGCTGTTGGCCGACCCGACGCGCTACATCGCACAGCCCACCCTCAGCCTGTCGACCTGTCCAACCTATGTGGACAGCGGCATCGCGCCGCGCCACATCGACCTGCGACCGTTTGTGCTCAGTGGCAAGACCGTTCAGATGGTGCCTGGCGGCTTGACGCGCGTGGCCCTCAAAGAGGGCTCCCTGGTGGTGAACTCATCGCAAGGCGGTGGCACCAAAGACACCTGGATTCTGGAGAACTGAGAGATGCTGTCACGCACCGCCGACCACTTGTTCTGGATGTCGCGCTACACCGAGCGTGCCGAGAACACCGCCCGCATGCTGGACGTGAACTACCAGACGTCTTTGTTGCCCCAGTCTGCGGCGGTGGCCGAGTTGGGTTGGAAAGGCCTGCTCTCCATCAGCGAGTTGCTGCCTTCCTACGAGGCCTTGTACGGCGAAATCAAGGCGCGC
>JACCDS011452250.1_pt1 | contig 15006 bp, 9 predicted proteins | sample 7446441 | NCBI WGS metagenome assembly JACCDS01 (sample SAMN15323445, study PRJNA562643) | freshwater metagenome | isolation source: river surface water | place: USA:Blue River Watershed | collected 2017-08-17 | reverse complement strand
TGTTTGTCGAAAACGACCACGAAGTTTTCGAACCTGGAGAGGTGGCAGAGTGGTCGAATGTACCTGACTCGAAATCAGGCGTACCGCAAGGTACCGTGGGTTCGAATCCCACCCTCTCCGCCAAGCATTTAAGGCCCCTGAGATTCAGGGGCCTTTTTCATTTAAAGCCCCGCACAGCGCGAGCTTTTCCGTGGTGATGGTAGTCTCAGTCTCGCCAAAAAATCTACGACTTTCCATGCCGTTCCCCCGTCGGACTTAACAGGCTCCAGTGACGGTTGATCATTTTGGTCGTGGGTCACGTTCACGTAGCAAAAAGAAGCGCGGTCTCGCCCATGGTCCGATGACGGCACGGAAGTTGTTTCAGTACGACTTTGCTCTCTCCAGTGGCTCATCAATCTCGCAGATTGCGTCCTTCAGCTTCAGTGCATTCAAGCCGTTCTTTGTCCGATATCGAATGGTCAGCACGCCTTTTTTAGTCGAAAACCTTCGCGTTCGGCCGGTCCCGGGCCAGTGACTTCGAATCTTTCAGCTGCGTCGTGTAGGGTGTCTCCCACATGACCTGCACCCGGAATTGAGTCGGTTCCATATCTATAATTTGCCACTGTCGCTCTACGAAGCCGTGGTGTCGGGCATGGCACGCGACGAAGGCGGCGTACTACAGCCGAAGATTCCAACAGCACGTTCCAGCTGATCATGGCGAACATCCCGATGCCGTACTATTTTCTAGAGATAGATTTTATTATTGAATCGATTTCAATTTAATTCGTATGTTATTCTCATAACGATATGGACGCGCTCGTTGCGTCCAGTTTGGCTGCGAGCCCTGAAAAGGGCCTCTTGGTGGAACTACTGGATGTTTCGCAAACGCAGCGAGAACGCCTCGCTTGGCAACTGCAAGGCTTTGGTGATGAACTAAGTCTCAGCTTGAAGCAGATCGCCCCATGTGAAGATCCCGTCCAACTAAATAGGACAGACTTAGAAGTGCTGGGAACTGTCACTCGTAGCATTTTCGCCTGCCGGCCTGTTCGCATGCCATACGTGTCACTTTCTTCGGGAGTCAAGCCACACGAGGTGGGGACTGTCGCTCTGGCTTATGTAGGGCTGCGTTGGCACCTTCGGGCTTTCGATCGGAACAGAAAGTGTTTCCGGGTCTTCCTGCTCACTCGCATTTTGAACGTTAAAGAGCTTTCTGAACAGGCTGAAAAGCAGTACGCGAGTATGGTGGAGATGCAGTTCGTGCCGCCCCCCGGTATCGAGCATCCTTGGGCCATCGAAGCAGCTTACGGCAAGGAGAAGGGCTGCATACGGATCAAGTCGAGGGCTGCCTTATCGGCGAATGTACTCAAGCGTTGGAACGCCGACGCGAGTCCAGATTATCACGTGAGTCCATTCATCTACCGCATGTGGTTGCGTAACACTTCAACCTTATATGGAGGCGAAAGCGCTGCAATCACGTCAGGCATGCGCCGTCCCGAAGTGGAGGCTTGTCACCGTAGATGATGACATTGAATGGGAAGAGAAAAATGACAGATGCTAGCCCGCAAAGTCTAGGCGAATGTGGAGCTCCGCCGGCCGCTGTTTGGGTGCGCTTTCTGCGCAGCTACGGCCCGACCCCCCAGAACCTAACTATGTTCGACGAATATGTGTCTGGTGCCGTTGGGCGCGCCAGGGTCAAACCGATTCAGCTCTCGACGCCGCTGCTCGAGGGCATGTCTAGACACATTGAGTCCAAGTTGCCAGGCTCGATACTTATTGTCGGCACCGCGGGCGATGGCAAAACCTATCACTGCCGAGCCCTTTGGCTTCGCCTTGGTGGCGACCCCAAAGCTTGGGCAGCCAAGAGCAACGTCAAAGAACTCAGGCTGAGCGATGGCCGTTTGGCGGTCTTTATCAAGGACCTGTCCGAGTTCAACGGACAAGAAAGCGACATTCCTCTTCAGCGACTTGAGAGGTCGGTGCTGGGGGGCGATGACTCAGAGGTGCTCATTGTTGCAGCTAACCATGGCCAGCTGCTCGACCGCCTGCGTGACCTCGGCAAACGCCAAGGACGCAGGCATCCGCTTCGTACTCCGCTACAGGAGTGTTTCTTGCAGGCCGGCCCCGCGCCTGACCGCTTGGCAGTATTTGATCTCAGCCGCACAACTACGCGCAAGACCTTCGAGGAGGTGGCCAAAGCGGTAGCGGGACACCCAGAATGGGAGAAATGCGCCAGCTGTTCACTGAAAGCGGGCGGACGGGTGTGCCCAATCGACGAAAATCGGCGCCGATTACTTGGAGAGGCTGATGACCGACAGCTCGCCAGCCGCTTGGGCGACCTAATAGAGATTGCACGCCTCAATGGACTGCATTTACCAGTCCGCGACCTGCTTGCATTGTGCTCAAACATGATCCTCGGCTATTCCGATGCCAAAGAGGCTAAAGAGAATTTAATGACCTGTGCCGACGTGCCGAAGATTCAGGAGTCTGGCAACGTCAGCAAGGCGAGTGTCTATGCCAATGCGTTTGGGGCGAATCTGCCAAGTCGTAGGGCGTTGGACCGACCGGTGTTCAAAGCCATGGCAGGCTTTGGGGTTGGCGAGGAGACTACGAATGGGACAGATGGCCTGCTGGTTTACGGAAAGGACGATTCGAGGCTTCAGGCCGACTTCGCTCGCTTGATCGCCAACGATCCCATTTATGGCGCAACTGCGAATTACCTCAAAGCCCAAGAGAACTATCTAGAAGGGTATGAAGGGGCACGCGTCGATGGAGGCGCAGCCTCCTTCATGGAGATGCTCGAACACCAGCGCCGCAGGCTCTACTTCTCGCTACCCCACGAAGAGCCGGGATACCCGTACTGGGCCATGACCGTATTTCGTTACGCAGGCGATTACCTTGAAATCATCGAAACGCTGGTCGAGAACAAAAGGCAAGTCAATGAGGTCGTCCGAGCACGGATCGCAAAGGGCCTCAACCGCGTTTTGACCGGTCTGCTTCTAGAGAATACAGATCGCGTATTCGTTGCAAGCTCCGGTGGGTTTACGCAAAGCCGCGTGAGTATGCTCTGCGACCACGAGACTTTCGCTAGACGTCAGCAAGGTGTTGGCATGGCCTTCCGGCTAAATCCAATGACAGGGCGGCCATTTTTGGAGATTCAGCTGGCGCAAGGCGCAAGCAATAGAGTGGTCTTCGATCTCACGCCGATCCGCCACGAATTCCTCTCTCGTGTGGCAGACGGATCGCTGCCGGCCAGCTTTTCTAACGAGTGCCTCGAAGACCTGCTTGCGTTCAAGGCGAAGCTCCTGCGTAAGGCGGAAACGGTCCGCAAAAATAGCGCTGATGACGATGACGAGGTCGGAGGCGATGAAGCAGCTATGACGCTGGCCTTTATCGAAATCGAACCTGGCGGTCGCGGCTTGACCCGCCCTGTGACTGTGAGGGTCCCGGCATGACGGAGATTATCAAGAGGCCCTTGATTAAAAGCGTCGATTTCTGCGTCGACGAGAACATCTGGGGGCATCGCCTCTACGACGAACAGCTCCCTCACTTGACTGTCTTGGAATTCTTGGGAGTGTTGGGCTCGAATCTAGACAAGCCTCTCCGTCCCCACGACTTCATGGGTGGGGCTGTCCAATTCAAGCCGCAACGGCAGATGCGTCTGCGTGGCCTTCTTTTCAACAACCCCTACGTCGAGTCCGTCGCCGAAAGCAGGCTCCCCGATGAGGAGAAGTGGCGCCAATGGCTAGAGAAGTTCGGCCAAGGGAGCACGGGCAACGGCGATGGCGTCGCCGACGTGGCTTATCTGCGCCAGTCCTTCTCCAGCTTTGATGATTTTGCCAAAGCGATCGAGCTGCTGCGTTCTTCATCTTTCGAGTCACGAAGCAACAAGCGCTGGAGCTCGAAATTTGTTTTTCCCTTCGGTCCCGATGCTCTCTACGAAGACTTGCAGATCGATGCGAAGGGGAACATGAGCAACGATCGGCGCTTCTTCGCGCGTACAGGTGAGCTGCTTTACTTAATGCTGACCCGCGCCAAGAGAGGCGCGGAGCTCGGTGATCTTTTGGCCAAGCGCCTATTCGAGCGTTCGGCCCCTATGAATCGACTGGCCCGAGTGTTGCAGGGCGCTCCGCAGCTGCCCGATGAGCCGCGTCTATCTGGCTACCTGCCAGAAGTCTCTAATCCTCGCTTCGATCAGATCTGCGCTGACTGGCTGGACATTCTTTCGCGGGACATTCCGGTCTACGACGCGCTGGAGCACCTGATAGCAATTACGGGTCTCAATATGCTCCTTTACTTTCTTGAGCGAGCCAAGCGTGTCGCTGGGGACGATGAGCCTGTTGAGTTTGTTTGCGAGATCGTCTCTAAGGACGGGCGCAAGGTCCGTGCTCTCTCCGGCGACAGCTATCTGGCAAACCAAGCCTATCCCGAAAAGGCAATCAGAGCGCATATTGAATCAATTCGCAGCCATCAAGCTTGGATCGACGTAGGCTCGAAAGAGTTTCCCGATGCTGAGCGCGTGAGCCTCTTGCGGGAGTCATTCCAGTGGCCGCCAGTGGACGACAAGGACGAGGAGGGCTATAGCAGCCGCAACCCTGATGAGTTGGTCTCGAAGCTTATCGAGCTCGCGCTGCCGCGGCATGGGCAGCACGTCGGCAAGATCCATGCAGCGTGGTCGCGCGCCATTGGCCTTAGCTCGCGCAGGCTTTCGCGTCGATACCGCTATGCGCCAAATGATCGGCTTCTCAAATCGATTGTGATAGCCATCGTTGGCGATCGGATGCAATTCGATGAGTTCTTGGTCGAGGCAAAGCGACGTTATGGGTTAGTGATTGGTGATGCTGAGGGCGCACACCTCGTGGCGGCCAAATCCATCGACCAAGCGGAGCTCAGTGAGAACCGCGATAACCTTGAAGCACGACTGGTGGGCCTGGGCCTAGTGCGCAGGCTGTCAGATTCCTGCTCGTTTGTTGAAAACCCGTTTATCTCTGAGGTGGAGACCGCATGCTGACCGATCGCATCATCGGACGTGTCGGCGCGGAGATCCTCGCCAAGCGTCTTGCCAATCCCGCTCAAGCGGGCGATTCCGTCGCGCTCTTCCGGCTCGATAAACTTTCTCCCAGCCAGGTTGCAGCGGTGGCTCGATCCGTGATGAGTAAGCCTGACTTGATCACTAGGATCGATTTGATGATCCCTGAGGCTCTGGTTGAAGGCCAAGGCCTGCCACCGGAGATCCTGATTCGGCAGAACGCTGGCTATGTCCGTAACAACGCCGAGACAGATAAGGAGGCAATCCTCACAGCTAGCGGAAGCGAGCACAATCTCGCAGACACGCTGGCTCACGTCACTCCCATCGGTGCCAAGGAGATGCGCTCCGATGCCCAGCCTTGGATAGACGCTGCGCTGCATACCGGTGGTCTTACCCCTGTGCCGGAAGATCGATCGGTCTTCCAAGCCGCAATCGGCGGGCTGCTCAATGCTACCGAGCCTTCCCTTGTGCAGATCGGCGAGTTCTGTGCCGAAATCGTTGAGGCGATCTCCGTCCGGGGCCTGCCGATCCGTGACGCGGTTGGTTATGCGTTGCCGAGGGCAGGGCTGCCAAGAGACAGCGGATATTTCTCTAACGCGAAAACGTTTGGTACCACCCGTGGTCCTTGGCAGAAGGCTTTCGCAAAGCTTCTGACCCAGCGTGCTCCGCTGCTTAGAAAGCTTCGCCAGAACGGCCAGCCTCTGGATTCGGAGGAGTTGGCTGAGCGCATTGAGTCCAATGCCGCTGACATCTCAGAAAGCGCGCGACAAGCCCTAGTGGCGTTCGTGGCGGCTCCAGTGGGCGACTATGAGGCCGCAACGGATCTGGCGCAGTTCGAGTGGGAAGCCGACGGAGTTTACCTTGCCTTTGACAAGCCTAAGGAGAAGCAGCAAGGGCTGTCGGACACGACGCTGCGTTTCTTCGATCACGACTGTGATGAAGAGGACGCGTTGGAGCCCGATGACCGCAAGCTTTTGGAAGACTTAAAATCGCGCGAGAGGCGTGCCGAATTCACTCCAGAGGACGAGGAATTTTTCGCTTCCCATCGCCGTTTCCTGGAGCGCAACCCTAACTTGCTGTCGCGTTGGGAAAAAGCTTTGTTCGGCAAACCCATCGAATGCAGCGACTTTTTCGATGGCTTTGCGCGGGTGGTCAATAACCTGCACGCAGGTCTGGAAGATGCCGACGGCGAGCGCATATTGCGTTTTACCGTCAACAAGGGTAGGACCGAGTGGCGCGAGCGCTTCAACCATGACGCGGGATACTTCTTCTCCGCCATGTATCGGGGACTCCGAGATTTGATGGGAGCCAAGGTCGACTGGAAGGTCACGCGCATGACCGCGGCAGATTTGCCAGATCCTTTGTTTGATTTCGAGCACTTCATTGCCAAGGAGCGCGAGATCGCCGAGAGCCGCAACAAGAAGCTCAAGTCCGTCACCTCGCTTTCGCGCCAAGCACTACAGATCAAGTTTGACGTCGAGCTTCTAAAGGTGGTTGGTGGAGCCGAGACGAAGATTTGTAAGACTCAACTTCTATGGAGCTACAAGCCGACTTCTATCGGCTTGTCGATGGTCGCCGATATGCGGCGTCTCCTGGAGAAGGGGGCAGTTGGCTGCACGGAGGTCCCACGTCGCTTGGTGAGCAAGAAGGGCGGAGTGCAAAATGTTTCTCTGCTTGATACGGGCACGCTGGAAGCCACCTATTCCACAGACGCTGGCTCACTGGTGCCCGCCGCCAACAAGCTCCGCAGCCTGCGGAAAGACATAAAAGACCAGATTAAGTCTCTCTTTGAGGAAGGTCGCCTCACAGAGCCTCAGCGCGACGAGGTTCGAAGCGCGTGGGACACCTTTGAGGCGGATTACATCAAAGCGATGGATGACTTTGTGTCGAGTGGTCTCCACGGCGATGCTGTGATGCGCCAAGCCGAATCTTTCGGCGCTCTGCTGAATACGCTGATGGCCCATGCTCGCGGCGATGTTTGCAGATCACGGTTGGTTTCCGAGATCCTGTCTGTAGGCACTGTTCGGGTAGCCGGTGACAACCCGGCGATGATCATCCCACCGTGGCATCCAGAACGGATGAAAGCTTTGGCAGTCAAGTCCCGTCGCGTGGCAGGTTTTGCGACCCACTTACTATCTAGCGGCAGCATTCTCTATGGCGACCGCGAAATCTTCATGCGAGAGCTCACTGACGAGCTTGCACACCCCTTCTATCCAGAGATCGCCGTCCTGAGCAAAGGTGGCACGCCTAAGCTGGTGAGCGAGAGTAGCACGGTCAACGGATATAGCCTCTTAGAGCCGCCTGTTCGCGGCGACGAAGACGCTATGACCGACGTAGATCCTGCGGCGGCTGCCAAACAGGCGCGCGAACTCCTGGAACGTTATGTAAGCCTCCAGCCCCATGAGGCTTCTAACCTTAGTGTCGTTCTTTACAACGCAGATGCAGCAGAGCTTCCGCTCGCGACGGTACGCGAGCTTTCCTCGATCCAAGAGAACGGAAAGTTTCAATGCAGCGTAGCTGTGCGACATGCAGATCAAGCGAAGCTGCGAAGCGTCTACGGTGAGCTAGTCAATAAGGCCGGCGACGATCCTGATTTGCCTGTGTTCAGCGAAACTAGTGACAATTTCATTTCGAAACTTCGTATCGCGGTCTCTCCGATCTCGTCAACTCCGAGCGAAAGTGAGCAGGGCTTTAAAGCCTTCGATGTGGCCTTTCTGCATGACGTGGTCGCCCGATCGGCTAAGGAGGAATGGCTGCCTGTCACATGGACCAATGAGCGGCCAAGCTTAGAGCACGCGCCGTCGCGCTGGTCCTATCGCAGCGTGTCTGGGGAGGACGAACTCAAATCGACGACGTTTCTGACTTGCCCTTGGCAAACTGCATCGGGATGGGCCTATGTAACCGCCGTGGCTGCGGTCTGTAACCAGACTGACGCGATCCCCGAAAAGCGCTTGTTGCCTGCCAGGCGCATCTCGCTACAAAGCCAGGAGCTAGCTGCGTTGATCAAGGATGCTCATGGCTTGGCTGAATGGGTGGCTACCTATGATGAGTTGCTCGACAAGAGACAGCTCCAGCACAACAAAATTTCTGTCGTTCGATATCGTCGCGACTCCACCAATGGTCGCAACATGATTGTGAGTTCTACCTCCGAGCCTCGGCTGCTTGGCGTGCTAGTGCGCCGCAGACTCGAAGAGTTAAACCTTCCACTTACTGCGGAAGAGATAGACAACACAGTAGAAAAGGCGAAGCGCGAAGCGCTAATGGTCTCAGGCGACATTGTGTTGCGCGCAGCTAAACGTGGAGTTTCTGCTGGCGAACTGATCGGATTAGTCCTGAGCCGCCATCTGCTTGCAGACGAATTTAAGTCTCAAGCATGTGGGGGGCAGACCCTTACAGCCTATTTTCTTCTAGATGATTACGCCAGCTGGCTCTCGCAGCCAGAGAGCCGTATCGCTGACATCCTCGCAATCAACGCTGAGGAGCAGGACGAGGAGATTCGGGTCACCATTTCGATTGTCGAATCCAAATACGTCACGGCTGATGGCTTAGCTCAGGCGAGGCGCAGTTCAAAAGACCAACTGCTTCAGACCTTAGGCAAGTTCCGAGAAGCGCTCTTTGGAGATCCGGGGCGTTTAGATCGAGATGTCTGGCTCGCCCGGCTTGCTGACATGCTGATCGACGCAGAGATCCCGCCGGGTATGACCGGCCTTTTGGAGCGCGCTCGCTCGAAGCTCCGCGAGGGATCTGTGGAGATATCTCTGCGAGGCTACTCTCAGGTCTACGTTCATTCCTCGGATGCTGGATGTGGTTCAGCGTCCGAACAAGAACGATTGCTGGACGCGGACGGCGTCAAAGCTTGGCAAGAAATTTTTGATCGAGAGGATCTGCGAAAGCTAGTCACGGCTTACGCGCAGGACTCTGGAAGCCTGCTTCCTCGGGCAGGTCTTGGTGTACACGAGCCTTGGTCAGGTCACACATTCAAGAAGCCCGCACTTCGCGTACCGTGGCTCGCCGCCATGGGGCAGCTCGCCAGCGGAGTAGGCGAGGCCGCCGTCGAACCCACGGTAGAAGGCGCCTCAGCCTTGATAGAGGCCAAAGCAGAGGCTCAAGCGCCGACGGCTTCTGCGCAAAGCCCGGCCCAAGTGAGTGCCGAGCCATCTATATCGACCGAACTGCCCGTAACGATTGTAGCCACAAGCCTCGGCCCAGCTCTCGCCGAGCTCGTCGCCAACAAGCTCGCTGGCGGCGCGCAGTCTGACGCCGAGCGCGAGGAATGGGCCCAGGAAGTCAGCAAGAAGCTCAAGGCCGCTCTTAACGGATATGGGCTGCAGGCCGTCATCTTGGGAACGCGGCTGACCCCGAATGGATGCTTGGTGCGGTTGGCTGGCTCCGATCGGCTGCGCGTCGAAGACATCGAGAGCAAGCGCACTCAACTTCTGACCACTCATGCTATTAATCTAGTCACTGTCCAACCGAAGCCGGGCGAGATTGTTGTGACGGTCGCTGGATCCAAGCGGCAGGCCGTGTCGCTTTGGGAGCTGTGGTCGCGCCGGGCGCTTAATAGGAACGTTGCAGGCATCAACACATCTTTCCTTCTGGGACTGCAAGAGATCAACGGGGCTTTACTCTATCTAAACTTGGGCTCCGAATTTGGGGGACTCTCGTCTCACGAGCCGCATTCGCTAGTGGCTGGCGCGACGGGAAGTGGCAAGTCGGTCTTGATTCAAGCACTGCTGCTAGATATCGCCGCAACCAACCCCAAAGAGCTAGCCCAAATCATCTTGATCGACCCGAAGATGGGCGTTGACTACGCTCCGCTTGCGGACTTACCGCACATGCGCGAGGCAATCGTCACGACCAAGGAGAAGTCATCAGAGGTTCTCGAAGCGTTGGTCCAAGAAATGGAGGATCGCTATCGGGCCTTTGCCAAGGCCCGGGCTCGCGACTTGCCGACTTACAACTCCAAAGTGTCGGAGCAGGAGCGACTTCCGATGCTTTTCCTGGTCCACGATGAATTCGCAGACTGGATGCTCGACGACGCCTATAAGGCGGCGGTGGGCGCGGCCGTACAGCGGCTTGGTGTGAAAGCCAGGGCAGCCGGAATCCACCTGATATTTGCTGCGCAGCGCCCCGACAAAGATGTCATGCCGATGCAGCTTCGCGAGAACTTGGGAAATCGCTTGATCTTGAAGGTGTCCAGCGAGGCCACTTCAAAAATTGTGCTTGATCGTCCAGGCGCCGAGCTTTTGTTGGGGCGGGGCCATCTGGCCGCCAAGCTAAATGGCGAGCAGGGCTTGGTCTTCGCGCAAGCCCCGTTTCTGTCAGATCAGGATATCGAGACTGCTGTAGCCGCAATTTGCACACACAACGGCCCATTGAATTGATATGCACATGTTAAATATGGAAAAAAGGAGGAGTATGGAAATAAAATAGAACTATTAGGTGATTCATACATCAGTGAGTCTACTTCTTCGCGTCGCTCCGCGCCAGTCAGCGCACTGGCCCGACGTCAGAAATTCTAGGCGCGCTTCCGCAAGATCTCAATGCGATTCAATTCGAGTTTGTACGGCGGCAGGCAGCAGCAGCGCTTGGAATGCAGTTCCTGCGCATTTAGATACTGTCGGGCGGTATCGGTGTAAATATCAGCCGTGCTCCGCGTTGCGAGCAACTGTTGTACGCCACCGCTGCGCCGCTAGGCAGATGCGGCCAAGGCCTGCTAGTGAGCCGTATCCCATCTCGGTGGTGGACCGGCAGCTTGAACTTGCCCGCTACGCAGCGGTGGCGCTATCAGCTTGTCTCTCTGTTCAAATATACGCTGAAGCGCGTTCAGGCAGCAGCGAGAGTCTCGACGCGCGCAACTGTCTCAGTGCCTGCGCGCCCACAATGAGCGCCTCGTCGTCGGAAAGTCGTCATGCCGGCTTTGTCAACGAATAGCGCTGAACTACTTAGTTGATCCAAGCATAAAGCTCATCCCAAGCGAGTGAAAGCAGTCGTTTCGAGCGCTCCTCGAGAAAGTCATTCGTCCAATCTTCAGTGCGGTCGCCCAGAGCGCTAAGGTGAGGAAGATGCGAAGCACGTTCTATGATTGCTTGGGTTGAGTCCCCGAACTCCACCCCCTCCTTCTCGGCTGCTTCAGTTAGTATTTTTTTTGCGTTGGTGTGAGACGCAGCACCTAGCGCTTGATATAGGATGCGTTTCGCTCGCCAAGGGCGGTTGGAGACCATCGCGTTTTCAACTTGGGGAGCAAGAACCAGATTGCCGATTCGATGCACAAGCTCTTTACTTTCGTATATCTTTGCGTCCCATTCTCCGGACGGTTCTATGGGGGCGATGTGCTCGAGTGTGAGGTTCCGTAACTCGGTGAAACCGCCGTAAGTCAAACAAGGGGCTGCAGCCGGCTTGCCCTTCTTAATAAGGCCCGGGATCGTTTCATCTGCAACAGCGTCGTGGTAGGCGGCTAGCAGGATTAGGCGAGCGACATCCTTGTTGTTTTTGAATGCCGGTACGTTGGCACCTTCCGTGACGAATTGTTCGCGATTTTCTATCCCGCCCTTTTCGGATAGACGCCGGCGCAGTTCGGCCTTGAGAGCAGAAAGGTCAACTTGTGGAGCTGGCGTGTCAGAACCAGCGTCCTTGCGAAGGCTCCGTGCGAGCGCTGGCATGAATTCACTACCAGTGAGTATCTCTCTGTACTGCGCGTCGATGTTTGCCGTTCCCCTTCGTGATGCCCGCCACAGTGCAGAGAATGCTGCAAGAGCCTTGACCGCGCCTTCAAACTCTCTAACTTTCACGTCCCTGTCTGCTCCCTGTGCGGCCAAGGCCTGTGCATAGAACCTCACCATCGGTGCTATGGTGACTGAGTGACCTAGCGAAGACAGGAACTTAAGACACAACTTCACTGCATCAGTCGCTGCATCTGCTGGAAGGCCAGGCAACGCCGGCTGCTTAGAATCAATCTCCCATGCGTGTTGCATGAAAGTGGCAACTTCTTTTAAGTGCTGAACAAACGCTTCGCGCTTAATGGAGTTCCCTTCATAGCGTTCAAACTCCTCTTTCAGATAGCGGCGTTGTTCAGCCAAACGCTTTGATAACTTGTACCCTGTCTCAGCTGAAGCAAACGAAATTAAAAGGTCTCTTGTCGCGTTCTGAAGCGATTCGCCAACTTTGAACGTTGAAAGATAATTTGAAATCTGGTCTAGATGCTTTCGAGCTGCCGAGCTTTCAAAGTGGGCAAGCGTTTCTGCGAGGACCACACGAGGCTTGAACGTCTCGTAAGCTGTTAGCGGTTCGCCAGTTGTGTTCAAGGACTCGAATACCGTAAATGCGTAATCTTCGTTTTTTCCACGGACTACGGTCAATGCTACGCGCGTAAGTGTATAACAGGCGATTAGTACCAGTTGCAGTAGAACCTTGTATTCGGAGCTGTCGCCATTGGTTAGAAGTAGTTCTCGTACTTCGTCGGGAAAGTCATGGTTCAAGAGTGCTCGCTGAAAACCACTGTTGCCTGCGATTCTCTTTATTGAAGGGAGATTATCGTAGTCATCCTTGAATTCCCCCTCAGCGTTCAGCCCCTTAAGCGTTCGGGAAATTTGTAAAAATCTATCGACGAGTGCCTCTTCGCCCTCAATGGTGCCTTCACGCTTTGTCGGCTTGAATTCAGTGGGCTTCGTTGGATCTATCGATTCTGCGTATTTCCAAGTGAGAAATGCAATTGGCGACCTATACTGCGCACTCATCTTCGAGCGCGACCATTGGTCGTCAAAGGACCTAATCATCCGTGGATAAAGCGGTGAGTCTCCAAATGGTTGCCGTTCAAGAAATGTATGCTCAAGCTTGTCAATGATGCTCAGACTCTGGCCATCTAACCATTGCTCTGCCGGGCTCATCGTCTCAGGTTTTTTCCCCTTAAATTCCTTGGCATGTGCCAATACAATTTGATTGTGAAGGGCTGTGCAGAATATTAACAAAGTTGTCAGTCGCTGCTGCCCGTCGATTACAGTAAGAACCTTGCCGGGCAAGTCCGGCCGAACGGCGGGCTGAACAGTGGTGAAATTAATGTCGTGAATCGTGATCACTGTACCAAGGAATGTAAAGCTATCATCATGGTCTAAGAGTTCGCTGTATCCATGAAGGGCATCCTCAATTAGCTTGGATACTTTTTCCTTGTCCCAGCCATACGGGCGCTGGTATGGCGGGATGTAAAGGCCAAGTCCGTTTTCGCTCAGAAGTTCGCGAACGTTTTTTGAGTTAGCTTCAAAGATTTCTTTGGCTTCCATGGCCATGATTTTTCTCCCATACGGCTTATTTTTGGTGGGCGAGGCAAATGCCGCCACCTTCTTCTTCAAGATTCAAGTCGTCAATATTGAAAAATTTACTTGGCATTGCACGCAACAGATTCGGCATTCTTAAGTGCATCTCGCGCTGCTTCCGAATTTCGCAGTCGGTGACTATTTGCGCCATGCACATAGGTTTCTCTAGGTTCGTCAAAGTCCCGCTTTAGCTCCCGGTGAGTTGATACTCATACTCCAGTGCGGTTTTTTGAATCGTCATTGAATCAACTTTCCCCATTTGCAGAAATTTGAAGGTTTAGATTTTGGAGGTAATGTAACTGAGTTTTTGGCTAGTGTTTCGGCATAGGCAGCAGAAATTAATTCGCCAAGAGATTTTTTCGGTCGGTCTTCTTTATATTTAAGCTCGCAGGAATTGATGATTGGACTGCCTCCGGTCCGGTAGCAATTCCTGCCGATGATTTTTTGCAGGAGTGGACCATGAGCATCGGGCGTTTTGCCCCTGAATTTAAAGAAGAAGCCGTTCGGCAGATCATCGATCGCGGTTATCCCGTTTCCGAGGCGGCTGAGCTCCTCGGTGTCTCCGTCCATAGCTTGATAAATGGGTCAGTGGTAACGTCGGACAAAAGCCAGGAGCAAGCTGCGGGGCTAGTCTCCGCCCAAAGTGAAATCTTCAAATTCTGGCTGTGGCTATGTCGTGCCGAGGAGGAGAACGACATTCAAAAAAGGCCGCTCGGCACTTTTCTCGGAAGGTCTAATTAAGTACCGGTTCATTAACGATTATTGGCAAGGCCATCCGGTAGCGATGATGTGCTGAATTCTGGGGGGGCTCGCCGGCTTTTATGCTTGGCTGCACAAGCCCTTATCGGATCGGGCCATTCAAGATCAGCGCCGGCAGGCATTGATTCGCGATTCCCATACTGCCAGTGCTCATGTCTGTGGCTCACGCCGTGTCTTTGCCGGCCTGGGAAAGACGGGTGAACGATGCGGCGAAAACCGTGTGACCCGGCTCACGCATCGCCATAAAACAAAAGCGATATGGGACGCCAAAGCACAAAGCCCGGTTCACGGTCGACCCTCGCTCTGGCACCGAAGATGTTGAATCGAGAAATCACCTTAGATGCTCTGGACAAGGCGTAGGTGACGGACCTCACCGGCTCCGGACCTGGCCAAGTTGGCTGTATCTGGTGGTGGTTCTGGACCTATCTTCACGCAAGGTGGCGGGCTGGTCGATGAAGCTGATCAGCGCTAAGGAGTTAGTTTTCGATGTGCAGTTGATGGCGGTGTGGCGCAGAAAATCTGCCCAGAAGGTGTTGGTTCACTCTGGTCAGTGCAGCCAGTATGCCAGCAATGAATGGAGACGCTTTTGCATGGCTAATCAACTTGAGCCGAGTATGAGCAGTCGCGGAGTCTTTCTTCAGCTGGCTGAAAAAAGATAGCATGCGCATTTACAAGTAGCGGGCATTTGCCAAGGTCGACACCTTTGATCACCTCGACGCGTTTTACAATCGGACCCGCCACCACAGTCACCTCGGTGACGTCTGCCGCCGAGACCTTTAAACGTGCATCAGCGTCAGGCTGGCGACTGGTAATCCCCCCGGAATTGAGGGCATTCAGAAGTAGATTCACGCGGCCATAGCCAGCCGCTGTTTTGGGGTGAAACCGCCCAAGGCCATGTTTGGGCGCTCGTGATTGTAGCCATACATCCACTGC